>Ga0207699_10000010_pt1 | contig 295869 bp, 219 predicted proteins | sample LARL51metaG_FD_184344 | JGI IMG/M metagenome (GOLD analysis project Ga0207699, IMG submission 184344) | Corn, switchgrass and miscanthus rhizosphere microbial communities from Kellogg Biological Station, Michigan, USA - LAR L5-1 metaG... | ecosystem: Host-associated > Plants > Roots >... | reverse complement strand
GCCTGCAGGCACCACGGCAAGCATCCCTACTTCGCGCTCGCTGTCCATCCCTGCTCCCTCCTCAGGTCGCAGGAGGGGGGGAAAATTAGGTGATCGCACGGGGGGAATTTAGGGTGATCGGTGACAAAGAGGTGCTGGTAGGCCGCGGAGCGGGTGGCTTTCACGACAGGCACCCCCACGGCCCCAGGCGCTTGCCGAAGTCCTCGGCCGAGCAGTCGAGGACGCGGAGGATCTTGACCAGGGTGGTGAGGGTCGGCTGTGCGCGCCCGTGCTCGTAGCGGCTGAGCATCGGCCTGGTGATGCCTGACCGGCTCGCCACTACCTTCATGGCGAAGTCGCGCTCAAGCCGGAGGCGCCGGAGGGCTTGGCCCACCTGGCGGGAGACGCGCTGGTCACTCGCCATGGCGCACGTCCTCCCACCCACCGGCTTGCAACTCCATGAAGGCCAGGCAGCAGTGGGCGACCGCCTTGCCGGCCTCCTGGGCCAGGTGTAGGGCGGCCTGGCGGGTCACCAGCGGCGCCCTGGTGTCCGGGGGAAGGGTGCCGTCCTCTTCGCCAGGCTCCCCGCCTAGTAGGTGCGTCACGGACTGCTGCGCGCTGTACAGGTCGGCCATGGTCAGATCCAGGGCCGCCACGATGCGGCGGAGGGTGTCGAGGCGCGGCATCTGGTGGCCCCGCTCGTATCGGCTGAGGGTGGACGGCGTTGATCCCGACGCCTCCGATAGCTGCACCAGGGTCATGCCAGCGTCCCGGCGCAGCCTTCGGAGTGCCAGCCCGATGAGGCGCGCGTCCTCGGGGTTCTTGCGCGTGCTCATGACAGCCTCCGCTCGATCTTCTCGACCAGGGCATCCAGCCGCCGGGCCAGTCGGCCGGCGAAGAGCGCCAGCGCCTCCTCGGCAGCTTCCAGGGAGCACTCCTCGGCCGAGCGACGGATGGCGCGGAGGTAGCCGCCGGTGTAGCGGAGATCGGCGGCCACGGCGCGCAGCTCGGCGTGCGTGATGGATGGGTCCTCCGGGGTAGTCCCAAGCTCGCGCGACACCACGACGGCCAGGTCGTAGAGCACCCGGCCGGCGCGCCGCATGGCGTCTCGGTCCTCCGGGTCGTCCAGTAGGTGAAGGGTCGTCTCGCGGAAGGAGTCGGACTCCTCCCAAGGGGGCGGGGTAGGATGCGGGGAGCCGGGCATGGGGAAGCCTCCTGTGCCTGGTCAGGCTCCGGTGTCAGGTGCGTGCCTGCGCCGGGGCCGCTTGTTGTGGCTTGGGAGGGTGCGTTCCCTCCCTCTACGAGGGTACGCTAGCGCAACTCAGGCGGGACCGCGCCGGGACCACAGTAATGCCCCACTACCTCGGGGCAGGGGGCAGGTAGTGCTCTGTCAGTGTCTTGCTGGTGGCGATATGCATAGACAATCAAGGCATTATCGGCGGTCACCCGCACTGTACCGTTCATGCCTGGATCGCTTAGAATCTCGCCAACTCTATGAGAACTGCATCCCGGAGCGCCAAGGCAGTGGCTCTCTTGAGCGGCGGCCTCGACTCGTCGACGACCGTGGCAATCGCCCAGCACCAGGGGTTCGAGGTCCACGCGCTGAGCTTCAACTATGGCCAGCGCCACGCCGCCGAGTTGGCGGCGGCAAGGCGGGTGGCCGCGCACTTGCGCGTCGCCGCTCACGTCGTTCTCGACATCGATCTGCGAGGGTTCGGCGGCTCCGCGCTCACCGCCGATATCGCGGTACCCAAGGGCCGCTCGACGGCCGAGATCGCTCATGGCATCCCGATCACCTACGTCCCGGCGCGAAACACAATCTTCCTCTCCTTCGCCCTGGCCTGGGCGGAGGTGTTGGGGTGCGGCGACCTGTTTATCGGCGTCAACGCCCTCGACTACAGCGGCTACCCCGACTGCCGTCCGGAGTTCATTGCAGCCTTCCAGGCGATGGCCAATCTCGCTACCAAAGCTGCCGTCGAGGGACCTCAGTGCGTCACCATCCATGCTCCCTTGATCGGCCTCACCAAGGCGGAGATCATCCGGCGAGGCAGGGACCTCGGAGTTGACTACGGGCTGACGCTGTCCTGCTACGACCCCTCGCCCACCGGCGAGGCGTGCGGGCAATGCGATGCGTGCTTGCTGCGCTGCAAGGGCTTTCGTGAGTGCGGGCTCGAAGATCCCGCGGCACCCTGCGAGGCGTCAGCGCCGGGAGCCGAGGCGATCCGGGGGAGCGGTGGAGATCTTTAAAGTCTTCGGCTTCGAGGCGGCGCACTTCCTTCCGAACCTGCCGGTGGAGCACAAGTGCCGGCGCATGCACGGGCACTCCTTTCGTGCCGAAATCTACGTGCAGGGCGAGGTCGGCGAGGTGAGCGGCTGGGTGATGGACTTTGCCGACATCAAGGGGCATTGCAAGGAGCTCGAGGATGAGCTCGACCACCGGCTGCTCAATGAGATCCCGGGACTTGAGAACCCCACTAGCGAGAATCTCGCCCGCTGGATCTGGGTACGTCTACAGATGCGGCTGCCCGGCCTCTCGCAGGTCGTGGTGCGTGAGACCTGCACGGCCGGCTGCATCTACCGCGGAGAGCAGGCTTGACCGCTGATCTCTTGCCGGCACCAGGCGGCCGGCCGGATGGCAAGCGTCTCTTCATCTTGGGGTGTTCCCAGGCCAAATCCGAGACGGCCGGTCTGATGCCGGCAGTCACGCGCTACGATGGTCCGCTGTTCCGCGTCCTGCGCGCCTTCCTGCGCAACCACGCCTGGCCCGAACGCCTGTCGCTTGCGGTGCTCTCAGCGCGCCACGGCCTCATCGGCGCCTTGACCGGAGTCGAGCGCTACGACCAGCGCCTTACACCCTTCCGGGCCTCGCAGATGCAGGAGATGGTCACAAGGGACCTGACGCGGCTGCTAGCAACCCACGAGACCGCCGACTTGTTCATGGGCAAGAAGTACCTGCAGGCCATCAACCTCGAAGCACTGGGCGAGCGCGCCGGCCGTCTCCGCTTCATCGAGGGGGCTATCGGCCGCAAGCTCGCCCAGCTGCGCACCGACCTCGGCTCCCTGGGCGCCGCACCGGGCCATAAGGCTCCTGTCCTGCCGCGCAGCGGCAGGCCGCTCTACTTCCTGCCGGACTGGGATGACTTCCTCGATATCGAATTCGACTTCCGCGGCGACCGGCTCTCAGCTCCCCGTCGCGGCGACCGCCGGGAAGCGCACGGCCTGGAGCTCATGCGGCCACATCGGATCTGCGACGGCGTGCTGGTGAGCGTGGCGCAGCTCTTCGGCTCCAAAGGCCTGCTCAAGCGGGTCACGACGGCGACCATGGACTCTCTAGCGCCAAAACCCGTTCGCCGGCACTTCGGACTATTGGATGACCAATGGGCCTTCGGCGATTGCGGTGCATTCTCCTACGCCGACCGGGAGGAGCCCGCCATCTCGGTGGATCAGGCGATCGCCCTCTACGACCTGTACCGGTTCGATCTCGGTGCGAGCGTTGACCACATTCCGCTGCGAGAGATCCGCCTCGACGGCAAGCGCGTGCGGTTGGCGACGGTCGAGCGCAGGCGCCGCATGGAGAAAACGCGATCAAACGCCGAGGAGTTCTTGCGTCTCGCCGCAAGCCGTGCGGTGCGCTTCCAACCGGTGGGAGTCATCCAGGGCCTCGAGCCCGGCGACTACGCGGCTCAGGTCGGCGACTACCTGGACATGGGCTACCGGTATCTCGCCCTGGGTGGCCTGGTGCCGCGTCCCGACAGCGAGGTCCTTGAGATCGCCGCCGGCGTTTGCAAGCAAGTAGTGCGCAGACCGGAAAGGGTCTGGCTCCATCTCATGGGCATCTTCCGCCCCAAGCTACAGGATGAGTTTCGCCGCTTGGCCGTCAACAGCTTCGACAGCGCGACCTATTTCCGCAAGGCGTGGCTGCGCTCCGACCAGAACTACCTGGGGGTCGACGGCACCTGGTTCGCCGCCATCCGCGTGCCGCCGACGAGCGATCCGAGGATGTGGGCGCGGATGCTGCTCTCGGGGGTACCGGGTGACGAGATCCGCCGCCGCGAAGCGCAGGCCTTGGCGGCATTGCGCGACCTCGACAGTGACGCCATGGCGATCGAGCCGTGCATCGAGGTTCTCGATGCCTACGACAGCCTGCGAGGCGGCTCGGGAAAGGAGCGAGCCGGCCTGCTGGCGCGCTATCGCCGCGTGCTCTTGGAGCGTCCCTGGAAGCGCTGCCCTTGCAGCGTTTGCCGGACGCTCGGCATCGACGTCATCATCTTTCGTGGCTACAACCGCAACAAGCGGCGCGGCGCACACAATACCTGGCGGCTGTTCGAGCGCCTAAACAGAGGCACCGGCCCTCGCTCCTAGACGCGCCACCGCAAGAGCATGTCCCGCATCTCCGAGATCTCCCGCCAGTACCACGCCTCCCTGGCGGCGGGGCGCGAGCAGTATGCAGAAATGAGCGCCGATCGCGCCGCGGCGGCGGCGCTATTCTACGAGCAGTTCTTTCACAAGCTGATCTGTGACTTCGGCTCGCGGCTCAGCAATGAGCGCTTCCGCGCCCGTCTGCAACAGCGCATCGAGACCGTCCAGGGGACCAATCGGCTCGAGTTCGTCGCCATTGACGGCACCTGCCAGCGTGAGACGTTCGCTGACCTCGTCACGTTCTTTGGCGGCGCCTATGGAGCCCGCGGCGAGTTGGTCCTCACCGGCGGCCGGCACCAGATCCGCTATCGACGGTGGCCGCTCGACCAGGATGTATCGATGGTCGCCTGGGTGCCCGTGCCTTTTGCCCGCCTCGAGGAGGTCACATCCGACCTTCCTGAGCAGTTCCTTGTGAGCGACGAGGAGCGGATCAATCTCTCATCGCTCCACGTAAAGGTCATGCAGTTGGCAGAGATCTTCCTGGCATACAACACCGTCACCGCCTCTCGCCTCGACGCTCCGAACATCCTGTTGCTGGACCTGCCGCCGTCTTCGGTATTAGCTTCCGTAGCCCATTCGCAGGAAGGCCTGGGGCTCATCGGCTGCCGCCATGGTCAGCGCGCATTGACTACCGCGGACGTGACGATCGCATTGGCTCACCCGTTCTCGAGCTTCCTCGGCATTCCGTCGCCTAAAAAGATGGACCTGCACCGCCTGGTGATCGCTGAGCTTCACACCCACCCCAACCGCCCGGTGGATCTCAGGGCGGTGGCAGTGCATCACGGCATCGCCGACTCCGAGTTACGGCGCCGTGTGGAGCAGCGGCCAGGAGGGCTCATCGCACGCGGCGTGCTGGCAGCGAGCGACGACGGTTTGACCTATCGGCCGGCGACGCGTGTCGATGAGTCATGGGCTTACACGCGCGATCTTTTCCAGGACATTTGCTCGCGCCTGTTCATCGCCAAGGATCCTGCCGCCCTCCAGTACGAAGGCCGTGACGAGCGCGGCGCGCCTCACCGTCGATGGATGGCGCCTGCAGACGTTGAGTTTCTGATCGGCATCGGCCTCCGCTTGCTCGTCGAGGCATGTTGGGACCGAAGGGTGCTGCTGTATGGTGTCACCAAGGATTCGGCGTCCCGCTACCTAACCCGTAATTTCCTCGGCGTGAGTCTCGAATCCGGATTCCACCCAGAGCTGCGCGACCTCGATATCGGCGTGCTGCCGTGGACCGACCGCATCTTCTGCGAGACCTTGCCGCAAGTCGACGAGCAACTCAGCGCACCGTGGTGCACCGTCGAGTTCGACTCCGCGTTCATGACCCTGCACCGCGAGGCAAGCGAGGGTGGAACCACTTACATCGCCGGGGTCATGGGACGGATCGTCAACCAGGAACGACTGTTTGCCCGCAGCCTTGCTCAGTTCTTCCTGCGTCGAGGCAAGCGGGCGCCGCTCATGGGCCACGTCGTGTTTCTTGACCGCCTTCTCTCCCCGTCTTGGGACGGCTTGAAGGGCGGAGACCAGCCCGGAGAGATCTGGATCGATACGCCAGACTTGGGGAGGTTCCCAGTCTATGCGTGGCGCGACAGGGACCATGTCAACCCCGCGCAGTGGGTCATGATGTACCTGTTGAGCGTCTTGACCCGCAACCACTTCTCAGAGGCGATCGGCTATCCCGACCCCCTGCACAAGGCGGACTGCGGGGCGAAGACCATCGGGAGGTCGGTAGGGCAAACCATGCGATCGTCGGCGCAGCTGCTCGCGGCCAAGCCGCTCAGCCGCACCTTCCGTGCCATCCGCGACCGGAAGCGCCGCTGATGTTCGTGCCGGACATGGAAGGCACCTTGATGGAGCTCGGCGACGCTCCTGAGACCCGCTTTCGCTATGTCGTCTGGTTCGACTATACGCGGCATGCGATCAATGGGATACAGGAGGGAACGCTGCTCGCCGCTCCCAACTTCGCGAGCGATGCGGCGATTCGCCGCTACAGCGTCCTCGAGGTCACCCTGGTGCTGCCGGTCCACTACGCGCTGCAGGGAGGGACCGGCGGATACCCAGGTTTCGTGGTCGAAGCTGCCCGCAGCGCTTCGGCCGACTGGGAGGACCAGGAGAACGAGTCCACAGAAGACACGACCAAGATTCGGGTCGTCGCTATCCCAACCGGGCTCGAGCTGTTGGTTCCTGAGACCTCCGCGGAAGAGCCGGTACTGGAGGCGGAGAGCAACATGGCAATGGTTGGCACAAGGGTTCACATTCTGGACTCTGCGACCACGAACCGCGTCGCCAATCGCGGCATCGACCGCCAGACAGAAACCAACCTCACCGTGATCGGCACGATGAGGCGGGACGACAGCGTCGACATCTTGCTGCGCATCGAGGATCTCTACCGGACCCACTTTGCCATCTTCGGCTTCACGGGAGTCGGCAAGTCCAACCTGCTCTCCACCGTGGTGGCAAAGGTCCTCGCAGATGCCCAGGATCGCCTCAAGCTCGTCTTCTTCGACTTGATGAGCGAGTACACGGTACTGCTGCTCGATCAGCTGCTGCGCGAGGACCTCCGCGCCGGCATCCTGACGCTCGGTCGTTACACGCTGCCGGAGAACGTGTTCCGCTACATTGACGAGCTCACCGGCCGACCGCCCCTCGACGATGCCGCACGAGAGCTCGCCGGCTACACCCTCCTACCCAAGGCGCTCGTCCGGCACCGGGCGCTCATCGCGCGCGGCCTTCGCAGTCTCCTCGACCAGCGGCGCCTGCGCTTCTTTGCGGAGGTTCAGAGCCTTACCGTGTACGAGCTCTTTTTTTCCGACAAGACGCCGTGGGGCAAGGAGAGGCGCGGTCGGCCCAACCTGGAGAGCAGGTTGGAAGTCGTGAAGAGTGTGCTGCGCCGGCGTCTGCCCGGTGGCGAGTACAAGCACCATGTTTTCACGCCCGAGCTGGCGCGCCTGGTGCGAAAAGACATCGAAGCCGCTCTGCAGGCCGACGACAAGTTCGCTGAGGACTACGGGCCTATCCTGGCTCGGTTGCGCCAGATCGAGGGGGAGACCGCACAGCATCATGCCGCCGGCGTCACGCTCGAGGAGTTGGTGCATGACCTGAACGACCCCGGCCATTCCTCGCTGTGGATCATTCAAGGCCACAACCCTGACGAGCTGCGCTCCTTCAGCAAGCGTCTCGGCGACGAGGTCTTCGAGCGCCGCCGCCAACAGGGTCTCATCGAGCCCCTGGTGTGCTTCGTATTCGACGAGGCGGACGAGTTCATCCGGCGCGACGCGACCGGCAGCTACGCGGAGTCGGCCGAGATCGCACAGACGCTGGCCCGGCGCGGGCGCAAGTTCGGGTTGGGGCTCGGGATCGCGACCCAGCGCATCCGCTATCTCGACACCAGCATCATGGCCCAACCGCACACCTATTTCATCTCCAAGCTGCCGCGCTTGTCGGACCGGCAGGCGATCGCGGAGGCGTTCGGCCTCGGCGAAGATCTGCTCAACCAAACTTTCAAGTTCCGCAAGGGCGAGTGGCTACTAGCCAGCCACGACGCAACAGGCCTCGAGGGCGTGCCACTGCCGATTCGCACGCCCGACGCCAACCAGCGCATCGTCGGCTGGCTCCGACAGCGGTACGATGAGAAATAGCCGCCCGCGGCAGGCTCGTGCTGGCGGGGGAAAGGAGCATCGATGAGCGACTCTCTCGCGTCGGCGCCGATGCCGGCCACTCCGGGTAAGGTCCCGCCGGCCACGGACTTGGGCAGAAACGGCACCCTCGCATGGCTGGCGGACGCCCCTCTGCTGATAGACCGCAGGCAGGTTTCCGCCTTCTACGACGCCGTTGTCCGGCCGGAAGGGCGAAGGGGCAAGGTCACCCTGGCCTTGGAGCAGCTCCAGGGCAGCGAAACCTCCGGCAAGGGCACGGTCGGAGCTGAGGTATCGGTGTCCAGCTGGATCAAGACCCTGCTGCCCTTCCTTGACATCAAAGGCAAGGTCGAGGTGTCCGCCGAGCACAAGAAATCCTCGTCCGAGAAGTCAGGGGAATCGATCGAGCTCTTCCCGATCGACACCCCGCACCGGCAGCTGATCCAGCTGACCTTGCACTACCTGGCCAACCAGCCGCACCGCCTGAAGTTGGTGACCGACCCTCTCGACGGCGCGTGGAGGGAGGAGGCCTATATCCTAGACATTCCGCGCGCCCTGGTGTTCATCGATTTTCCGCCCGGCACGAAATTCATCCCGATGGCGGCCGAGGTCGAGAAGGGACACGTCGTGCTGATGTTCGAGAACTTGAAGGCGGGAGAGGCGTCTCCTCCACAGGCGCCGGCGCAGCTGCAGCACGACGGGATGGCGGGAGCGGTGAGGGCGGACGCCGATGCCGCATGGGCGAAGTACTGGGGCTGGTTCGCCGACACTTTCAGTGCGCTGGCCTCGATGAACGTGGTCGAACAGGTGGTCGGCGACGGCGGCCGGATCGAATGGATCGACTACCGCGTGCCGCTCGAGCCCAACCGGCAGCCTCTTCACCTGCACATCGAGGGCCGCGGCAGGTACAGCACCGGGACCTTCGCTTACCAGCTCATCGCCCGCGGCTACTTCCACGGCCTGCGCATCGTCGGCACGCTCAAGTCCGAGCCGGACCTGAACGTTCTGGCGATCTTCGAGAAATGAAGGGAGCGGTCAGTAGTAGCGGGTCCGCTCGAGCGGCATCCCCAGGCCGGTGATCCGCGCACAGGCCGAGAAGAAGGCGCACTGGTGCGCCGTCTTCAGGGAAAGACACACTGGCCCCTCGGTCCGACACTGGACACGGTTCCACCACCATAGGTTGTCCAAGATCTCGCCACTCAAGCCGGTCCGCACCGACAGCTCCACGAAGGCACACAGGGCAAGGCGGCGCAGCTCGCGCCCTTCTCGGTTGGTGAGCAGTACCCGCCGTTCCAGCTTGGCTCTCAGGGCCGGCACCGGCAACAGCACTCCCTGTCGCAGCAGCTGCTGCATGAGGTGGTAATCGATCCCGGGCAAGGGATCGGCGTCGAAGCGCGCAACGCCGCCTCCCGAGCACAGAATGGAGTTGACCATGGTGAGCTTGAAGAGCGGGTCGTCGAAGGCACGGAAATGCCGCGACAGCTCGACGAATTCGACGAGAGAACTTCCGGCCGCCGTCAACAGGTTGTAGAACTGCCCTTGCCAGTCTCGCAAGAGGCGCGTGCCGAGATCGCGCCAGTTGGCGAGGCGCTCGGAGGCAGCCGTCCGCAGCGGGTTGACGCCATCGTCGTCGGAAAAGATAGCGGCGAACTGCTCCCTATCGATCGCGGCCAGGAAGGACGCATCGAGCAGCGGAAAACGGCCATGGTCCAAGGCGCGGCGCAGACACCGCCACATATACATCGCGCCGCTCAGGTTGACTCCGTCGAGGCGGCCCGCCAGCGGTACGACGGCGCCACCGGCAAGGCGCCAGAAGCGGAAGTTAATGGCACACCCTATGGCGAAATACTGCGATCGTTCGCGGGGACTGCCTTCAGGGTACCAGTAGAGCGGGTCATCCCACGCGCAACCGCGGGCGTCACGCAGCTCCGGCTGGCCGGTGAGAAACCGCGCGACGACCGCAAGAGCCTGCGGATCGATCTTGGCGAAAGCGCTAAGGGAGCGATCGAGACCAAGCGCTTCGGCGAGCTGTGGTGTAGTCAGGTGCTGGGGCGACCGGCAAAGACGTAGGCTAATCACGGCCAGGGACTCCGCATCGAAACAGCAGCCGGCACCCGCCAAGCATACCCTAACGCCTAATTACGCTCCATTACCGCCATCCGCCCATGGCCCGAAACCCACCGACATACCAGACGCCGACCCCCGCAGTCCTGGTCTCGGGGACCCACAGCGGTGTGGGCAAGACCACGGTCAGCCTGCTGCTCATGGAGGCGCTGGCCGGCAGCGGCTGGCGGGTGCAGCCGTTCAAGGTCGGACCGGACTTCATCGACGGCGGATACCACCGCCTGCTGACCGGCAGGGAGTCGCTGAACCTCGACCTGTGGATGATGGGCCTCGCCAACCTGCGGCGGACCTTCGCCGCGGCGGCCGGCGAGGCGGACGTCGCCGTCGTCGAAGGGGTCGGGGCGCTCTTCGACGGCGAGAACGGCACGCGGGAGCGCGGCAGCTCGGGCTTCGTGGCCCGCCGGCTCGGCGTGCCGGTCGTGCTGGTGGTGGACGTCTGGGGGATGACCCGCAGCACGCACGCGCTGCTCGACGGCTTCCTCGGCTTCGATCCGCGGGTGCGGATCGCCGGCGTCGTCTTCAACCGCGCCGGCAGCCAGCGCCACTACCGGATGGTCCTCGACTCCCTGCCGCCGCGGCTGCGCAAGCTCTCTCTCGGGTACGTGCTGCATTCCGACCGGCTGGCGATCCCGGAGCGCCACCTCGGCCTGATCACCAGCGAGGAGAACGACCTGCCGCCTGAGGCCTGGCGCCAGGCTCTCCGCGAGGCGGGACGAAGCCTCGACGTCGAGCGGCTCGCCGCCCTGCTTCGCCTCGGCAAGCGCGGTGCGGCGGCTGCCGGCGCGGCGGCGGATGCCGGGGCAGCGGCGGATGCCGGGGCGACGGCGGATGCCGGGGCGGCGGCAGATGCCGGCACGGCCCCGGCCCCGGCGCGGACGCCGGCGCCGGCCACCTCGGTCCGGCCGCCCAGGGCCCGCCTGGGGATCGCCCGCGACCGCGCCTTCTGCTTCTACTACGCCGAGAACCTGCGCATGCTCGAGCAGGCGGGGGCCGAGCTCCGCTACTTCAGCCCGCTCGCGGACCGGCACCTGCCGGACGTGGACGGCCTCTACCTCGGCGGCGGCTACCCCGAGAGCTTCGCCGCCGAGCTGGCGGCCAACGAGACGATGCGCAGCGAGATCGGCAGGGCGGCGGCGGCGGGCCTGCCGATCTACGCGGAATGCGGCGGCTTGATGTACCTCGGCCGGAGCCTCGTCGACTTCGACGGCAGCCGCCACCCCATGGCCTCGGTGCTCCCGCTCGACGTCGAGATGGACCGCCGGCACCTGGCGATCCGCTACGTCGAGGTGCGGACCCGCGTCGCCACGCCGCTGGGGCCCGCCGGCACCGTGGCGCGCGGCCAGGAGTTCCACCAATCCAGGATCGTCCGGCAGGGCGCGCGGCCCGCCGGCTTCGACGTGACCACCAGCGCCGGCGAGACCTATCGCGAGGGGTTCGTCCGCCGCAACGTCCTGGGCACCTATGCCCACCTGCATTTCCGCTCGAACCCGGCCATCCCCGCGGCGCTAGTGTCCCGTCTCAGAAAGTCGCATCATTAGTCGCCGAGCCATCCGGGCCCCTGGCAAGGCGCGCCGACGCAGGCATAGTCGAAACTATGTCGAGGAGGCGCAACGCCGCCAGGGGGCCGGAGGGCCGGCGAATAATGATGCGAATTTCTGAGACGGGACACTCTAGTGCGGCAGTGCGTCACCCCCCCGGCGCGCCGGGCGGCAGCCCCTCCCCGGCGCCGTCCGGGGCGCCGTTGAAGCGGCTCATCGCGGCGTCGATGCCGTCGCGCAGCCAGGCCTCGCAGGCGTCGGCCGCGCGCAGCACCGCCGGCGCCAGCGCCGCTTCCTCGGCCGGCGTGAAGGGCGACAGCACGTGGTCCACGAGCCCCTCGGCGGTGGCCGCGCCCTCGGGGCCGGCGATGCCGATGCGCAGGCGCGCCACCTGGTCGGTGCGCAGGTTCTCGAGGATCGACTCGATGCCGCGGTGGCCGGCCGGGCTGCCGGAGCGCCGCAGGCGCAGGCGCCCGAAGGGAAGGTTCACCTCGTCGTAGACCACCAGCAGCGCGGCCGGATCGAGGCCGTGCAGCTCGACGAGGCAGCGCGCGGCGAAGCCGCTGCGGTTCATGTAGGTCTGCGGCATAGCAAGCAGCACCGCGACCGGCGCCGCGGCAGCGGCGAGACCGGCGGCAGGGCCGGCATCGGCCGCCGGAACGGCCGGAGCAGTCGCAACCGCCGGCCCCGCCACCGCCTGAGCCGCAGCCGCCGGAGCCGCGACCGCCGGCGCCGGGGCCGCCACCGCGCCGGGCAGCTCCACCCTCGCGGTCAAGGCGTTGCACTCCAGGCGATCGAGGCGCGCCCGCCAGCGGCGGGCCAGCTCCTCGACCACCCGGAAGCCGACGTTGTGGCGGGTGGCGCGGTACTCCTCTCCCGGGTTGCCCAGGCCAAGGATCAGGCGGTTCACGCCTCTTCCGTCTTGCCCTTCTTGATCACCTCGGGCTCTGGCCCGGCCTCCACCGGCGCCGCTTCCTCCTCGGCGGCGGCCGGCGCCACCTCGGTCTTCGAGTGCATCACCGACACCAGCACCCGGTCGGGCTCGTCGAGCAGCGTCACCGCGGGCGGCAGGCGCAGGTCGGCGACGCTCAGATGCTGCCCCAGGTGCAGCTCGTTGACGTCGAGCTCGATCTTCTTCGGGATGTCGCCGGGCAGGCACTCGACGTGGACCTCGCGGTGCGAGAAGTCGAGCACGCCGCCCTCGGTCTTGACGCCGTAGGCGGTGCCGGTCAGCTCGATCGCCACCTGCACTCGCACTTTCTCGGTCATCACCACCCGCAGGAAGTCGAGATGCACGATCTCGCGGGTGATGGGGTCGAGCTGCATGTCGCGGATCATCGCGTGGCGCTCCTGCCCGGTGCTCGACAGCTTGAGCAGGAAGACGGCGTTGTCGCCGCCGCCGCTCCGCAGCAGCTCGACGAGCCGCCGGCGGTCGACGTGGATGGGCACCGAGTCCTTGCCCACCCCGCCGTAGACGACGGCCGGGATCTGGCCGCGCGAGCGCAGCCGGCGGTTGCTGTTGGTGCCGGTCTCCTGCCGCGGCTGGACTTCGATCGTCATTACACCTCTGTCACTCATGGATTACCTCGCTTCGTTGCCTGGTGTGCGGAGCTCTCGCGACTCGCCGGATGCGTCAGACGAAGAGAGAGCTCACCGAGCTGTTCTCGTGGATCCTGCGGATGGCCTCGCCGAGCAGCGCCGAGACCGTCAGCGGTCGCAGCTTCCGCGACCGCGAGAGCTTCTCGTCGAGAGGGGTGGTGTTGGTGATCAGCACCGCTTCGACCGGCGACTGCGCGATGCGCTGCAGCGCCGGCCCGGAGAGGACGCCGTGGACGCCGGCCGCCAGCACGCGCTTGGCGCCCTTGGCCTTCAGCGCCTCGACGGTCTTGGTCAGGGTGCCGGCGGTGTCGACGATGTCGTCGACGATCAGCGCGTTGCAACCCTCGACGTCGCCGATGACGAACATCACGTCGGCCTCGTTCGGCGCCGTGCGGCGCTTGTCGACGATGGCCAGCCCGACGTCCATGCGCTTGGCGATGGCGCGGGCGCGCTCGACGCCGCCGGCGTCGGGCGAGACGATGACGAGGTCCGGGAGGTCGAGCTTGCGGACCGCCTCGAGCAGCACCGGCGCCGCGAACAGGTGATCGACGGGCACGTCGAAGAAGCCCTGGATCTGGTCGGCGTGGAGGTCCATGGTGAGCACGCGGTCGGCGCCGGCGCGCGAGATCAGGTCGGCCACCAGCTTGGCGGTGATCGGCACGCGCGGCTGGTCCTTCTTGTCCTGCCGGGCGTAGCCGTAATACGGCAGCACGGCGGTCACCCGCGAAGCCGAGGAGCGCTTGAACGTGTCGAGCATGATCAGCAGCTCCATCAGGTTCTCGTTGACCGGCTGGCAGGTCGGCTGCACCACGAAGACGTCCGAGCCGCGGACGTTCTCCTGGATCTGGCAGAAGACCTCACCATCGGAGAAGTTGCGCGCCGAGACGTTGCCGGGCGGCAGGTTGAGGTAGTCGCAGATCTCCTGCGTCAACGACGGATGCGCGCGTCCGCCGAAGATCTTCAGGTCGCCGGGCATACTCCTCCGCTCACGAAACGAACCAACTTGGTTGGGGCGGGAGGATTCGAACCTCCGAATGCCAGATCCAAAGTCTGGTGCCTTACCACTTGGCGACGCCCCAGTCTCGGCCGACTCCGGAGGCCCTCGCCGAGAAGCACCGGAAATCGGACGGTCAGGTCACGGTCCAGAAGGAGTCGCGCAGATGGATCTCCTCGATCTCCTCCAGGGTCTTCTCGTCCTGGGCCGTTGCAGGGGGTGTGCCCTCCACGCCGCCCTTGCCATCCGCACCGGCGGCGGCCGGGGCCATCGCCGAAGGAGGCATCGGCACCACGCGTACCTCCGGGGCACCCTGGGCGCTCGAGGCTCCCGGGGCTCCGGGAGCCGCTGGTGCCGCCGGTACCAACAGCACCACCGGGGCTGCGGGGGCCGCCGGGGCCACCGAGGCCACCGGGGCCGCCGCGGAGCCGGTGCCGTCGACGAGGTGATGCGGGGGCGCCGGCAGCTGCTCGCCGCGCTCGGCCAGGATGCGCTCGTACTCGCCGAGGACCTTGTCCTCGATCATGCGCCGGGTCTCGTTGTTCAGCGGGTGAGCCACGTCCTTGAACTCGCCGTTCTTCTTCTTGCGGCTCGGCATGCTGATGAAGAGACCGGCCCTGCCCTGGATGATCTTGATGTCGTTCACCATGAAGCATTGGTCGAAGACGATCGACACGAATGCCTTGAGCTTCTCCTCCTGGATCGGAAAGACCTTGACCTCAGTGATCTCCATGTCCCTTCCCCGGGCGCGCCAATCCGCCGCGCCATCGATCGGCGTGGGGCTCGACTCGACACGTCAGCCAGGCGTCAATCGGGCCATTATATACCCGACGGAACGCTGAAGCATGAGCGAGACTTGCACGGGGTAGCGGGTCCGTTTCCTCTGCGCCCCTTTGGGCGAGGCGCTAAAGCCCTGCTCGCCAATTCCTTTCGCGCCTCGCCCAAAGGGGCGCAGGGGAAACTGACCCACTACCTTGCACGGACCCACCACCGGCCTGCCCGTCCTTCCCCCCGCGCCAGGCGCCATATGCTAGAGGCCCGTCACAGGGCTGTCAAACCGGGGGCGGAGAGGGAGAGGGCCCGGTGCAGGTGCTCTGCCGGTAGTCGGACCGGGGCGTCATCGGGACCAGCGCGCGCAGGGGCTCGCGCACGGCTTCCCGCCATCTCACCTCGACGCCCTTGCGGCGGTCGGAGAGGACCGCCCAGCTGCCGCTGCTGGCCCACGACAGGATCGGGGCGGCCGCCGCGCCCTGCCACAGGCCCCAGCTGACGACCTGGCCGCCACGCAGCACCGCGCTCCAGCCGCGCCCGGCGGCGTCGCGGTAGGCGACCGTGTCGCCGGTGCTGCCGCTGACCGTGTCGCCGGTGCCGCCGGCGGGCGTAGCGCCGCGGCGGACGACCGCCGCGGGGTCGGCCGGGGGCACCGGCAGGCGTCCCAGCAGGAGCGGCGGCAGGGCGGAGAGCGAGAGGGGGCCGAGCGGCAGGAAGGCGAGGTCGAGGGCGCCCGACAACCGGCAGTAGCGACGACCGCGATGGTCGAGCCAGAGGCCGCGGTCGCCCTCGACGTCGAGCCCCCAGACCGCGCGGCCGAGCGGGTCCACGGCCTGTGCCTGGTAGCGCTCCGGCGAGGCCAGGCGCAGGGTCAGCTTGAGGCTCCCCTCGCCCTCGGCGCCGGCGACGCCGACGCGATAGAGGATCTGCGAGCCGTAGGCGGCGGCGGGCACCTGCCACGGGGAGCTCGCCGGCGGCGCCGGGGGCGTGGCGGCGGCGGCCGGGGCGGGCGAGGGCGCCTTAGGAACCGTGGCGCAGCTCGCCATGATCGCCATGATCACTGCCAGCGCCGCCAGCGGCAGCATCGCCGCCGGCCACCGGAAGGGGGCCGCGAGGCGGCGGCGATGCGCGGTGGCGGGCAATCTCAGGGGGAACTGGTTGCTCAGGGTGCACGCTGCGGGGAGGGAGCTTCAGGGGCGGGAGCCGCCGCCCGCCAGGCCGTCGAGCTTGCGCCTCACCGCCTCGGCCTTGGCGGGATCGCCGGTCTCGAGCGCGATGGCGCGCCGGTACGCCTCGCCGGCCCGGTCGCGCTGCCCCATGGCGCCGTAGACGTCGCCCAGGTGCTCCTGCACGGTGCCGTCGGCGGTCTCGAGCCGCGTCGCCCGCTCCAGCGCGGAGCGGGCTTGCTCGAGGCGTCCGAGCCGGTAGTAGACCCACCCCAGGGAGTCGACGTAGGCGCCGTTGTCGGGCTCGAGGGCGACCGCCTTCTCGATCAGCTTGCGGGCCTCGTCGAGGTTCTCGCCCCGCTCGGCGAACATGTAGCCCAGGTAGTTGAGCGCGGCGTGGTAGTCCGGGTCGGCCTTGAGCAGGCCCCGGAACTCGGCCACCGCCTGCTCGCGCTTGCCGCTGCGCTCGTAGGCGGCGCCGAGCAGGAAATGCGCCGCCTTCGAGCCCGGCGGCGGCAGGCCCGCGTCGGGCCGGGCGACCAGCTTCTCGAGCACCGGGACCGACTCGGCGTACTTGTCCAGGCGCTGATAGGTCTCGGCCGCGGCCAGCGCGGAGTGCGAGTCCTGGGCGCCGGCGAGCTCCTGCAGATGGTGCAGCGCCTCCCCTTCGCGGCCGGCCCGGAACAGCACCTCGGCGCGCTTGGCGGCCAGGGTCGCGGAGGGCGGGTTGGTCTGCGCCCTGTCCAGCAGCTTCAGCGCCTCGTCGTAGCTCTTGCGCTGCACCAGGGCGTCGGCGGCGAGCTGCAGGGCGGGCTCGCGGGCGGCCTCCTCCTTCGGACCCAGCCGCAGCAGCGGCTGCAACGTCTCGCTCACCCGGTCCCACTGCTTGGCGTCGTAATAGATCTGCGCCAGCTCCAGGCGGGCCTGCCGCTCCTCGTCCTGCTTGCCGGCCTTGGCCAGGCTGGCGTCGAGCTCGGCGAGGACGCGCGCCGCTTCGTCGGGACGGGCGGAGCGCTCGAGCACCTTCGCCAGGATGCCGGCCAGGGCCGCGTCGTTCGGCCGCGTGCCGCGCAGCTTCTCGAGCAGCTCGGCGGCCTCCTCGTTGTGGCCCTGCGCCGCCAGGGCCAGGCCCTTGAGCAGCACCAGCTGCATGTCGTCCGGATCGGCGGCGGTGGCCGAGGTGGCCGGCGGCGGCGCCGGCGACGGCGGCTGGTGCGGCGCCGACGCCGCGGACCCCGGCGGGAGCAGGGGCTCGACCGTGGCCAGGGCGCGGTCCACGTCGCCGGTGAGGTAGTAGGCCCAGGCCAGCTGCCGCTGCAGCCGGACGTCGCGCCGCTGCGCCTCCGGGGCCGCGCTGAGCGTCGCCAGCACCGCGGCGTAATCGTTGCGCCGCCCCTCGAGCTCGGCCAGGGTCAGGCGCGCCTCGAGCGCGGCGGGCTCGAAGTCGAGGATCTGGGCGAGCACCGTCTCGGCCTCCCTGGCCTTGTCGTCGCGCAGCAGCGCTTCCACCAGCAGGGCGTAGGCGGCCCGCTGCTGCGGGGACTCGTGGATGACCTCGCGGAAGACCTCCGCCGCCTTGGCGGGCTGCTGCTGCTCGAGGTAGAGGCGCCCGAGGCTGAGCGCCGTCTGCAGGTCCTGCGGGTCGCTCTGGTGCACGGTCTCGAGCGCCTCGAGGGCGGTGTGCAGGGCGTCGGGGTCCTGGCCCGCCGCCTCGAGATAGACCAGGCCGACACCCCGCAGCACGTCGAGATTGTGCGGCGCGAGCCGGCGCGCCTTGCCGACCTCGTCGGTCGCCTTGCGCAGGTAGCCGGTCTGGGCGCTGGGCAGGCGCGCGGCCTGGGCCAGGCGGGCCAGCAGCTGGGCGTGCTCGAGATGGATGTACGCGGAATCGGGGCGGACCTTCTCGGCCTCCTCGAACGCCGACAGCGCCTCGGGCAGCATCCCGTCGCCGGCCAGCAGGTTCGCCATCAGGAACTCGAAGTCGCCGCCGCGAGCGGGAGCGCCCGGCGGGCGCGAGGGTGCCGGAGCCACCGGACCTCCCGCGGCGCCCTGAGTCCCAAGATCGCCAGGAGCACCCCCGGTGCCTTGCGCGCTCCCGCCGCTCGGGCCGCCCTGAATCCCGTGGATGCTCAGCATGTTCAGCGCCGGGCCGGGCAGGGGCCCCGCGGCCGCGGGCCGCGCGCCAGCGATGCCGCCCATGGCCGCAATCGCGCCGATGGCCGTCATCGCGCCGACGGCGCCAATGACACCGATGGCGCCTCTCCACGAGCGCCGAGATCGCGCGAACTTCCTCATCCAGCCACAATAGCAGCCGCGCGCGTCGCTTTACAAGGCTCTAGAGCCGCTTCTATAATCGCGGCGCAGCAGGTAAGTGGCGTCCCGACAAGCAGTTAGAATAACCGATCTCGAACCCCCGTCCACCGCCCCGAATTGACCACGGAACGACGTCGGGAGCATGGGTAAGCTTGGACAGCTCCTGGTCGCGCGTGGCTGGATCACGATCCAGCAGCTGACGCGCGCGCTGCAGACCCAGAACGCCGTCGGGGGGCGGATCGGCACCTGCCTGCTCGAGATGGAGGTGCTGGCCGAGGACCTGCTGGCGCGCGCACTGTCCGAGCAGCTCGGCGTGCCGGCCGCGGTCGTCGAGGACCTGCGCGGCATCCCGGAGGAGGTGCTGCATCTCATCCCCGAGAAGCTGGCGCGGCGCTGCCGCGCCATCCCGTTCCGGGTCGTCGGCGGGCGGCTCGACGTCGCGATGCAGGACCCGCGCAACCTGGTCTGCCAGGACGAGATCGCCTTCGCCTGCGGCAGGCGCGTCAAGGTGCACGTGCTGCACGAGCTCCGGATCTACGAGGCGTTGCAGCGCTATTACCGCGAGGACTGCCCGTCGCGCTACAGCCTGCTGCTCGACCGCGTCAATCGCGCCCGCTACATGTGGAGCGCCAAGGAAGGCGGCGCGCGGCCGGGAGCTGCCGCATCGGATGCGGAGGACCGCACCGAGGTCTTGAGCGCCCTGCCCCCCGACGGCCTGTTCGCCGAGACGCGGCCATTGCGGCCGCCGCCGCTGCCGGAGCCCTCGCTGCCGCCGCTGCCGCGCCGGCGGTCGCTCTTCCGCTCGCGCGGCTTCGAGCCGCCAGCCCCGCCGCCAGGCGCGGGCGGCGCGAACGCCGACGGGGCGCAGCTGTTGCCGCCGCTCGAGGAGCTCGACCTGCGGGGCGAGCCGCCGCCGCGAACGCGTGGACAGCGGCAGAGTGGCGCCGAGCCGGCCGCGGCGGAGGAGACGACGCGAGGAGAGACGGAGACGCCGCAGGAGGCGGCGGAGCCGGCGCGCGTAGCGGTGGAACCGGCGCGCGTAGCAGCGGAGCCGGCGCGCGTGGCGGCGGAGACGACGCAGGCAGCGGCCGCCGCGCCCCCGCCCGCCGGCACCGCGATCCCGGCGCCGGTTCCCGAAGCGGCGCCGGCGCCTCCGGAAGCGGAGCCCGCCGGCACCCTGCCCGCGCTCGACCTGGAAGCGACCTTGGCCCTCGGTCCACCCCCCGCGTCGCGGCAGCGGCCTCCCACCGCAGCCCCGCCGCCGGCGGCAGCCGCGGCGTCCCGGCGCGGGCCTGCCTCGGCGCCGCACGAGATCGTGGCCGTGACCGCGGCGGAGCGGGTGGAGCTGGGGCTCGGCGAGGCCCCGTCCGCGATCCCGCCCGAGTCGCCGCGCGAGGCGCCGGCCACCCTCGAGGCCGTCGAGGAGGCGCTCGCGGCCACCGACGACAGCGAGGAGGTGGGGCGCCTGCTGCTCGGGTTCCTGGCGCACGCCTTCCGGCACGTGGCGCTGTTCCAGACGTCGCGCGGCCAGGTCACCGCCTGGATGGCGCGCGGCGACGGCATCGACCAGGAGGCTTTCGGCCGCTATGCGGTAAGCTTCAAGGAACCTTCGGTGTTCCTCAACCTGCGCCAGGGGAGCGGCATCCACATTGGCCCTCTGCCGCCCATGACGACACACCGCGAGCTGGCCCTGTGCTGGGGCGGTGGGTTGCCGCGCGATTGTGTGGTGCTGCCGGTGCGACTCAAGGACCGCCTGGTGTCCGTCATCTACATGGACGGCGGCAGCCGCGGCCTCGGAGGGATCGATCTCGAGCAGATGCACCGCCTGACGGCGGCGACCGCCGCCGCTTTCGAGCGCTGCATCCTGACCAAGAAACGCGGCTACGCTCAGTCCTGACAAAGGTTTGGCTCGGTTGACACCCTGTCGAACCGGTTGTTAGACTCGGCGCCGTTTCGGAGCCCAAATGATCAAGTCTGACATCGTGGACCGCGTCGCGGAGAGCACCGAGGTGCCCCGGGTCAAGGCTGCCCAGGCGGTCGACATCATCATCGAGGCGATGAAGACGGCCCTCTGCGACGGCAAGCGCATCGAGCTCCGAGGCTTCGGCGTCTTCCAGGTCCGCGATCGCAAGAAGGGCGTGGGCCGCAATCCGAAGACCGGCGTCGAGGTCGCGATCTCGCCCGGCAAGACGGTACGCTTCAAGCCGGGCAAGGACCTCAAGAATCTCTGAGCTGAAAGACGAAGAACCGACCCGGCCCGGGGACGGGCGGCTGCCGCGCCCGGACCAGCCGGCGGACCCCTGGGCGCCCCAGCCGCTCCCGCGCCCGCCCCAGACTCCAGGACCGCCGGAGCCGCACCCGCCCGCGCCGCCGCTGGCACCGGCGGAGCCGCCGGCGCCGCCGTTGCCGCCGGAGAAGGCATGGCGCGCGATGCCCTGGGAGCGGCCGCCCTGGTGGCTGGCCCGGCGCATCCGGCAGCGCCCGCCACCGCCGCCGCGGCCGCCGCGCTACGGGCTGGCGCTGCTTCTCTTCGGCCTCACCTTCTTCTGCACCACGACGCTCGGCCCGGTGCTCGCCGCCTGGAGCCGCGACGGCCTGCCTGGCGATGTCTATCCACTCATCACGCCCCGGCTGGTGGCTCGAGTGTGGACCGATCCGGCGCTGCTGCGGCTCGGCCTGTCGTTCTCGCTGCCGGTGTTGATCATCCTGTTCGTCCACGAGATGGGGCATTACCTCGCCTGCCGGCACTACCGGCTGCCGTCCACCCTGCCCTACTTCCTGCCCCTGCCCGCGGTGCTGGGCACGCTGGGCGCCTTCATCCGCATCCGCGCGCCGATCCGCGGCAAGCGCGAGCTCTTCGACGTCGGCGTCGCCGGACCCTTCGCCGGCTTCCTGGCGCTGCTGCCCTTCCTGCTCTACGGCGTCGCCCACTCGGAGCCCATGCCGATGCGGCTCGCCGCCGATTCCTCGCTGCTGGTGCCCGGGCAGTGCCTGGCGATGGAGCTGGCGACGCGCCTCTTCCATGGCCCGCTCGCCGACGGCATGGTGCTGCGCCTGCACCCCTTCGCCCTGGCCGCCTGGTTCGGCCTCCTGGCCACCGCCATCAACCTCCTCCCCCTCGGCCAGCTCGACGGCGGCCACATCCTCTACGCCGCCGCCGGCCGCTGGCAGCGGCGCCTCGCGCTGCCGCTCTGGGTGGCGCTCGCCCTGGCCGGCATCCTCTGGGGCGGCTGGGTCCTCTGGTGCGTGATCATCTTCGCCATGGGCCTCTATCACCCCCCGGTCCTCGACGAGGCAACCCCCCTCGACAACCGCCGCCGCGCCCTCGCCGTCGCCGCCCTCCTCGTCCTCGCCCTCAGCTTCATGCCCAGGGGAGCCATAGAAACCGCCAGCGACGATCAACCCCCGCCAGGGCAAGGCAACGGCCCGGTGGCCACGCTGATCCGCTGAGCCGGCTTGCCAGTCAGAAGTCCGCCACCAGCGTCACCGGTCCGTCGTTGACCAGGGCGACCTCCATGCGGGCGCGGAAGCGGCCGGTGGCGACCTCGCAGCCGCGCTGTCGCAGGGCCTCGACCAGGGCGTCGACCAGCGGCGCCGCCTGCTCGGGGGGCGCGGCGCGGTCGAACGACGGCCGGCGGCCGCGGGCGAGCGAGCCGGCGAGAGTGAACTGCGACACGACCAGGAAGGCGCCGCCGACCGCCGCCGCGTCCAGGTTCATCTTGCCCGCCGCGTCGTCGAACACGCGCAGGCTCGCCAGCTTCTCCGCGGCGGCCAGCGCGGCCGGCTGCCCGTCTCCCTGCTCCACCCCGACCAGCACCAGCAGCCCGCGGCCGATCGCGCCGACCGTCTCGCCGGCGACCTGCACGGCCGCGGAGCTCACGCGTTGAATCACCAGGCGCATGCGTATTCGGCTAACGCTTTTCCGTCTTCATAGACAGGTGGACATGGATGGGTGGATGGGTTCCGCCGAGCCGTGTGGTACCGTACTTCATTCTCAATCCGAGGAGAACCGCGCATGTTGAACAAAGTCATGCTGATCGGCAATCTCGGCCGCGATCCGGAAGTGCGCTCGATCCCTTCCGGACAGCAGGTCGCCTCCTTCACCCTGGCCACCAACCGCCGGTGGACGGACAAGGCCGGCCAGCGCCAGGAGCAGACCGAGTGGCACCAGATCGTCTGCTGGGGGAAGCTGGCGGAGGTCGCCGCGCAGTACCTCACCAAGGGCAAGCAGATCTTCGTCGAGGGCCGCATCCAGACCCGCTCCTGGGACGACCGCCAGACCGGCGAGAAGAAGTACCGCACCGAGATCATCTGCGAGAACTTCCAGATGCTCGGCCAGCGCGGCGGCGGACCCGAGATGGAATCCCACGCCCCGGCTCCCGGCGGCCCCACCTACGACGAGGGCCTCGGCAGCCCCGGCGGCTCCGAGGACGACGACATTCCGTTCTGATCGGCGCCGCCCGGCGGCACCCGTCTCCCATCAGGCCTCGAGGTCGCGGGCCAGCTCGGCCAGGCCCTCTCGCACCGCCTGCACGCGGGCGGCGGTGGCCTCGGGTTCGCGCAGCAGGCTGATCGAGTCGCTGGCCCAGCGCAGCGTGCGCAGGCGCCGGCGGAAGGCGGCGAGGCGGCGCGCCGCTTCGCGGCGCCTCCGGGCGTGGCGCGGGCGCCCGAGGCGCGCGACGATCGCGGGCAGCGCGGCCGTGCTCGCGCACGCCAGCACCACGTCGCAGCCGGCGGCGAACGCGGCCTCGGCGCGGACCGGGATCTCGCCCCACGGCCCCAGCGCCGCCATCTCCAGGTCATCGCTCAGCACCAGGCCGTCGAAGCCCAGCTCGCCGCGCAGCAGGTCCTCGATCACCGGCGGCGACAGGCTGGCGGGCCGCTCCTCCGGGTCGAGCGCCGGGTAGACCGCGTGGGCGACCATGGCGGCGCCCGCAAGCGGCAGCAGCGCGGCGAAGGGCTTGCGCTGGCGCGCCAGGACGGCGGCGTCCAGCTGCACCACCGAGGTGGCGTGATGGGTGTCCTCGGCGGCGCCGCCGAGGCCGGGAAAGTGCTTCAGGCAGCCGCCGACGCCGCCCGCGTGCAGGCCGCGCAGGAAGGCACGGGCGCGCCGCGTCACCGCCGCCTCGCGGGCGCCGAGATAGCGGCCGTCGAGGGCGTTGCCGGTCTCGCCGCGATCGAGATCCACCACCGGCGCGAAGTCGAGGTCGACGTCGAACAGCCGCAGCGCCCGCGCGATCCAGCGCCCCGCCTGCCACGCCGCGTCCGGCGGCCGCCGCGCCAGCAGCGACGCCGCCGGCGCCGGCCCCACCAGCCCGCTGAGGCGGTCGACCCGGCCGCCCTCGGCGTCGACCGCGAGCACGGCGTCGGGGAGCAGCCGGCGCAGGCCGCCCACCAGCTCGAGCAGCTGCCCCGGGGTCTGGAGATTGCGGCGGAAGAGCACCACGCCGCCCGGCCGCGACGCGGCGAGCAGGGCGGCGGTCGCGCGGTCCAGGCGCGGCCCCGGGATGCCGGCGAAGACGAAGTCGCCGGCGCCGGCGGCGGTGCTGGCGGCGGCGCTCATGACAGACGCGACTTCAAGGTGTGCAGCAGGTTGAGCGCGGCGAGCGGCGCCAGCTGGTCGAGGTCCACCTCGCGCAGCAGCGCCGCGACCACCTGCTCCGGCGGCGCGAAGAGCGTGAGCTGCGCCGGGTCCACGGCGGCGGCGGCCGGGACGCTGCCGCGAGCGAGCCGCGGGCGGCCGGACAGGTCGTACTCCTGCGCCTCGAGGTTGGCGAGCACCTCGGCCGCCCGCTCGACGACCGCCGGCGGCAGGCCGGCGAGCCGCGCCACGTGCAGGCCGTAGGACTTGTCGGCGCTCCCCGGCACGACGCGGCGCAGGAAGACGATCCGCTCGTCCCACTCCTTGACCGCCATGGTGCGGTTGACCACCCGCGGCAGCAGCGCCGCGAGCTCGGTCAGCTCGTGGTAGTGGGTGGCGAACAGCGTCTTCGGGCGGCGGTGCTCGTGCAGGTACTCGACGATCGCCCAGGCGAGCGACAGCCCGTCGAAGGTGGCGGTGCCCCGCCCCACCTCGTCGAGGATGACCAGGCTGTGCGCGGTGGCGTGGCGCAGGATGTTGGCGGTCTCGATCATCTCCACCATGAAGGTCGACTCGCCGCGCGCCAGGTCGTCCGAGGCGCCGACGCGCGTGAAAATGCGGTCGACGACGCCGATCGCCGCGGCGTCGGCCGGCACCAGGCTGCCGGCCTGCGCCATCAGCACGATCAGCGCGACCTGCCGCAGGTAGGTGGACTTGCCGCCCATGTTGGGGCCGGTCAGCAGCACGATCTGCGAGGTGCCGGAGTCGATCTCCGCGTCGTTGGGCACGAAAGCGTCGCGGCTCGCCTGCTCGACCACCGGATGCCGTCCCTCGCGGATGGTGATGGCCTCGCCGGCCGGCAGCATCCGCGGCCGCGTGTAGCGGTGGCGGGCGGCGGCCTCGGCGAACGCCGCCAGCGCGTCGAGGGTGCCCAGGGCGGCGGCCAGGGCGTGCAGGCCGGGAGCGTCGCCGGCGACGGTCGCGGTCAGGCGGCGGAAGTGCTCCTGCTCGATCGCCACCTGGCGCTCCTCGGCCGCGAGGATCTGATCCTCCAGGTCCTTCAACTCGGGAGTGACGTAGCGCTCGGCGTTGGCCAGGGTCTGGCGCCGGATGTAGTCCGCCGGCACCCGGGCCTGGTTGGCGCGCGTGACCTCGAGGTGGTAGCCGAAGACGCGGTTGTAGCGCACCTTGAGCGAGCCGATGCCGGTGCGCTCGCGCTCGCGCGCCTCGAGCGCCAGGACGTGGCGCTTGCTGTCGCGGGTGAGCGACCGGTAGCGGTCGAGCTCGGGATCGACGCCGGCGGCGATGACGCCCCCCTCGTCGAGCGTCGCCGCGGGCACCGTCTCGAGCACCCGCGCCAGCTCGGCCGCGAGACGGGGCAGCGGATCGGCCGCCGCCAGCTCGGCGAGCAGCGGCGCCTCGGCGTCGGCGATCTCGGCGAGGATGGCCGGCGCCTCGGCCAGCCCGTCGCGCAGCGCCGCCGCCTCGCGCGGCGAGAGCGTGCCCAGGACGGCCCGCGCCAGCAGGCGCTCGGGGTCGCCGGCGCGGGCCAGGCGATCGCGCAGCCGCTCGCGCCGCGGGTGGTCGGCGGCCAGCTCGGCCACCGCCTCGTGGCGACGGGAAATCGCCTCCGGGTCGCGCAGCGGGCGGCGCAGCCACTCGCGCAGCGTGCGCGCCCCCGGCGGCGTCGCGGTGCGGTCGAGCACGCCGAGCAGCGTGGCGCGGCGGCGGCCGGGACCGGCGGGAGCCGCTGCCGCGGCGGCTGATGCCGGGCGGAAGACCTCGAGGTTGGCAAGCGTCGCGGCATCCAGGATCAGCCGGTCGTGGACCTCGCGCACCGTCAGCGCCTGGACGTGGGCGAGCTCGCTGCGCTGGGTCTCGCGCGCGTAGGCCAGTGCGCTGGCGGCCGCGAGCACCGCCGGCTCGTCGGGTTGCAGGCCGAAGCCGCGCAGCGTGCCGGCGCCGAGATGACGCTGCAGCAGCTCCGCGGCGCGGCGCGGATCGAGCAGGCGGTCGCCGCCGAGCGGGGTGACGCAGGGGCAGTCGCGCTCCGCCCACTCGCGCAGCCGCGGCGGCAGCTCGCCGCCGGCGGCGACCAGCAGCTCGCGCGGCCGCAGCAGCGCCAGGTCGTCGGCGGCCTCCTCGGCGCTCGCCCAGCGGCGGACGAAGAAGTCGCCGGTCGAGACGTCGAGGAAGGCTCCGGCCCCGGCGCCGGCCCCGGGCTCCACGCCGGCCTCGCGATGCTCGCTCGGTCCGCTCCGCTCGCCCTTCCAGACGATGGCGGCGAGGAGGTTCTCCTCCTTGCTGTCGAGCAGGCCGGGATCGGAGAGCGTGCCCGGGGTGACCACCCGGACGACCTCGCGGCGGACCAGCCCCTTGGCCTTGGCCGGGTCCTCCACCTGGTCGCAGATCGCCACCCTGAGCCCCGCCGCCAGGAGCTTCGCGAGGTAGGCGTCGAGCGCGTGGTGCGGAATGCCGCACATCGGCGCCTCGCTGTCGCTGCCGCGGTTCCGGGCGGTGAGCTGCACCTCGAGGATGGGCGCCGCCTTGAGAGCGTCGTCGTAGAACATCTCGAAGAAGTCGCCCATACGGTAGAGCAGGATCGCGTCCGGGTGCTGCGCCTTGATCTCGAGGTACTGGCGCACCATCGGCGTCAAATGCAACGTGGGAACCCGGCCTGCTGTCTCGGACATCGGCCGACAGTATATCGGCCCGTCACTCCTATACTTGTCGAATGGCGCGCGAGGCGAGGGTATCGGCAGGGGGTGCCGCCGGGGACGACGGCGGCGACGGCGCCGAGGATGGCGGCAGCGGCAGCGGCGACGGCGGCCTGGTGCTGGCCCTCGACGCCGGCTCGCCGGTGGTCAGCGTGGCGGTCGGCCGCGGCGGCGAGGTTCTGGCAGCGGGCGCGGTCGCGTTGCAGCGCTCGTCCACGCAGCTCCTCGCGCTGGTCGCGGAGGTGCTGGAGGCGGCCGCGGCGCTGCCCGCCGACCTGGCCGGCGTCGTCGCCCTCGCCGGCCCTGGCAGCTTCACCGGCCTGCGCGTCGGGCTGGCCACCGCGCTCGGCCTGGTCCAGGGTCTCGGCGTGCGCGCGCAGGCCGTGCCGACGCTGGCGGCGCTGGCGGCCGCGAGCGAGGCGCCGCCGGGCGGGCTGGTGATCGCCGCCGTCGACGCCCTGCGCGGCGAATGGTCGGCGCAGGCCTTCAGGGCCGGGCCGGTGCCGGAGGCGCTGGGCGAGATGACGCTCGTGCCCGCAGGGGAGCTGCTGCAGCGGCTGGCGCCGGAGGCGGCCGCGGCATCGGCGCCGCCCGCGATCATCGCCTTCGGCGTCTCGGCCCTCCGCCGTGGCGCCGACGCGGCCGGCGGCTGGGCGCGCTTCCAGGAGGCGCCGCCGCTGGCGCCCGCGGCGTTGCGGCTGGCGGCGGCCCTGTCTCCCACGAGCTGGCGCGCCGCAAGCCTGGCCGCCCCCATCTACGCGCGGCCGCCGGCCACCACGGCGCCGAAGCCGCGCCCGGAGAGCCCTCCACCCTGAGCGCCGAATCTGAATCCGAGGCCGGATCCGAGCCCCAAACTGGACCCGAGCCCGACACTGGACCCGAGCCCGGGCTCGAATCCGAGCCCAGGACCGATCTCGGGCCCCCGATCGCCGTCCGCCCGGCGGTCGCCGCCGACCTGCCGCGTCTCGCCGAGCTGGAGGGCGCGGCCTTCGCCGACCCCTGGTCGCCGGAGATGCTGGCCTCCGAGATCACCCATTCCGGCAGCGTCGTCCTGGTCGCGGGCCGCGGCGACCGCCACCCCCCCACCGGTTACGCCTGCTTCCGCCTGGGCGCCGGCGAGGCCGAGCTGCTGCGCGTGGCCGTGGCCCCGGCCTCGCGCGGCCGCGGCATCGCCCGCCAGCTCATCGCCGCCGGCTTCGAGCGCCTCCGCGCCGCCGGCGTCGCCATCTGCTTCCTCGAGGTGCGCCCGGCCAACGCCAGCGCCCTCGCCCTCTACCGCGCCCTGGGCTTCGAGCCCCGCGGCCGCCGCCGCGCCTACTACCGCGACGGCTCCGACGCCCTGGTTTTTCGGCGCGACCTCTGATCGGTTCCGAGCGCGCCCGCGGGGTGGTAGTACCTCGCCCAGACGGTTCCGCTGCCGAGGGCGAAGCTCAAGCGCGAGCTCGGAACGGATTCTCGACCCGCACGCCGTCATAGCTTCGGCCGTGCGCGAGATCCTCGGAGAGGACCACGTCGCAGCCAAGGGCACGGGCCTCCGCGAGGATCGCTGCATCCCAGTAAGAAAGGCGGTGACGCTCGCAGATGGCAATCGCGTCGCGCATCACCGCCGGAGTCGTCTCCTGAACGGGGAAGCGGGAGAAAGCCTCGACAAGGCCGGAAGCCTGGGCGTGGCTGAGGCGACCGGCGCGCGACGCCCGCGTGGCCTGGACGAAAAACTCTTGCAGTACTTGCACCGACAGCGCCAGGTCCGTCGCGTCCAGCAGAGCGAGGGCAGTACGGGACTTCTTGGTCTCGCGGGGATCTGTGCTGGCCGCGTACAGCAGGACATTGGTGTCAACGAATCGCACGGCGGTCGTGCGCCTCGTCGCGGCTCAGTCGGTCGGCTGCCCGGAAGCGAGTCACGGTGGCGAGCACCTCGTCTTGGAGTCGGCGGCGCCGCTCGAAGTCGGACTCCGTGTGCGCCACTTTCTCGAGGAAGTCGCGCACCAAGGCGCTCACAGAGGTGTCGAGCTCGGCTGCCCAGACTCTCGCCTTGCGATAGGTCTCTTCGGAGACTGTGACTGTGATATTGCGCATAAGATCACAGTATCACAGTTCACTCGACGCGTCAGGTTGACCCAGCGAAGTAAGGAGGTCAAGAGGGCTGGCCTTCCCCGCGCTCGCTTAGTAATGCTCAATCGGAGCACTACCGCCTCTGCCGGCGCCTTGCCCCGGCGCGAAACGCGGTGCTATCCTGGCTGGGTAGCAGGCATGGACACCGCCCTGATCTTGCCACCCCGTACCGTCTGCCCCCGCCGCGGCGAGGTGCGGCCGGGTCGCATCCGGGAGGCGGCAGCGCGGTGACCGCCCCCTGCCCCTCCCCCTCGCCGTCCTGCAGCTTCACCCACCCCAACCGCCGGTCCATCACGGACCGCACCACCCCCAGCGCAAGGAGGTTCGAGCCATGTCCTATCGGGACGATCTGAAAGCCGAGCTGATTCAGACAGATGAGCAGTTCCGCCGCCTGTACGAGGAGCACCGCGAGTACGAGCGGCGGCTGTCGGAGCTCAACCAGAAGACGCTGCCGTCCCAGGACGACGAGATCGAGGAGAAGAAGATCAAGCTGCACAAGCTGGCGCTCAAAGACCGCATGGAGCAGATCCTGCGCGCCCACAGCGAGGCCCACGTCTCTGCCTGACCCTGACCGCCCCGGCGTCCCTGCCCTCTCGCCGGCAGGGGACCGTCCGGCGCCCGGCCGCCCCGTGATGCTCGACCTTCCCCACGGCCGTCCAGCCGCGGACCGCGCCGGCCACCTTCGCCGCCGCCACCATCGATGAGATTCGCCCGCGAGAGCTGGCCCTTCGTGGCGCCGTTCGTGCTGCTGGCCGGGCTGGCCGCCGCCGCCGGCCATCTCGGCTGGGCCGCGGGCGCCGGCATCGCCGGGCTGGCAGTCCTCGCCTTCTTCCGCGACCCGTCGCGCCGCTTCGACGGCGAAGCGGGCATCGTGCTGGCGCCGGCCGCCGGCCTGGTCACCCTGGTGGACACGGTCGAGGCTCCGGACGTCGGGCCGGGGGCCTACCATCGCGTCGTCACCTTCCTGTCGATCTTCGACGTGCACGTGCAGAAGACGCCGGCCGCCGGCGAGGTGGTCGCGTCGCGCTTTGCCGCCGGGCGCAAGGTCGCCGCCTTCCGCGCCGACGCCGGCGCGATCAACGAGCAGCACCTGACCGTGATCCGCCGCCCCGGCGGCGACCTGGTCGGCGTGCGCCAGATCGCCGGCCTGCTGGCGCGGCGCGTGGTCTGCCATCTCGCCGCGGGCGACCGGGTCGAGCGCGGCCAGCCGCTGGGGCTGATCAAGTTCGGGTCGCGCGTCGATCTCCTGGTGCCGTCCGGCTACCGCCTACTGGTCCGGCGCGGCGACCGGGTGCGCAACGGCGCCACCCCGATGGCCGCGCCGGGCGTGCCGGCGGGCGCATCGGCGGGGGCGGCGGGGGTCACGGCAGGCGCGGCGCCGAAGGCCACGGCGGGCGCAACGGAGGCGGCGGAGAAGGCCACGGCGGGCGCGGCGGCGGACGCGACCGCGGAGGTGCTGCGATGAGCATTGACGCCCCCCTGCGCCGGCCGGCCCTGTCGCGGCGGCTCCAGCGCGGCGCCTACCTGCTGCCGAGCCTGTTCACCATCCTCAACGTCCTGCTCGGTTTCTATGCCGTGATCTGCGGCCTGCAGGGCGACTTCCCGCGCGCCGCGCTGCTGGTCTTCGTGGCCGCCGTCACCGACAGCCTGGACGGCCGCATCGCGCGCATGACCGGCACCGAGACCGAGTTCGGCAAGGAGTTCGACTCGCTGGCGGACGTCATCACCTTCGGGGTCGCGCCGGCGCTGCTCGCTTTTCTGTGGGGCGTCAAGGATCTGGCGCCGCACGCTTCCGCCTGGCTGGTGCCGCTCTTCTACGTCGTCACCGCGGCCAGCCGCCTGGCTCGCTTCAACGTCCAGCAGCTCAAGGCCGACAGCCGCTTCTTCGTCGGCCTGCCGGTGCCGGCGGCGGCGGTGGCCATCTGCTCGCTGCTGTTCTTCGCCCCCGATCCGGCCTGGCGCGACTGGATCATGGGCGCGATGGTCGTCTCGCTGCTGGCGATCGGCGCCCTGATGGTCTCCACCTTCCGCTATTACAGCTTCAAGAAGCTCGACCTGCGCCGCCGCTGGAGCTACCGCGTCGCGCTGCCGCTGGCCGCCATCGTCGTGGTGGTCTTCTACGCCCTGACCTCGGGCCAGCTCTTGTGGCAGGCCATCTTCATGCTGGTCGCCCTGGTCTACACGCTGTCGGGACCGGCCACCTATCTCTGGCACCGGCTGCTCCGCCGCCGGCACGGCAGGCCGCCCGGAGCGCCGCCGCTGCTCGCGGTGACTGGGCCGCAGCCGGGAAGGCGGACGCTGGTGGCGACCACGGTGCCGGCGGTGCCGCCGGCGCCGGCGCCCGGCATGCCGCCGGCCGCGCCGCCGTCGACCCCGGGCGGTTCGGGCACTGCAGGCTCTCCGGGGGCCCCGGGCGCCCAGGCAACGAAGGCGCCGGCCGCCACGCCACTGCCTGCGGCGGCCACGCCCCCGCCGCCGCTGCCGCTGCCGGGGAAGGAGTCCCCCCCGGACAAGAAGAAGCCGGCGGACAAGGACAAGAAGACGCCGCCCGACAGGAAGTCCCCGCCATGAGCGTCCTGGCGATCGTCCACCCCACCAACCTGCTCGGCAAGGAGCTGCGCGAGACCCTCGACCGCGGCGTCACCGGCCCGTCGTGGCAGGAGGTGCGGCTGCTGTCGTCGCTCGAGCACGAGATCGGCACGCTGACCGAGACCGGCGGCACCGCGACGCTGGTCCAGCGCTACGAGCCGGGAAGCCTGGACGGCGTCGCGCTGGCCTTCTTCTGCGGGCCGATGGCCGCCAATCGCCCGCTCCTCGCCGAGCTGCCGCTCGAGATCACCGCCGTGGTGCTGTCGCCCGACGCCACCCTCGCGGACGGCCACCCGGTGGTGTCCGGGATCAACTCCCGGCCGAGCGGCGCCGGCAACGGCGGGTCGAGCGTCCTGCTGTCGCCGCACCCGGCGGTGGTGCTGCTGGCCCACGTGCTCTACCCGCTGGCGGCCCTGGAGCCGCGGGAGGCGGTGGCGACGGTCGTCCTGCCGGTCTCGCTCTACGACGAGGCGGGCCTCGAGGAGCTGTTCGAGCAGACGCGGCAGATCGTCGCCATGACGGCGCGGCGCCGGTCGCAGCTGTTCGGCGCCCAGCTCGCCTTCAACCTGCTGCCCGCCGCCCACGCCGAGCAAGTGGCCGCGTCCGTCGCCGACTCGCTCGCCGCGGTGCTGCCGGCGCCGGTGCCGCTGTCGCTCCAGCTCGTCCAGGGCGGGATCTTCCACTGCCTGACGCTCAGCCTGTACGTGCGCTGCGCCACCGCGCCGAGCGTGCAGGCGGTCCGCAAGGCGCTCACCGCCAGCCCTTTCGTCGAGGCGTCCGAGGACCCGCGCCACCTCGGGCCGATCGACGCCGCGGCGAGCGACAAAGTGCTGCTGGGCGCCGCCCGCAAGGACGAGAACGGAATCTGGCTCTGGGCGGCGATGGACAACCTGACGCGCGGCGGCGCGATCAACGCGCTCGAGATCGCCGCTGCGGTGCACTGAGAGGAGCATGGACATGGAGAAAGCGACTTTCGCGGCGGGGTGTTTCTGGGGGGTCGAGGCGGCGTTCCGGGCGGTGCCGGGTGTCGCCGGCACGACCGTCGGGTACTCCGGCGGCACCTTCCCGAACCCGACCTATCACGACGTCTGCACCGGACGCACCGGCCACGCCGAGGCGGTGGAGGTGGAGTTCGATCCGGCGCGGGTCTCCTACCGGGACCTGCTGCGGGTCTTCTGGGAGAACCACGACCCGACGACCCCGAATCGCCAGGGACCCGACGTCGGCACGCAGTACCGCTCGGAGATCTTCTTCCACACCCCCGAGCAGCAGGCGGCGGCCCTCGCCTCCAAGCAGGAGCTCGAGCGGCGCGGCGCCTACAAGCGGCCGATCGTGACCCAGATCACGCCGGCCGGGCCCTTCTACCGCGCCGAGGAGTACCACCAGCAGTATCTCGAGAAGCGCGGCCAGGCGACCTGCCGCATCTCCTGATCGCCCTATCGCCCGATCGCCCGATCGCCGGCCCGCCCCGATCGCCGGGCGGCGCCGGCGATCAGAGCGTCGGCACGCCGGGGCGCCGGCGGCCGCGCGGGAAGGCCTCGTCGATGCGGCGCGCCTCGTCCTCGGAGAGGACCAGGTCCGCGGCCGCCGCGTTCTCCTCGACATGCTCGGGGCGCGAGGCCTTGGGGATGGCGAACACCGACGGCCGCCGCAGCAGGAAGGCCAGCGCCACCTGGCGCGCCGTGGCGCCGTGGGCGGCCGCGATCTCGGCGAGCACGCGCCCGCCGCGGCTGCGCTCGCGCGGGAAGCGGCCGGAGCCGAACGGGCTGTAGGCGACGACGGCGATGCCGTGCTCCTCGCAGTAGGGAAGCGCCGCGTGCTCGATGCCGCGCTCCTCGAGGTGGTAGAGGAGCTGGTTGCAAGCCACCCTGCCCTCGCCGGCGATGGCCACCGCCACGGCGACCTCCCGCTCGTCGAAGTTGCTGAGCCCCCAGGCCAGGATCTTGCCGGCCCGCAACAGCTCCTCGAACGCCGCCAGCGTGTCCTTGAGCGGGTGGCGGCCCGGCCAGTGCAGCAAGTAGAGGTCGAGGCGGTCGGTGCGCAGCCGGGCGAGCGACCGCTCGCAGGCGGCGACGGTGCCGCGGCGCGAGGCGTTCTCGGGCAGCACCTTGCTCGCCAGGAACACCTCGTCCCGGCGCCCGGCCAGCGCCTCGCCGACCAGCTCCTCGACCTCGCCGCCGCCGTAGAGCTCGGCGGTGTCGACATGGGTCAGGCCGAGGTCCAGCCCGCGGCGCAACGCCGCGATGGCGCCGGCGCGGTCGTCGCCCTCCATGTTCCAGGTCCCCTGCCCGAGGACCGGGAGCTGGCGGCCCGTCGGTCCGAAAGCGCGCTGCCGCATGGCTGCCTCCTGCCGGTGAGACGCGCCGGCCTTGGCGCCATGATAGTGGCTGCCGGTTCCCCTGTCGCGCCCGCCGCGCCTGCTCCGCTTGTCGCGCTTGCCGCGCCTGCCATGCCTGCCGCAACTGGCGCGCCTGCGACGCCTGCCGCAACTGCCACGCCGCGACCGATCTGGCGCCGGGCCGGCGTCCGTAGAATGGACGCTCACCGCCGCGAGGCGGTCCGCGATCCAAGGGGGAACGACATCCATGCCTCTACGACAGCTTCCCTATCTGGGGCTTCTGGGTCTGATGCTCTGCTGCTCGCGGGGCGACGTCGGCGCCGGCGCGGCCGCCACGGCCCAGCCGGCGGGCAAGCCCGGCACGGCGGGAACCGCGGCCACGGCCACCTTCGCGGGAGGATGCTTCTGGTGCATGCAGCCGGCGTTCGACCACGTGCCGGGGGTGGTCTCGACGACCGTGGGCTACACCGGCGGGCAGTTCGCGAACCCCACCTACGAGGAGGTGTCCTCAGGCGGGACCGGGCACCGGGAGTCGATCGAGGTGGTCTTCGATCCGTCGAGGGTCGCCTACGAGAGGCTGCTGACCATCTTCTGGCACAACGTCGATCCGACCGACAACTCCGGCCAGTTCTGCGACCATGGCGAGCAGTACCGGTCGGCGATCTTCTTCCACGACGAGGCGCAGCGGCGAGCGGCCGAGGCCTCGAAGCAGGCGATCGTGGCGTCCGGCCGCATCAAGGACCCGATCGTCACCGACATCGTGCCCGCGTCGCGGTTCTACCCGGCCGAGGACTATCACCAGATGTATTACGTCAAGAGCGCCCTGCACTACAAGTTCTACCGCTTCAGCTGCGGGCGCGACCGCCGGCTGGCGCAGCTCTGGGGCGACACCGGCGACACCGGGCACTGACCCTTAAACGGGTCAGCGGGTGCTGCCGGCCGCTCCGGCCCCGGTCGCGGTGCCCGCCGCGACACCCGGCGCCGGCGCCTCGAACACGACCTTGCCTCCCACGACCGTGAGCAGTACCTTGGCGTCCCGGATCGTAGGCGGCGGGATGCGGCCGAGATCCCGGTCGATGAGCACCAGGTCGGCCAGCTTGCCGGGCTCGAGTGTGCCCAGGTCCCGCTCGGCGAAAGCCGCGTAGGCGGCGTCGCGCGTGTAGGCGGCCAGGGCCGCGTCGAGACCGATCTTCTGGCTCGGCACCCAGCCCTCGGGGTGGCGGTCGTCGAGGGTGCGGCGGGTAAGGGCGGCGTAGAGACCCATGAGCGGCTCCGCCGGCGCGACCGGCCAGTCGCTGCCGAAGGCCAGCGTGGCGCCGGCGTCGAGCAGCGAGCGGAAGGCGTAGGTGGTCTTCGCGCGCTCGGCGCCGATCGCCTTCTCCGCCCAGCGGCCGTCGTCGATCGCGTGGTAGGGCTGCATGCTGGCGATGACGCCCAGGGCGGCGAAGCGCGGGATGTCGGCGGGAGCCAGGTGCTGGGCGTGCTCGATGCGGAAGCGGCGGTCGCGGGGGCCGTCCTCGCGGGCCACGCGCTCGAAGATGTCGAGCTGCAGGTGGATCGCGCGGTCGCCGATGGCATGGACGACGACCTGCAGGCCCGAGCGGTCGGCTCCCGCCGTCCATGCGTAGAGGTCCTCGGGCTCGTTGACCAGCAGGCCCCGGTTGCCGGGCGCATCGGCATAGGGGGCCGCGAACGCCGCGGTGCGCGAGCCGAGGGAGCCGTCGACGAAGCCCTTGAGGCCGCCGATGGCCAGCCAGGCGTCGCCGCGCCCGCGCGCCGCCACCTCGTCGCGCAGGCGCTGCCAGGTGGCAAGCGGGACCGCGGCATGGATGCGGGTGATCAGCCGGCCCGCGTCGTGCGCGCGGCGGAAGACCTCCAGGTCCTCCCAGGTGCCCATGTGGACGACGCTGGTGACGCCCTGCGCGGCGGCGTAGCGCATCGCCGCCTCGAGCGCGCGGTCCTTGGCGGCGGCCGACGCGTCCGGGACCACTCTGTCAACCAGCTCCATGGCATTGTCCTTGAGGATGCCCGTGGGCTCGCCGCCGGCGCCGCGCACGATGGTGCCGCCCGGCGGGTCGGGGGTCCGCGCGGTCACGCCGGCGGCGCGCAGGGCGGCGCCGTTGGCGAGGCTCATGTGCCCGTCCAGCCGGTTGACCCACACCGGCCGGTCCGGGGTGACGGCGTCGATCCAATCGCGGCGCGGCAGCTCGCCTCCCCACAGCTCGTGATCCCAGTCGCCTCCCAGCACCCACGCGCCCGCCGGCGCCGTACGCGCGAACTCGGCGATGCGGCGCACGAACTCGGCCCGGCTCGCGGCATCGCGCAGCTTGACCGACCCGAGCCCGAAGCCACCGTCGAGGAAGTGCACGTGAGAGTCGACGAAGCCCGGCGTCACGAACCCGCCCCGCCCCTCGATCCGCCGAGTCCCCGGCCCGGCCAGACGCATGATCTCGGCAGCCGTCCCGACCGCCACGATCCGCTCGCCGCGCACCGCCACCGCCTCCGCCCATGGGTGCCGGCGGTCCCCCGTCCACACCCGGGCGCCGGTAACGACCAGAGCCGCCGGCGGCGGCGAGGGCAATGCGGGAGACGCTGGTGGCGTGGCGGTCGCGGCAGAGGAAGCTGGCGAAGCGGGCGAATCGGGCTGGACGGCCGCGGCACGCGAGACCAGCGAGGACCGGCCTGCGTTCGTCCTCCCCATGAGCGCCGCTGCGCCAAAAATGGCTCCGACCGCGGCGACGACAACCGCCGCCAGCAACGCGCCGCCAGATTGGCGAGGATTCGCGAGCAATGCGTTCATCGGACCTCCGCGAGACGCGCGGGAACAGGCTCATCCTCGCACAGGTGCAGGCTGCCGCCCTCTCGATCGGACAGCCCGTCCTCCCCGGCAGGCCCGGAACCCGCGCGAGGGCATACGATATGCACCCAACCTGGTTCTGAGGGTCAGTGGCCGCCGGTATTGCCTCGTCCCTGCACCCCGGGGACCGCGGGCCCTGGCCTCGAAGGAGCCGAGAATGCACCGACCGCCCCGCCTCCACCGCCCCGCGCGCCCCTCTCCGGCCATTCTGACCGCGTCACTGGCCCTGCTCCTCGGCGCAGCAGCCGTCGTTCCCGCCCAGGCGACGGTGACGATCGCGATCGACCGGCCGCTGGACGGCGACATCCTCGCCTCCCCGATCAACCTCGTCGCCTCGGCAACCACCGATGTTGCCAACGCCAGGGTCACGGCGTGGCAGGTCTTCGTGGACGGCGTGCTCGCGTACGGCTCCGCGGGACCCACCCCCGCGATCGGCACCTCCCTACCGATGGACGACGGCAATCACGAGCTGATCGTGCGCGCCTGGGACTCGACCGGCTACTACGACTCCACGTCGCTGACCATCACCATCGGCATCTGCTCGGGATTCACCGTCGACCTGCAGTCGCCCGTCGCCGGCAGCGTCCTCTCACCGGTGCAGGTCGCCGCCGTCGCCAGCAGCTGCCACCGCGTCACCGGCTTCGCGGTCTACGTCGACGGCGTGCGCGCCTACCAGCAGCCGGGCTCCACCTCGCTCGACGCCTCGCTCGATCTGCCGGCGGGACATCACAGCGTGTCGGTCCGCGCCACGGACTCGACCCGGGCCACCGCCAGCTCGGACACTGTGCCGATCGACGTCGAGGCCAGCGCCCCGGCGGCGCCGGCCCGGCCGCCGGCCAACCCAGGCCAGCCTGCAAGGCCCGCTCAGCCTGCCCAGCCCAACCAGCCGCGGCCGAGCCAGCCCCCTCCCCCACCCAAACCGCCGCCGCCGCCGCCGTCGCAACGCTAGCGCGCCCCCTCTCGCTCTATGATGAGAGGCGGAGAGGCGGAGGGGGCGGAGAGCCGGGGCGGACGGCGGGTGGGTTGCGCGGCAGGCGGAGCATGCAGGCAGAGAGGAGGCGGACGTGAGCGCGAAGCTTTTCGTGGTGACGGGAGCGAGCGGGCACATCGGCAGGCGGCTCGCCGGGCTGCTGCTCGAGGGACACCGCCAGGTGCGGGTGGTGGCGCGCCGGGAAGAGCAGCTGCGGGCGTTCGCCGAGCAGGGCGCCGAGGTGGTTCCCGGCGACCTGCAGGACGCCGAATTCGTGCGCCGGGCATTCGAGGGCGCCCACGCGGCCTTCACCATCATCCCGCCGGTGATGGCGGATCACGATCTGCGGGGCATCCAGAACCGGATCTCGGAGGCGATCGCCTACGGGCTGCGCGAGGCGCGCGTCCCCTACGTCGTGAACCTGAGTAGCTTGGGCGCCGAGGTGCCGTACGGCACGGGCCCGATCGCGGGCCTCCACGACCACGAGGAGCGCCTCGACCGACTCGACACCACCCACATCCTCCACCTGCGGCCGGCCTTCTTCATGGAGAACCACCTGTACGCCATCGGCGCGATCCTCCACGCCGGGATCTACCCGGCGACCCTGCGCCCCGATCTGGCGCTGCCGATGATCGCCGCGCGCGACATCGCCGACGAGGCCGCCCGGCTGCTCGCCGGCCTCGAGTTCGAGGGCAAGGCGACCCACAGCCTGCTCGGACCGCGAGACTACACGATGCCGGAAGCGGCGCGCATCCTCGGCGCCGCGATCGGCAAGCCGCAGCTGCCCTACGTCCAGGTCACCGACCAGCAGGCGCACGAGGCGATCGTGGCGCAGGGCCTGCCGGCGCACATGGCCGACGTGATGCTCGAGATGTACCGGGCCCTCAACTCCGGCAAGATCCGCCCCGAGGAGCCCCGCCTGCCGGAGAACACGACTCCCACCACGCTCGAGGAGTGGGCGCCGCACTTCGCCGACGCCTACCGTCACCACGAGCACCCGCACCCTCAGGCCGGGCACACCGGCTGAGACGACGCGCCTCGACTTCATCGAGCTCAACGCCCATTGACGGCGGCCCGGCTCCGGGCGTCCCTCGGCGGAAGCTCGGCGATCCCTCGGCCCGAGGGCGGTGGCGGCGCGCTAAGGTGGATCTCGCCGCCGCCGGGTGGGCCGGCGACGCGGCCACGAGCAGGAGCAGAGGTGAAGCCATGGAGATCACACGCGGCGGTTTCCTGAAGCTGGCGGCGGCGGCCGGGGGCGCGGGCTTGAGCATGATGAGGCTCGACGCCGCCACGGCCGCGGCGGCGGCAGGCGCGGCGGCGCCACAGTCGCCGCCATCCGCACGGGCCGCTGCACCCGTCGCGGGCACCGGGACGGGCGCGGCCGCGACCGGAGCGGAGGGCGCGACGGCGGCGGCGGCGGGTGCGGTCCCCGCGGAGACCGCCGGCGCCCTCGACTCGCAGCGCTTCCGCGCCGCCGTGGCGGCCGGCGACGCGGCGGTGGTGGCCGCGTACCTGCGGCGAGACCCGGCGCTCGCCGGCAGCCGCGACGAGCGCGGCCGCTCGGTGCTCGAGATCGCCTGCCTTGCCGGGCGGCGCGAGGTCGCGGAGCTGTTGCGGCGGCAGCCTGGCCGGCCGCAGGCGCTCGAGCTGGTGGAGGCGGCGCTGGCGGGAGACGGCGAGCGGGTGCAGTGGTGGCTCGGCAAGGCGCCGGCCCTGGTGAACGAGCCGGACGCGACGGGCTTCAACGCCGTGCACGCGGCGGTGCTGGCCGGCAAGCCGGCGCTGGTGATGGCGATGACGGTGCGCGGCGCCGACTTCAACGCGCCGTCGGCCGAGGCGCCGCGCCGGACGCCGCTGCGGCTGGCCGCCGAGGGCCCCGACGACGAGACCGCCGACGAGCTGGTCGACCTGATGGTGGGCAACGGCGGCGACCCCAATGCCGAGCAGAGCGACGGCGTCACGCCGCTGCACGCGGCGGCCGCCGCGGGCCGTCGCGAGTCGATCCGGCTGCTGATCTGGTCGGGCGCCGACACGGGTCGCCCGACCCCGGCCGGCGAGACGGCGCTGGCGCTCGCCGAGCGCCACGGCCGGAGCGCGGCCGCCGCGCTGCTGCGCGAGGCCGACCGCCTGCCGCGCGCGCACCGCAGCTCGCGCTTCGCGGTCACCGCCGGAGGCGGGCGCTTCGAGCGGCCGGCGCAGCCGGCGCTGCCGCTGAACGTGATCAACGAGTACGTGGCGGTGTCGCACGGCAGCCTGCCGCGGATGCGCGAGCTGCTGGCGCTCTACCCGTCGCTGCTGCTGGTGAACGCGAGCTGGAACGAGCTGGCGGTCGAGGCCGGCGCCCACACCGGCTTCAAGGACGGCGTGCGCCTGCAGCTCGACCAGGGAGCGCCTTGCGCGCTGCCGACGGCGGCGATGATGGGCATGACCGCGCACGTCCGCGCGCAGCTGCGCGAAGACCCGCTGCGCATTCACGAGTGCGGCGCCCACAACATGCCGCTGACCTGGTTCCCCGCCATCGGCGGCGGCGGCGCCGAGCAGCTCGAGATCGCGCGGCTGCTGCTCGCGAGCGGCGCCGAGGTGGATGCCCACAAGCGCGGGCAGACCGCCCTGCACTGGGCGGCGCGCGGCGGCCAGGTGGAGATGGCCGAGCTGCTGCTGGCGCACGGCGCCGCCGTCGAGGCGCGCGCATGGCTCACCACCGGTGAGCGCGAGACCACCACCCCGCTGGCGCTGGCGCGCAAGGGCGGCCACGCGCCGATGATCGACCTCCTCCGGCGGCACGGCGCGACCGCGTAGGCGGCGAACGCGACCGCACCTCCTTCCTCGAGGTGCCCGTCAAGCGGCGCTGAGCCCGGGCGCAGAGATTCCCAACGCGGCCCGCCGCGGCACCGCGGCCGCCGGCGAGTCTCAGCCGGCGGCCTGGGGCAGACCGAGCTGGCGCAGCAGGGCGGCGACGCGGCGGTCCGCCCGGATGGGCGCCAGCTCGGGATCGGTCGCCAGCATCACCGCCATGGGATCGCGCTCGCCGACGGCGCGCTGCAGGGCCGCAATGGCGGCCTCCGGATCTCCGGCGTCGACCTCGAGAGCGGCGACGGAATAATGTGACAGGTACGCGCCTCCGGCGGCCGCCGATCTCAGGCGTGCCAGCCGCGCCAGCCGCCACATCGCGATGCGGCGCCGCGCGGCCGCGGGGTTTGCGCCGGCGCCGGTGGCCAGCGCCGCGATCTCCGCCGGCGATGCGCCCTCGCGGCGCAGCCCCTCGCGTGCCACGGCGAGAGACTCGGCGTCGCGGCCGCGGCGCGCCAGGGCGCGCTCCAGGCAATCGCGGGCGGCGGTGAAGCCGGGCTCGAGATCGAGCAGGCGGCGCATCGCGGCGATGGCTTCGTCCGGGCGGCCGGCACGGTAGAGCACCCACCCGAGGTCGGCGGAGGCGCGCAGCGACAGCGGCTCGAGCCGCTGCGCCTCGCGGATCTCGGCGATCCCTTCGTCCATGCGGCCGAGGGCGACCAGCAGCCAGGCATAGTCGTGATGCGCCGGCGCATAGCTGGGATTGGCGGCGAGCGCGCGCCGCAGCTCGCGCTCGGCGCCGCCGTAGTCCCACCGGTAGCGGAAGCGGATCGACCCCAGCACCGTGCGGGCCTCCACCGAGTCGGGATCGCGCGCGAGCGCCTCGAGCGCCGCCGCCTCGGCGCGCGGATAGACGTCGGCGGGCGGCTCGAGCCCCATGACCGCCATCAGGTGGTAGCAGTCGGCGAGGCCGGAGCGCGGCGCGGCGGCGGCCGGGTCGCGGTCGGCGGCGGCGCGGAGCTCGGCGGCGGCCCGGGCCAGCATCGCCGCGGAAGTGACACGCGCGAGCAGGTAACGCCCGCGCAGCTCGAGGTCGTGGGCATCCGGGTCCGCCGCCATGGCAGCGCCGGGTGCCGTGGCCGCCGCGGGCGTCGTACCGGCCCCGGGCGCCCTTGCCGCCTTGCCCACCCCCGGCGCCCCGGCCGCCGCGACCGCCGGCCGCGGCGCCGGCCCAGGCGGCAGCAGCAGCTCGCTCGCCAGCCCGCGCGCCACCCGCTCGGCGATGGCGCTCTCCGCCTGCAGGGTCCGGCGCAGCTCGACGTCCTGGCGCTCGCTCCACAGGGTCGTGCCGTCGGCGGCGCGGACCAGCCGCACGGTGACCCTCGCACGCTCCGCGTCCCGCCGCACCCCGCCCTCGAGCAGATAGGCGACGCCCAGCTTGCGGCCGATCTCGGCCGCGTCGCCGCCGCGCCCCTTGAGCGCCATGACCGAGGTGCGTCCGACGACCTCCAGCCGTCCCGGGCGCAAGCTGCCGAGCCGCGAGATCAGCTCCTCGGTGAGCCCGTCGGCGAAGTACTCCTGGCCCGCGTCGCCGCTCAGGTTGGCGAGCGGCAGCACCGCGAGCCGCAGCGGCTCCGGACCGGCAACCCTGGCCGGGGCGGCCGGGCCGGCGCCGGGCGCACGACGCGCGCCGAGCCACCATGCCGCGGCAAGCGCCAGCATCATGAGCAGCGCCAGCGCTGTGCCCGCGGCGAGGCGCGGCGGGCGCCACCGCACCGGAGATCGAGAAGGCGCCTCGATCGGAGCTGCCGCGCCGCCGGTCTCGGGAATCTCGGCGACCGGCGCCAGCAGGCGGTAGCCGCGCCGCGGGATGGTCTCGATGTAGCGCGGGGCCCGGGTCTCGTCGCCGAGCGCGCGCCGCAGCTCGCGAACGCTGCGCCACACCACGTCGTCGCTGACGAACCGCCCCTCCCAGACCTCCCGCACCAGCTCGTCCTTGGTCACCACGCGCCCCGGCCTGCGGGCCAGGCAGACCAGCACCTCCATCACCTTCCGCTCGACCTGGACGGCCGCGGCCTCCTCCGCGCTCTCGACGGCGGCCGCCTCGACGAGGTTGCGCGACGGCCGCACCCGCCGGTCGCCCAGCAGGAAATCGCCCATCGCCGACGTCATCTCCGGACCGAGGCTCACGTCTACAGTGTAGGCTCATCCGTGGAGATCGAGCTGATCGTCGAGCTCGCGTGACGAAGATGATGGATGGGCACGGGGCACACGAGGAGAGGGCCGCGGCGGCGGCCACAGCGATCGACCGCCGCAGGATCGCCGCCACCCACGAGGTCATCGCGCCTCATCTGCGGGTGACCCCCGTCGTCGACCTCGCCGGCGCGGAGCTGGCGCCTGCCTGGCCGGCGCCGGCGCGCCTGACGCTGAAGCTCGAGCAGCTGCAATATGCCGGCTCCTTCAAGACCCGGGGCGCCTTCGCCAACCTGCTGCTGCGCGAGGTCCCCGGCGCGGGGGTGGTCGCGGCGTCGGGCGGCAATCACGGCGTCGCCGTGGCCTACGCCGCGATGCGGCTGGGGGTGCGGGCGAAGGTCTTCGTCCCCACGGTCTCGTCGCCTGCCAAGATCGACCGCATCCGCCGCTTCGGCGCGGACCTCGCCGTCGAGGGCGAGCGCTACGCGGACGCGCTGGCCGCCGCCGAAGCCTGGGCCGAGCGGACCGGGGCGCTGCCGGTGCACGCCTTCGACCAGGAGGAGACGCTGCTCGGACAGGGCACGCTCGGCATGGAGCTCGCCGGCCAGGCTCCCTGGCTCGACACGATCCTGGTCGCGGTCGGCGGCGGCGGATTGATCGGCGGCATCGCCGCCTGGTATGCCGGCAGCGTGCGGGTCGTCGGCGTCGAGCCCGAGGCGGCGCCGACGCTGACCGCCGCGCTGGCGGCCGGCCGTCCGGTCGACGCCCCGGCCGGCGGCATCGCCGCCGACTCCCTCGCGCCGCGCCGCGTCGGCGAGCTGATGTTCCCGATCGCCCGCGCCCACGTCGAGCGGGTGGCCCTGGTCGGCGACGCGGCGATCCAGCGCGCCCAGCAAGCCCTCTGGGACACCCTGCGCATCGTGGCCGAGCCAGGCGGCGCCGCCGCCTTCGCGGCGCTGCACGACGGCGTCTACCGGCCGGCCCCCGAAGAGCGGATCGGCATCGTGATCAGCGGCGGCAACACCGCCGCGGTCGACTTCGCGCGGCTTCCGCCGCAGCCCACCGCCCCGCCGCTTTCCCCCGTTGACAAGAGCGTAACTATGGCGTAAGTTGACGTCAAGTCGGGTCGGAATCGGTTCCACGCTCTGGATCTGAAGGGAGGCGCGAGATGGGCAAGAGGGTCTTGCTGGGCAGCCTCGTGGGTAGCGTCGTCGTGTTCGTCGTCAGCGCCATCTGGCATCTGACTCCGGTCCTCGGCGAGATCGGGGTCAAGGCGCTGCCGGCCGAAGACACCGTGCTGGCCGGGCTGCGCACCTCGGTGCACGAGCCGGGGCTCTATTACTTCCCCGCTCCGAACATGTCGCCCGGCCGGACGAAGGAGGAGAAGAAGGCCGACGAGGCAGCGTACCTCGAGCGCTTCCGGCGGGGCCCCTCCGGCATCCTGGTCTACCAGCCGGGCGGCGAGGGGCTGAATTTCGGCAAGTTGATGGCGTACCAGTTCCTGTTCGGGCTCGTGGGGTCGTTCTTGATCTCCTGGATCCTGGCAATGACCGCCGGCGCCGCCGGCTCGACGACGTTCGGCTCGCGGGCCTGCCTGGTGCTGCTGATCGCGCTCTTCACCGGCATCGTCTATGCCCTGCCGGAATGGAACTGGTACGGATATCCCGCAAGCTACACGATCGCCAGCATCGCCAGCTACCTGGTGAGCTGGGGCATCGCCGGGCTGGCCATGGCGGCCATCGTCAAGCGTCCCGCGGCCGCCTGACCGCGAGTCCCGGGACCCATGACGGGACCTGGCCACGCCACAGGAGCGGCCACGCAATTGCGATAGAATCGAGCATCGACTCCGGACGACGCCTGGAGAGCTGGAGAGAAGGATGCTCGAGCCCCGTAGCCCGCATCGATCCAAGCTCCTGCGCGCTGCCGTGCTGCTGGCCGCGGCGGCCGCCGGGCTGGGAGGCGGCGCCGCCGTCCTCCGGGCGAGCGATCTGCCGGGCGACAAGGACCGTTGGCTCGAGGTCAAGACGGCCAACTTCCGGCTGTGGAGCGATGCCGGGGAGCGCCGCACCCGCGCCATCGCCGCCGAGCTCGAGCAGCTGCGGTCGGGGATGCTGCGCCTGAATCCCGACCTCGCGGCGGCCTCGCCGTGCCCGACCTACGTGTACGTGTTCAAGGACCGCTTCGCGTTCACCCCCTACCGCTTCCACTTCGAGGGCAAACGCGTCGAGGTCGCGGGCTACATTCTCGGCCGCCCCTGGGGCAATTACGTGGCGATCGACGGCGACCCGCGCATCGACGCGCTGCACAGCGTCCGCCACGAGTACGTGCACTTCCTGCTGCACAACAACTTCGCCCACCTGCCGCTGTGGCTCGACGAGGGCCTGGCCGAGTTCTACGGCACCTTCCACGTCGTGGACGGGGAGGCGCGCGTGGGCGACCCGGTCGTCGGGCACATCCGGTGGCTGCAGGAGAACCGGATCATCCCGCTGCGGCAGCTGTTCGCCATCGATCACCGCTCGAAGGACTACCACGAGGGCGTCCGCCAGGGCGTGTTCTACGCCGAGTCCTGGGCGCTGACCCACTACCTGCTGCTCGGCAATCCGGCGCGGCGCCCGCAGCTGACGCAGATGTTCACGCTGATGCAGAGCGGCACGACGCAGGGAGACGCCTTCGCCCAGGCCTTCGGGGGCAACTACGACGCGCTCGAGCAGGAGCTCGTGGTGTACCTTCACAAGAAGGTCTTCTCCTACGCGCACCTGCCGCTCGAGGCCACGGCCGCGGCGCCGGCGGCCGTCCAGCCCATGGCATGGCCCGACGTGCTCTACCGCCTCGGCGACCTGCTGCTCAATGCCGGTCCCGAGGAGCAGGCCGCGGCCGCCGAGCACTTCCATGCCGCGCTCGCCGCCAACCCCGGGCACGGCCTGGCCCTGGCCGGGCTGGGCCAGATCGAAGAGCAGGCGTTGCGGCGGCAGGAGGCGCTGGCCGACTACGAGAAGGCGGTGCAGCTGGCGCCGGACGAGCCCTACGCCCACTACCTGCTGGGGCTCTTCCTGCTCGGGCAGGCGCGGCAGGGCATTCGCGGCGTGGTTGGCGAGCACGATCGCCAGGACGACCCGGGGCATCAGGGGAAACCTGCCGAGAGGGCGGCCGCCGAGCTGGCGCGCGCCGCCGAGCTGGCGCCGGAGTTCGCCGAGGCGTGGTCCCTTCTCGGCCAGGCCCTGCGGGAGCTCGATCCGGCCTCGCAGCAGGCCACGGCCGCGCTCGAGACCGCCCAGCGGCTGCTGCCGGCGCGCACCGACGTGACGCTCAACCTCGCTCTCTCGTACGCCCGCCGCGGCGAGCGGCAGAAGTCCGCGGCGATGACAGAGCGCGCGCGGGCCACCGGCGCGACGCCCGAGCAGCTGGATCGAGTGCGTGAGGAGCTGCTGCTTGCCGACCGCGACGAGGCCGGGAAGCTGGTCGCGGCCGGCAAGATCGAGGAGGCGATCCCGATCCTCGAGCGGGTGGCCGCCGGCACCCACAGCAAGGAGGTGGCCGACCTGTTGGCGGCCGATCTCGCTCGCCTGCGGCAGGGGCAGACGCGCCAGCGCTTCGTCACCGCCTACAACCAGGCGGTCGATCTCGCGAACCATGGCGACACGGCAGCTGCCATCGCCCATCTCGAAGCCCTGCTGGCAACGGCTCCCGAACCCTCAGACGCCGACCGCGCGCGGGACCTCCTCGATCAGCTCCAGGCCCGCCGCAAGCACCGGGGTAACTAGAGCGGGTCAACGTTCCCTCCGTGCGGGGCACCGGCTGTGCGATACTCCGCGGCTGCGGCGAGGGCGGCGCGCCATGGCGGCGGCCGCTCGCGCGGAGCGAAAGGAGACGACGCATGCACGGCATGCACGGCCCGTTTGCGGGAGCGGCGTGGGGATGGCTAGCGGTGGCGTTGATGCTGGCCGGCGCGGCCGCGGCGTGCGCCAGCGAGGGCGGCGGCACGCGCCCGGACAGCGGCGCCCAGGCCGGCGCAGGCTCCCCCGCCGGCGCCAAGCAACCGGCCGCGGGAGCGGTGGGCGCCACGGGCCAACCCTGGGCGGTCACGCCCACGGGCGAGCTCGCCCGGCCGCTGATGCCGGATCGTTCCCTCGAGCCCCCCGCCAACCAGGTGCCGGTGCTGCTGGCCTACGGTCAGGGAGTCCAGCGCTACGTCTGCAAGGAGAAGGAGCAGGCGAAGGGGAGCTTCGAATGGACGCTCAAGGAGCCCCGGGCGAAGCTCTCCGACGCCGCGGGCCGCGAGATCGGCAGCCATTCGGCGGGTCCCACCTGGCAGCTGGCGGACGGCAGCAAGGCGGTCAAGAAGAAGCTGGTCGCGAGCGTTCCGGCGCTCGCTCTCGACGGCGTTCCCTGGCTGCTGATGGAGATCGAGTCGAGCGGCAAGGGCGGGCTGGCCGGCACGCAGTACGTGCAGCGGATGGACACCGTCGGCGGCGCGCCCCCCGCAGCCGGCTGCGATGCCGCCCATGCCGGCGCGACCCAGGACGTCGACTACCGCGCCACCTACCTCTTCTACGCCCCGCGGAAATCGCCCTGAGTCGCCGGCGGCGGTGAACAGGCGCCGGCGAGCAGACGCCGGCGCCGCGGATCGAGGACCCCGGGGTGCCGCACCTCGCCCCCCTCATCCAAAGCGGCCCGGCGTCCGTAACTTCAGGAGAATCCGAGGTTCCGGGTGGCTCCCGCGGCCGCGCCCGGCGGAATAAAGCAGGGTACGGCAGCGGTTCTCCAGAACGTCTCCCTGAGTGTGGTCCGGCTCCGGGTGCGGCGTCAGACGGCCGGCCGCCGGGGACGCCGGAGATGAACACGAGCGGCAAGACGGCGCTGCTCGGTTCGAGGAGGAATTCGATGGCGAGCTCCCATCGCTCCACTGGCTGTCATCGAGGACAAGTGCTGCTGGCAGCGGCGCTGATCGCCGCCGCTTGCTGTGCCGCCTTCGCCGGGTATCTCGAAAGCTCGCCGTCCGCCGCTTCGGCGGGGCCGGCTTCGCCAGGCTCGTCCGCGGGCGCCGGCGGCAACTCGGCCACGGGTGGCGCGGCTGTCGCGGCAGAGCCGGCAGGCGCACCGGCCAGGCGGGAGTGGACCGCCACCACGGCCGGCAGCCATGACGCCGACGTCCGGCCGGAGGTCGCCGGGCGCGTGGCGCGGCGGCTGGCCGTCGAGGACGGACTGGTGCGGCAGGGAGAGGTGCTGTTCGAGATCGACCCGCGCCCCTTCCAGGCGCGGCTGGACCAGGCCCGCCGCGAGCTGGCCGCTGCCCCCGACTCCGAGACCTCCGAGAGCGCCGAAGCCCTGCGCGCCGCCGTCGAGCTGGCGCGCCGCGCCCTCGCGGCGACTCAGGTCCGGTCGCCGATCGCCGGCGTCGCCCATCTGCTGCAGGCAAGGGTGGGCGACCTGGTCAACCCGACCAGCGTCTTGGCCACCGTCTCCAGCATCGACCCGATCCGCGTGCGCTTCCACCTCGACGAGCCGGACTACCTGCGTTACCTCGACGGCATGCGGCCTGGCGCGGCGGCGGCGCGGCCCTTCGGCGCCCTCGAGCTGGAGCTCGCCCCCGGCCACACCCTCCCCGCGCAGGGTTACCTGGTCGCGACCGACCGCCAGGTCGATCTCGCCACCCGCACCATCGGCGCCGAGGGCCTCTTCCCGAACCCGGGCAACCGCCTGCGTCCCGGGCAGCTGGCGAGAATCCGCGAGCGCGGCTGATCGCGGCCGATCTGCCGGACCGCGGCCGCGGACGTCCCGTTCGCAGCCGCGACCTCCCTCCTCTCACCCGTTGCCTTTCTGTCCGGCGACCGGCTTCTTGCCGCTCGCCCGGCCCGGCCGCGAGCACCACTACCCGACTCTCCCTGTCTGGCGGCCGCTCATCCGGCGGCGGGCGGCAGCCGTAGTGCTGAACGAACCTGTCAATTCAGAGGAGAGGTACGACATGCGGAGAACATGGAGGAGTGCGTCCAGCCTGTTGACGATTGTGAGCCTGGCGAGCGCCCTGCTGGCCGGCGCCGGCGCGCTGCGGGCCGCGGGGCCACCGTCGCTCTACCAGCGGCTGGGCGGGTATGACGCCATAGCGGCGGTGACCGACGACTTTCTCGCGCGCCTGGTCGGAGACCCGTCGATGGCGCGCTTCTTCGGCGGCCTCAGCAAGGACTCGCTCGGCAAGCTGCGCCAGCACGTCGTGGAGCAGATCTGCTTCGCCACCGGCGGCCCCTGCGTCTACACGGGCCGAGACATGAAGACGTCCCATGCCGGGCTGGGCATCACCGAGGCCGAGTGGAACGCCACCGTCAAGCATCTCGTCGGCTCGCTCGACAAGTTCAAGGTCGCCGACAAGGAGAAGGGCGAGCTGCTCGCAGCGGTCTCGAGCCTCAAGAAGGACATCGTCGAGAAGCCCTGAGCCCCGGCCGCCGCCGGGGCCCGGACGCGGGCCCCGGGTGGCGGCGGGAAGCGATTGCTCGTCGTGCGATACCGCGCTTGCGTCCGGAGGGAATGGACAGGGCAGCCAGGCCCTTGACCGGGAACCACGGCCGTCCGGGTCGAGGCGCGCGGGTGCGGCGGCTCGCGGCTCCAGGGCCGGCCGAGAAGCGGACCCGCGACCCCGGAAAAAGGTCCCGGAAACCGGCCTGGAAAGTTCTGGCTATAAAAGCGCCCCAACGGGGCCAAAATCGTGTACAATCTAGCCAGGATGACAGACACGATACCCGAGGTCGAGGAAGAAGTCCGCCGCTACGCCGGCCTTCTGAAGCAGGCGATCCGCGCCGCCGGCCTCAGCGTCAGCGAGGTCGAGCGCCGCCTGGGCGCCGGCCCGAAGGCCCTACGGCGGATCTTCAGCGGCCAGGTGGACCTGAAGCTCAAGCACATCGTCGCCATCCTCCGCATCATCGGCATGTCGCAGGAGGAGTTCTTCGCGATCGCCTCGCGCCCGAAGCACCGGCCGCACGCCCCTCAGCCCCACCACGCTCCCACCGCCAGCGACTTCCTGGCAGCCTTCCAGCGAGTCGGGTACCGCGGCGAGATGGTGCCGCTGGACGAGGTGGACCCGGCATCCCCCGAGGAGTTCGACCGCCTGGTCGAGGATGCGGTGAACCGGGTCCTCGAGCGTCGCCGCCGCGAAGGCAAGGCCCTGCCCGACGCGCTGACTCCCCTGCTCGGCGAGGGCCAGCCCGAGACCTGAGACAGGGCCTGGGCCGGCGGTGACGGCGGCAGGACGGCCGATCGGTAGTGCTTGAGCTTGAGGCGTTGCGCGGGCGAGAACCTGAGCGGGACGCGGTTCGCGCAGCCGTGCGGGTAAGGGTTGGCCAGATTCCCTACTTAGCGGGAGGACTGCGGTACCGAGCCGGGCTCGTGCCGCTTCGCGGGCTGACGCTCGAGGTCCTTCAGGAACGTCACCACCATCTCGATGATCTCCAACAGCTGGCCGCTGCCATTGACGCACGCCCGCTGAAGGATCAGCAGGGTCACGATCGCCTCGCGAGCGATGCGCAAGGCCCGGAAGGTGGCGATCATCTCCTGGGCCAGGGCCTGGATCTCGTCGAGGCGCCCTTGCTGCGCCCAGAGAGCCGCAAGGTCGAGTCCAGCCATGGCTGCCGGATAGACCTGCTCGTGCTTGGCGAAGCCTGCTCGGGTTTCCTGGAAGGCGAGTTCGGCTCTGGGGAAGTCGGAGAGGCCGGCGAAGATCCGTCCTTCGAGCCAGCGCAGCCTTAGAAGGTCAAGCGCGTTGCCATGCTCGACAAGCAATAGGCGACAACGCCAGAGCAATCGACGGGCTGCTCGAAAATGCCCAAGGTCGGCCAGGAATGTGATCATGCCGCGCAGGACTTGAGCGATAAGGACTGGATCGCGTTCATGGTCCAAGAGATCGAGGGCTGCGCGCATCAGAAGAATCGCTTGACCTGGCGCTCCGTCCCAGCCGGCCATGTTACCGGCGCTGAACAGCGCCCGCCCCGCAAGGTGATCGCGACCAGCCTCGGCGTGGGTTCGGTAGACGAGAAGGAGCATCTGAAGGGCTTCGGGGAAGCGACGCTGAGCACCAAGCAGCGAGGCTAAGAGGTCTGCAACCCGAGCAAGCAGGAGGTTCGACCGAGAACTACGCTGCGACCAATACACGGCTCTATTGATTGCGCGGCTCGCTCGCGAAAGATCGTCGCAGATCCGATAGGCGTTTCCTAGCTCCGCCCACGCGAGGGCACGCACGTCGGCGACCGCCTGAGCGCCGAAGTCCTTCAGGCTCAGACGGTCCGCCGCGTAGCGCGCCAGCTTGGCGAAGCGCAGGGTCGCCTGCGGATCGTGATGCCGGAGGGAGCGGCCGGCCTCGAGCAGCGCGCGAACACGGGGGAGACCACGCAAGCTGGCGATCTCAGGGCTGGAGAGATCGCTCCAACTCCTCTCCCCCGAGAGCAGGGAGGTGAGGATGGCGACCGCGCCCATTCCTCCCTTGGCGATGGCCGATGCCCGGGCCACCGCGCGCGCCACGACTTCGTCATACGCTTCCTCAGACAACTCTGGCGGCGCCGGGATCCGATGAAGAGCCAGGAGGCTTGAGCACTCCGGGCAACCTCGTATGAGATGACGGAGCAGCTCCGACCTCTTCTCACGAGAGAGGTCGCCCGAGGCAAACATGGCGAACTCTTCAGCTGAAGGGTGGTCGGTCACCAGTTCTTCCTCTTGGAGACACCATTGTGCCATCGATTACGCATAGAAGAAAGGGCCTGCGGGGGGGATTGGGCCCCCCCGCAGAGTGTAAGCCCTAGCGAGGAGGACAACCGTTGGGATCCGAAGAAGGATTGACGTCGCATGCCGGCCTGATCACCGGATGAAACGCCCGCCCCTGGCGAAGGTTCCTCCCAGCCTCTTGTGCGCGGCCCCCCTGCGCCGCGCCGCCCTTGTTGTCGACCAGCCCCGCACCGTCAACTCTAACCCCTGGCAGCCAGCTGGCAAGCCAGCTCTGGACCTTCGACCCGAGGTGATCCAGGAAGCCGGACCCCTGGGCGGCCTGGGCCGGGGGGGCGGCCAAGACCAGCAGGACGGCGAGGAGCAACGCGCAGATCGCCGGACGGTGGACGGGACGGTGAGACAGACGTGATGACATAACTACCTCCTTCATCGCGGGGAGGCCTGGGCGCCGTCATGGCGCCCAGCGGCCGCGGAACCTGACCCTCAGTTTCGCAATTTCCTGCGCAAAAGGCGCTACCCAAGGTTGCGCGTCGCTCATGTCAGGCGCGTGACGGCGGACCGCCGCTACGGGGAGGGGTGATGAGGATCGCTCATCATTGAGGGGCTGGGGCCGCTGACCGACTCGCAGCGGTTGCAAAATGGGTGTTGACAGGTCATTATGTGACCTTAATGAACGAACCCACCCGGACGTGGTCGTCGGATGCCGAGCTTGCGGCGGCGGTCGGCGCCCGCGTCAAGGCGCTGCGCGAGGAGCGCGGTTTGAGCCAGCGCGCCCTCGCCCAGCACCTCCAGGTGTCCAGCTCGACCATCGCCAAGTACGAGGCCGGGGTGCACACGCCGCCCCTCGCCGTCCTGGTCCGCCTGGCGGCGATCCTCGACGTCAGCCTGGATCAGCTGGCGGGGCACGGCGACCTCGCGCCGGTGACCGACCCTCGCCTCATCTGGTGCCTGCGGGAGATCGCCGGCATGGACGAGCGCAGCCGGGAGCTGGTGACGGTGACGCTGGAGGGGATGGCCCAGGCCTACCACATCCTGCGCGAGCGCGGCCGGGCTCCCCACCTCGCCGCACCGCCTCCCGCCGATGCGAAGTAAGGCGGCCGAGAGGACCGAGAAGGACGAGCACGGCGCCGCCGCCGCGATCGAGCGCCTCTTGCAGCGCCTGGAAGGCCGCGGCCTGGACGCCAAGCTGGCGGCGGTGGAGCGGGAGCGCCGCGAGGCGCCCGGCCTGGTGGCGGAGCTGCTCGCGCTGCCCGAGGCGCGGCGTTCGGCGGCGGCGGCGGACGCTCGCTTCGCGACCCCGGAGGTGGTGTGGCGCCTGCTGGAGGTGTCGCGCGACGCGGTGCCGGCCGCGGCGTTGCGGCAGCTCGGCCAGGCGCGGAAGATCGCCATCCACCTCGGCGCCCTGCGTCCGGCCGCTTCGCTCCCCGTCCAGCTGCGCGTGGAGGTGAGCTGCGAGACCGCGCACCGGCAGCTCGACGGCGGCGACATGGCGGCGGCGGCGGCCAGCCTGCGCGAGGCTGCGGCGGCGCTCCGGCCGGACATCGGCTACGCGCGGGCGCTCTACTGCCGGGCGCTCGCCAGGCTGCGGCGCGCCGAGCACCGCTGGGAGGAGGCGCTGGCGCTGGGCGACCGGGCGGTGCGCCTGCTCGACGACCACGGCTCCGCATCCGAGATGGCCGCCGCCATCGTGGAGCAGGGCTGGTTGCTGCTCGACGCCGGCGAGGCCGACGAGGCGGTGCCGCTGTTCGAGCGGGCGCTGCCGGAGGTGGAGACCATCCCCTACCCCGCCGTCAGCTGCCGGCTGGGGCTGGCGATCGCCCTCCGCGAGAGCGGCCAGGCCGCCGACCGCGCCCGCATCGAGCAGCTCCTCGCCGACGCCGAGTGGATGATCGCCCAGGCGACTGCCGAGGCCGACCAGCCCCGTCTTCGCTGGCTGGCGGCGCAAGCCGCCGCCCGCTGCGGCCGCTCCGCCGGCTGAAGACACGGCCCACACGGCCCACACGGCGGCGCGCCTCTTGCACGATGCAGGCGCTGAGCCGCCGCCAGCAACACCGCCAGCAACCGCCGGCGGCAGGCCGTCGGCCCTTGCCGCGGGCAGCGCGACCGCGGCCGGCACGGACCGCGCGGACCGCGGAACTCCGCGGCGCCGCTCAGCGTTATCAATGCCAGCGCACGACTCGCGCTCCGGCGCCGCCCAGGCACCGTGGACGAGAGCGCGGGCCGCCCCGGACCGCGCCTTTCCGTGAGGTAGAGTCATCGGTCATGGTCACCGACGAGCCGTCGCAGACGACAACTCTGGAAGCTCCTTCCGAGACCTCTCCGGACGCCCCCAGACCAGCCTCCAGGACGGCGCGGCGCGCGGAGCCCACCGCCCCGCCGCCCCCGCCGTCGTCCGAATCCGAGCCGCCTCCTGCCGCGCCCCGCCGCAAGCGCTGGCCGTGGGTGGCGCTCGCCGTCGCGGTGGCGGTCGTCATCTACCTGCTGGTCTCGAGCCACAGCCGCGCGCAGGCCAAGGCGGAGGCGGCCAAGGCCAAGGCCGCCGCCTCGGCGCCGGTGCCGGTGGTGGTGGCGGCGGCCAGGATCGGCGACATCCCCGTCTACCTGACGGGACTCGGCAGCGTCACCGCGCTCAACACCGCCGTGGTCAAGAGTCGGGTCGACGGGCAGCTGTTCCGCATCGACTTCCACGAGGGCCAGATGGTCAGGGAGGGCCAGCTGCTCGCCGAGCTCGACCCGCGCCCCTTCCAGGTCCAGCTGATGCAGGCGCAGGGCCAGAAGGCGAAGGACGAGGCGGCGCTGCAGAACGCCCGCGTCGACCTGAAGCGCTACGAGGTCCTGATCGGGCAGGACGCGATCCCGAAGCAGCAGCTCGACACCCAGGCGGCGACGGTCAAGCAGGACGAGGCGGCGGTGCAGAGCGACCAGGCGCAGGTCGAGAGCGCCAAGCTGAACCTGGCCTACTGCCGCATCGCCGCGCCGATCGCCGGCCGCGTCGGCCTGCGGCAGGTGGACACCGGCAACATCGTCCACGCGAGCGACGCCACCGGCATCGTCGTGGTCAACCAGGTGCAGCCGATCACCGTCATCTTCACCATCGCCGCCGACCGGCTGCCGCAGGTGCTGCAGCAGCTGCACGCCGGCCGCCAGCTGCAGGTGGACGCCTTCGACCGCGACTACAAGAACCGGCTGGCCGGCGGCACCCTGGCGGCGGTCGACAACCAGATCGACCAGACCACCGGCACGGTCCGCCTGCGGGCGGTCTTTCCGAACCAGGAGGACGCGCTCTTCCCGAGCCAGTTCGTGAACGCGCGCCTGCTGGTCGACACCATTCGCCAGACGGTGCTGGTGCCGACCGCCGCCATCCAGCGCAGCCCGACCGCGACCTTCGTCTACCGCGTCAAGCCCGACCGCACGGTCGAGTCCCGCAACGTCGTCGTGCAGCTGACCGAAGGCGATACGACCGCGCTCCGCGGCGGCCTGGCGCCCGGCGATGTGGTGGTCACCGACGGCGTCGATCGCCTGCGGCCGGGCATGAAGGTCGCCCCGAACCTCGCCGGCCCCGGCGGCAACCTCCCCGTCGCCGCCGGCGCCGCCGGTGCCGGCGCCGCCGGCGCCGCCGATGCCGCCCCGGCCACCCCGTCCGCCCCCGGCTCCCCAGCCGCCGCCGGCCGCCGCCGAGGAACCGGCCGGTGAGCCCGTCCCGCCCGTTCATCCTGCGGCCGATCGCGACGTCGCTGCTGATGGCGGGCCTGCTGATCGCCGGCACCATCGCGTTCCGGCAGCTGCCGGTGTCGGCGCTGCCGGAGGTGGACTACCCCACCATCCAGGTGGTGACCTTCTACCCCGGCGCCAGCCCCGACGTCATGGCGTCGGCGGTCACCGCGCCGCTCGAGCGCCAGTTCGGCCAGGTGCCCGGCCTCAACCAGATGACCTCGACCAGCTCCGAGGGGAGCTCGATCATCACCCTGCAGTTCGTGCTCGACCTCAGCATCGACGTCGCCGAGCAGGAGGTGCAGGCGGCGATCAACGCCTCCGGCACCTACCTGCCGCGCGACCTGCCGAACCCGCCGATCTACAGCAAGACGAACCCGGCCGACGCCCCCATCCTGACCCTGGCGCTGACCTCGAACACCCTGCCGCTGTCGAAGGTGGAGGACCTCGCCGACACCCGTCTCGCGCAGAAGATGTCGCAGCTGCCCGGCGTCGGCCTGGTGAGCATCAGCGGCGGCCAGAAGCCGGCGGTGCGCATCCAGGTGAGCTCGACCGCCGCGTCGTCCTACGGGCTCACCCTCGAGGACGTCCGCGCCGCCGTCGCCGCCTCCAACGTCAACCAGGCCAAGGGCGCCTTCGACGGCACCCACCAGTCGTACTCGATCGGCGCCAACGACCAGCTGCTGTCGAGCGACCAGTACAAGCCGCTGATCGTCGCCTACCGCAACGGCAATCCCATCCGCCTGTCCGACATCGCCAACGTCACCGACTCCGCCGAGAACGTGCGGCTGGCGGCCTGGATGAACCAGGTGCCGGCGGTGATCGTCAACGTCCAGCGCCAGCCCGGCGCCAACATCATCTCGGTGGTGGACCGCGTCACCACCCTGCTGCCGCAGCTGCGCGCCTCGCTGCCGACCTCGGTCCAGATCACCACCCTGACCGACCGCACGACCACCATCCGCGCCTCGGTCCAGGACGTCGAGTTCGAGCTGATGCTGGTCATCGCGCTGGTGGTGATGGTGATCTTCCTCTTCCTGCGCACCCTCGCCGCCACCGTCATCCCCAGCGTCGCCGTGCCGCTGTCGCTGGTGGGCACCTTCGGCGCCATGTACCTGCTCGGCTACAGCCTCAACAACCTGACGCTGATGGCGCTGACCATCTCGACCGGCTTCGTCGTCGACGACGCCATCGTGATGATCGAGAACATCATGCGTTACATCGAGGAGGGCATGAAGCCGCTCGAGGCGGCGCTCAAGGGCTCGGCGCAGATCGGCTTTACGATCATGTCGCTGACCGTGTCGCTGATCGCGGTACTGATCCCGCTGCTGTTCATGGGCGACGTGGTCGGCCGCCTCTTCCGCGAGTTCGCGGTGACCCTGTCGGTGACCATCCTGATGTCGGCGGTGGTGTCGCTGACCCTGACGCCGATGATGTGCGCCAAGCTCCTGCGTCACAAGCAGGAGCACGAGCAGGGGCGCTTCTATCGCGCCTCCGAGCGGGCGTTCCAGCGCATCATCGCCTTCTACGGCCGCACGCTGACCTGGGTGATGCGCCACCAGCCGGCGACGCTGGTGATCGCCGTCGCGACCCTGGTGCTCACCATCCTGCTCTACCTGGTCATTCCGAAAGGTTTCTTTCCGGTGCAGGACACCGGCGTGATCCTCGGCGTCTCGGAGGCGCCGCAGTCGATCTCCTTCGCCGCCATGGCCGACCGCCAGCAGGCGCTGGCCGCCGTGATCCTCGCCGACCCGGCGGTCGAGAGCCTCTCCTCGTTCATCGGCATCGACGGCACCAACACCACGCTCAACAGCGGCCGCATCCAGATCAACCTGAAGCCGCTCGCCGACCGCGGCATCGACGCCAGCGCCCTCATCCGCCGCCTGCAAGTCCAGCTCGCCAAGGTCTCCGGCATCACCCTCTACATGCAGCCGGTCCAGGACCTCACCGTCGAGGACCGGGTGAGCCGCGCGCAGTTCCAGTACAGCCTCGAGGACGCCGACGCCTCCGAGCTGGCGGCCTGGGTGCCGCCCTTCGTCGCCAAGCTGCAGTCGCTCCCCGAGCTGCGCGACGTCGCCAGCGACCAGCAGAACGCCGGCCTGCAGGCGCGCCTGGTGCTCGACCGCACCACCGCGTCGCGGCTCGGCATCACGCCGCAGAACCTCGACGACGCGCTCTACGACGCCTACGGCCAGCGCCAGATCTCGACCATGTTCACGCAGCTCAACCAGTACCGCGTGGTGATCGAGGCCAGCCCCGAGCTGCAGCAGCGCCCGGAGAGCCTGGGCGACCTCTTCCTGAAGTCGTCCAGCGGCGGCTCGGTGCCGCTCGGCTCGTTCACCCGCCTGCAGACGGTCAGCGCGCCGCTGTCGGTCAATCACCAGGGGCAGTTCCCGGTGGCGACCGTCTCCTTCAACCTGGCGCCCGGCGCCTCGCTGGGCCAGGCGGTCAACGCGGTGACCCGGGCGCAGCAGCAGCTCGGAATGCCGGCCAGCGTCCAACCCAGCTTCCAGGGCACGGCCGAGTCGTTCCGCGCCTCGCTGGTCAACGAGCCGCTGCTGATCCTGGCGGCGGTGATCACCGTCTACATCCTGCTTGGCGTGCTGTATGAGAGCTACATCCATCCGGTCACCATCCTGTCGACCCTGCCCTCGGCCGGCGTCGGCGCGCTGCTGGCCCTGCTCTTGACCGGCAACGACTTCAGCGTCATCGCCCTGATCGGCATCATCCTGCTGATCGGCATCGTCGAGAAGAACGCCATCATGATGATCGACTTCGCGCTCGACGCCGAGCGCAAGGAGGGCAAGGCGCCGGAGGACGCCATCTACCAGGCGGCGCTGCTGCGCTTCCGCCCGATCGTCATGACCACCATGGCGGCGCTGCTGGCCGGCATCCCGCTGGCGCTCGGCAGCGGCATCGGCGCCGAGCTGCGGCGGCCGCTCGGCATCGCCATCGTCGGCGGCCTGATCTTCAGCCAGGCGCTGACGCTCTACACGACGCCGGTGGTCTACCTCGCCTTCGACCGCCTGGCGCGGCGCCTCGCCCGCCAGCCGGCGCGGCGCCCGGCGGAACCGGAGCTGCGCCCCGCGGAGGGCGGCGCTTGAGCCTCTCGACGCCGTTCATCGAGCGGCCGATCGCCACCACCCTGCTGACCGTGGCGGTGGCGCTGGCCGGCGGCATCGCCTACCAGTTCCTGCCGGTGTCGCCGCTGCCGCAGGTCGACTTCCCGACCATCAACGTCTCGTCGAACCTGCCGGGCGCCAGCCCCGAGACCATGGCCTCCTCGGTGGCGACGCCGCTCGAGCGCCAGTTCGGGCGCATCTCCGGCATCACCGAGATGACCTCGACGAGCTCGCTCGGCTCGACCAACGTCACCCTGCAGTTCGACCTCAACCGCAACATCGACGCCGCCGGGCGCGACGTGCAGGCGGCGATCAACGCGGCGCGCGGCCAGCTGCCGGCGAACCTGCCGAGCAATCCCTTCTGGCGCAAGTCGAACCCGGCGGACGCGCCGATCATGCTGATGGCGCTCACCTCCGACCTCGTCGAACGCGCCAAGATCTACGACCTCGCGTCCTCGATCCTGCAGCAGAAGATCGCCCAGGTCTCGGGCGTCGGCCAGGTGATCGTCGGCGGCGGCGCGCTGCCGGCGGTGCGGGTGGACGTCAACCCGGCGGCCCTCAACAACCAGGGCTTGAGCCTCGAGGACGTGCGCGCCGCGCTCGCCGCCGCCAACGCCAACCGCCCCAAGGGCGAGCTCGGCGGCATCCATCACGCCTGGGCGCTCTCGACGACGGACCAGCTGCTGCAGGCCGCCGAGTACCGCACGCAGGTCGTCAGCTACAACCGGCAGAACAGCGCCGCCGTGCGCCTGGGCGACATCGCCGACGTCACCGACTCGGTCGAGGACATCCGCACCGGCGGCCTGACCAACGGCAAGCCGGCGGTGATCATCATCATCTTCCGCCAGCCGGGCGCGAACATCATCAAGACCGTCGACGCCGTCCGCGCCATCGTCCCGCGCCTCGAGGCGTCCATCCCGCCGATCATCAAGCTGCAGGTGATCATCGACGCCACCCGCACCATCCGCGCCTCGGTGCGCGACGTCGAGATCACGCTGGCGATCTCGATCCTGCTGGTCATCGGCGTGGTCTTCGTCTTCCTGCGCAGCGTGCGCGCCACCCTGATCCCGAGCGTCGCGGTGCCGGTGTCGCTCGTCGGCACCTTCGGCGTGATGTATCTCTGCGGCTACAGCATCGACAACCTGTCGCTGATGGCGTTGACCATCGCCACCGGCTTCGTCGTCGACGACGCCATCGTGGTGATCGAGAACATCACCCGCCACCTCGAGAACGGCATGGCGCCGTACCAGGCGGCGCTGCGCGGCGCCAAGGAGATCGGCTTCACCGTGATGTCGATCAGCATCTCGCTGATCGCGGTGTTCATCCCCATCCTGCTGATGGGCGGCATCGTCGGCCGCCTGTTCCGCGAGTTCGCGGTCACCCTCTCGGTCGCCATCGCCGTCTCGCTGCTCATCTCGCTCACCACCACGCCGATGATGTGCGCGCGGCTGCTCCGGGCGCCCGGCGAGGAGCGGCACGGGCGCCTCTACAACGCCAGCGAGCGGACGTTCGACGCCATCCTGCGCGGCTATCGCGGCTCGCTCTCCTGGGTGCTGCGGCACCAGTTCCTCACCCTGATGGTGACGCTGGCGACGATGGCCGCCACCGCCTACCTCTACGTGACGGTGCCGAAGGGCTTCTTTCCGCAGCAGGACACCGGCCGCATGAACGGCTCCATCCAGGCCGACCAGGACACCTCCTTCCAGGCGATGAAGCGCCGCCTGGCGACGCTGGCGGCCATCGTCCAGAAAGACCCGGCGGTCGACTCGGTGTCCGCCTTCATCGGCGGCCAGGCGGTCAACACCGGCCGCGTCTTCATCGGCCTCAAGCCGCAGGGCGAGCGCGGCAAGGGCAATCCCACCGCCGACCAGGTCATCGCCCGCCTGCGGCCGAAGCTCGCGCACGTCCCCGGCGTCAGCCTCTTCCTGCAACCCATCCAGGACCTGCGGGTGGGCGGCCGGGTGAGCGGCGCGCAGTACCAGTACACGCTGCAGGGCGACAACACCGCGGAGCTGCTGCAATGGGCGCCCCGGGTCATGCAGCGCCTGCGGCAGATCCCGATCCTCGCCGACGTCAACACCGACCAGCAGAACAAGGGACTCGAGGCGACGCTGGCGATCGACCGCGTCACCGCCTCGCGCCTGGGGATCACGCCGCAGGCGATCGACGACACGCTCTACGACGCCTTCGGCCAGCGGCAGGTGTCGACGATGTACCGGGCGCTCAACCAGTACCACGTGGTGATGGAGGTGCAGCCCCAGTACTGGCAGAACCCCGAGGGGCTGAAGGCCATCTACGTCAAGGCGACCGACCCCGGCAACGCCAACTTCGGCAAGCTGGTGCCGCTCTCCGCCTTCACCCAGTTCAAGGCCTCGACGGCGCCGCTGACCATCAACCACTCGGCGCAGTTCCCCTCGGTGACCCTGTCGTTCAACCTGGCGCCCAACGTGGCGCTGGGCACCGCGGTGACCCAGATCCAGCTGGCCGAGCGGCAGATGGGCGTGCCCGCGGACATCCACGGCAACTTCCAGGGCACCGCGCAGGCGTTCCAGGCGTCGCTCGCCAACGAGCCGCTGCTGATCGCGGCGGCGCTGATTGCTGTGTATATCGTGCTGGGCGTGCTCTACGAGAGCCTGGTCCACCCGGTGACCATCCTGTCGACCCTGCCGTCGGCCGGCGTCGGCGCGCTGCTGGCGCTGCTGATCACCAAGACCGAGCTGTCGGTGATCGCGCTCATCGGCATCATCCTGCTGATCGGCATCGTCAAGAAGAACGCGATCCTGATGATCGATTTCGCCATCGAGGTCGAGCGCAGCGAGGGCAAGTCGCCGGAGGAGTCGATCTTCCAGGCCTGCCTGCTGCGCTTCCGGCCGATCACCATGACCACCATGGCGGCCATGCTGGGCGGCCTGCCGCTGGCGATCGGCCTGGGGACCGGCTCCGAGCTGCGGCGGCCGCTGGGCATCGCCATCGTCGGCGGCCTGCTGTTCAGCCAGGCGCTGACGCTCTACACGACGCCGGTGGTCTACCTCTACTTCGACCGCTTCCAGATCTGGTGGTATCGCGTGCGCGGCCGCCAGCCCAAGCGGCCCGGATCGCCCGCGGCGCCCGGCGCCGCGCGCCCGGCGGGACAGGAGGCATGAGAGAGCGCATGACGGCGAACGGCTCGAGGTTCCCGCCGGTCCTGGCGGTCCTGGCGGTAGTCGCGGCCCTCCTGGCAGGCTGCATGGTGGGTCCGAACTACCGGCGCACACCGACGGCCGAACCTGCCGCCTTCAAGGAGCCGCCGCCGCCGAGCTGGAAGTCGGCGACGCCGCGCGACGAGATCCCGCGCGGCAAGTGGTGGCAGGTCTTCGCCGACCCGCAGCTCGACGCCCTCGAGGAGCAGGTGTCGGTCTCCAACCAGTCGATCGCCCAGGCCGAGGCGCAGTTCCGGGCGGCCCGCGCGGCGGCCGGGGTGGCGCGCGGCGGCCTCTTCCCGACGGTCACCGCGGGGGCCTCGGCGACCAGGTCGCGCAGCGGCGGGGGACGCGGCGGCACGACGCTGTTGGCCGGCCAGACCGGCGGTTCAGGCTCGGGGGGAACCACGGGCACGGCCATGGCGGCCGGCTCCACGACCAGCATCTACCAGGTGCCGCTCGACGCCTCCTACGAGGTGGACGTCTGGGGGAAGGTCCGCCGGATGATCGAGGGCAGCGTCGCCACCGCCCAGGCCAGCGCCGCCGACCTCGAGACCATGCGCCTGAGCCTGCAGGCCGAGCTGGCGGTCGACTGGTTCGAGCTGCACGGCCTCGACGCCCAGCAGCAGCTGCTGGCCACCACCGCCGACGCCTACAAGAAGGCGCTCGACCTGACCACCAACCGCTACAACCAGGGGATCGCGTCGGGAGTCGACGTGGCGCAGGCCCAGACCCAGCTCGAGACGACGCGCGCCCAGGCGATCGACCTCGGCGTGCAGCGCGCCCAGCTCGAGCACGCCATCGCCGTGCTCACCGGCAAGGCGCCGGCCGACCTCACCATCACCCTGGCGCCGGTCGCCGTCCAGCCGCCGGCGGTACCGGTGGCGCTCCCCTCGGAGCTCCTCGAGCGCCGCCCCGACATCGCCGCCAACGAGCGGCGGATGGCGGCCGCCAATGCCCAGATCGGCGTCCAGGTCGCGGCCTACTACCCGACGATCTCGCTCACCGCCGCGGGCGGCTTCGAGAGCACCAGGCTCGCGAACCTCTTCGACTGGCCGAGCCGCTTCTGGTCGCTCGGCGCCTCCGCGGTCGAGACCCTCTGGAACGGCGGCGCCCGCCACGCCGCCACCGAGCAGGCCAGGGCCAACTACGACGCCGCCGTCGCCGCCTACCGCCAGAGCGTCCTCGCCGCATTCCAGGACGTCGAGGACAACCTCTCGGCACTGCGCGTGCTGGACGCGGAAGCCACCCAGCAGCAGGTCGCGGTCGCCGCCGCCGAGCGCTCCCTCGCCCTCTCCAACTACCGCTACCAGGGCGGCATCACCACCTACCTCGAAGTCATCACCGCCCAGGCCGCCGCGCTCGCCAACGAGCGCACCGCCGTCGACATCCTCACCCGCCGCATGACCGCCTCCGTCAACCTCGTCAAGGCCCTGGGCGGCGGCTGGCGCGACTCCGACCTGCCGCCAGGCAGCGCCATCCTGTCGCGCCGCTGACCCCGGCGGCCGGCGGCCGGCTGTCCAGGCCGGCTGCCCCGAGTGAACCTCCCGCGCGCGAGCGGGAACTCAAGAGACGGAGGCCTGAGCGATGCCGGGTGAGCACCACCCGCGCCAGGGCCATACGTCCTTGAACCTGCAACCAAGAGAGGTGATCCCATGAGACATGCACGGAAGGGCACCAGGAGTGGAATCGACCGGCGCGCGTTCATGAAGGGTGGCCTGGCGGCGGTCGGCGCGGCCGGCGCGGCAGGCGCGGCAACCGCCAGCGCCGGCCTGCTGGCGTCGAGCTCGCCCGCCCTCGCCAAGGAGCGGGGACCGGAAGAGCACAGCGGCAGGCTCACCCGGGGCGATGCAGCCCTGCTCCGCTTCGTCGCGGCGGCGGAGATCCTCGAGACCGACTTCTGGGTGCAGTACAACGAGCTCGGAGGCATTCCGGACAGCGAGGTCCCCGGCGGCAGCGGCAATCCCATTTACACCGCGAAGCTGCAGAACCTGGACTCGGACTTCTCCCAGTACATCCACGACAACACCGACGACGAGTTCACCCACCAGGCTTTCCTCAATGCGTACCTGGTCTCGAAGCACGCGGACCCGGTGGACCTCGAGCCCTTCCGCACCTTGCCGGGGAGCACCGCGACCGGTTCGAGCGGGAAGCCGCGGCTCACCAATCTCATGCAGCTCACCCTCGACACCAGCTGGTGGACCCGCTATCGCAGCAGCGCCAACAATCCCGACCTCGATCCAAGCTTCATCTTCCCCCAGGCCGTCCCCGGCCTGGCCGCCGGGCAGTTCACGGCCATCCCGCGCACCGATGCGGACCTCACGCCGGACGACCACATCCAGGCGATCGCGAACACGGCGGGATTCCACATGCCGACGATCGAGCAGGGGGGCAACAGCCTCTACCCTTCGCTGGCGCAGCGGGCGACGAGCGGCGAGGTCCTGCGCATCCTGATCAGCATCGGCCCGACCGAGACGATGCACTTCCAGACCTGGGCCGACAAGGCGGGCAACGCGCCCCCGCTGACCGATCCGACGAACGGCCTGGTGTTCCCCGACCTGAACTCGCCGCCGTTCGGCGGCGAGAGCTTCCAGACGAACCTGATCATGCCCGAGCCCTGCCCGTTCCTGAGCAGGAAGCTGCCGCCGGTCTCGATCATCCGGCCGACGCAGACCAAGGGCGTCGCCACGGGCGCGCTCAAGTTCCTGACGGCCATGGGATTGTTCATCGGTCAATCGCCGGACTTCTTCGCCCTGATGCAGGACCTGGCCGAGGACGCCGACGAGGCGCAGCGGGGCGGGCCGTAGGCGGCGGCGGGCCGCGGCCTGCGGCCCGGCGGACCCCGGCGGATCAGCGGACGGCGTAGACCATGTGGCTCACCGCCGTCCCCTTGATGCTGCCGACGGTCACCGCCACCACGCGGTTCAGCCAGGCGTACTTCTCGGACCCGGTCTCGAACAGCGGCGTGGTGCGGAAGTAGTAGTCCGCCGGCGAGACCTCCTCGCCGCCCATCATCCGCTGGAAGGTCTCGGGAGAGAGGTCGAGAAGGCCCCGAGCGGTGACGTAGACGAGGTGACCGTCGTCGGCGCGCAGCGTCAGCCGCACGTCGAGGTACCGCGCGCCGTCGGACCGCAGCAGCACCCAGTCCGCTCCCCAGGGGAGCACCTCGCCCTGGATCTCGGGACCCGAGAAGGTGCCGCCCTCGACGTACCGGATCCGGCGGTCGCCGTAGGGCGTCGGTCCCACCGCCTGGGGAGCCGCGAGAGTCATTCTCAGCTCGAAGAGGAACTCTGTCTGCACGCTCGGCATGGCGCGCTCCTTTCGTGGCATCCCCGCCGCCGAGCCCGGCCGCGGGGATCTCCGGGTAGTGGGTCAGGAAACTCACCCGCTACCGATCTCCGGCTCGTGGAGGCGACCCCGCCGAGCCCTGGTTAGACTAGCGCATCGTGGCCGGGCCGAAAGCAGGCTAGAATCCCCGCCATCGACGACCAGAGCCCACCTCCGAGCCCCACCTTCGCGCGGCGGCTGAACCTCTTCGACGCGACGATGATCGTGATCAGCGGCATCGTCGGCTCGGGGATCTTCATCAACCCCTACGTCGTGGCGCAGGCCGTGGGCACGCCGTTCCTGATCGTCGCGGTGTGGGTGGCGGGCGGGGCGCTCGCGCTGCTCGGCGCCTTCGTCTTCGCCGAGCTGAGCACGGTGATGCCGCGGGTGGGCGGCCAGTACGCCTTCTTCCGCGAGGCCTTCCACCCGCTGGTGGCGTTCCTCCACGGCTGGTCGCTGCTGCTGATCATCCAGTCGGGGGCGACCGCGGCGGTGGCGGTGGCGTTCGCGCAGTACGTCGCGCCCCTGGCCGGCATGCCGCAGGCGCTGGTGCCCTTGCTGGCGGCCGCCGTCATGCTGCTGCTGGCGGGATTCCACGCCCTGGGCGTGCGGCCCGGCGCCCTGGTGATCAACGTCATCACCTTCGGCAAGGTGCTGGTGCTGGCGGCGCTGATCGTCTCGGTGTTCGTCGCCGCCCCGCACGCCTCCGGCCTGACGTTGAAGCCGCTGGCGCCGCCGGGAGTCCATGGCCTGCTGCTGCTCTCGGCCTTCTTCGCCGGGCTGGTGCCGGCGATGTTCTCCTACGGCGGCTGGCAGAACGTCAACTTCGTCGCCGAGGAGGTGCGCGAGCCGCTGCGCAACCTGCCGCGGGCGATCCTGCTGGGCGTGGCCTGCGTGATCGTGATCTACGTCGGCGCCAACCTCGCCTACCTCCACGTGCTGACGGCGCCGGTGCTGGCGGCCAGCCGCACCCCGGCGGCGGACGCCGCGACGCTGGTCTTCGGCAGCCTGGGCGGCCGGCTGATCGGCGCCCTGGTGGTCGTCTCCACCTTCGGCTTCCTCAACCTGGCGCTGCTCACCGCGCCGCGCGTCTACTACGCCATGGCCGCCGACGGCCTCTTCTTCCGCGCGCTGGCCCGCCTCAGCCCGCGCTTCCGGGTGCCGACCGCGGCGATCCTGCTGCAGGGCGGCCTCGCCGCCGCCTTCGCGCTCACCCGCAGCTACGAGCGGCTGCTCAGCTACGCGGTGTTCGCCGACTGGATCTTCTTCGCGCTGGCCGGCGTCTCGCTGATCGTCTTCCGCCGCAAGCTGCCGGCCGCCCCGCGCCCCTTCCCCACCCCCGGCTACCCCTGGGTGCCGATCGTCTTCACCCTGGTCGGCGCCGGCATCGTCGGCAACCTCTTCATCACCGACACCCGCGACGCCCTGCTGGGAGCGGCGATCGTCGCGGCCGGCGTCCCCGTCTACTTCCTCTGGCGGGCGGCGGGACGGCGGCGGGCCCCCCGGATCACCCCGCCCGCGCGGTGACCACGTGGGCTGCCATCGGGATGGCGTAGCCGGCCGCGGTGCGGTGGCGGGCGACCGCCTCGCGCATGGCGTCGCGGATGGCCGCCAGGCGCGCCGGCGGCTGCCGGGCCAGGAGCGCCGCGGTGCGCACCCCCGCCCGCCGCTCGATCTCGAACAGCTCGTCGGGCCGCCGCAGGAGCCAGGTGCCGCCGTGCGTCACGAAGGTGAGCGACTCGCGCGCGAAGCCCGCGTCGCCGAGCGCCCGGCGGCACTCCTCCGGATCGCCGAAGCGGCGTGGCGGCGGCCCCGGCGGCGCCTCGACCTCGGGGTCGCCCGCGGCGGCGAGGACGCCGCCGACGAGCCGCTCGCCGGCACACTCCTCCGGCCCGGCCCAGACCGTGAAGCCGAAGCGCCCGCCCCGGCGCAGCACGCGGCGCGCCTCGGCGAACGCGCGCTCGGGCCGGGCGAGGTGGAGCACGCCGAAGCCCATGGCGAGGATCTCGAAGCTCGCGGGCGCGAACGGCAGCGCCTCGGCATCGGCCTGCTCGAAGGTGAGCTCCGGATGCCGCCGCCGGGCCTGCTCGATCATCGCCCGCGCGAAGTCCACGCCCAAGGCGGCGGCGCCCATGGCGTGGGCGGCCGCCGTCACGCAACCCGCACCGCACGCGACGTCGAGCAGCCGCGCTCCCGGCCGCACCGCCAGCGCCGCGAGCAGCGGCGCGGCGAAGAGCGACGTCAGCGTCTCCCAGCTCGCGACGTAGTGCTCCGCCACTCTCTCCCAGCTCGCCAGCTCGAACCGGCGGAAGGTCTCGGCCGCCGCGGCCGCCGCGGCCGCCGAGACCGGGGAGGAGGCCGAGGCCGCCGATGTCGCCGATGTCGCCGATCGGGTCATTTCATTTCATCGCCACGCCATGCGGCCGCGCCGGGCCCGCCGGCAGCCCGTTGAAGTCGAGATCGAAGCGCGGATCGAGCCGCAGGCCGGAGCGCGTGACGTGGGCCACGTGGACGCGATGGTCCCCCTCGGCATGGACCTTGCCGAGGTCGTCCTCGTCGAGGAAGTAGTCGGTGATCACCAGGCGTTTCTCGTCGCGCGACAGGGCGATGTAGTGCGGCCCGGAGTCCTTGCCGAGGTCGAGGACGTCGAGCAGCCGCGGCCGCTCCGGGCGGGAGGTGTCGAACATCGCCACCTTTCCCGCCACGTTCATCGAGACGAAGAGCCGCCGGCCGTCGCGGGTCATGCGCATCAGCTGGGGCCAGCCGCCGGGGTTGATCGTCGAGAAGTCGAACACCGCGGCGGCCGTGCCGGACTGCGTGTCGACGAGGTAGAGCTTATCGTCGGTCATGCCGGCGGTGAAGGCCCGCAGCTGGGGGTCCTCCGGGATCAGGCGCACGTCGATGGTGCCGGCCGGCGACGGGAGGGTGATCGTCCGCAGGATCGTGCGCTGCTTGAAGTCCCAGACCCGCAGGCTGCCGCGCAGGTCGAGACCGCCGGGCACCGCGTGGAGGGTGCTCACGGGACAGATGAAGTCGCTCGTCACCATCAGGTTGACCTCAGGCCGCACCGCGATGCCGTGCGGGTTGAAGCCGTCCGCCGGCGGCTCGGCGGGATGCTCGGCGACGAGGCGCAGGTCACGGTCAAACTCGACGACGCGGCCCGGCGCGTGACCCTGGGGGCCCCCCATCATGGTCACCAGGAAGCCGCCCTCGGGCAGCGGATAGAAATCGTCGGTGATCGACGACAGCGGCGGCCGGGCCTCCGCGATCAGCTTCGGTGCCCAAGGCTTCCTGACGTCGAAGAAGAAGATCTCGTTCTGGCCCTTGAGCACCGACAGCAGCCCGCCCGTCGCCAGCACGTTGCCGTCGGCCGAGAGACCGACGTGGTGCGGCTCGTTGCCGCTCTCCCCGGGCGGCGGCAGCGGCACCGTCCGGAGGACCTTGCCGTACCGGGGCGACCGCTCGTCGAAGTCGACGACCGCCAGGAAATCGGGGGCCTTGCGCTGCTGGTCGCCGGCCCAGACGTAGAGGAAGCGTTCGGGCTCGGCCAGGGCGGCGCCGGCGGCCCGGGCGCCGAACAGGGCGCAGGCCACGATCATGACGCAGGCGGCGAGGGCGGCGAGGGCGGTGCCGGCGGTGCCGGCAGCGGTCCTGCGGTTGAGACGGTCCATGGCAGTTCCTCCTTTCGGATGGGGGCCCGCTCGGGGCCCCATGCCTGACAACGCGCTCTCGCGAGGAAAACCTGGTCAACGGCCGCGGGGCGGTGGGAGGCAGCCCCGCAGGCCCCGCAGGCGGCCCGGCAGGCCCGGCGGTTGACTTCGACGCGTGCCCCTGCGTACCCTAGAAGCACCTGCACCGCACCCCCGCGCATCCGGCGGCTCATGCGCAAGGCCTCGAGCGACGACGTCACGCAGCTCCTTCGAGCCTGGAGCCTGGGCGACGTCGAGGCGGGAGAGAGAGCGCTCCTGTTGGTGTACCAAGAGCTGAAGCGCCAGGCCGCCCGCTACCTGCGCCGCGAGCGCGGCGACCACACCCTGCGCCCGACGGCGCTGGTGCACGAGGCCTACCTGCGGCTGGTGGGGCAGCCCGGCGTCGCCTGGCAGAACCGCGGCCAGTTCTTCGGGGTGGCCGCCCAGATGATGCGCCGGGTGCTGGTGGACCACGCGCGCGCCCGCGCCCGCGGCAAGCGCGCCGGCGGTTGGCGTCGCGTCTCGCTCGAGGAGGCCGGAGAGGCGGCCCACCCTGCCGCGGCTCTCGACGTCGACCTGCTCGCGCTGGACGCGGCGCTCGGCGAGCTGGCGCAGCTCGACCCCGAGCGCGCGCGCCTCGTGGAGCTGCGTTTCTTCGCCGGCCTGAGCATCGAGGACACGGCGCGGCTGCTCGGCGTCTCGCCGTCGACCGTGACCCGTGACTGGCGGATGGCGAAGGCGTGGCTCTTCCGCCGCATCCAGGGGGAGAGGCCGCACCCCCCGGCCTGAGCGCCGGCTGGACGGCGGACCGCGGCCGGCGGTTGCAGGGCTCACGCGATGGACAGCCAGCGCTGGCGCCAGCTCAACGACCTCTTCGCCGCGGCCCTCGACATGCCGGCGGCCGAGCGCTCTCCCTTCCTGGCCGGCGCCTGTGGTGGCGACTCGGGCCTGCGCCGCGAGGTCGAGTCGCTGCTCGCCGCCCACCAGAAGGCCGGCGACTTCATCGAGAAGCCGGCCCTGCTCCACCTCGCGGAGGCTGCGGCCCCCCCCGAGTCCGGCGGCCCCGGCAGCGGTCCGGCCGATGAGCTGCCCGACGACCTCGCCCGCGGCTCGCGCCTCGGCCCCTACGAGGTCGTGGCCCTGCTCGGGGCCGGCGGCATGGGACGGGTCTACCGGGCGCGCGACCCGCGGCTGGGGCGGGAGGTCGCGATCAAGGTCCTCCCGCGGAGAGCGCTCGGCGACCGCGAGCAGCGGCACCGCTTCACCCAGGAGGCGCGCGCCGCGGGCTCGCTCAATCATCCCAACCTGCTCGCCGTCTACGACGTCGGCGCCGAGACCGAGCCGCCCTACGTGGTCACCGAGCTGCTCGAAGGCGAGACCCTGCTCGCGCGCCTGCGCGGCGGTCCCCTGCCGGTCGAGCGCGCCGTCGACCTCGGACGCCAGATCGCCGCCGGCCTCGCCGCCGCGCACGCGAAGGGCATCGTCCACCGCGACCTCAAGCCCGCGAACCTGTTCGTCACTCTCGACGGCCGCCTGAAGATCCTCGATTTCGGCCTCGCCAAGCAGACCGGCACCGGCACCGGCGCCGGCGCCGCCGCTCTCGCGTCGGGCGCGACCCGCCCCGGCGTGGTCCTCGGCACCGTGGGCTACATGTCGCCCGAGCAGGTCCGCGGCCAGCCCGTCGACCCGCGATCGGACATCTTCTCCTTCGGGGCGGTGCTGTACGAGATGCTCAGCGGCAGGCGAGCCTTCACCGGCGACTCGGCGGTCGAGACCATGAACGCCATCCTCACCCACGAGCCGCCCGCGCTCGGCGCGCTGGGCCGCGCGGCGCCGCCCGATCTCGAGCGCCTGCTGTGGCGCTGCCTGCGCAAGGGGCGCGACGAGCGCTTCGCCTCCGCCGGCGAGCTGGCGGCGGCGCTCGCGGCCGCCGCGAGAGCGCGCGGGCCGGTCGAGGCAGGCACCCTGATCGACCTGCCGCGCGCCGGGACCGGGGCCGGGGCCGGCGCCGGCGCCGGGCGCCCGCCGGGGATCGTCGCTGCCGGCCAGGCCGCCGCCCGCGGCGCCGCCGCAGCCTACGGCGTCGCCGGCGCCCCGCAGCAGCGCCCGGGCCCCCGCCGCCGCGCGATCGCCGTGCTCCCCTTCCAGGGCCTGGGCGCCGATGCGGCGGACGCACACCTCGGCCTCGGCCTGGCCGACGCCACCATCACCGAGCTGGCCCAGGTCCGGTCGCTCGTCGTGCGCCCCACCTCGGCGATCCTGCGCTTCACGCGAGCCGCTCCCGACGCCGTCGAGGCGGGCCGCGAGCTCGAGGTCGACACGGTGGTGGAGGGGACGTTCCAGCGCCAGGGCGCGCGGCTGCGCATCAGCGTGCGCCTGCTCTCGGTGGCGGACCGCCAGGCCCTCTGGGGCGCCAAGATCGACACCTCGTTCGACGACCTGTTCCGCGTCCAGGACGAGGTCTCGCAAGCCGTCTCGCGGGCGCTCGCGATCGAGCTGACGCCGGGCGACGAGCGCCGCCGCGAGCGCCTGCGGCGCGGCGAGGAGCCGGCGGCGGGAGAGGCCAACGAGCTGGTCCTCAAGGGGCGCGTTCACCTCTTCGGCGAGACGCTCGAGGAGTGGCTGAAGGCCGTCGACTGCTTCGAGCGCGCCCGCACGCTGGAGCCCGCCGCCGCGCTGGCCTGGGCCGGCCTGGCCGACGTCTACTCGCGGATCGCCTTCACCTACCTGCCGGAGGGCGACTGGTACGAGCGCGCCTGGGCGGCCTGCGATCGCGCCCTCAAGCTCGACCCGCGGCTGCCCGAGGCGCTCTACGTGCGCGGCGGCCGGCTGCTCTGGAGCCCGCAGGCCGGCTTCGACCACGCGGGCGCGATGCGCGACCTGGTGCCGGCGATCGCCGACCGGCCCTCCCTGGAGGAGGCGCACGTGCGCCTGGGCTCGATCCTGCATCACGTCGGCCTGATCGACGAGGTGGAGCACGAGCTCGACCAGGCGCTCCTCATCAGCCCGCGGCACCTGCTCGCGCGGCAGCACCAGGCGCTCTGCCTGTTCACGCGCGGACGGTTCCAGGAGGCCCTGGATCTCTACCAGGGCGTCGCCGGCCAGGCGCCCTCGCCCTGGGTGCAGTACCAGGTGGCGCTGTGCCAGCTCCGGCTCGGCCGCGTCGACGACTCCGCGGAGTCCGTCGCGCGCATGGAGCGGCAGACCCCGGGCGAGCTGCTCACCTATCCCCTGCGGGGACTCCTCGCCGCCCTCCGTGGCGACCGCGCGGCGGCGCTCGAGGCGGTCGCCCAGACGATCCGGAACCAGCGCTCGGTCGGCCATTTCCACCACGCGCAGTACGACCTGGCGTGCGTCCACGCCCTGCTCGGCGACGCCGACCAGGCGGTGGCCTGGCTCCACACCACCGCGCGCAACGGCTTCCCCTGCGCGCCGCAGTTCGCCGGCGACGCCTTCCTCGCGTCGCTCGCGAGCCACGAGGGCTTCCTCCGCCTGCTGCGCGAGCTCGAGCAGCAGAGCCACCGCTATGCCGCGCTCTTCCGCGAGCTGCGCGCGGCGTGCGCCTGAGCACCCAAACCGAGGAGCGCGAGTGACGAGAGTCCGCGGCAGCGTCTACATGCACTGGGCCAAGCTGCACGCGGCGGCCCGCTTCAACCTGGCCAACAGCGGCCTGCTCGCCTGCACCACCGAGGAGCTCGGGCCGGAGCCGGAGGACCTGCAGGTCAACGGCCCGAACCACTTCGGCTACCAGCCGCTGATCGAGGCGATCGCGGCGCGCCACGGTGCGCGGCCGGAGCAGGTGGTGACGGCCGCCGGGACCTCGGGCGCGAACTTCCTCGCCTTCGCCGCCCTGGTCGAGCCGGGCGACGAGGTGCTGGTCGAGCAGCCGACCTATGAGCCGCTGCTCGCCGCCCTGTCGTGGCTCGGAGCGCGCGTGCGCCGCTTCCAGCGCCGTTTCGAGGACGGCTACCTGTTCGATCCCGGCGAGGTGCGCGCCCAGCTCGCCGCCGCCGCCGCGCGGGGCGGCCGGGGCGTCCGCCTGGTGGTGTTGACCAACCCCCACAACCCCAGCGGCGTGCTCGCGCCGGCCGCCGCGGTCGAGGAGGCCGGGCGCCTCGCCGCGGCCGCCGGCGCCCTGGTGCTGGTCGACGAGGTCTACCGCGAGGTCTGGGACGCGGAGGCGCCGCCCAGCCACCTGCACCTCGGGCCCAACCTCCTGGCCACCGCCAGCCTGACCAAGTGCTTCGGCCTGAGCGGCTTGCGCTGCGGCTGGGTGCTCGGCCCGCCGGAGCTGGTGGAGCGGATGCGGCGCGTCGACGACTTCATGGCCGCCACCGGCTCGATGCCCGGCGACGCCCTGGCGCTCGCCGCCTTCCGCCAGCTGCCGCGGCTCGCGGCGCGCGCCCGCGCGATCGTCGAGCCGAACCAGGCGCTGGTCCGGGACTTCCTCGCCGCCCACCGGGAGTGGCTGGCCGCCGTGCAGCCCGCGCGCACCATGATGGTCTTCCCGCGCCTGCTGCGCGAGGACGACAGCCAGCTGCTGCACGACCGCCTGCGCCGCCGCGAGACCTCCATCGTGCCAGGCCGCTTCTTCGACCACCCGCGCCACTTCCGGCTCGGCTTCGCCGTCCGCACCGAGGACGTGACCGAGGGGCTCCGGCGCCTGTCGGAGGCGCTGCGCGATCTTTGAGCCGGTGGGGTCGTGGGTCAGTTCCCGGTGAGCCGGCCGGCTGGGGCGATAGAATCACTTCGTGATCCCGGCACCTCTGCGGCAGCTGTGGGCCGCCGCGTGGGAGGCTCCCGACTCCCAGACACGCGACTACCGGCGCGAGGGCGAGATCGTCTTCGCGCGGCTGCGGCTGGTGATCGTCGCGGTCATCGCGCTGATCCCGCTCAAGAGCGTCCTCGTCGACCGGCGCAATTCCGACAACTGGGTGGGTCTCGCGGTGGCGGCGGTCGCGCTGCTGGTCGGCGCCGGCTTGCTGGGGCTGGCGCGCCGGCCGGCCCCGCCGCGCTGGCTGGGGCTGTCCTCGAGCCTGCTGGACGTCAGCCTGGTGAGCGCCGTCAACGCCGGCTTCCTGGCCGCGGGGCATCCGCTCACCGCCACCAACAGCCAGGTCGTCTTCAGCATCTACTTCATCACCATCACCGCCACCTGCCTGCGCCTCGACGCCCGCGTCTGCCTGGCCGCGGGCGCCGCGGCGATCCTCGAGTACGGCGCGCTGGTGGCGTGGGCCGCGGCGCACTGGAACCTCGCCGGGCCCGCCTTCGCCCGCGACCGCTACGGCGCCTTCAACTGGGACAACCAGGCCGGCCGCCTGCTGCTGCTGGCCCTCGCCACCGCGCTCGCCTGGATCATCGTCTCGCGGGCGGACCGCTACTGGCGCGATTCGGTCTTCGACCGGCTCACCGGCCTGCCCAACCGGCGCTACATCGAGACCCTGCTCGACCAGGCCATGGCGGCCGCGCGCCGCACCCGGCGGCCGCTGGTGCTGGCGCTCGCCGACCTCGACCACTTCAAGCAGATCAACGACCGCCACGGCCATGCCGCCGGCGACGAGGTGCTGTGCCACGCCGCCTCGACCCTGAGCCGGGCCTTCCGGCGCAGCGACGTCATCGCGCGTTACGGCGGCGAGGAGTTCGTGATCCTCTTCCCCGAGACCGAGCCGGCCGCCGCGGCGGAGCGCCTCGAGCAGCTGCGGGCCGAGGTCGCCCGGCACTCCGTCCCCGTCTCCGGCGCCGAGGTGCCGATCACGCTCAGCGTCGGCCTGGCGGTGTTCCCGCACGACGGCGAGTCGCCGGCCGACCTGCTGGCCCGCGCCGACCAGCGCCTCTACGCCGCCAAGCGCGCCGGCCGCAATCGCGTGCAAGGGCCGTGAATCGTCGTCAGGGCGCCATCCCCGACGCTTTCTTCGATATCCCTGTTGCAGCTCTGCCATCCGGATCGTAGAATCACGGGTAGGGAAACCGCACAGTGGGGCGGGCGCCGGACCGGCAGCTCGCTCGGATCCAGGCAGGGAGGGCAGCAGGCCATGTCGGTCGACTTCGACGTCCCGGAGACCTGGCCGGAGAGCCAGGTGGAGAGGCGGTCGGCGAGCGAGCCGGCGAGCCTCCCGGAAAGCGAGTCGGCGAGCCGGCCCCGGGACGCGCCGGGGCCCACCCCCGCGGCTCCCGTGCCGCCCGCCTCGGCCGCGCCGGCCCTCGCCGCCGCCGCGTCCCCCTCCTGGAGCCTGGCGCACAGGATCGCCTTCCGTTTCGTCTTCTGCTACCTGCTGCTCTACAACCTGCCCTTCCCGCTCTACCTGCTCCCCATCCCCGGGCTCGGGGCCGTCTTCACGGCGTACTTCAAGCTCTGGGACGCCGTCGTGCTCTGGACCGGCGCGCACGTCCTCCATCTCGCCCACCCCATCGAGATCCTGCGCGGCAAGACCGGCAGCGGCGACACGACCTACGACTACGTCAAGATCCTCTGCTTCGCGGCCTTCGCCGCCCTCGCCACCCTCGCCTGGACGCTCGCGATGCTCGGCCGCGGCAAGGCCCGGGAGCACCGGCGCCTCCACGAGTGGCTGCGGATCTACGTGCGCTATGCGCTCGGCACGATCCTGCTCAGCTACGGCATGTCCAAGGTCATCAAGCTCCAATTCCCCTTCCCGTCGCAGGACCGCCTGCTGGAGCCCGTCGGCGAGGCGTCTCCCATGGGCCTGCTCTGGACCTTCATGGGAGTCTCGACGCCCTACACCTTCTTCGCCGGCGCGATGGAAGTGCTCGGCGGCGTGCTGCTCTTCTTCCGCCGCACCGTGACTCTCGGCGCGCTGGTGACGGTCACGGTGATGACCAACGTCTTCATGCTGAACATGTGCTACGACGTGCCGGTCAAGCAGTACTCGCTGCACCTTCTGCTGATGGCCGTCTTCCTGCTGGTCCCCGACCTGGGCCGGCTCGCCAACGTGCTGCTGCTCAACCGCCCCGCCGAGCCGGCCAGCCTCGCGCCGCCATGGTCCGCGCGCTGGGCCCGGCTCGCCGGCCTGGGGCTGTGCGTCCTGTATCTCGGCTACCTGCTCTTCACCGAGGTCCAGAGCGGTCTCCAGATGGCGAGCCAGATGGGGCCGGACGCGACGTCGAAGCCGCCGATCTACGGCAGCTACGAGGTCGAGGAGTTCGTCCGCAACGGCCGGACCGTGCCGCCACTGCTCACCGACGCCAGCCGCTGGCGGCGATTGACCGCGCTCTACCCCCAGCTGCTCTCGGTGCGCGGGATGGACGACACCCAGCACCGCTATCGGCCGGAGTATGCCCCGGCGCAGCACAGCGTCGCCCTCTCCCTCTTCGAGGGGAAGGGCAGGCAGGGCGCCTTCACCTACGCCTTCCCCGACAAGGACCACGTGGTGCTGCAGGGGACCCTGCTCGCGGACACGCTCACCGTCAAGCTGCGGCGGCTCGACTCCAGGCAGTTCCGCCTGGTGAGCAGGGGCTTCCACTGGGTCAGCGAATTCCCCTTCAACCGCTGAGCACGATCGCAGGAATGCCCTCCCGACAGGCTCTCCCGACAGGACCTCCCCTACCGGCCCGGCGCCGGCTCTGGCATGCCGCGTGCACAACGGCAACGCTCGGAGCCATCTCTCGCCATCGGCAAGGAGGCGCCGCCTTGGGAGCAGGGGAAAGCCGGCCGCGGGTCCCGGCGCCGCATCGCGGCGAGCCGTCGCGCGCGCGCCCCGCCGGCGCCGCGAACGGCGCGCGCCGACGGCTTTGGAGGCTGCTGCTGGCGATCGCCACGATCGCCGTCGTGGCCCCGGCGCTGGGCTGCACCAGCACCGCGACCAAGCGGCGCGTCTATCACTTCAACCACCCCGTCCCGCCGGACGACGTCGCCTTCCGCCGTTCGCTGGACAGCTTCGGCAACCTGATCGTCAAGGGCAACCGCGCCGAGCTGCTGCAAAACGGCGACGAGATCTTCCCGGCCATGGTGCAGGCAATCGAAGGCGCCAAGCGGACCGTCAACCTCGAGTCCTACATCTATAGCGACGACCAGGCAGGCGCCCTGATCACCAAGGCTCTCGTGGACGCCGCGCGGCGAGGCGTCGAGGTGCGGGTGCTGGTCGACGGCACCGGCGGCCACCCCGGTGCGCTCGCCGGCCAGATGAAGCAGGCGGGTATCGACTTCCGCGTCTACCACCCGGTGCGGCCGTGGAACCTTATTCGCATCGGCCAGCGGACGCACCGCAAGATCCTCGTCGTGGACGGCACCGTATGCTTCACCGGCGGCCTCGGCATCGAGGCGCGGTGGCTGGGGAATGCCCGCAATCCGAACGAATGGCGCGACACCCAGGTGAGGGCGACGGGCCCGGTCGCGGCACAGATGCAGGCGATCTTCGGCGAGAACTGGACCTACACCACCGGCGAGATCCTTGCCGGCAACAAGTTCTACCCGCCGATCGAGCCGGCGGGAGACCTCGAGGCCCAGGCAATCAAGGTTTCGCGGGGCGACGCGTCCTCGCTGGCCAAGATGCTCTACTACGTGGCGATCGAGTCGGCGGTCAAGTCGGTCCACATCCAGAACGCCTACTTCCTCCCCGACAAGCAGATCCGCGAAGCGCTGGTCAAGGCCGTGCAGCGCGGCGTCGACGTACGGATCATGGTCCCCGGCAAGCACATCGACGTACCGCTCGTGCGCATGGCCTCGCGCCACCACTACGGCGAGCTGCTGCAGGGAGGAGTCAAGATCTACGAGTACCTCGACACCATGATGCACACCAAGTCCGCCGTCTTCGACGGCATCTTCGCCATCATCGGATCGATCAACTTCGACACCCGTTCGATGGAAAAGAACGCCGAGGAGAGCCTTACTTTCTACGACCGCGGCTTCGCGGCGAAGGTGGAGGCGATGTTCGGCGAGGACATGAAGCACTGCCGCGAGTTCAACTACGAGCGCTGGAAGCGGCGCGGCTTCAACGACCGGTTCCTCGAGCTCTTCTCCGGCCTCTTCTCGCCGTTCTATTGAGCCGCGACGACCTCCGTGGCGGCGGTCCACACCTGGTCGACGCCGGAGCGGCTGTCGGACCAGAGGATCCGGAAGCTGCCGTCCGCGGCGGCGGCGAGGCCGCTGTAGTCGCCGCCGAAGGGCCACCGCGACGCGACCGCGCGGTTTCGACCGGCAAGCGGGCACGACGTCTCCGGAGTCACCCGCACCGCGGGGAGGAACGACCTCCCGCCGTCCACGGAGGCGCTGAAGAAGACGTCGAAGCACCCGCCCCGCGGGTCGCGCCGGCTGTCGTACCAGGCGAGGCCGACGACCCCGGCGGCGCTCACCGCGATGGCCGGCGTGCGGGCGCCGGCCGCCGCGCTCGCCGCCTCCTGCCAGGACGCCCCGCCGTCGTCCGAGCGGAGCACGGTCAGGGCGCCGCCCGCCACCGCCAGGTAGAGGCGGCCGGGACGCATGGCCGAGGGGTCGGCGGCCAGCGGCACGGGCGCCAGCCCGCCGGGCGGCTCGAACGGCAGGGCCGCGATCGAGAACGACCGGCCGCCGTCCACGGACCGCGCCGCCCAGGCTTGCCTGCGGGCCAGCGGCTGCTGGAAGGACGCATAGTCCATGAAGAGCACCACCAGCGCGCCGTCGGCCAGCACCGCGGCGTCGAACGGCTGCTGATTCAAGCCGTCGCGGCGGAGGAAGGCCGGCGCGGAGAAGCTCCTGCCGCCGTCTCTCGACGACACCACCGCGGTGCCGAAGCGCGGCTTCCGGCCGGGCGCCGCCCCCGGCAGCAGCTGCGCGTAGGTCACGTAGACGGTGCCCGCGCGCGGTCCCTGCGAACGGTCGACCGCCAGGATGGGATGGTCCGCGGCGCCCCCGCCGGCGGCGGGCAACCGCACCGGGCGGCCCCAGGTCCGCCCGCCGTCCGGCGAGCGGAAGACGGCGACGGCGCCGCCCCGGGCGCCCCGGGCGCCCCGCGCCAGGCAGGAGAGATACACGTCGCTCCCCTTGCCGAAGCTCATCCATGGATCGACCAGGCAGGCCGCGAAAGCCACCCGCGCCCACGACCGGCCGCCGTCGAGCGAGCGGAAGCCGGCGACGCCGGTGTCCTCGACGCCGCGGCCGGCGCGGCTGCCGGCCTCCGGCAGGATGACGGCGGCGCCGAAGAGCAGGTTCCGATCCGAGGGATGGGCCGCCAGGAAGGGCTCGACGTGCGGGACGCCGGGCCGGTCCCCGCTGACGCAGGCCGGCTCGCCGGCGACGATCCGCGGCGCCGCGCCAGGGTCGCCGGCCGCGGCCGAGCAGGCAAGCAGCGCCAGCGCAGCGAGGGACCGCATCGCCCCCGATGATAAGCTCTATGGCGGGCGACGGAGCGAACACCCATCGGCACGCGGATCATCGTCAACGGCACCGAGCGGCAGGTCGAGGCAGCGCCGGACGAGAGCCTGCTCGAGGTGCTGCGCGACCGGCTGCAGCTCACCGGCACCAAGTACGGTTGCGGCGAAGGGCAATGCGGCGCCTGCACCGTGCTGCTCGACGGCCGCGCCGCGCGGTCGTGCCGCGTCGAGCTGTCCGCGGCGGCGGGCAAGAAGATCACCACCATCGAGGGCCTCGAGCGGAACGGCCGGCTGCATCCCGTGCAGGCTGCGTTCCTCGACGTCGAGGCCTTCCAGTGCGGCTACTGCACGCCGGGAATGATCATGGCGGCGGTCGCGCTGCTCGCGAGCGAGCCCGATCCCAGCGCCGAGGAAGTCGCCAGCCGCCTGGTGGGCAACGTCTGCCGCTGCGGCACCTACCCGCGCATCGTGGCGGCGGTGCGGCTGGCCGCGCGGACGATGCGGCAGGGGCCGGCGCGATGACGCCGGACGGCGAGCTCGACCGCGAGCCGCGCGAGCACGAGCTCGCCGGCGGGCTGCATCGGTTCGAGGTCGATCGCCGCGCCTTCCTGAAGACCCTGGGCGGCGGCCTGCTGGTCTGCCTCTGGGCGCCCGCCGCGCGGGCCGAGAGCACCGCCACGGCGATCGCCGGCCCTCCCGCCGGCGCGGAGTCTGGACGCGGCGGCAGCGGCCGCGAGCTGCCGCGGGAGCTCTCGGCCTGGCTGCACGTCGATCCGGACGGGCGCGTCACCGTCTTCACCGGCAAGGTCGAGGTGGGTCAGAACATCCGCACCTCCCTGGCGCAGCAGGTCGCCGAGGAGCTGCGCGTGCCGCTGGACGCCGTCCGCATGGTCATGGGCGACACCGCCCTGACGCCGTGGGACGCGGGCACCTTCGGCAGCCGCACCACGCCGACCATGGCGCCGCAGCTGCGGGAGGCGGCGGCGACGGCGCGCGAGATGCTCGTGGACCTCGCGGCGCAACGCTGGAACGCGCCGCGCGGCACCCTGGTCGCCGACGCCGGCCGGGTCGCCAACCCGGCGACGCGGCAATCCCTCGGCTACGGCGAGCTGGCGCGCGGGCTCGACCCCCGCGCGGCCGTCAGGACGGCGCCCATCGTCCCCCTGACCGCCGCGACCGCGTGGAAGATCGCCGGGACGCCGGCCGCCAAGGTCGGCGGGCGGGACTTCGTGACCGGCGGGCACCGCTACACTTCGGACCTGGTCCGGCCGGGCATGCTGCACGGCAAGATGCTGCGCCCGGCGGGCTTCCAGGCGACGCTGGCGTCGCTCGACGCCGGCCGCGCCGAGAAGCTACCCGGCGCGAGGATCGTGCGCGACGGCGATTTCGCCGGCGCGGTGGCGCCCGACGCCCGGACGGCGCGGCGCGCGGTCGCGGCGCTCGAGGCGCGCTGGCAGGTGCCGCCGCAGCCGTCGAACCGCGAGCTGTTCGACCTCCTCCGGCAGCCCGCCGAGCCGGGCGAGCGCAGCGACGCTGGCGCCCACGTCGCCGGCTCGGTCGAGCGGGCGGCGGCGGCCGCGGACATCAGGCTGGAGCGGACCTACACCGTCGAGTACATCGCCCACGCCCCGCTCGAGCCGCGTGCCGCGGTGGCCGAGTGGGAGGGCGCCAGGCTGACCGTCTGGACCGGCACGCAGCGGCCGTTCGCGGTGCGCGACGAGCTGGCCGAGGCCTTCCGCATCCCGGCCGAGCAGGTGCGCGTCATCGTCCCCGACACCGGCTCGGCCTACGGCGGCAAGCACACGGGCGACGCCGCCGTCGAGGCGGCGCGCCTGGCCAGGGCCGCCGGCAAACCGGTCAAGCTCGTCTGGACGCGCGAGGAGGAGTTCACCTGGGCCTACTTCCGGCCGGCCGGGGTGATCGAGGTGCGGAGCGCGGCGCGCCGCGACGGCACCGTCCTCGCCTGGGAGTTCCACAACCACAACTCCGGCCCCGCCGCCATCGGCACCCCCTACGAGATCGCCAACCAGCGCATCCAGTTCCACCCGGCGCGCTCGCCGCTGCGGCAGGGCTCGTACCGCGGGCTGGCGGCGACGGCCAACCACTTCGCCCGCGAGAGCCACATGGACGAGCTGGCGCAGGCGGCCGGCATCGACCCGCTGGCCCTGCGCCTGAAGAACCTCGCCGACCCGCGGCTGCGCACCGTCTTCGAGGCGGCGGCGGCGAAGTTCGGCTGGGGCAAGCGCCAGCCCGCGCCCGGCCGCGGTTTCGGCATCGCCGGCGGCACCGAGAAGGGCAGCCTCGTCGCCACCTGCGCCGAGATCGAGATCGACCTCGAGGACCGCCGCGTCCGCCTCCGGCGCGTGGTCGAAGCCTTCGAGTGCGGCGCCATCGTCAACCCGAACGGCCTGCGCAACCAGGTCGAGGGCGCCGTCGTCCAGGCGATCGGCGGCGCCCTCTTCGAGGCCGTCGAGTTCGAGAACGGCCGCATCAAGAACGCCCGCTTCGCCAAGTACCGCCTGCCGCGCTTCACCGACGTCCCGGAGATCGACGTCGTCCTCCTAGACCGCAAGGACCTCCCCTCCGCCGGCGCCGGCGAGACCCCCCTCGTCACCCTCGCCCCCGCCGTCGCCAACGCCATCTTCGCCGCCACCGGCCTCCGCCTGCGCAGCCTACCCCTGGCACCCCACGGCGTGCCTGCGAACGCGCCGGCCTGAGGCCGCGCGGCCGGCGGGTCCGGAATGGCTGCGGCCCTGCCCGCTTGGGCCGAGCGAGCTTGGCCCGGAGAACACGTTCGGGCCGCTCCTGGATCAACGATCTGGGCCGGCGCCCAGCTCGGCCTCGCCCAGAGCTACCCAGTTCGTTGCCGACCAGTGGCCGGCGACCGGGCTGCTGGTGGCCTGATCCGTCCGGGGGCTCGCCACACCTGTCACTGCGCACACCGGCAACGCTCAGACACGCCTGGATGTCGTTGACCCGTCCTGGTCAGATTGCTACAATCTCCTCTACGCTAAGCAGGTACTGGCGAGAAGACCGCGCTGCCAGGATCGGCATGGCCGCAGCGGGCAGCTCGGCCAGAGGGCAGTGCTTTCGCTGCCCGGCCAAAACCTTTCCGGCCATCGACGCGGAGGTGGCTATGTTCCCAGGGCAATCCCCCGCAGCTCTCGTGGGCGTCGCGGTTGACGTTTCGGGGTCCATGCAGAGCAGCATCCGAAACCGGCACGGCAGCCAGTCTCGTTTCCAGTCATTTCAATCAAGAAGCGTTCGGCCGCGTCACTCGCGCGGGCCGGCAGCGGGCGGAGGAGCTGGCCCGCACCGGAGGCCCCGGAAGGGCCGAGGCCCTGATCTTTGCGTACGCCTTCGGCCTGTCGACTTCGCCGGAGGTTGTGGATCTGCTGGCGCTTCAGGCGGCAGCCGAGGGAGTCACGAGTCCCGCCGAGATCGAGCGACTCAAACAGCGCTACGCCGAGGAGATCCGGCAGCGCTACTCTGGCTACGGCGAGCTGGCCGGCCTGGCCCGCTCCTACGGCTTGGGGGGCCTCGTGGATCAGTATGCCACTACGGCCCAAGTCTCTGCGGAGAACGAGGTGCGCAAGAGGATCAAGGAGGAAATCATGGGCCGCGTCCGCAAGCGGCTGGCTGCGAAGGGCGCGGTCACGCTGACGCTTACCGAGCTCGCTCAGCGATGGCCCGCAGAGCCAGGCTCAAATGACGACCTCGAGCACTTCATCTTCGGTGGCACGCCCATGCGACAGTGCCTGGAGCAGGTAGCCAACCGCTTCGCCGCTGAGCTCCTGAAGCTGCCCGCCGACGTTCACAGGCTCCTGGTGCTGATCAGCGACGGTGTGCCCACAGACGGTGACCCGGGGCCGGCCCTGGAGCGGATCAAGTCTCAGGGCGTCTTTGTGGCCTCGTGCCTGGTCACCGACACCGACGTGACCGAACCGCGGCGCCTTTACGCCGAGCCCCGTACCGATTGGGACCAGGCGGCATCGCTGATGTTTGGAGCTGCTTCCGCGGTCGAGGACGACGACATCTACAAGGAGTTGCTTGAGGGCCAGGGCTGGTCGGTGGCAGAGAGGGCGCGGTTGTTCACGCAGATCAACCATTCGGAGATGATGGACGAGTTTCTGCAACTGGTTTTCAGTCGAACCGAGCCCGGCTTCTCTCCGAAATGAATCATGCGGTGCGAGGTCTTCATCACCTACTCGCGCGCCGACCTCGCTGTGGCGGAGCGCTTGGAGCGAGCCCTGGCAGCTGCGGGTCTACCAGCGTGGCGCGACCAGAATGCAGTCCGGCCCGGTGACAGCTTCCCAGATGACATCGCGGCGGCCATCGACTCTTGCTTCGCGGTAGTCTGGCTGGCCTCGAAAGCGTCAAGCCAATCAACCTGGGTCCGGCGGGAGCTGGCCTACGCCACCGACGCCAAGAAGTTCATCATCCCGGTCCACCTGAACCGCGAGACTCTCGACCAGATGCCGCCCGGCCTCCGGCTGCTCTTCCCGCATATCGACTACGTAAGCCTCGAGGAGCAGGACTGGGACGGGGGAGTCGCCACGGTGATCCAGAGTCTTCGCGAGGCTAGCGCCCTGGCTGGGCGACTGCCGACGCTGCCGGACCGCCTCCCGGAGCCGCCCCCTGAAGCGTGCGACTGGCCGGATCAGATCGGGGCCGTTGAAACGGCAGTCGGCGTCGACTTGCTGCCTATCGACGAGAGTTCGCCGCTGGTGGTGGGGTTGGCGATCGACGTCTCGGGGTCGATGCAAACGGCGATCCAAAATGACGCAGGCGGTGAAAGAAATCGGCTCGAAGGCGTATTGGACTCGGTCCGCAACCTGGCGCGCCGCTACCGCGCCGAAGGCGCGTCGCCCGAGGTGACGGCGAGCGCCGAGCTAGCGAAGCTGTTCGCCTACGGCTTCGGATTCGCCGACCGCGCGGCGAAATACGCGCCTTGCGAACTAACTCCTCCTCTTGCGCTTGGCCCGCGGGCGGACCCGCGCGTACTCGAGCGCGATGAGACCCTTCGAGTAGGTCTTGTTCTCGCGCAGCCGGAAGTTCCGCTGGGGAAAGCCGCTCGGGAACAGCGGGATGCCCTCGCCAAGTAACACCGGCACCATCCCGAGGTAGAGCTCATCGATCAGGTCCGCCGCGAGGAACGAGCGGGCGAGCTCGCCGCCGCCCATCATCCAGATGTGCTTTCCCGGGCGCCGGCGAATTCGCCGGACGAGCTGCGCCGGGGACTCGCGGGAGTAGACGAGGCCGTCGCGCTCCCCGGCGGGCTGGGAGCGCGAGAGCACGTAGTACGCCATGGCCGAGCCGCCGAAGGAACCGCCGCCACCCATCCTCAGGGCGGCGTCGAGGGTCTTGCGGCCCATGACGGCGGTATCGACGCTGGCGAAGAAGGGAGCCATCGAGTAGTCCTTCGGCATGAAGAGGAAATCGACGGTGCCGTCCGGGCGGGCGATGTAACCGTCCAGGCTGATGCCGAGCCCGAGGATCACCTTGCGCATGGAGAAGGCCTCCCGATCGTTCCCGCCATGCTACTCGCCCGCCGCGGCGAGGAGCTCGCGGAGCCGGCGTACGCCCTCCCGGATCTCGGCGACGCCGGTGCCGCCGTAGCCGAGGACCAGTCCCTGCTCGGCGGCGGCGCGGAGATAGCAGGAGGAGAGCGGCATGATCCATAGGCCCTGCCGCGCGGCCTCGGCGGCGAGCCGCCGGTCGTCCAACCCGGGCCGCAGGGTCGCCGCCAGATGCATGCCGGCGCGCCCGTCGCGCACCCGCAGCTCGCCGCCGAGCTCGCCCTCGAGAGCCTCGACCAGCGCGTCCCGCCGTTCGCGGTAGAGCTGGCGCATCCGGCGGAGATGGCGGACGAAGTGGCCCTCCGCGATGAAGTCCGCGAGGACGGCCTGGTAGAGGGTCGCCGGGAAGTCATCCATCGTCTCGCGCACCGCCGCGAAGCGCACGACGAGATCGGCGGGCAGGGCGAGGTAGCCCAGGCGCAGCGCCGGGAACAGCACCTTGCTGAAAGTCCCGATGTAGATGACGCGGGCATCCCGGTCGAGCCCCTGCAACGCCGCGACCGGCAGGCTCTCGTAGCGGTACTCGCTGTCGTAGTCGTCCTCGAGGATCCAGGCGCCGCTCTGCCGCGCCCACTCGAGCAGCTGCAGCCGGCGCGCCGCGCTCATGGTCATGCCGAGCGGGTACTGGTGAGAGGGCGTCACGTAGGCCGCCCGCGCCCGCGGGGCGCGCGCGATGCCGGCGGCCACGTCCAGCCCTTGCTCGTCGACGGGAACAGGGACCAGCCGAGCGCCGGCCATGCTCAGCGCCGCGCGCGCGCCGCCGTAGCCGGGCTCCTCGACCCAGACCTCGCAGCCCGGATCGAGCAGCACCCGGGCCGCGAGGTCCAAGGCCTGCTGCGAGCCGCTGACCGCCATGATCTGCTCCTTCTCGCAGCGGACCGCCCGCGCGGTCCGCAGGTAGGCGGCCACCGCCTCGCGGAGGGGCTCGTGGCCCATGGCGGAGCCGTAGCTCAGCAGGGTGGCGTTCGCGCCGCGGACGTGCCGGGCCACCAGCCGCGACCAGGTCCGCAACGGCAGGCGATCGAGCGCGGGCTGGCTGACGCGGAAGGCTCCCAGACCCCGCAACCAGGGCTGGGCCTCCGGCCGCGGCAGCGCCTCGGAGCGGCTCGAGACAGGCCGTGCCCCGGGACCGGGGGGGCGTGCGGAGCGCGGCGGCCGCGCCGCCACCGGCTGCCGCGCGGCCGCGTGCGCATCGCGCGCCAGCCGTTCGCCCGGCAGCGACCCCGCGACGAAGGTTCCCGCCCCCACCCGGCTCTCGAAGTAACCCTCGGCCAGCAGCTGCTCGAAGGCGATCAGCACCGGCATCCGCGAGATCCGCAGCTCGGCCGCGAGCTGCCGCGTCGAGGGCAGGCGCTCGCCGGCGCGCAGCCGGCGCTCGACGATCGCATCGCGATAGCCATCGTAGATCTGCCGGTATAGGGGTGTCGCCGCGGTCCGCTCGACCGCGATGACGGCCAGGACCGAGGAGGGCGCGCGCTTCACGGTGGCGAGAGCATAACGGCCATACCATACCGGCCGCAAGTGGCTATTGCAGATGACCACTATCCGCCGGCAGACTCGCCGAAACGAAAGCCCTGCCCACCGGGGCGGCGGCGCAGCCCAACGAGGCAGAACCGACAGGCCAGTGGCCGGAGGCAGCCATGAGCGCGCTCAGGACGACGTTGCGGACCTATCTCCCGCTGTGCGGCCTGGTGGTCGTCTTGCAGCCCCTTCAAGGACTTGCGCAGCAGACATCCGGCGCGGCGAGCTCGAGCCCTCGGGGCACTGCCGCGATGCGAGATGGGCAACACGATTTCGACTTCGAGATCGGCACCTGGAAGAGTCACCTGAAGCGCCGCCTGCATCCCCTGACCGGCTCGACGACCTGGGTGGAATACGAGGGCACTTCCGTCGTCCGCAAGGTCTGGAATGGCCGCGCCAACCTGGTGGAGCTCGAGGTCGAGGGCCCGGCAGGGCGCATCGAAGGCCTCTCCCTCCGTCTCTACAATTCCCAGTCCCACCAGTGGAGCCTCAACTATGCCAACGCCAACGACGGCACCCTAAGCCAGCCCGCGATCGGCGAGTTCAAGAATGGGCGCGGCGAGTTCTTCGACCAAGAGCCGCTGAATGGCAGGGCCATTCTCGTGCGCTTCGTCATCTCGGACATCACGCCGAGCTCCTGCCATTTCGAGCAGTCCTTCTCGGACGACGGCGGCAAGACATGGGAAATCAACTGGATCACGACCGACACGCGGGTGAAAAATGAATCCGGCAAGGCACGCTGAGATCCCAATTCTCCGAGCGCTTCTGATCTGGCTTCTGGTGCCGGCCGCTGTCGCCCTGGCCCAGGGCGATCCGCTCAGCGGAACCACCAGGTTTTTCTATGGCGAGATGAAGGACGTCCTGCTGTGCCACCCCGCCGCGCTCGGTTGCGGCGGCGCGCGCTACGGCCGCGGCCGCACGTAGCGCCTGAGCTCGGACAATAGGCGAGAAAACCGACTGTCGCCGACCCCTGATGTCGCCGACCCTCTTGACAAGCTTTTTCGGACCCTTGCACGCGTTTTCCCAAGTCCGCGCTGGAATGGCATCCCTCGACCCGCGAGAGGGGCGCCCAGGCACGATCTCGCGGTGAGCCTCCCCGACCCCTTCCACGACCGGCGATCGGCCCCGTGGCGGACCGTAATGAGCTTGAAAATCATGGGTTTACAATGGCCGCAGGAGGAAGTCAGATGACCATTGACGAACCCGTGCACCAGGATAATCAATGTCTCGCGACGATGGGTGGAGGCCCGAGCGGAGCCGCGGAGATCGAGGAGCTCGAGCAGCTTGGAGAGCGCATCGCCGAGCTCTCGGCGCAGATCTCGGCCGCCACCTATGAGCTGCTGGCCATGATTCGCGACTTCGACCAGCGCGGCGGGTGGGGCGGCGGGTTCCGCTCGTGCGCCCACTGGTTGTGCTGGCGCGTCGGGCTCGACCGGGGCGCGGCGCGCGAGAAGGTGCGCGTGGCGCGGGCGCTAGGCGCCTTGCCGCTGCTCTCCGCGGCCATGCGCCGCGGCGAGATCTCCTACTCGAAGGTCCGCGCCCTCACGCGCATCGCCACGCCCGCCATCGAGAAGGACCTGCTGACCTTCGGGCGTGCGGGAACGGCGGCGCACGTCGAGAGGCTGGTGCGCGGTATGCGGCTCGTCGACCGCATCGAGGCAGGGAAGGACGAGAAGCGCCGCCATGCAACGCGGTACCTGCATGTCTACACCGACGAGGACGGCATGGTGACGGTGAGGGGGCGCCTTACGCCAGAGGCAGGCGCGGCCCTGATCCGCGCCCTGGACGCCGGCGTCGAGCAGCTCTACGGGCCGTGGCGTTACGGCCAGCCGGCCACCGCCGGGCAGGAGGGAGCAGAAGCGGCAGAGGCGGCGAGGGTCGTAGAAGCGGCAGAAGACTCCTCCGCGGAGCAACGCCGTGCCGATGCCCTGGGCCTGGTGGCCGAGAGCGCCCTCGCCGCAGGCCTCGATCCCGGCAGCCGCGGCGACCGTTACCAGGTGGTCGTGCACGTCGACGCCGAGGTGCTGGCCCCTGGCGGCGAGGGCGGTTCGTCCTGGCTCGCCGACGGCACGCACGTTCCCGCGGAAACGTCCCGCCGCCTGGCCTGCGACTCGGCGCGGGTCGTGATGCGGCACGCCGCGGATGGCCGGGTGCTCGACGTCGGCCGCCGCACCCGCGCCATCTCGCCCGCCCTGCGCCGCGCCCTCGAGCATCGCGACGGCGGCTGCCGCTTCCCGGGCTGCGGCTTGAGGTTCTGCGACGCCCATCACGTGGAGCCCTGGGCCGAGGGCGGCGCCACCAGCCTCGAAAATACAGTCTTGCTATGCCGCCGGCACCATAGAACGGTGCACGAGGAGGGCTTCTCGATGGACCTGGCGCCCGACGGCGAAGCGCGCTTCTATCGACCCGACGGCCGGCCGCTCCTCGAGGCGCCGGCTCTGCCGGTCGCGGCACGAGAGCCCGTCACCGCCCTGGCCGCGCGACTCGCGAGCCAAGGCGTGACCGTGGATGGTCACGCGACGCTGCCCGACTGGTGGGGCGGGCCGGTCGACTACGGCTTGGCGATCGATTGGCTGCGGTACCGCGACGGACGGGACTCGGAGGCCGCCACCGGGTGACGGACCGGACCAGGCCTTGGGCGCGGGCCCCCTACCCTCAGCCGCAGGGGAACGCGGCGGTGTCCTGGACGGGGGGCGCGGCGGTGCCCTGCGGGTTCGTGTACTGCTTCGAGCGGCCGGTCTTGGTGTCGGTCACGGTGACCGTGAAGCCGACGTTGGTGCCGGCAGCGTAGAAGACCCAGAACTTCTGGTTCAGCTGGCAGGCGTCGAGCACCTTGATCAGCAGCTCCGGATTGGCCGCGGCGAAGAACCAGAACAGTCCGCCCTGGGCCACGCCGACGCTCGCCAGCGGGATCGCGGCGGCGTTGCCCGCCTGGCCGCCGGCCACGAACGTCGCGGCGATCGAGAACCTGCCGTCGCCGGGCTGGTCGTCGATGCACAGGGTGGCCGGACCGGGCGTGCAGTAAGGACCGGGCTTGACGGCCGGCCAGCCGTTCACCAGCGCCGCCCCGTCAGGGCTGCCGAGCCCGGTGACCTGGTCGTAGCCGGGACCCGCGGCATAGCCGGCCACCCCCGGCACGCTGTTGTTGCCGCTGGTGACGTCGTGGAAGACCGCCGGCCCGGTGCCGGCGGCCTGGTGGGCGGCGAGGACGTAGAGCCAGATATTGGCGTAGCCCTGGCGCTCGCGCGCCCGCTGCACCACCAGGGCCATCAGCCCCGCGAAGGCGGGCGACGCCCCGGAGGTGCCGCCGATCGAGAGCTGCTGCTGCTCCTCGAGATAGATGTAGGCGGTGTGCCGGGCCGCGGCGAGCGCCACGTCCGGCACGTCGCGCGCGCCGTCGTCGGGGACTCCCGGCCCAGTCTGCCAGCCCGGCTTCGGGAAGACCGTGCTCGCGCCGCCGCCCGAGGCCCACAGGCCGGACCCGCCGGCGACGTTGCCGCTCTCGTTCCAGGCGACCTCGGGGATGTAGGAGAGCGCCGACCCCTTGGTGACCGGATCGTTGGCCGGGGACCACCAGGCGGCCGGGTCGGCGGTGTCGTCGAGCTCGGTGCCGCCGACGCAGACCGCGTAGGGCGCCGTGCAGAGGCCGTTCACCGAGGCCATGAAGCCGCGCGCGCTCGAGGGCAGGTTGCAGAGCGCCGCCCCGCTGTCGCCCGACGCGACGAAGGCGGTGATCCCCTGCGCGGCCGCCTGGGTGTACAGGTCGCCCCAGAAGCCCACCGTGGTCGAGCCGAGCGTGGCCTCGCAGTTGCCGTAGCTGGTGCTCATGACCGGCGCCAGGTCGTGGTCGACGATGTACTGCGCCGAGAGGGTGATGCCGTCGGTCGCGGCGGTCGAGCCCGAGATCACCAGCTTGACCGTGGCGCGGGGCGCCAGCGCGCCCGCCCACTCGACGTCGAGATCGGACTCCCCTTCGTCGTAGAAGTTGATGATCCCGGGGTCGGGGCCGTTATGGACGAACACCGGATCGTTCGGCGGCAGGCCGAAGTTGGCGCGGAAGGCCTGCACGTCCGCCAGCTTGATGTCGGTGCGCCCGGTGACGGCGATGCTCTGCCCCGTGCCGTCGATCCAGGAGGCGTAGAGCGGCCCGAGGTGGTAGATCGTGGCGAGGTCGGCGGGAGCGAGGAGATGCGCCCCGTCCGGGCCGTTGTCTGCCGGCGCCGCGCCGCCGCCGGCGGGCGCGAGGCCCCCGCGACCGGCCGCGCCGCGGCTCTGCGAGAGGGTCGAGGTCAGTGGGAAGTCGTGCAGCGACACGATTCCCCGCACCAGGCCCGACAGCGCGCGCGGGATCGACGGCGCGACGGCGTTGGCGTGGTGGAGCTCGCCGGCGACGCGGTAGTCGCGCATCTCGGTGGCGAAGGCCCGCTCGACCTGGCCGGCGGTGCCGGAGACGTACATCCAGCCGCGGCCCGCCGCCACCTCGTCGACCGCGAAGCCCTGCCCTCGCAGCCAGGCGGCGACCCGCTCGACGTCCTCGTCCCCCAGGCCGAACTCCGCGCCGAACTCGGCGGGCGTCAGCCACCGGTGGAAGCGCGGCGACGCCGGGTCCTGCTGCTCGGCGAGCAGCCTCTCGAGCCGCGCCCGCGCGCCCGGCCGCAGCGCCAGCGCGACCACGATCCGCGCCATCGGCAGCCCCGGGTCCGTCCGGCCCACCGCCACCTCGGGCCGCGCCAGCGGATGCACGCTCCCCACGACCACGCGATCCGCTCCGTCGAGGCCAGCGCCAGCGGCCCGGGCGGCGCTGGCGGCCGGGGCGGCGCCTACGGCCGAGGCGGCCGAGGCGGCCCGGGCAGCGGCAGGCACCTGGGCAGCCAGCGACGCGACCGCGAGGACGGCAACGACGCAGCGTGGGCGGCTCGGCATGGAAATGTCATAATAGCATCGAGATCCGCGGAGCCTCAAGCGAGTCCCGCACCGCTGCTCACGGCCACGGCGCCGCCATCAGCGGCGGCACCCCCGCCGCCGCCAGCGCCCGGTTGAAGCTGGCCAGGTCGCGCTCCCAGATCCCCCGCAGGTCGCCGCGCAGCGCCGCGAGCTGCGCGTCGAGTTCGGCGAAGCGCCGCTCTTCGGCGGGCGTCGGCCTGGCATCGGCGGTCGCCAGCACCCCGGCGAGGGAGGCGAGCTGGAAGTCGAGCTTCGGGGTGTAGACCAGCGAGTCCTCGTCGGCCTGCAGCTCGGGGTTCCAGAGCTTCTCGGCGACGCCGTCGAGCTTCGCGACGAGTTCGCGCGCGGCCTGCTGGAGAGCGCCGCCCGCCTTGCCCAGCTGCGCCGCGCGCTCGGCCTGGTCGCGGGCGCGGGTCTCGAGGTCGCGGATGCGGCGCACCAGCTCGTGCGTCTCGGCCAGGCGGCGGTGGATCTCGGCGAGCAGCTGCGCTTGCCGCTCGAGATCGGCCGCCGCGGCCGCGACCCGCGGGTTCGGCAGCACCCGGGCCTTCGCCTCGAACGTCGCCTCCCCCACCCGCAGCCGCACGGTGTAGGCCCCCGGGGCCACCCGCACGCCGGCCGGCGGCCAATCGTCGAAGACCAGCTTCGTCGTGATCAGCTTCGGCTCCTCCATCCGCAGGTCCCAGACGAAACGGTTCAGTCCTGCCTTCGGCGCCAGGACCGCGCCCCTCGCCTCCTCGTCCTCCTCCGGGCTGCCCTCGGACCCGCCGGCCCGCGCATGGTTCGAGGGCGCCGCCTGGTTCGAGACGCCGCGGATCGCCTTGCCGCCGGCCAGGATCTCGATCGCCACCACCGTGGCCGGCGGCGGCTGCTCGGCGAGCCAGAAGTCGATCACCAGGCCCGGCGGCGGGTTCTGCCCCAGGCGGGCGCGCCGGGCGCCCTCCTCGTCGAGGGCCGCGCCGTCGCCGCGCACCGCCGGCTCCGGCGGCAGCAGCACGACCGGGCGGCCGGCCATCTCGGGCCGCCAGCGCCGCAGGGGAGACAGGTCGTCGAGGATCCAGAACGCCCGCCCTTGGGTCGCCACCACCAGGTCCCCGCCCGCCACCTGGAGATCGGTGATCGGCACCGCCGGCAGGTTGAGCTGGAAAGGCTGCCAGGAGGCGCCGCCGTCGAGCGAGACGTAGAGCCCCGTCTCGGTGCCGGCGTAGAGCAGGCCGCGCCGCTCGGGGTCTTCCCGCACGACGCGGGTGAAGGCGCCCGCCGGGATGCCGGCGTCGATCCTGCGCCAGGTCCCGCCGTAGTCGTTCGTCGCGTAGAGGTACGGCCGCCGGTCCTCCTGCTTGAACCGCGTCGCCGCGAGATAGGCGGTGGCCGGATCGTGCGGCGAGACCTCGATGGCGTTGATCTGGATCCACTCCGGCAGCCCCCTGGGCGTCACGTCCCGCCAGCTCTTGCCGCCGTCGCGGGTCAGGTGCACCAGGCCGTCGTCGCTCCCCGCCCAGAGGGTCGCCGCGTCGTGCGGCGACTCGGCGAGGGCGAAGATGGTGTCGTAGACCTCGACGCCGGTGATCTCGTGACCGATCGGTCCTCCCGAGTAGCCCTGCTTGCCGCGGTCATTGCGCGTCAGGTCGGGGCTGATCTCCTGCCAGGTCTCGCCGCCGTCCGGGCTGCGCAGCAGCACCTGCGCGGCGTGGTAGAGGACGTGCGGCTGGTGGCGCGAGACCAGGATCGGCGCGTTCCAGTTCCACCGGTACCGGAGGTCCCGGACCGCCTGGCCGTCGATCTGCTGCGGCCAGGCGGCGATCTCGCGCGCCTGCCGCGTCCGGTGGTCGTAGCGGGTGATCTCGCCGCCGTAGCCGCCGGCATAGACCACCTCCGGATCGCGCGGATCGGGCGCGACCCAGCCGCACTCGCCTCCCCCCACCGCGTGCCAGTCGCGCTCCCCGATCCCCGGCCCGGGCACGGCGCTCGGGATGGCGATCGTGGTCTTGTCCTGCTGCGCGCCGTAGAGCCAGTACGGCACGCGGCCGTCCGTCGCCACGCGGTAGATCTGCGCGGTCGGCTGGTTGTCCTCGCTCGACCAGGTGCGGCCGCCGTTGAGGCTCACCCTGGCGCCGCCGTCGTTGCCCAGGATCATGCGCTCGGGGTCGTCGGGGTCGATCCACAGGTCGTGGTTGTCGCCGAAGCGCGGGCCGACGAAGGTGAAGGTGCGGCCGCCGTCGATCGACTTATTCAGCTCGACGTTCGGGAGGTAGACGGTGTCGGGCTGCCGGGGGTCGGCGTAGACCCAGCTGTAGTACCAGGCGCGCTGGCGCAGCGCGTGCGCCGAGCTCACCCGCAGCCAGCTGGCGCCGCCGTCGTCGCTGCGGAAGAGGCCGCCGTCGGCGGCTTCGACGATCGCCCAGACGCGGTCCCGCCGCGCCGCAGAGACCGCCATCCCGATGCGGCCGACGACGCCCGCGGGCAGTCCGCCGGCGAGCCGGCTCCAGCTGTCGCCGCCGTCGGTCGAGCGGTAGAGGCCGCTCGCCGGCCCGCCGCTCTCGATGCTCCACGGCAGCCGCTGGAACTGCCAGAAGGCCGCGAACAGCACCCGCGAGTTGTGCGGGTCCATCGCCAGGTCGGCGGCGCCGGTCCGCTCGTCGAGGAACAGCACCCGCCGCCAGCTGCGGCCGCCGTCGCGCGAGCGATAGATGCCGCGCTCCGGGTTCGGTCCCCAGGTGTGCCCGAGGGCCGCGACGTAGACCACGTCCGGGTCGCGGGGATCGATCACCACGCGCGAGATGTGCTGGGTCGCGCGCAGGCCGACGTTGAGCCAGCTGCGCCCCGCGTCGGTGGACTTGTAGACGCCGTCGCCGGCCGCGACGTTGCCGCGCGGCTGCGACTCCCCGGTGCCGGCGTAGATCACGTTGGGGTCCGACGGCGCCACGGCGATCGCGCCGACCGAGCCGGTCGAGAAGTCGCGGTCGGAGATCGGCTCCCAGGTGGTCCCCGCGTCGTCCGTCTTCCACACGCCGCCGCCGGTGCTGCCGAAGTAGAAGGTCGCCGGCCGGCCCCGCACCCCGGTCACCGCGCACACCCGCCCGCCGCGGTAAGGACCGACGCTGCGGAACCGCATGCCCCCCTTGCCGCCCAGCCCGTCCGCGCCGCCCAGGGCGCGGTGGGCGGCCGGGGCAGGGGCCGGGGATGCGGCCGGGGCCGCGGCCGCGACCGCGACCGGGGCAAGGCAGGCGACGGCCAGGGCCGCGGCGAGCGCCGCCCCGCGGCATCGGCGCCGGGGGGCGGTGGCGGGTGCCGCGGCCGGACCCCGGGCCGCGGGCGGGCGGCGGGCGCACGCGGCACCGTCCCGATTCTCGAACCAGGGCATGGCGGTCATGGCGGGGCCTCCAGAGCCTCCGGATGAGCGTTGGGAGGAATCCCGGAGGAATCCTATATGATGGCCGCCGCCGCTCACCCTGGCCCCCGGCCTCCCGGCCGCTCGGCAACTGCCCCCCGGCCACCCGGCCGCGCCCACCGCGTCATGGCTCACCGCTATCCCGAGAGCGCGCTGTTCTACCGCCGGCTGGACCGCGATTTCCCGCTGGCGGTGCGCGGCGAAGGGGCATGGATCGTCGACCAGGCGGGGCGCCGCTATCTCGACGCCTGCGGCGGCGCCATGGTCGCCGGCGCCGGCCACGGCGTGGCGGAGATCGCCGCCGCGGTCGCCGCCCAGGCGCGCGAGCTGGCCTACGTCAACGGCACCCAGTTCACCAACGCCGCCGCCGAGGACCTCGCCGCGGAGCTCGCCGAGGTGCTGCCCGAGCCGCTGCGGTACAGCTACTTCCTGGCCAGCGGCTCGGAGGCGGTCGAGGCGGCGGTCAAGTTGGCGCGGCAGTACTGGTACGAGCGCGGGCGTCCGGAGAAGTGGAAGGTCATCCGCCGCAATCCCTCCTACCACGGCAACACCCTCGCCGCCCTGGCGCTCTCCGGCCGCGAGCATTACCGCCGGCTCTACCGCCCGCTGCTGCTCGACTTCCCGAGCATTCCGGCGCCCGACCCCTACCGGCATCCCGGCCCCAACTGCCCCGCCTGCAACGGCGAGGCGCTGGCGGCGGAGCTCGCCGCGCAGGGACCCGAGACGGTGGCCGCGTTCCTGGCCGAGCCGATCCTCGGCAGCTCGGGAGGCGCCGTCGTGCCGCCTGCCGCCTACTACCGGAGGGTCGCCGAGCTCTGCCGCGAGCACGACATCCTGTACATCGCCGACGAGGTGCTCACCGGCTGCGGCCGCACCGGGCGGTGGTTCGCCTTTCAGCACTACGACCCGGTGCCCGACGTGGTGGTGCTCGGCAAGGGCCTGAACGGCGGCTACGCGCCGCTCTCGGCGGTGGTGGCCAGCCGCGAGATCGCCGCCACCCTGGCACGCGGCAGCGGCGCCTTCAACCACGCCCAGACCTACTCCCACCATCCGGTGACCTGCGCGGCCGGCGCCGCCACCGTGCGCTACCTGAAGCGGCACCGCCTGGTGGAGCGCTGCGCCGAGGCGTCCGCCGGCTTCTTCGCCGAGCTGGCGAAGCTCGCCGAGCACCCCGCGGTCGGGGACGTGCGGGGCGCCGGCCTCCTGGCCGGGATCGAATTCGTGCGCGACCGCGCCACCCGCGAGCCGATGCCGCGCGGCTGGCGCTTCGCCGAGAGGCTCGTCGCGCGCGCCCGCGAGGTGGAAGGATTGATCGTCTGGCCGAACGTCGGTCACGCCGACGGCACCCGCGGCGACCTGGTGATCGTCGCGCCGCCGCTCGCCGTGACCCCGGAAGAGGTGGCCGAGATCGGCGCGCGGCTGCGGCGCGCCCTGGCCGCGACGCCGATGGCGGGACCCGGGGAGGGCCCGGGGCCTTGAAGGGCGATAGAATCCACATCGCTCGCCCACCCCGATGAACCCGGGGAAATCACCATGAACACGGCCCTTCACATCGACCGCGACCGAATCGGCGACTTCTGCCAGCGTTGGAGCGTCACGGAATTCGCGCTCTTCGGCTCAATCCTCCGCAGCGACTTCGGGCCCGAGAGCGACGTGGATGTCCTCGTTACCTTCGCACCCGACGCGCCCTGGACCCTGTGGGACCTCTCCAGGATGCGGGCCGAGTTGGAATCCATCTTCGGCCGTGAGGTCGATCTGGTCGAAAAGAAGGCCCTCCGCAATCCCTACCGCCGCCAGGCCATCCTCGCCGATCACCACGTCATCTATGCCTCCTGATCGGGACAAGGTCTATCTGTGGGACATGCTGAAGGCTGCCCAAGGAGTGGCGTCTTCGTTGCGTGGGTTGAATTTCGCGCAGTATGCGGCCGACGAGAACCTCCGCCTGGCGACCGAGAGGAGGGTCGAGATCATCGGCGAAGCCGCCCGGCGCATTTCACCGGACCTCAAGGGAGCCCACCCGGAGATCCCCTGGCGATTGATCGTCGATCAGCGCAACGTGCTGATCCACGCCTACGACGAGATCGAGACCGAACGGATCTGGGCATTGGTGCAGCAGGACATTCCCCGGCTGGTTGAACAACTCGAGGAGCTGTTGCCTCCCGAGAAAACCTGAGCCTCCTCGACGCTGACACCGGACGGCGGCATGCGGCCGGCCCCGCGGGCGCCGGGCCCCTCGTGGGGCTCGGGGCGCGTCCGCGGAGCTCCGGCCGCTCTCGCAGCTACTGCTCTACTCCTGCTACTGCCTTTCCTGCTACTGCCCTACTGCTGAGGCGGAGGCGGCGGGATGTGGTGCTCTCTCTCCCACTCCCTCCACTCGCGCTCGCGGTGGGCACGCACCCATTCCGCGAACTCGCGGTCCCGCGACCGCTCGTAGAGGATCACCTTGTGGCTCTCGTCACGCCAGATCGTCGAGACGTTCGTGACCTGGATGGCGTTGGACACGCCGCACCGGGTCTCGGGGACGATCGTGCCCTCGAGGCGGACGTAATCGTTGCCGATGACGCCGTACCAGCCGGAGCCCTCGAGCAGGAAGGTATTGCCCTGGTGGTCCCTGACGAGCACGCAGCCGGGCTCGGTTCCGCCCACGACCAGCCCCTCGAGGTTCACCGTTGCAGCCATCGCCGGCACTGCCGCCAGCAGGCCCATCGCCAGGGCCGCGAGGACCAGGATGCGGGTCAGAGCTCTCTTGTTGAAACCCATGAGGATCTCCTTTCGAGTCAGCGCGTGCCCTTCCCCCTGACAGCAACACTCGCCAGCAGTTGGGGGGACACGTCTTCCTACGACCGAGGGCATGCGTGCCGCATGCCCTCACCTCTTATATGAAGCAAGGTAGCTGCCAACTCTAGGGACCTGGAATGGCCTCGTGGCCGTCAGGCTGTGATCCGTGCCTGACCCGCATACGCCAGCGCGTCCCGGACGTCGTCGGGGCAGTTGGTGGTGATCTGGATCGCTCCCTTGCGGGCCAGGCCGACGGCGACGTCGCCGTCGTCAACCGCCCAGGCTCCCCACGGCATCCCGGCCTGGCGCATGGCCGCGGCGAAGTCGTCGGGCTGCTGGAAGCTGACGTCGAGGCCGTCGAGCCGCACCTCGTCGTTGCGCGCCAGCGCCAGCAGCTCGCCGTAGTCGACCGGCTGCTGCCAGACGGTGCGGAACGTCAGGCCGTCGTCCTCGGTGCGATCGTAGCCCGCCCGCCACACACCCGGCTTCAGCTCCTCGAAGACCAGGATCCAGTAGCAGGTGAACTCCGGCCTCGTCCGCTTGAGCGCCGTGATGCAATCGATGCTGAAGCTGATGAAGACGATCTGCTCCGGCCCCCTGCCCGCCGCGTCGATCTCCGCCAGCAGGGGCCCGACGATGCCCGGGCCGTTCTTCGACTCGACGTAGAGGCGGCGGCCGGGCGGCATGGCGTCGAGCACCTCGCGCAGCGCCGGCAGGCGCAGTCCCCGCCACAGCGAGCCCTTCTTGACGCCGGCGTCGAGCCGCCGCAGGTCCTCGAGACGGCTCGCGCCCACGGCCAGGTCGCGATCGCAGGTGCGTCCCGTGGTGCCGTCGTGAATCACCACGATCCTGCCGTCGCGCGTGAGGTGCACGTCGAGCTCGCAGGCGCCGCCGCGGGACCAGCCCCACTGGAACGCCGGCAGCGTGTTCTCGGGCGGGGCCGCGGGCCGGTGGGCCTGCAGCGGGATCGGCCGGGGGTAGTCCCGGCCGGCGCCGCGGTGGGCGACGACCTCGATGGGCCGCCCCGAGGCAGCGGCCGGGGCGGGCTCCGACGCTCCCGTGCTCATGATCTCTCCTCGATCGCCTGCCGAGGACTTCATCCGGCAGCCCCGCCGCGGGCCCGAACCGGCGATCGCACGTGCTCGGGCCGGACGCCGATGCCGATCACCCGCGGCGGGATGCGCCGCAGCCACGGCCAGCGATTGAACAGCCGCAGCGGCCACGGCGCCGTCATCGGCTCGTCGCGGCCCAGCACCCGGTCGAGGACCCGCTCCTGGAGGAAGACCTGGATCCCCTGCGTCACGCGCGTCGGGAGCATGCGCCGGCGCTGCACGGCCTCGAGGTGGCGCGTGGACAGGTGGCCGGCGAGCAGCGGCCGCGCCAGGATGTTCGCGGCGGCGACGGCGTCCTGGATGGCGAGGTTGATGCCGACGCCGCCGATCGGCGACATGGCATGGGCGGCGTCGCCGATGCACAGCAGGCCCGGCTTCCACCAGCGCCTCAGGCGGTCCACGGCGACGCTCAGGAGCTTGACGTCGTCCCAGTCCCCGAGCTCGCCCAGGCGGTCGCCGAGGAAGGGAGCCACCCGCGCGAGGTCGCCGCGAAAGCTCTCGATCCCCCGCGCCCGCACCTCGTCGAAGCGGCCCTTCCGGATCAGGTAGCCGCACTGCCAGTAGTCGCCGCGGTCGAGCATGACCAGCAACCGGCCGAAGCTCAGGCGCCCGAGACTCTGCGGCGGATCCTGCGGCCGCTTGGAGAGATGCATCCACAGGACGTCGATCGGCGCGCCCAGGTCCTGGACCTCGAGACCGGCCCGCGCCCGCACCGTCGAATGGCGCCCGTCCGCGGCGATGACGAGATCGGCCGCGACGCGCGAGACTCCCGCCGGCGACTCGACCACCACCCCGGTGACGCGGCCCTGCTCCTCGACGACGTCCTTGACCTCGGCCTCCAAGCGCAGCTGGAACTCCGGGTAGCGGCGCGCCTGCGCGGCGAGGAAGTCGAGGAAATCCCACTGCGGCATGAACGCCAGGAAGCGGCAGCGGGTCGGCAGGTGCGAGAAGTCGGCCAGCTGGATCTCCGTGTCGCCGATCTGGGCGCGGATCTCGCGCAGCTCCTGGTGTCGAATCGCGAGCAGGGAGTCGAGCAGGCCGACCTCGGCCATCACTTCCAGCGTCGAGGGATGCACCGTGTCGCCGCGGAAATCACGCAGGAAGTCGCGGTGCTTCTCGAGCACCAGGGTCGCGATGCCGGCGCGAGCGAGCAGGAACCCGACCATCACCCCGGCGGGTCCGCCGCCGGCGACGCAACACCGCACGCGGTCCGCCTGTCCAGCCGATCCGGCCTCCACGGCGGCGATCCTCGCCGGGATCAGGACGGCGGGGAGAGCTGGATGTTCGTGACTCGGCGCAGCTCGCTGCGCATGGTGAACGGGGCACCCTCGATCGTGCCGTTCGCGGCGAGAGGCAACCGGAAGTCTTGGCTCAATTCGAGCGCGTCGCGCACACCGTCCACGGGCACGACCCACGCCCCGGTGAAGTGCACCGTCAAGGGCGCCATCACCACTCCCGCGGGCAGGTCCGGGATGGGGAGCTTGACGTCGTGGAGCTCGACGTCGAGGCGGACCTCGAGGCACGGGACGCCCTGGACCGACTTCGTGCCGGCCAGCGTCGCGGTGCCGGTGACGCCCTTGATCGTCGCCGGCATCCCCTTCTGGCTGAGCTGGGCGGCGAGCAGCTTCGCATCGATCGGCCAGCTGTCGCCGACGCGGTGCCGGCGCGCGGTGCCGAAGATGTCGTCCTCCGTCGGCTCGTCGTCGCCGGGCGTCTCGACCGCGCTGTCGAGCGCCTCCTTCAGCTCCGCCGCCAGGGGCGCTCCGCCCATCTCCCAGACCTGTTGGCCACCCTCGAGCCTGACGCTGATCACGTCACCTGCCTTGAGCAGCTCCGTGGTCGCTCCGTTCGCCTCGCGGATCAGCTTCTGCACCGCGAGCTCGACCCGCACGCGGTTGCCCTTGGCGCCGATCGCCAGGACCTTTTGAACGAAGGCGAAGCGGTAGGTGGCGTGTTTCTCCTGCCGGTCCTCCTTGCCCGCCACCGTCACGACCGATTGTTCGTCGGACTGGAACGAGCCCGTGAGCAACGTCCGTTCGCCGACTTTAGAGGCGTGGCTGAGCTTGATCGAGTACTCTCCCGCGGCCGGCGCGGCCCCCGCGGCCGGCGCGGCGGCAAGCGGCCGCAGCATGCAGACCAGGCAGCAGGCGACGAGCCCGCGAACGGCGAACCGGCGGCGCACGCTCATGGCGATCCTCCTGAAGAGAGCCCTCCGATGAAGGTATTCAAGAAGATATCACGGGCGGAGGCGCCGCCGCGACCGCCCTTGGCGTCCCCCGCGTGGCCAGCAGGAGGCCCGCGAAGCACGCCACAGCGGCCGCCGCCAGCAGGAGGTGCCCGGCGAAGAAACGGCCGAGGAACAGGTAGATCATCACGGCGGTCGCCGCGGGGATGAGGGCGACCAGCATCACCACGGGCCCGCTGGCCGCCGTGGGCCGGACCGCGATCAGGGCGAAGACCGCGGCGACCGTCCACAACGTCGTCGAGTCGGCCAGCCAGAGCGCTTGCGAGGTGTTGCCGAAGAACGGCGGCAGGTCCGACGCGCCGAAGACCACCCGCGCCCGGGGGAACGCAGCCGCATGGACGGCGCCACCCGCCGCCAGGATCAAGGAGGAGACGGCGAGGAGCAGGCGCGGGGCGAGCCTTGTCATGGAGTCGGGTCCCTCGGGCCTCCGGCTGTACCGGCCCAGGGTCGATCGCGTCGCTCCATTGCGGCGCGGCCTGGCTGCCATCCGAAGATAGTTCTCACGGTACGAATTCGCAAGTATGGACGAAAAGGATACTACCCATACTTCCGTAACCATGGACGATCTGGCATCATGGGGACGGAGAGGGCTCCGTGATGAAGGAACCTGACGAACAACCGGCCGGCCAGTCGTGTCCCCTGACCGCATTCAGCCAGGCGGCGGGCGGCAAGTACAAGATGAGGATTCTCTGGGAGCTGGTGCGCGGCCCGAGGCGCTACGGCGAGCTGCGGCGGTCCGCCATCGTGGCTGCCCGGGGGAAGCCGGTCACGCCCCGCGTCCTGAGCCGCGAGCTCAAAGAGCTCGAAGCGCGCGGACTCATCCACCGCAAGCAGTACCCGGTGGTTCCTCCGAAGGTCGAGTACAGCCTGACCGACCTGGGCAGGAGCCTGATCCCGGTGATCCGGCGGATCGTGAAGTGGGGACTGAGCGCGGCCCACGCGGTCCCGCCGACGAGGGCGCGTTCAAGCTGACGGGACGATCCTCGCGGGCTGAGGCGCCGGCCGCGGGCCGACGTAGGCGGACTGCGGGCGGATCAGGCGGTTGGCCCTCTCCTGCTCGAAGACGTGGGCGGTCCAGCCGGCGACGCGGCCGGCCGCGAAGACCGAGGTGAAGAGACCGCGGTCGATGCGCAGCGCGTCGAGCAGCACCGCGGTGTAGAACTCGACGTTGGTGTCGAGCCTCCTGCCTGGCCGGAACTCCCGGAGCGCCGCCAGCGCCTCGCGCTCCACCCTCTCCGCCAGGGCGAGGCGGCCGCCGGTGTCGCCGGCGCCGGCAGCGCGGCCCGCCCCGGCCGCACGCCCCGCGCCAGCCGCGACATCCGAGCCGCCCAGACCGCCCGCGGCGCCCGCGCCGCGCTCCGTGGCGGCACGCAGCGTCGCCACCTGCGCCTTCAGCACGTCGGCGCGCGGATCGCGCACGCGATAGATCCGATGGCCGAAGCCCATCAGGCGCCGGCCGGCGGCGAGTTCGGCGGCGATCCATCCCGCCACGTCGGGCCGGCCGCGGAGCGCGTCGAGCATCTCCAGCACCGGCCCGGGCGCTCCTCCGTGCAGCGGACCCTCGAGCGCGCAGAGCGCGGCAATCACCGCCGGCAGCACTCCGGCCCTGGTGGAGGCCACGACGCGGGCGGTGAAGGTCGAGGCGTTCATGCCATGCTCCGCGACCGTCACCAGGTAGGCATCCAGCGCGGCCGCCTCCGCATCGCTCGCCGGCTCGCCGCGCAGCATGCGCAGGAAGTCGGCGGCGTGCCCGAGCGCCGGGTCCGGGACGACCGCCGGCAGGCCGCGCCGGGCGCGCTCGAAGGCGGCCGCGAAGACCGGGATCGCCGCGGTGGCGAGGAGATGGTCGCCCGTCGCTGCCGCTGCCGTCGCCGCCGCTGCCGCCGGCGCCACGGCGCCGAGGCCGTCCTCCAAGGCCGCACCCGGCTCCAGCTCGCCGGCCTCGCCGGGACGCAGGCTGGCCAGCCCCAGGCGCAGGGCGGAGACCGGCGGCAGTCCTGCCGCGGAGCGCCGCAGCCCCTCGACGTTGCGGAAGGCAGCGAGGCGCGCCCGACCGAGGGCCGCCCGCACCGCGGCGGCGGTCGTCGGCGTGGCCGGCGGCGCCGGTGCCAGCCCCTCCCACAGGCGGCGCGCCACCTCCTCGAAGGGCACCTGGCCGGCAAGCGCCTCGACCGGCAGGCCGCGCACGACGAGCTTCCCCGCCTCGCCGTCCACCTCCGACAGCACGGTCTCCGCGACCACGACTCCATCCAACCCGGCAACCGTCATCCCGATCTCTCCTCATCTTCGCCGGCCTCGGCCTCGTCCGGGGGCCAGCCCCCGGTCACCCGTCATATTGACGCATTGATGGAGATGTGTCAACATTGATTCTAGAATCAATATGACGAGCCGCACCTTCCTCACCGCCCCCGAAGCCGCCGCCGCCCTCGGCGTGCGCCTGCCCACCCTCTACGCCTACGTCAGCCGCGGCCTGCTGCGCAGCGAGCCCGGGGCTGGCGCGGGCGGCCGCGGCCGCCGCTATCCGACCGCGGACGTCGAGGCGCTCAGGCAACGCTCCGCCATCCGCCGCGACCCGCCGCGGGCGGCCCGCCAGGCGCTCGACTGGGGAGCGCCGGTGCTCGATTCGGCCCTGACCCTGATCGCCGGCGGCCGGCTCTTCTACCGCGGCGAGGACGCGGTGGAGCTCGCCCGCCGCGGCGAGAGCCTGGAGCGCGTCGCCGCCCTGCTCTGGCTCGGACGCCTCGACGCGCCGCTGCCGGCGCCCGCGCCCTGGCGCCTGGCGGCCCTGCCGCGCCTCGAGGCGGAGCTGGCGGCGAGCCGCGCCTGGCGGCCCTTCCAGCGCATGCAGGTCTGGCTGCCGCTCGCGACGGCCGAGGACCCCGGCGCCTACGACCTGCGCCCGGCGGCGGTGGTGGCGGCGGGAGCCTGGCTGCTGCCGCTGCTGGCGACGCTCGCGGCAGGGACCGCGCGCGGCCCGCGCGGCCCGCGCCAACCGCTGCGCGCCGCCGCGGTGCTGGCTCGCGCCTGGGGCCCCGCCCGCGGCGCCGCCGCCGCCGAGCTGGCGCGCCTGCTGGACGCCGCCCTGGTGCTGTCGGCCGACCACGAGCTGAACGTCTCCGCCTTCACCGCCCGCTGCGTCGCCTCGGCGGGAGCGCCGCCCCAGGCGGCGGTGGCCGCCGCCCTGCAGGCGCTCGGCGGCGTGCGCCACGGCGGCCAGGCCGAGAGGGTCGAGGCGTTGCTCGGTGAGCTGGCGGCGCCGGCGTACGGCACCTCCATCCGCGACCGCCTCGCCGCCCGGCTCCGCCGCGGCGAGGAGATCCCGGGCTTCGGACACCCGCTCTACCTGGATGGCGATCCGCGCGCCCGCCTGCTGCTCGACATGGCGGCCGCCCGCCGCCCCGTCTCGTCCCGTGTCGAGCTGGCGGCCGCGGTGGCCGCCGCGGCTTTCGACCTGCTGCACGAGCGCCCGAACCTCGACTTCGGCCTCGTCGCCCTGGCGCAGGCCCTCGGCCTTCCTGCCGGCGCCCCCATGGCGCTCTTCGCCGTCGGCCGCAGCGCCGGCTGGATCGCCCACGTCCTCGAGCAGATCGCCGACGGACGCCTCATCCGCCCCCGCGCCCGCTACGTCGGCCCGCGGCCGTGATCCGCAGCCGTGATCCGCAGCCGTGATCCGAGGCCGTGATCCGCGGCCACCCGCCCTCCATCGTGCCAGAGCGTCGCGGTCGCGGCACCACGCAGAGGTGCCGATGCCCCGCCCGGGGCTCAGCTCTCCGTCAGCGGCTCGTTTATTTGACTTACACTCATATTCTAATAGCAGTATTTGACGTTCAGTGGACACGACTGGTAACTTGATGAACAAGACCCCAAGAGTCCTACCCGTAAGCATCGAGTGTCGCACTCAGGCGACGCTGTGCGTCGAGGACCCGCCAGCCTGGTCCGCGCCGCGAAACCACTGAGAGGAAGGTGACCCATGCCAGTCCAACCGACCTACCCAGGCGTCTACGTCGAGGAGCTGCCCAGCGGGGTACGGACGATCACCGGCGTCAGTACGTCGGTGGCCGCGTTCGTCGGCGCGGCCAAGCGGGGCCCGATCGACAGGGCGGTCAATGTCTTGAGCTACGCGGACTTCGAGCGCGGGTTCGGGGGGCTGGACGCAGGCTCGGAGATGAGCTACGCGGTGCGCCAGTTCTTCCTCAACGGGGGAACGAATGCCTGGGTGGTGCGGCTCGCCAAGGGTGCGACCGCAGCATCCCTCGATCTGCCGACCGACGCCCCGGCGCAGGCTTCCCTGCGGCTCACCGCCCTCGAGGAGGGGCTGGTCGGGAACGTCATCGCCGTTGGCGTCGATCGCAGGACCGCCAACCCGGCGAGCACCTTCAATCTGACGCTGGGCTTCGTCTCGCCGGACAACCCGAGCGACGCACGCACCGAGAGTTTCGTCAACCTGTCGATGAACAGCAGAGATCCGCGCTACGTGTTGAACGTCGTCAACGGCGGTTCGCAGCTGGTCAGGGTCGAGCGGACCGCGAGCTTGGCAGGGTTGTCGGCTGCGGCGGGGACGAGCACCAGCGGGGTGCTCAACGACGTGGCGCCCCTCATCGACGCCACCCACAATCAGTTCCTGGTCGCGCTGAACGGCCTGGCCCCGGTGAGCGTGCAGATCAACGCGAGCGATGTGACCGGCCCCGACGCCTCCGGCACGGCCACCGCGCACCTGGCAAATCTGTGCACGGCGATCCAGGCCGGGGTGCGGGTGCAGGCCGGCGGACGCACGCCCCTGGCGGGCTTCAAGTGTGCGAGCCCCGACAACCAGCACATCGTCATGACTTCCGGGGATCCCGGCGAGCTCTCGGCGGTGCGCGTGTTGCCGGCCGCCACCAACGACGCCGCGGTGCGGCTCAAGCTGGGGGCTCTGAACGGCGGCGTGGAGCAGGATGCGGTGGCTGCGATCCGACCGCAGGAGGCGCCACCCGGCGGCGTGCTGACCGGTGGCGCCCTGGGCGAGTCCGACCTTGCCAGTGTGCCAGGCCCCAACCTGCGGAGCTTCCAGCTCAGCCTCGACGGCGGCGTGCCCGACCTGGTGGACATCGGTGGCAGCCCCTTGGCCCTCAGCGGCAATCTCGGGCAAGACCTCGGCAAACTCGCCGGCTCCATCCAGAACGCCGTTCAGGCCATCAAGCCCGCCAATCCCGCCTATGCCGGGTTCCTCTGCACCGTCAGCAGCACGGACCAGCTCGTGCTGGCATCCGGCACCCGGGGATCCGGCTCGTCCGTGCAGGTCACCGCGGCAGGGCCGGACACGCTCGCTTCCAAGCTCAAGCTTCTGGCCGGGGGGGTAGGCGGCGCGGTGGCGACCCCGGGCCAGGCGGTGACCCTGCAGCACGGCAACGAGCAGCCGCTCACGCCGGCCGACTACTACAACGCCTTCATCGGCAGCCGCGCCGACCGCAAGGGGATCTTCGCCCTGGAAGCAGTCGATCTGTTCAACTTGCTCTGCCTGCCCGGGATCACCGATCCGGGTGTGCTCGCCGACGCCGACGCCTATTGCGGGGAGCGGCGGGCCTTCCTCATCGTCGACGCGCCTCCCGACAGCCAGAAGCCGCCCGCGATGGTCGCCACGATCGCCGGCACGGCGCTGCCGAAGTCCGACCACGCCGCCGTCTACTACCCCTGGATCGACATCGCGGACCCGCTCAACGCCGGCAGCCTCCGCACCACGGCCCCGTGCGGCACGATTGCCGGCCTCTTCGCCCGGATCGACGCGAGCCGGGGCGTCTGGAAGGCTCCCGCCGGCACCGAGGCCAGCCTGGCCGGTGTGCTGAAGGCCGAGTACCCCCTGACCGACCGCGAGAACGGCACCCTCAACCCCCTGGGGGTCAACTGCATCCGGGTCTTGCCCGTCTTCGGCCCGGTCTGCTGGGGCGCCCGCACGCTGCGCGGCGCGGACCTGCTGACCTCCGAATACAAGTACGTCCCCGTCCGCCGCCTCGCCCTCTACCTCGAGGAGAGCCTCTACCGCGGCACCCAGTGGGTGGTCTTCGAGCCCAACGACGAGCCGCTGTGGGCCCAGATCCGCCTCAACGTCGGCGCCTTCATGCAGACCCTCTTCCGCCAGGGCGCCTTCCAGGGCCGCACGCCGCGCGAGGCCTACCTGGTCAAGTGCGACAAGGAGACCACGACGCAGAACGACGTCAACAACGGCATCGTCAACATCCTGGTGGGCTTCGCGCCGCTCAAGCCTGCCGAGTTCGTGATCATCCAGATCCAGCAGCTCGCCGGCCAGGTCCAGGCCTAGGAGGAGATATGGCCCAGTTCAGCGTCAACCCACAGCGGTTCGATCCCTACAAGAACTTCAAGTTCCGCGTCAAGTGGGACGGCCGCTACGTCGCCGGCATCAGCAAGGTCGGCGCCCTCAAGCACACCGTCACGACAGTCGAGCACCGCGAGGGGGGAGACCCCAGCACCGGCCGCAAGTCGCCCGGACAGAGGAAGTACGAGCCGATCAGCCTGGAGCGCGGAGTGACGCATGACCTGGAGTTCGAGCAGTGGGCCAACAAGGTGTGGAACTTCGGTGCCGGCCTGGGAGCCGAGGTTTCGCTCAAGGATTTCCGCAAGGACATCATCCTCGAGGTCTACAACGAGGCCGGCCAGCTCGCCCTGGCCTACAAGATCTACCGCTGCTGGGTCTCGGAGTACCAGGCCCTGCCGGATCTCGACGCCAGCGCCAACGCGGTCGCCATCCAGACGATCAAGCTGGAGAACGAAGGCTGGGAGCGGGACATCGAGGTGCCCGAGCCCTCGGAACCCAGCTTCACCGTGCCGCATTAGACCATGCGCGCGCTCGAGCCCGCCGCATTGCTCTGGGCCTGGGAGCAGGGTCAAGAGCAAGACCCCGCCGTCCGCGCCCTGGCGCTGCTGGCCGCCGCCAGCCCGGAGGCGGCCTGGGAGGAGCTGGGCGCCTTGCCGCTCGGCGAGCGGGACGGTCGCCTCCTCGCGTTGCGGGAGGCGACGCTCGGCTGCCGGCTCGAGGGCCTCGCCCGCTGCCCGGGATGCGGCGAGCGAGTGGACGTGCCGCTCGACACGCGGGAGCTGCGCGCCGGCGTCGAGGCCGCCCCCGCGGCCCCTCTCCAGCTCACGCTGGACGGCCTCGAGCTGCGCTTCCGGCTGCCCAACAGCCTCGACCTCATGGCCGCCGGGCGCTGCGCGGGCGTGGACGAGGCTCGCCGCCTGCTGGCCGAGCGCTGCCTGGTGGAGGCGCGGCGCAACGCATCGCCGGTCGGCGCGGGCGAGCTCGCGGAGGAAGAGGTGACAGCTCTGGCCGAGGGGTTGGCGGCGGCGGACCCCGGCGCCGAGCTGCTCCTCGATCTGTGCTGTCCGGCCTGCGGGCACGGCTGGCGGGAACGGCTGGACGTCGCGTCCTTCTTCTGGGCTGAGCTCGAGATCCACACCCCGCGCCTGCTGCGCGAGGTGCACGCGCTGGCGCGCGCCTACGGCTGGCGCGAGGCGGACGTCCTCTCCCTCAGCCCGCGGCGCCGCCGGCTCTACCTGGAGATGGTGGGCGGCGCGTGAGCGACTTCCTCGGGCGGCTCGCCGGCCGCGCCCTGGGTCGGGGGCAGCCGCCCTTGCGGCCGCGGTTGCCGTCGCGCTTCGAGCCGGCCGTCGCGGCAGCGACAACCTCCGGGGAGACCGAGGCGCCGACGCCGCGGGCGGGCGAAGCGGCCGCAGTGAGCCTGCCGCCCGCCGCCGCGGGCCTCGCGGCCGCGGGCGTCCACGGCGCGGCCCCTGCCACCGCGGGCCTCCCAGCGGCGGGCCGCCTCGGCGCTGCCCTCTCTGTCCCCGTCCCCGGCCTCCCCGCCGCGTCCTTCCCCGCCGCGGCCCATCCCTTCTCGCCGTTCACGCCGGCGGCCCGGGAGAGCAGGCCGGATGGCAGGCCGGATAGCGAGGGAGACGGCCAGTACGCCGCGGCGATCCGCGCGCCGGTTCCGGGCCGCGTGCCGCTGACCGCCGAGGCTGGCTCGCCGGCCTCCAGGCTCGCCGGCAGCCGGGGACCCGAGACGCGGGAGACAGGTCATGCGGGGGGTGATGCCGGTCGAGCATCGAGATCGACGCGAGAGCGGGCGCTTGCCGAACCGCGCAGGGCGCCGTGGATCGCGGCACCCGCGGAGGCGGTCGCAACCGGTATCCTCCCGGGCGGGGTCGAGCGCGAGTCCGGCAGGCCGGGTGCGCCGCCGGCTACGGCCCCGGCGGTGCCCTGGAGCGGATCGGCGGAGGGACCCGTGAAGCAGGAGCAAGGCGCTCCGGGTCATGATGCGGTTCGGGCGTCGACGTCGACGCGAGAGCCGGCGCTTGCCGAGCCGCGGAAGACGCCCGGGATCGAAGCACCCCCAGCGGCGGCCGCGGCCGGCGTCCTGCCGGAGGGGGCCGGGCTCCGGTCCGGCCGCCCAGAGCCGCCGCCGGCCTCGGCCCAGCCGGCGTCCTGGGACGGGTCGCCGGAAGAGGTCCGGCCGTTTCCCGAGACCGCCGAAGCGGCCAAGAGGGCAGCGGGCCTGGTGCCGGTCGACCGGCCGCCGATCCCCCGCTCCATGGCCCGCGACCGGCCCGCCCCGGCCGGCTTCGCCGACGCCGCCGCGACCGCTTCCCGGCGCACCGCGGGCGGACCGGCCCCGGCGCCAGAGACCCTCGTCCGCGTGACCATCGGGCGGATCGAGGTGCGGGCCGCGGCACCGGCGGCGGCGCAAGCGCCGGCACCAGCCGCCCGCCCCGCCGCGCCACGGCTCACTCTGGAAGAGTATCTCCGCCGCCGCGGCGAGGGGCGGACGTGAGCAACCACCTCGCCTTCGCCAACGTCACGGCGGCGCTGCGCGACGTGCTGGCGGCTGCGGCCACGCAGGCGGTCCCGGCAGCCGTGGCGACGATCGAGCGGCCCGACAACCTCAAGGACGACAGCCCGCGCGTCAACCTCTTCCTGCTGCAGGTCACGCCGAACTCCGCCTGGCGCAACGCCGACCTCCCCACCCGGCGGCCGGACGGTAGTCCAGGCCAGCGGCCCCAGGCGGCCTTCGACCTCCACTACGTCCTCAGCTTCTACGGCAGCGACCAGGCCTTCGAGCCGCAGCGCCTGCTCGGCAGCGTGGCGAGCACCCTTCACGCGCAGCCGGTGCTGTCGCCGCAGATCCTTCGCGAAGCCGCCAAGGACACCCTGGCGTCTTCCGACCTGGCCGAGCAGGTGGACCAGGTGCGGCTCACGCCCACCAGCTTCAACCTCGAGGAGCTGTCGAAGGTGTGGTCGGTGTTCTTCCAGGTGCCCTACAAGCTCTCGGTGGCCTACCAGGCGGCGGTCGTCCTGGTCGAGTCCGAGGTCGCGGCCCAGGCAGCGCTGCCGGTGCGGGCTCGCAACCTCTACGTCGCCCCGTTCCGCCAGCCGGAGGTCGACGAGGTGGTCTCCGCCGCCGGCGCCGGCCTGCCGATCCAGCCGGGCGACACCATCGCCTTGCGCGGGCGGAATCTGCGCGGCGAGGTGACGCGGGTGCGGATCGGCGGCGCCGAGGTCGAGCCGCAGCCGGGCGACGTCCAGGACGGCGAGATCCGCATCGCCCTCGCCGCGCCACCTTTCGCGCCCGGCGCATTGCGGGCCGGCATCGTGGGAGCCCAGGTCGTCCACTTCCAATTGCTGGGCACGCCGGCCGTGCCCCACACTGGCGCGGAGTCCAACGCGGCGCCCTTCGTGCTGCGTCCGCGCGTCAAGCAGGTGCAGCCCAACCCCCAGGTGGGGCCCAACCCCGACGTCACCATCTCGGCGCCGGCCTCGGACGGCACCCAGACCGTGACCGTGGGCATCGAGCCGCCGGCGGGCCAGCAGCAGCGGGTCCTCCTGCTGCTCAACGAGCCAGCGACTCCGAGTCCGAGGGCCTTCTCGGCGGTGGCCGAGCGGCGGACCGGCGACGCCGATCATCTGGACTTCCGGGTTCGCGGCCTGATCAGCGGCACGACTCTCCTCGTCCGCGTGCAGGTGGACGGGGCCGAGAGCCTGCTCGGCGTCGTGGCCGGCGCTTACGCCAGCCCCCGGGTGACCGTGCCATGAACGTCGCGGTGGATTGGCGGCAGGCCAACCAGCGCTATCTCCTGGCGGCAATGGCGGTGGTGCGCGCCGCCCTCGACCGGCATGCCGGGCGCCGGGAGCATGGGCAGGAGGAGGCCGGGAGCGGACCGGCGCGGCCGGACTCGGCGTCGAGGGGGAGCGTGGCAGACGCGGCCGCGGCGCAGGCGGAGATGGAGGCGGCCGCGGCGGCGATGCCGGCGCCGCCCGCACTGGAAGTGATCCGCGAACGGTTCGGTCTGTCCGCCTTCGAGCGCGACGTCCTGCTGCTCTGTGCGGGCGTCGAGCTGGATTCGGACTTTGCCGCCCGCTGCGCCGCGGCCCAGGGCGGCGGCGGCCGGCGCCAGCCCACCTTCAGCCTCGCCCTGGCGGCCCTTGCCGAGCCCCACTGGAGCGCCCTGACGCCATCGTCGCCGCTGCGTCACTGGCGGCTGATCGAGGTCGGGAGCGGCGACGGGCTGACCACCAGCGCCTTGCGCATCGACGAACGGGTGCTCCATTTCTTGACTGGAGTGGAGACCGGGGACGAGCGGCTGGCAGGGCTGGTCCAGCCGGTGATCGGAGCAGGAGACGCCGACCTCGCCCCCTCCCAGCGAGAGCTCGGCCGGCGCATCGCCGCGGCGTGGTCCGAGGCCGCCGGGCGGGGCGCCGTGCCCGCCGTCCAGCTCTGCGGCGGCGAGGCGGCGGGGCAGCGGGCCGTCGCGCTGGCCGTGTGCGCCCATCTGGGTCTCGACCTGCACGCGCTCGGCGCGGCGGCCGTGCCGACGTCGGCGGCGGAGCTCGAGGGGCTGATCCGCATCTGGGAGCGGGAATCCGCCCTCTCGGGCAGCGTCCTGCTCCTCGACGCCGCCGAGCTCGAGGCCGGCGACGGGGCGCGGCAGGCCGCAGTGGCGCGGCTGATCGAGGAGGTGCGCGGGCCGCTGCTGGTAGCGCTCCGCGAGCGCCGGCCGGCGGGGCGGCGCGCCGTCCTCGCCTTCGACGTCGCGGCGCCGTCTGCCGCGGAACAGCGCGCCCTCTGGCTCGCGGCCCTCGGCCCGGCCGCGGCGGCGGCGGTCGACGGCCAGCTGGACGGCCTGCTGTCGCAGTTCAACCTGGGGGCGGTGGCCATCCGCTCCGCCGCCGCCCAGGCCGCGGCCCATGGCGAGGGCGCCGCGCATCTCTGGGATGCCTGCCGCGCCCAGAGCCGGCCGCGGCTGGAGAGCCTGGCCCAGCGCATCGAGCCTGCCGCCGGCTGGGACGACCTGGTGCTGCCGGAGCCGCAGGTGCAGGCGCTGCGGGCGATCGCCATCCAGGTCCGGCGCCGGCACACGGTCCACGACGAATGGGGTTTCGCGTCCCGCTGCAGCCGGGGGCTGGGCGTCAGCGCCCTCTTCGTCGGACCCAGCGGCACCGGCAAGACGATGGCCGCCGAGGTGCTCGCCGGGGAGCTGCGGCTCGACCTCTACCGCATCGACCTCTCCTCGGTGGTGAGCAAGTACATCGGCGAGACCGAGAAGAACCTGCGCCGGGTCTTCGACGCCGCCGAGGAAGGCGGCGCCATCCTGCTCTTCGACGAGGCCGATGCCCTCTTCGGCAAGCGCAGCGAGGTCAAGGACAGCCACGACCGCTACGCCAACATCGAGGTGAGCTATCTGCTGCAGCGGATGGAGAGCTACCGCGGCCTGGCGATCCTGACCTCCAACTTCAAGGCTGCCCTCGACCCGGCTTTCCTCCGCCGCCTGCGCTTCATCGTCCAGTTCCCCTTCCCGGACGCCGCCCAGCGGTCCGAGATCTGGCGCCGCATCTTCCCGCGCCAGGCCCCCACCGAGGGCCTCGACGCCGAGAAGCTCGGCCGCCTCTCGGTGGCCGGCGGCAACATCCGCAACATCGCCCTCTCCGCAGCCTTCCTGGCCGCGGACGAGGGCTCTCCGGTGCGCATGGCCCACCTCCTGCGGGCCGCGCGAGGCGAGCTCACGAAGATCGAAAGGCCGCTCGCCGAGTCCGAGGTCCGGGGGTGGCTGGAGTGAAGATCGATCTCCACATCGAGGAGCTGGTCCTCGAAGGCTTTCGCCCCTCCGACCGCCACCGCATCGGCGCCGCGGTCGAGAGCGAGCTGGCGCGCCTGCTCGCCGAGCGAGGCCTGCCGCCAGCGCTCGCCCAGGGAGCGGATCTCCCACGCCTCGACGGCGGCAGCTTCGAGGCGAGGCCAGGGGCGCGCCCCGAGGCGCTGGGACGGCAGGTGGCGAACGCAGCGTATAGGGGACTCAAGCAATGAAGGCAACGTCGCAGGCCAAGGCGAAGACAGCAGTCACCTCGCTCCCTCCCTTGCAAGGGATCTTACTCCAGCGCAAGTGCGCCTGCGGCGCTACTCGCGGTGCGGAAAGCGAGTGCGCAGAGTGTCGCCAGAAAAAATTGCAGAGAAAAGCTGATGTGGGAAGCTCGACTTCCCCCGTTCCATCGCTAGTCCATCAGGTCTTGCGCTCGCCGGGGCAGCCGCTGAACAGGGCGACGCGCGAGATCATGGAGCCTAGATTCGGCCACGACTTCAGCCGAGTGCGGGTGCACACCGGTGTGAAAGCCGCGGAGTCGGCAGACATGGTGAGCGCGCTTGCATATACGGTTGGAGATCACGTGGTTTTCGGTGGGAGTGTACTCTCGCGAACTGGTCAGGAAGAACTCTTGGCGCATGAGCTCACTCATGTGGTCCAACAGGAGAGCTCGCCGCGCCGAAGCTCTGGCTCGTTGCAGATCGACACAGAGGATCTCGCCGAAAGGGAGGCAGATAGAAACGCGGTCGCTTTCGCGGAGGCTCGCGCGCCTCTGAAGATCGCTCACGGAGGTATATCCTCACTGCAGCGTCAGCCCAAGCCCAACGCGCCGACTCCGGGCCCGCATTCGTGTAATCCGCGGACAGGCAACTTCGAGTACGGGTGTTATTGCGGCGCTGGAACTTCCTGCCCCGGGTTGAATTGCACCCCGGCTAACGCATTGGACGCATGTTGTCAACGGCACGACAAGGAATACGGAGACTGTGATTTCAAGGATCGCTATGACCCATTCTCCCACTGCTTCTTGAGGACAAGAGCTGCTGATACGAGGCTTTGCGCATGCGCACTGGGATTGCTCGGTCAATTCTCTGGCGAATCTGCACTGTATCAATCAGAGATTATTGCCTTGTTCTGCCCTGGGTCTCCGATCCCCTGAAGGCGAAGATCTATCCCCATGTCCTCCTTCCCCGGTTCCCCGCGCTTGATGAAAGGTGCCCTGGTGGGCATCGACCGCTCCGATCCCCTCACCAGCCTGATCGTCTTCCAGTACAACCCGGAGACGATGACCCGCAAGCTGGAGGCGCAGACGAGTGGCGGCACCGGGGGTGCCAAGGCGGAGCCGCTGCGGTTGACGGGCGCGCCGATCGAGACCATCACGCTCGACGTCGACATCGACGCCACCGATCAGCTCGAGAAGGCCGACCCGATCGCCACCAGCCTGGGGATCTATCCCCAGCTCTCGGCGCTCGAGATGTTGATCTATCCCAAGAGCAAGGTGGTGATCGCCAACACCTTCGAGCTGCTCGCGGCGGGGAGCATCGAGATCGTGGCATCGTTGGCGCCGTTCACTCTCTTCGTCTGGGGGCCGAAGCGCGTGCTGCCGGTGCGCGTCAGCGACTTCAGCATCACCGAGGAAGCCTACGACGTGAACCTGAACCCCATCCGCGCCAAGGTCGCGCTCGGCCTGCGGGTGCTCTCGTACAACGACCTCGCGGTGACCGACCCGGGATACTTCGTCTTCCTCGCCCACCAGGTGGTCAAGGAGGCGATGGCCGTGGTCGGCAGCCTGAACGCGGCCGCGGCCGCCGGCGTCTCGGCGAGCTTCGACGTCAAGCTGGGGGCATGAGCCATGTTCGATCCCAACAGCCGCTACTACGACCTGGAGATCGCGATGCTCGCTGCCGCCGACGGGCGGCAGGTGCCCTACGTGCGGCGGCGCTTCCTGCCGCGCGGCGAGCTGATGACGTTGCTGGCGACGGTGACGGTCGTGGAGGGCGATCGCCTCGATCTGATCACCGCGCGGCTGCTCTCCGATCCGGAGCAGTTCTGGCGCGTGGCGGACGCCAACAACGCGATGGACCCCCTGGACCTCGCCAACCAGCCGGGGAGCCAGCTGCGGGTGGGGGCGCCCCGGGCCGCTGGGCTGTCGACGCAGCCGGCAGCCGAACCGGACCCGGAGGGTTGAGCGCTCCATGGCGGCTCCGCTGGGCATTCAACTGACGCTGCTTCTCGGCCCCTCCGTGCCGGCGCCGGCGCCGCCGGAGCTGCTCGAGTCGCTCGAACAGGCCAAGGTCACGCACGGCGACCGCGGCATCTCGGGCTTCGAGCTGACCTTCAGGGTGGGGCGGTCGGGCCCGCTCGACCTGCTCGACTACGGCATCCTGCGCAATCCGCTGCTGCTCAGGCCGCTCAACCGGGTGGTGATGATCGTCACCTTCGGCGTCGTGCCGCAGGTGCTCATGGACGGCTTCATCACCCACCTCGAGCTGTCGCCCAGCTCCAGCCCCGGCGCCTCCACCCTGACGGTGATCGGCGAGGACGCGAGCGTGATGCTCGACCAGGAGGAGAAGTCCGCCGAGCACCCGGCGCAGGACGAGACGATCATCGCCACCAAGCTGATCCTCTCCTACGCCCAGTACGGCCTGATCCCCAAGGTCATCCCGCCGCCGGCCATCGATCCGCCGGTGCCGACGGAGCGCATCCCGTCCCAGCAAGCCACCGACTACGCCTATCTACAGCAGATGGCCAGCCGCTACGGCTACGTGTTCTTCATCACTCCCGGGCCGGCGCCGTCGACCAGCGTGGCCTACTGGGGACCACCGCCACGCCTCTCGCTGCCGCAGAAGGCGCTGTCGGTGAACCTGGGAGCGGAGACCAACGTGGCACAGATCAGCTTCAGCACCAGCTCGCAGGCCCCGGTGATGATCGACGGGCACGTGCAGGACCGCCGGACCAACCAGGCGCTGCCGGTGAAGACCCTCGCCAGCACCCGTGTGCCCCTCTCCGCCCAGCCCGCCTGGCTGGCGCAGCAGCCGCACGTACGCCGCCGGCAGTTCCGCCAGAGCGGCCTCGACGTGGCCCAGGCCTACAGCCGGGCCCAGGGAGAGACGGACGCCTCGGTCGATGGCGCGGTGACGGCGACCGGCGACCTCGACGCCCTGACCTACGGCGCCCTGCTACGGGCCCGGGCGCTGGTCGGGCTGCGCGGCGCCGGCTACCAGCACGACGGGATCTACTACGTCAAGAGCGTCACCCACACGGTGAAGTCCGGCGAGTACAAGCAGCAGTTCACCCTCGACCGCGACGGTTGGGGGTCCCTTACTCCGGTGGTGCTGCCATGAGCGACGGCAGGAAGTTCTACGGCAAGTACCGCGGCAAGGTCCAGAACAACGTCGATCCCCAGCAGCAGGGGCGCCTGCAGGTGAGCTGCCCGGCGGTGTTCGGCGAGGGGACGCTCGCCTGGGCCATGCCATGCGCTCCTTTCGGGGGACCGGGCGTCGGCTTCTTCGCCCTGCCGCCCATCGCCGCCAACCTCTGGGTGGAGTTCGAGGCGGGGGACCCCGACTACCCGATCTGGAGCGGCTGCTTCTGGGGCCTGGGGGAGGTCCCGGCCCTGCCCGCGATCGAGCAGATGAAGGTGATCAAGACGGGGAGCATCACCATCACCCTCTCCGACCTGCCGGGCCTGGGCGGCTTCACCGTGGAGGTGAACCCACCGGCCGTGGCCACGCCGTTGAAGCTGGTCTTCGACGCCCAGGGGATCGCGCTCAGCAACGGCGCGGCGAGCGTCAAGCTCACGCCGGCGAGCGTCTCGGTCAACGACGGTGCGCTGGAGGTGATCTGATGCCCGGCTTCCTCCTGCACGTCGGCGCCCAGCTCCTCTGCCCGCACGGCGGGCAGGTCTCGATCGTGTCGAGCAACGTCCGCGTTCTGGTCTCCGGCCAGGCGGTGGCCACGATGGCCGACCTCAGCCTGGTGGCGGGGTGTGCCTTCAACGTCTCCGGCGCGCCCCAGCCCTGTATCAAGGTGCAGTGGCTCGGGCCGGCGGCGCGGGTGACGGTGGGCGGCCAGCCGGCCCTCCTGCAAACCAGCCCCGGGCTGTGTGAGAGCGCCGCGCAGGTCCCGCAGGGTCCACCGGTGCTGGTCGCCGGCCAGCTGCGGGTCCAGGGGGCCTGATGCAGATCGGCTATCCGTTCCGCGTCGACGGCCGGGGCCGCACGGCGGCCACCGGCGAAGAGGACCACGTCCGCGACCTGATCGAGCAGGTGCTGTTCACCGCGCCCGGCGAGCGGGTGAACCGTCCCGGGTTCGGCAGCGGCCTGCCGCGGCAGCTCTTCGGGCCGAACGGCGACGTCGTGGCCGCCGCCGTCCAGTTCACCGTGCAGGGGGCGCTGCAGCAGGCGCTGGGAGACCGCATCCAGGTGGACACCGTCGACGTCAGGAGCCAGGACTCGACGCTCACCGTGACCGTGGCTTACCGCCTGCGGCGCGACGGCCAGCAGCGCACCGCCGAGCTCACGAGGGAGGTCTGAGACGTGGCTCGCTACCTCTGCCGCGATCAGCAGCGCCGCGCGGCGGTGAAGCCGTCGGGCCTCAACGGCATCGACTTCCTGGAGGTGCTGGACGGCAAGACCGCCGGGGATGCGCTGCGCCAGCTCTTCCTCGTGGTGCGCATGCTCGAGGCCTTGCCCGCCGGTCCCTCTGCGCTGAGCGCCAAGAACGTGCGCATCGACGGCGGCGTGCGGGTGACGCCGGTCGCGTCCGTCTGGGCGCTGCGGCTGGCGGACGTGGCCGCCGGCACCACGGTGCCGGCGTTGGAGAAGGCCTTCCTCGCCACCCGGCTCGCCGGCGAGGTGGCGCCCGACCACGTGCTGATCGTGCGCACCGACTCCTCCGGCGACTTCTCCCCCTACCGCTTGCGGCTGGTGGATCCGGCGGACCCGGTGAACCTGCCGCCGCCGCCGAGCTTCGATCCGCGCCTCTCGGAGGTCGACTTCAGCTTCAAGGTGGAGTGCCCCAGCCCCTTCGACTGCAAGCCGGTGACGAGCTGCCCGGCGCCGCCGCTGGACGAGCCCGAGATCAACTACCTCGCCAAGGACTACGCCAGCTTCCGGCGCCTGATGCTCGACCGCCTGAGCGCCACCGCCCCGGCCTGGCGGGAGCGCAACCCGGCGGACCTGGGAGTCGCCCTGGTGGAGCTGCTGGCCTACGTCGGCGACCAGCTCAGCTACTACCAGGACGCGGTCGCGACCGAGGCCTATCTGGGCACTGCCCGCAAGCGGATCTCGGTGCGCCGCCACGCCCGGCTGGTCGACTACTTCCTCCACGAGGGGGCGAACGCCCGCGCCTGGGTGGCGTTCTCGGTGCGCCCCGCGTCCGGCGCCGACGGCCTGACGCTTCCCGCCCACACTCCCGTCCTCACCCGCTGGAGCCCCGCCGGCGCGGTGATCGCTCCTCCTGATCTGGCGGCGGCCGAGGCCGGCGGCGCCGTGGTCTTCGAGACCCTCGACGCGGTGACGCTCCACTCGGCCCACGACGAGATCGCCTTCTACACCTGGAGCGACCGCGAGTGCTGCCTGCCGGCCGGCGCCACCGCCGCGACCCTGGTGGGGCCGCTGCCGAACCTCGAGGCGGGCCGGCTGCTGCTGCTGGAGGAGGTCAAGGGGCCGAAGACCGGCGCCGCCGCCGACGCCGACCCGCGCCGCCGCCAGGTGGTGCGGCTGACCCGGGTCGGCCCTCCCGCCAAGGACCCGCTGACCCTGCAGGCGGTGGTGGAGGTGGAGTGGGATGCCGCCGACGCCTTGGCGTTCCCGCTGTGTGTCTCGGCGGTCACCGACGACGCGCATGGGGCGGCGCTCGTCGACGGCGTCAGCGTGGCGCGCGGCAACCTGGCGCCGGCCGACCATGGCTACACGGTGCTGGACGAGGACCTGGGCCGGGCCACGGACCCGGCGGACCCGGCGGGAGGTCCCTTCCGGCCGGCGTTGCGGCGGGGCCCGCTCACCCACGCCGCACCGCTGCCCGTGGACTTCGCGAGCGGCCCCGCCGCGCGCCTCGGCGGCGCTCTGCCGGCCGACGCCGTCCCCGAGGTCCGCCTGCGCTCCGGCGGCGAGGACTGGCTGCCGGCGCGCGACCTGCTGGCGAGCGGCCGCTTCGACCGGGCCTTCGTGGCCGAGGTGGACGAGGGCGGCCGGGCCCACCTGCGCTTCGGCGACGACGAGAACGGCCGCGTCCCGGCCGCCGGCGCCGCCTTCACCGCCACCTACCGGGTGGGCAGCGGCACGGCTGGCAACCTCGGCGCCGAGACCCTGGTCCAGGTGGCGCTCGAGCCTCCTCTGCTCGCGCTCGCCGCGGGGATCGAGACGGTGCGCAACCCGCTGGCGGCGGCGGGCGGCGTTCAGCCCGAGAGCCCCGAGGAGGCGCGGCAGTATGCGCCCCAGGCCTTCCGCACCCAGGAGCGGGCGGTCACCGTTGCCGACTATGCCGCGGTGGCCCAGCGCCATCCCGAGGTGCGGCGCGCGGCGGCGACCTTCCGCTGGACGGGCAGCTGGTACACCGTCTTCCTCACCGTCGAGCGCGCCGGCGGCATCCGGGTGGACGCCGATTTCGCGGACCGCCTGCGCCAGTTCATGGAGAGCTTCCGCATGGCGGGCTACGACCTGCAGGTGGACGGCCCGCTGCCGGTGCCCCTGGACCTGGCGCTCGCGGTCTGCGTCCATGCGGACTACTTCCGCGGCGAGGTGCTGGCGGCCCTGTTCGAGCGCTTCGGCACGGGCCTGCTGCCGGACGGCCGGCGCGGCTTCTTCCACCGCGACGAATGGACGTTCGGGCAGGCCGTCTATCTCTCCCGCATCTACGCCGCGGCGAGCGAGGTGGAAGGGGTCGACTCGGTGACCGTGGCGCGCTTCCAGCGCTGGGGCCGGCCGCCTCGGACCGAGCTCCAGGACGGCCTGCTGCCGGTCGGCCGCCTGGAGATCGCCGTCCTCGACAACGATCCCAACTTCCAGGAGAACGGCCAGCTGCAGATTGCCATGGGGGGCGGCAAATGAGCGCCGGCAGCGCCGTCAATCCCGCCGCGGCGGCCGCCGGCGCCTGCGGGTGTTGCCAGGGGAGCGGACCCGCGTCGGTCCGGCTCGCCAACCGGCCGGGCCTCTCGGCGCTGGCCTACAGAGTGGGGACCCAGGCGAGCTTCAAGGGGTCGATGCTGGCCGCGATCTCCACCAAGCCGGCGCTCCGCGGGCTCACCACCCGCGACGACGACGATCTGGCGATCGCCCTGCTCGACGCCTGGGCGGTGACGCTCGACGTGCTCAGCTTCTACCAGGAGCGCATCGCCGACGAGGGATTCCTGCGCACCGCCACCGAGCGCCGGTCGCTCCTGGAGCTGGCCCGCACCATCGGCTACGAGCTGCGCCCCGGCGTGGCGGCCTCGACCTGGCTGGCCTTCACCCTCGACGCCTCGCCCGGCTCGCCGCCGCAGGTGACCATCCCGGCCGGCACCCGCGCCCAGAGCCTGCCCACCAAGAGCGAGGCGCCGCAGAGCTTCGAGACCGGCGCCGACCTCCTCGCCCGCCCCGAGTGGAACGCGCTGCGGCCGCGGCTGCTCGCGCCGCAGAGCCTCGGCGGCGCGACGCGGATCGTGCTCGCCGGCGTGGCCACCCAGCTGCGGCCGGGCGATGCGCTGCTGCTCCTCGCGGCAGATGAGAGCAGCGGGGATCTGCGCCTCCTCACCTCGGTGGCGGCGGCGGGCGGCGTCACCACGGTCACCTGGCAGGGCGGTCTGGACATCGCGGTCGATTCCCCGCCCAGGGTCTACGCCCTGCGCCAGCGGGCGGCGCTGTTCGGCGCCACCGCTCCCGACTGGAAGGGGCTGACCTTCGACTTCAAGAACGCTTACGTGCTCAGCCTGGGCAAACCGGCGCTCACCGCGGGAGACCCCGCGACCTGGCCGGCGGATTGGCCGGACGCGGCGGCGATCGCGGCGGCGGCCACCACCATCGACCTCGACGCCGTCTACCCGCGGATCGCGCCCCTGAGCTGGGTCGTGCTCCGGAAGACGCTGGACACGGGAACGCTTGAGCAACGGATCTCCCGGGTGACCGGCGTCGACACCGTGTCCCGGTCGGGCTTCGGCCTCGCCGCCCGCGTCACGCGGCTCACCGTCGGGGCCGCGGCCGGCAACGAGTCCTTCGGCATGCGGGAGACGGCGGTCTTCGCCGCGAGCGAGGAGCTGGCGCTGGCCGAGACGGCGATGGCGAAGCCCGTCCAGGGGAAGGTCATCGACCTGGATGGCTTGGTGGGCGGACTGGTCCACGGGCGGGCGGTCGTCGTCCAGGGCCGCCAGATGCGGGTGCGCGTGGACGGCGCACCGCTGAAGCTGCAGCTCGCGGACGGCTCCGGCGAGGTCGACCTCGGGGTCGGCGAGACGTTGCAGGTCCTGGAGCGCCCGGCCGGCACGATCTTCACCGAGACCTGGCGCCTGCGCGACCGCGACGGTGTCGAGGGGACCGTCACCGTCGATCCATTCCCTTTCGCGGCCGGCGCTTTCTTCGCGAGCCTGACCGCCGGCGCACTGTTCGGAGCCGTGGCCGCCGGCGCGTCGACGGCAGCGCACGCGGCTGGCGCATTGACCCTGGTTCCCTCCGAGGAGAGCGATCCGGTGGTGGCCGAGGTGGCGCTGCTCGACGTGGTGACCCTGGGCAAGCAGCGCACCACCCTGCAGCTCGCCGATCCGCTGTCGAACCTGTTCGACCGGGCCACCGTCGTGGTGCTCGCCAACGTCGCCGCCGCCACCCACGGCGAGACCCGGCGCGAGGTGCTGGGGGGCGGCGACGCGGCGAAGCGGTTCCAGCGCTTCCGGCTGCGGCAGCAGCCGCTGACGAACGTGCCGGCGCCGGTGGCGGGAGGCGCCGAGAGCACCCTGGAGCTGCGCGCCAACGGTGTCCTCTGGCACGAGGCGCCCGATCTCTACCAGCTCGGTCCCCGGGACCGGCAGTACGCGCTGCGCCGCGACGACGACGGCAGCACCACCGTGCGCTTCGGCGACGGCGTCCACGGCGCCCGCCTGCCCAGCGGGGCGGAGAACGTCGAGGCCGTCTACCGCGCCGGCATCGGCCTGGCCGGGCTGGTGGCGGAGAACCGCATTGCCCTGATTCCCGTCCGCCCGCTGGGGGTCAAGAGCGTGACCAACCCGGTGGCGGCCACCGGCGCGGCGGATCCCGAATCGCGGGACCAGGCCCGCGTCAACGCCCCGACGACCGTGCTGACCCTCGACCGCATCGTCTCGCTGCGCGACTTCGAGGACTTCGCTCGCTCCTTCGGCGGCATCGGCAAGGCGCGGGCGCGGATGCTGTGGGCCAGCGGCCGGCAGCTCGTCCACCTCACCATCGCCGGAGTGGGCGGCCTGCCGGTGCCCTCCGGCTCGGCCCTCGATCTCAACCTCCGCCAGGCCATGGACCGTCTGCGCGACCCCTTCCAGCCGCTGGCGGTCGACTCCTACGAGCAGCTCCTCTTCCGCATCGGCCTGCGGGTCAAGGTCGACCCGGACTACGTCCCGGAGACCGTGCTCGCCCAGGTCGAGGCAGCGCTGCGCGACGCCTTCTCCTTCGCCGCCCGGGACTTCGGCCAGAGCGTCTCCCTCTCCGAGGTGATGGCCGTGGCGCAGGGGGTGGCGGGGGCTGTCTACCTGGACGTCGACTCTCTGCGCTTCGAGAACGCCGTGGATGCCACGCCGGCGGACCGGCTCACCGCCCTGCCGGCCCGCATCGACAACACCGGGCAGGTGCTGCGGGCCCAGATCCTCACCCTCTCGCCCGCACCCGTCGCCCCGGAGGCCATCGCGTGAGCAACTACGGCGCCGACCGCCTCTACCGGCTGCTGCCCTCGGTCTACCGCCTGCGCGACGCCGACCAGGGCTACCCCCTGCGCGACCTGGTCGAGATCCTGGCGGGCCAGGCGACGCTCCTCGAGCGCGACATCTTCCAGCTGTACGAGAACTGGTTCGTCGAGACCTGCGAGCCCTGGGCGGTGCCCTACATCGGCGACCTCATCGGGGTGCGAAGCACCAAGGGCGGCGTCAGCCACCGGGCCGAGGTGGCCAACGCCCTGGACTACCGGCGGGCCAAGGGCACGGCCGACGTGCTGGCGCGGCTGGCCCGCGACGTCACCGGCTGGCCCGCCCGCGTGGTGGAGTACTTCGAGCTGCTGGAGACCACGCAGAACGTGAACCACGTCCGGCCCGCCAACCTGCGCACGCCGGACCTTCGCCTGACCAGCGCCCTCGAGCTGCTCGGCGGCCCCTTCGAGGTCGAGTGGCAGGCCGGCGGGGCGCTCCGGCGGCGGACCGCCGCGGCCCACACCGCCGAGGTGCGCCGCATCGCCGTGGGCCGTGGGCGCTACAACATCGCCAACGTCGGCCTGTACCTCTGGCGCCTCCAGGCTTATCCGCTGGAGCACGTGATGCCCCAGGCGGCGGACGGCACCGGGCGCAACTTCACTTTCGACGTCCTCGGTCTGGACCAGCCGCTCTTCCACTCCCCGGCGGCCGTGGCCGGCGCGGCCTTCGTCGCCGAGGAGATGAACGTGCCGGCGCCGATCCGCCGGCGGGCCTTCCACGAGGCCCTGGGGAGCTACTACGGCGTGAGCGTGGAGATCTGGGACGATTGGCACACCGGCACGCCGGTCCCCACCCCCTTGCCCGCGGCGCAGATCGCCGCCTGCGATCTGACCGACTGGAACCGTCCCCGCCCTGACGGCAAGGTCGCGGTCGACCCGGTGCTGGGCCGCCTGTCGTTCCCGGCGGCGCGGGACCCGGCCAAGGTCCGGGTGAGCTTTCACTACGGCTTCGCCGACGATCTCGGCGGCGGCCCTTACCAGCGCGAGGCCTCCTTCACCGACATCGCGGGAGAAGCGACCCTCCAGGTCGGCGAGGCTGCCGGCCCCGGCGGCTTCCCCACCCTCGCGGCCGCTCTCGCCAAGTGGAACGGAGCGGGCTCGGCGGTGATCGAGATCCTCGACAGCCGCACCTATGCGGAGACCCTCGCCATCCCGTCGATCCAGCCGCAGCACCGCCTGGAGATCCGCGCCGCCGACGAAGAGCGGCCGGCGCTCCTGCTCCCGGGAGAGCTGCAGGTCACGGGCGGCGCCCAGAGCGGCTTCGAGCTCAACGGCCTGCTCGTCGCCGGCGGTCCTCTGCGGATCCTTGGCCCGCTCGATCGCGTCCGTCTGCGCCACACGACGCTGGTGCCGGGGCGCAACGTCCCGGCCCTGATCGTCGAGGCGGGCTCCGCCAGGGTGAGCATCGAGCGCTCGATCCTGGGCGCCGTGCGGACCCATCCTGAAACGCAGGTGGAGCTGGCGGACTCCATCGTCGACGCCGTCGACGGCGCCGGCACGGTGCACGCTGCCTACGAGTCCGCCGCCGCCGCCGGCGCCGTGCCGGTCCCGAGTGCCCCGGGAGGCCCCCTCGCGCTCTCGCGGTGCACGGTGATCGGCGAGGTGCATGCCACCGAGATCACCCTGGCCGAGAACAGCCTCTTCCTGGATCCGGTCACCACCGCCCGGCGCCAGCAAGGATGCGTGCGCTTCTGCCACCTGCCGCCGGGCTCCCGCACGCCCCGGCGCTATCGCTGCCAGCCGGAGCTGCCGGACGGCACGCCGACCGGGGAGGAGCTGGGCCAGGCGGCGCGCGTCCGCCCGCGGTTCACCTCGCTGCGCTACGGCGCCCCGGGCTACTGCCAGCTGACCGTCGACACCCCGCCCGAGATCCGCCGCGGCGCCGAGGACGAGTCCGAGATGGGCGTCTTCTCGAGCCTGCACCAGCCCCAGCGGGAGGATGGCCTCCGCATCCGCCTCGACGAGTACCTGCGCGTCGGACTCGAGGCTGGGTTCCGCTTCGCAACCTGAGACGAGGTATCACCATGCATGGCGACTTCACCCGATCGACCTTCGACCGTGCCAAGCATTACGACGGGGTCCGCCAGCAGCAGGGGCGGGTGCAGCTCGACGCCGACTGGAACGAGCAGGTCGACATCGGCGCCCATCTGCGGCACCGGAGCCTGGAGGATCTCGCCGGCCGTTGCGGCGCGCCGCTCACCGGCGGCGGCTTCAAGCTCGGTCTCGCCAGCGACGCCGCCGACCTGACCCTGTCGGCGGGACGCATGTACGTGGACGGCATCCTCTGCGAGCTGGATCCGCCGGGCGCCTCCTACACGCAGCAGTTCGCGGGCTTCGATGCCGCGCTGGCCGCCGGCTTCAAGCCGGCGTTGCCGGCGGCGACGGGGACCTACTTTGCCTTCCTCGACGTCTGGCAGCGGCACGTGACCGCGCTGGAGGACCCGCGGATCCGCGAGACGGCGCTGGGCGGGCCCGACACCGCCAGCCGTACCCAGACGTTCTGGCAGGTGAAGCTCCTGCCGGTGGCCGCGAGCTCGCACTGCCTCTCCGCGCCGCAGGCCTGGCTCGACGCCACGGCGGCGCCCACCGGCACGCTGCGCGCGCGGACCCATCCGGGCGCTCCGCCCAAGGACCCTTGCATCGTGCCGGCCAGCGCCGGCTACACCCGCCTCGAGAACCAGCTCTATCGGGTCGAGGTCCACCAGGGCGGCATCCTGGCGGCGGCCGGCGGCATCGTCGCGGCCGGCGGCATCGTCGCGGGCAGCGACATCGTCGCGGCCGGCGGAACGGCGTCGAGCGGCGCAACGGCGTCGAGCAGCGGCACGGTGTCGAGCAGCGGCACGGCGTCGGGCGCCGCGGAGGTATCGAAGACCGCGGCGGTGGCCAGCCCCGCCCCTGGCGCGGGCACCCAGGTCGGCGCGAGCCCGGCCGCCCCGAGCCCCACCTTCAAGTGGTCGCGGGAGAACGGCTCGATCGTCTCCGAGTGGCTGCTGCTGGACAACACCGACTCCACGCAGCCGCGGCTCACGGTCCGCACCACCGGCCGCGACCAGGTCCTCGGCTTCACGACCGGGCAGTGGGTAGAGGTGACCGACGACGTCCACGAGATCGAGGGCCGGCCCGGGTTGCTGGCAAAGCTGAAGGACGTGAAGGGCGATGTGCTCGTCTTGGACCTCGCGGCGGGGCAGGCGCTGAGCCCGCTGAGCCCGCTGAGCCTGGCCGACTTTCCGGTCAGGCCCAAGGTGCGCCGCTGGGACACGGCGGACGACAGTCCAGGGACGCAGCCCGCCGCGATCGCCCAGCCCGCCGCCAACGGCGGCTGGCTGGCGCTCGAGGACGGCGTCGAGGTCCGCTTCGAGGGCGGCACCTACCGCACGGGCGACTACTGGCTGATCCCCGGCCGCGCCTTCATCGGCGCGTTCTCGGGCGACGTCGAGTGGCCGCGCGACAGTGCCGGCAATCCTCTGGCGGAGCCGCCCAGAGGCGTCGCCCATCACTACTGCAAGCTGGCCGTCGTGCACTTCGACGCCGTCGCCAAGAAGTTCGACAACCTGCGCGACTGCCGGCTCCTCTTCCCGGCCGTCACGGAGATGCTCCGCTTCTTCCAGGTCGGCGGAGACGGCCAGGAAGCCATGCCCGGCAACGGCCTTCTCTGTCCGCTGGAGGTCGGCGTGACCAACGGCCAGTGGCCGGTCGCGGGTGCCCGGGTGGAGTTCAAGGTGAGCGCGGGGGGAGGCGCCCTCACCGTCCCGGGGGAGATCGCCGGCCTGCCGGGAACGGCGCTGACCGACGGCAAGGGGATCGCCCGGTGCTCCTGGACGCTGCCGGCCGCCGGCGCACCGTCCTGCCTGAGCGTGACCGCGACCCTCCTCGACGTCGCGGGCAACCCACTGGCCATCCCGGTCGTATTCCACGCCAGCCAGAGCGTGGCGAGCCAGGTGGCCTACGACCCGGGAGCCTGCACCCACCTCGCCGGGGCGAAGACGGTCGCGGACGCCCTGGACCGCATTTGCCGCAACGTCTCGATCGCCTACGTCGGCGGCGACGGCCAGGAGGCGGGTCCGGCGGAGCTGCTCGCGCAGCCGCTGGAGGTCCGCGCCGGCAACGGCCGATCGCCCCAGGCCGGCTCCACGGTCCGCTTCGCCATCGTCACGGCCGGGTTCCCCGGCCAGCTGAGCCTCGACGCCGCGGGGACCGGCGCCGCCGACACGCTCCTCGTGAAGACCGGCCCCGACGGTCTCGCCAGCTGCTTTTCGCGCCTGGACGGCAAGAACCCGAGCCAGCGCGTCGAGGCCGCGCTGCTGGGCGACGACGGCAAACCCATCCCCGGTCAGGTGGTCCACTTCAATGCCGCCTTCCGCAAGGACCCCGGGATCGTGATTCAGGCAGTCACCAGCCTGCACGACAAGAACAACGTGGACAACGACTCCTCGGTGACCCTCAGGCGCCTGAGCGAGGGGTTGCAGGTGCTCTGCGGTGGGAGACTCGCCGGCTTCTTCAGCCCCGCGCCTACGGCCGCCCACTTCATCCCGATCACGCCGCCGGCGCCGGCCGCGACGTTGGCAGCGCCGGCCGGTCCGCAGCTGGCGGTCGAAGCGCCGCCGGCGGCTCTCCTTCCTCCGGCCGCGGGCCTTCCGGCCGCTCCCCTTCCTCCGGCCGCGGGCCCTCCGGCCGCTCCCCTTCCTCCGGCCGCTCCCTCGCCGCCGGCCCCGGCCCCGTCTCCGGTACCGCCACCGCCGCGGGATATCCCGTTTCCGGTCGTGGGCCCGCTTCCGGTCGTGGTCCCTGCCCGGCCCAACGTCCAGGTCCTCCTGTACCTGCCGTACCCGCTGACCGCCGCTGAGTGGGATATCTCGGAGGTCGTCGGTTTCCAGCCCATTCTCCTGGCCGGCTGGACCTCGCTCGACGCGAATGGGACCTCGATTCTGTGGCAACCCACCGACTCCTGTAAGCGGTGGCTCGAAGGCCTGCTCTTCCCTCGCCTGAACACTCTCAAGACGCCGGTCCGGCGCCTTCTCGTGCGACTGATCCTCGAGGGCAACTTCATCTGGAGCGGAGACGACCCGGAGGTCTTCCTGGACGGCAACTCCCTGGGCAAGGCGGGCTCCGCCGGCGCCGCCGATCTCATCGGCGTGCGTCTGCCCAGCGGCGACGGACGGCGCGGCGGCGACTTCGAGATGTGGTTCTGGCTGGTGCCCGAGGCCGTCGCCCCGGGGCCGCCGATCTCCACCGGCACGCCGGCGACGACCCTATTCGCTGCCAGCCCGGAGCCCGCCGCGGCCGAGCCGAAGCTCACCGACGTTCCAGGCATCGGGCCCGCTTTCAGCGCCAAGCTCATCGCCAACGGCATTGACCGGCCGGCCGATCTCGCCGCCATGCAACCCGCCCGGCTGGCGGAGATCCTGGGCATCTCGGAGGCCAGGGCCGCCGGGCTGATCGACAACGCCCGGAAACTCTGAGACGGCCGGTCCCCGTCGCCGAAGGGCCGTCGCTCGTCGTTCCGGATCGCGACGAAGAGCTTCCGGCGTGCATGCGCGAGGCGCGGACCAGCGCTCGCGCACTCGCTCGCGCGCCGCGCTGTCCACGAGCGGCGCCCCCGTCGCACCACGCTGGTAGTGTCCATCGCGATCGGCACCACCGCCCGGAGACTCGTCAATCGCAACTTCCTGCTGCTCTGGCAGGGACAGGCGGTCAGCCAGCTGGGCAACCAGGCCTTCTCGCTGGCCATGGCTTACTGGTTGTTGGAGGCGACCGGCTCGGCGAGCTTGATGGGGCTGCTGCCCGCCTGCACGATGCTGCTCACCGCCCTGCTGGCGCCGGTCGGCGGCGCCATGGCCGACCGCTTCCCGCGCATCCGGATCCTGGTGATCTGCGACTGCCTCGCCGGGACCGCGATCCTGCTGCAGGCGGGCGCCATGATGTCCGGCCGCCTGTCGACGCCGGTGCTGGTGGCGCTGCTGCTCGCGGTGGCGACGGTCACCGGCATGGTCAACGGCTTCTTCCAGCCGTCGCTGGCGGCCGCGATCCCGGACCTGGTGCCCGCCGGCCGGCTCGCCGCGGCCAACTCGCTCAACCAGCTCTCGGTCCAGGCGTCGCTGCTGATCGGCCAGGCTGTCGGCGGCATGCTCTACCCGCTGCTCGGAGCGTCGCGGCTCTTCCTGTTCGACGGCCTGTCGTTCCTCTTCGCCGCCGGCAGCGAGGCCCTGGTGCAAGTGCCGCCGCAGCCGGTGCGCGAGCGCCTCGGCCCGGCCGCCGGCGCGCGCCAGTTCGCCGCCTCGATCCGCGAGGGCTTCGCCTACGTCCGCCGCACCCCTGGCATGCTCCCCTTCATCGCCGCCCCCGCTTCCTACAACTTCGCCACCATGGCGGTGCTCCCGCTGCTCCCCTTCTACGTCAAGCTCAATCTCCATGCCGGGGCGGAGTGGTACGGCCTGCTGATCGCCACGATCGGCTGCGGCACCATCGCCGGCTTCCTGGTCGCCGGGCTGGTGCGCGTCGCTGGCGAGGCGCGGGCGCGCTTCCTGCTGGTGGTGATCCCGCTGTCGCCGACCCCCCTGCTGCTGGCCGGCTTCGTGCACAGCCCGGGCCTCGCGCTGCCGGTCGCCTTCGCCCTGGGCTTCATGCTCGGCCTGATCAACGTCAACCTGACGACGCTGCTGCAGAGCGCCTCGCCACCCGAGCTGCGGGGCCGGGTGATGGGGCTGTTGGCGGCGCTCGGCAACGGCGTCGCGCCGCTCGGCATGGCCCTGGGCGGGCTCGCCGGAGACCTCACCGGCAAGAACATCCCGCTGGTCTTCACCGCCTGCGGCACTCTGAGCGTCTCCGTCATCGCCGTCACGCTCGGGCGCCGCTCGACCCGCCGCTACCTCGCCAGCGCCTGAGCGGTCAGGCGGGGCGCACGCGCTCCTTGAAGCGGCGTGCGGTGGTGTGGGTGACGCGCTTGAAGGCGCGCTCGAAGGTCCTCAGATCGTTGAAGCCCACCGCCTGGGCGATGTCCGCGATCGGCTGATCGCGGCTCTTGAGCAGGCGGATGGCATGCGCGACGCGCAGGCAGGCCAGCCAGTCGGTGTAACGAATGCCGATTTTCTTGCGAAAGAAAGCAGAGAAGTAGGTGGCCTCCATGCCGGCGACCTCCGCGGCGCAGGGCAGGGGGATCTCTTCTTGATAATGCTCTTCCGTGTAGCGCTTGATGCGGTCGAGCGAGGGGTAGTACTCGAAGGAGCGCCAATTGATCTCGCTCGCCTTGGCGTTCAATTCCGGGCTCACGAACACGGAAACCGGCACGCCGGCGGTCAGATTTTCATCCCTGTCGGGATGAGAAAAACCTTTCCCTGGCTCGAAGTAAGTGACCACCCGCGATTCCCCCTCTTGCAGCTGTGTCGCGCGGCGTGAATTCGTGACACCAAGGCGGAGCGCGCCGCGCCGGCCGCGCCCGCCGGGGGCGGCGCTCCCGGCGCGGGCCCAAGATATGACGCATCCGCGCCGAGAAGTGACGCCAGCTTCAAGACCGCTGCCGTCCACCTCGCCGGACTGATCGATACTCTAATTGGTAGCGCACCCCCGCGACGCACCGTCGCGGCGAGTGCCTGTCCCGACCGCGAGCCACCGGCAGTGTTCTTTTCGATCTCATCTTGCGCAACGGAGCACGCATGTTGATCCGCAGTGTCGATCCCGGCCGGCTCGTCGATGCTTACGATGTCAAGGAGCAGCTGTTCTATCCCTGGCCGGAGATCGCCGCGACGCCGTTCGGCACGGGATGGCTGGTGGTGGAGCCGGGCCGCAGGACCAAGCCTCACAATCATCACGAGCACGAGACGTTCTTCATCCTGCGCGGGCGGGGCAGGATGACCGCCGGCGGCGACAGCCGCGAGGTCGGCCCCGGCGACGTGATCTACCTGCCGCCCTTCGGCGAGCACATCCTCGAGAACCTCTCGCCGAGCGACGATCTGCATTTCCTGAGCATCTGGTGGGAGGACCCGGCGGTCCTCGCCGGCCTCAAGCAGCCGCCGGCGAGCGGCCGGGCGCGGCTGCCCCGGCGGACCCTGGCGGTCGCGGTGTGCGCCGGCGGCGGTGCCCACGGAGCCGCGGCCGCGGACCTCGCGGGGCCCGCCCTCGGCGCCGAGATCCTGGCGCGCTTCGCCGGCCTCCAGGGAGCCACGGTCCGCACGCTGCTCGATCCGGCGGCGTCGCCAACGGCGGTGGCCGGCGACGACCCCGCTTCCCTGGCCCTCTACGAGCGCCTGCGGGCGGCCGGCGAGCTCGACCGCCTCTGCTTCGCCCTGGCCGGACACGAGCAGGCCGTCAGGCGTCACTACGAGCGCACCGCGATGAGCCCCAGGCTGCGCGCGCTGGTGGACGCGGCGCTCGACCGCGGCCTGCCCGAGCTTGCGGTCACCCTCCCCGCCGAGCCCGGCGTCGCTCCACCGCCGTCGCCGGGCCTCGCCGGCCAGCGCTTCGAGGACTGGTTCGCGCGCGCGGCCCGGGTCCTCGCGGCGGCAACCGCCGGGGCAACGGCAGGGCACGCGACCGAGGACACTGCGGGGGCAGCGGAGGAAGACACGGAGCGTCCGGTCGTCTTCCTCGGCCTCGGCGATGCCTTCCACTATGCCGTGGTCCTGCCCGCCCTGGCCGAGGCCGCCGGCGTCCCCGCCTTCTCCCCGCTGGCCCTGGTCGAGGCGGAGGACTACCGCGCCGTGCTCGCCGGCGCCGAGACGCCGGCACGGTGGCAGCCCTGGCTTCGCGACCTCGCGCGGCGGGTGGCGCAGGACCACGAGGGGCTGGCGCCGCCGACGCAAGCCTGGACCTCCGAGCAGCAGCGCTTCGCCGGCGTTCTCCTGCGCCTGGCCGAGGAGGCTGCCGCCGCCTACCAGCCGGCGACCTTCTCGCCGGGCGAGGCGGCGCGGCAGCTCGACGAGCTGGCGCGGGCGGCGAGCGCCTTCGCGGCGGCCGAGGAGCCCTGGCGCCACGTCGCCTCGCGCCGCGAGGAGCGCAACACCGGCGTCGCGCTCGAGCTGCTGGCCGCGAAGCTGCTGGCCCAGCTGGCGCACCCGCTGGCGCCGGCATGGAGCGCCCGCCTCTGGCGCGGCCTCGGCTACATGTCACGGCTCGGCGAGGGCGGCGAGGGAAGCTGGGAGGAAGTCCCCAGCTTCGTACCCACCGGCAACCCCATCCGCGGCCTCGACGACCTGGCGCCGGCCCAGCGGGCCGCGGCCGAACCGCCCGGCCAGGCCAGCACCGTCGAGTCACCACGTCACCAGGCCACCGCCGAACCCCTGGGCCAGCCCGCCGCCGAGCCGCCCCGTCCGTCCACCGCCCCCCCACCCTCCCCGCGCCGGCGCCGCGCCCCGGCCGGCCGGCCGCGAGAAGCCGGGGGCCGATGATGCGCCTGCCGCACGACGACATGGACGCGGGCTGGCTGGCGCTGCTGCCGCCGCCGCCCCCGCCGCAGCCGCTGCTCGGCGAGCAGCGCGTCGGCTCGGCCGTCGTCGGGGCCGGGCTGACCGGCCTGGCCATCGCGCGCCGCCTCGCCGAGCTGCGGCCGGGAGAGCCGGTGGCGGTGGTCGAGGCCCAGCGCATCGGCTTCGGCGCCTCCGGCCGCAACGCCGGCTTCGTCGTCGAGCTGACCGACTTCGCGGCATCCATGGCGGCGCCCGACCGCGCGCGCTACCTGCGCGTCGCGCGCTTCGGCCTCGAGTGCCTACGGGAGCTGGTGGCCCGGCACGCCATCGAGTGCGACTGGGACGAGAGCGGCTTCCTGCGCGCCGCGGCGGGAGCCGAAGGGCTGCGCCAGCTCGCCCGCTGGCCCGCGCGCCTCGACGCCGCCGGCATGTGCCACCGCTGGCTCGACGCCGAGGCCACCGCCGCCCTCACCGGCACCCGCTTCTACCGTGCGGCCATCCACCTCCCGCACACCGTGACCGTGCAACCCGCCGCGCTGGTGCACGGTCTCGCCCGCTCCCTCCCCGAGGAGGTGACGGTGTTCGAGGCGTCGCCGGTGCGCGCCATCCGCCGCCGCCGTCCCGCGAGACCCCCGGCCGGGCACCGCCCCCGGGGAGACCGCACCGCGCCGGGCCGCGGCAGCCAGGGCGACCGCGCCGGCCGCGCCTCCGGCGGCTTCCGCCTCGAGGCAGGCGCCGGCGCGCTGCTCTGCGACCGCCTCTTCCTGGCCGCCAACGGCTACACCCCGGGGCTGGGCTTCCTGCGGCACCGCGCCCTGCCGCGCTTCAGCTTCGCCAGCCTGACCCGCGTCCTCACCGGCGCCGAGCAGGCGGACCTGGGAGGCGAGCGGCACTGGGGCGTGCTGGCCAGCGACCCCTCCGGCTCGACGGTGCGGCGCACCCGCGACCAGCGCCTCCTGATCCGCAACACCTTCCACTACAGCCCCTCGCCCGCGGTGCGGCCGCGGGTGCGCCGGGCTGCCGGGCAGCGGCATCGCGCGGCCCTCGCGGCGCGTTTTCCCGCCCTGCGCGAGGTCCCCTTCGACTACACCTGGAGCGGCCTCTACGCCACCTCGGCCAACGGCCAGCCCTACTTCGGCGAGCTCGCGCCCGGCCTGTTCACGGCGGCGGTGTTCAACTTCGCCGGCATCGCCATGGGGACCGCCGCGGGACGGCTGCTCGCCGACCTCGCCCTGGGCGAGCCCTCGCCGCCGCTCACGGATCTGCGCCAGCTGCCGCCGCCGAGCTGGCTCCCCCCCGAGCCGTTGCGCAGCCTCCACGGCTGGCGCGAAGTCGCGCGGCAGAACGCCCGCGCGGGTGCCTACCTCTAGGAGCGGCGATCCACGACCGGCCTTCCACCCATGGCAGACCTTCGACAGCAGAGGCGACCAGCGATGAGAGGACGGACGAGGATCGAAGCCACCGGCTCCCGCGTGCCTCGCGCGGCGCTCGACGTGATCGGGATCGGCTTCGGGCCGGCCAACCTGGCGCTCGCGGCGTGCCTCGAGGAGGAGCCGCGGAGCGTCGACGGGAGCGTCGACGGCCGGCCGCTGCGCAGCCTCTTCCTGGAGCGCAAGGCGAGCTACGAGTGGCATCCCGACATGCTGCTCGAAGGGGCCGAGATCCAGGTGCCGTTCCTCAAGGACCTGGTGAGCCTGCGCAACCCGCGCAGCCGGTTCTCGTTCCTCAACTACCTGCAAGAGCACGACCGGCTGCTCGACTTCGTCAACCTGCGCCGATGGTTCCCCACCCGCCTCGAGTTCAATCACTACTACCGCTGGGTGGCGGCGCAGCTCGCCGATCGCGTGCGCTACGGCCGGGCGGTGGAGGCGGTGCTGCCGGTCGAGGGCGGCAACGGCGCGGTGGAGCTGCTGCAGGTCGTCGCGCGGCACCTCGAGACCGGCAGGCTCGAGCAGTACCGGACCCGCAACCTGGTGGTGGCCACCGGCGGCATCCCCTACGTCCCTCCCGGGATCGACGTCGAGGCCGTCGAGAAGGTGTTCCACTCGCAGAGCTTCCTGCGCCAGGTCCGCCGGCACTTCCCGCTGGCCGACGCGCCCTACCGCTTCCTCGTCGTGGGCTCGGGCCAGAGCGCCGCCGAGATCTTCCAGTACCTGTTCTCGCGCTATCCGAACGCCGAGGTCACGGCGGCCCTGCGGCGCTTCGCCTACAAGCCCGCCGACGAGAGCGAGTTCGTCAACGAGATCTACTCGCCGGCGATGACCGACGTCTTCTTCGGCCTGCCGGAGGCCGAGCGCTGCTATCTCAAGAGCGCACACGCGGACACCAACTACTCGGCGGTCGACCTCGAGCTGATTCGCGCCATCTTCCGCTCGCTGTACGAGATGAAGGTGAAGGGCGACACCCGGGTGCGCATCCGCTCGCTGGTCGAGCTGAGGCAGCTCGAGCGGAACGGCTCCGGGATCGTCGTCAAGCTGTGGAACAAGGCCGCCGGGCGCATGGAGCGCCTGGAGGCGGATGGCGTCGTGCTCGCCACCGGCTTCCAGCGCCCGCCCCGCCATCCGCTGCTCGCCGGCCTCGCCGAGCACCTGCTGGTCAAGGAGGACGGGGACTATCAGGTCGGCCGCGACTATCGCGTGGCGAGCCTGCCGCGCTTCGCTCCCGGGATCTACCTGCAGGGATTCTGCGAGAGCACCCACGGGCTCAGCGACGCGGTGCTGTCGGTGCTGCCCATCCGCAGCCGCGAGATCGCGGACTCCCTCGGCGGCGCCCTCGCCCGCGCCACGATCGCCACCGGCGCCGCCCGCGCCACCCGTGCCGCCCCCCGCCCGCGCCGGCGGCGACAGGCTCCCGTTCCGCCCGCCGCCGCCCCCGCCGCGGTCTACCTGCCGGGCCCGGGCGCTCCTCCCGTCACGGCGGCGATCTCCGACCTGGCCGAGCTGGAGCTGCAGGAGCTCGCCGAGACGGCTCTCGAGAGCGGAGGACGCCGATGAAGAGAGCATTGATCACCGCCACGCCGCCGACCCCGAACGGCGACCTCCACGTCGGCCACCTCTCGGGGCCCTACCTGGCCGCGGACGTCTTCAAGCGCTACTGCCGCCTCGCCGGCCGCGAAGCCTTCTTCATCACCGGCGGCGACGACAACCAGAGCTACGTCGCCACCAAGGCCGAGCAGCTCGGCTCGACGCCCCCCGCGGTGGCGGCGCGCTTCGACGACGAGATCGTCGAGACCCTGCGGCGGGCGCGGATCGAGACCGACGTCTACGTCAGGCCGCTCTCCTCGCCGCGGCACGCGCGCTTCGTCGCCGACTTCGTCCGCCGTCTCCACGCCGCCGGCAAGCTGGTCGCGCGGGAGAGCGACGCGGCATGGTGCGGGCACTGCCGCCGGTACCTCTTCGAGGCCCACGTCACCGGCATCTGCCCGCACTGCGGCGCGCACTCGGACGGCAGCTCCTGCGAGACCTGCGCGCAGCCGAACCAGTGCATCGACCTGCTCGACGCCACCTGCAAGCGCTGCGGCAACCCGGCGCAGCGGCGCCCGGCGAAGCGCCTGTTCTTCCCGCTGGCGCCCTACGACCGGCGGCTCGGCGAGCACCTGGCGCGCGCCAGCATGGGGTCGCACCTCGCGGCGCTGTGGGACACCATGCTCGGCCAGGGGCTGCCCGAGATCCCGATCACCCATCCCGCCGACTGGGGCCTGCCGGTGCCGGTGCCCGGCTTCGACGGCCAGCGCCTCTACGCCTGGTTCGAGATGGCGCCGGGCTACCTCTCCGCCACCGAGGAGATGCTGGCGGGCGTCGGACGCGGCGGCGGCTGGGAGGACTGGTGGCGGTCCGACGACGCCGAGGTGGTGCAGTTCTTCGGCTACGACAATGGCTACTTCCACACCATCCTGTTCACCGCCGAGCTGATCGCCTACGACCCGGAGATCCGCCTGCCGGCCGCCTTCGTCACCAACGAGTTCTACCGCCTCGAGGGCGACAAGTTCTCGACCAGCCGCTCCCATGCCATCTGGGGCAAGGAGGCGCTCGACCACCTGCCGGCCGACGTCCTGCGCTGGTACCTCTGCCGCGACCGGCCGGAGACCGAGCAGACGAACTTCCGCCTGCGCGAATTCCGCGAGGCGGCGGCGCGGCACCTCGCCGGGCTCTGGGAGCCGTGGCTGTTGCGGCTGGCGCGCCGGGTGCGGAACGACTACGACGGCTTCGCGCCGGCGAGCGCCGCGCCGGCCGCCAGCCAGGCGCCTTTCGTCGCCGAGCTGCGGCAGCTGGTGCTGGCGGCGACGCGCGCCTATCAGGAGGACGGCTTCTCGCCGCGGCGGGTGGTGGCGGCCTGCGACGGCCTGGTGCGGGCGGCCAGCGACTTCGCCGCGGCCGAGGCCTTCTGGCGCCCCGAGGCGGTCGACCGGCGCCGCACCGCCGTCGCGCTCGAGCTCGCCGCCGCCGCCACGCTGGCGGTGCTCGTCTCCCCGATCATGCCCGGCTTCGGCGCCCGGCTCTGGTCGGAGCTCGGCTTCGCCGCTCCCCCGGCGCCGGGAAGCTGGCCCGCCGAGCCGGTGGCGGTGCCGGCCGGGCAGCGCCTTCACGGCATGGACGCTCCGTACTTCGCGGGCGTCGACGCGGGCTGCGACGCGCTGGCGGCGGCCGCCGCCGCGCGCACCGCCGCCCGCGCCGCGCCGCGCGCCGCCCCGGTGGCGCGCCGGCCACCGCCGCCCGAAGCCGCCAGGGGACCGGCGCAGTCGCCACCCGGTGACCCCGAGGCACAGGTCCTGAACGCCATCTCGAGCAAAGGACGACGCGCATGAACGACAACTTCGACGTCATCATCATCGGCGGCGGGCCGGCGGGGACCACCGTCGGCGGCAAGCTCGCGCAGCGCGGGCGCAAGGTCCTCATCCTGGAGCGCGAGAAGTTCCCGCGCTTCCACATCGGCGAATCGATCACCGCTTTCGGCTTCACCGTGTTCAAGGAGCTGGGCGTCTACGACGAGCTTGACGCGATGAACGAGGTGAAGAAGATGGGGCTCGAGTTCGTGCTCTGGGACAAGGCGTTCAAGGTCTACTTCGCGCGCGAGAGCCCGCAGGGGCCGCGCCGCTGGGCCTTCCAGATGGCGCGCGGCCCGTTGGACAAGGTGCTGCTCGACAACGCCCGGCGCCTGGGCGTCGACGTGCGCGAGGAGCACCTGGTCAAGCGCGTGCTCTTCGACGGCGAGCGGGCGGTTGGCGTGGAATACAAAGACTACTCCCACGGCCCCTCCGAGGAGCTCAAGACCGCGTACGCCGACTGGATCGTCGACGCCTCGGGCCAGGGCGCGCTGATCAATCACCAGCTGCGGAACAACTGGTACGCCGACCCGCTGCTCGAGTACAAGATGGCGGTGTTCTCGCACTGGCGCGGCGACATCGAGGTGAAGAACACCGAGGACGAGCTGAACTTCAAGCTCTGCGTGCACAAGAACCGCCGCGACTGGGCATGGTACATCCCGGTGGCGAAGGACACGCTGTCGCTGGGCGTGGTGCTGAGCCAGCAGACGGTCAAAGACGAGGCGCAGACCAAGAGCCTCGAGCAGATCTTCTACGACTACGCCCGCGACATCCCCTTCATCAGCGAGATCCTGCAGAACCCGACCCTGAAGACGGTGGAGAAGTTCCGCGTGGTGCGGGACTATTCCTACCGCTCCAACCGCTACTACGGCGATCATTGGGCCATCGTCGGCGACAGCGCCGGCTTCATCGATCCCATCTTCTCGACCGGGCTGCAGGTCGCGTTCAACAGCGCCTATGCCCTGATCGATCCGCTCGACGAGCTGCTGCACAAAGAGCAGGCGGACCTGTCGCGCCTGGTGCCCTACGACCGCGCGGTGGACCGCTACTACCGCATCAACTCGATGCTGGTCTACCTGTTCTATCTCTGCCGGCTCGACTACCGGAACTACAACTTCACCTACATGTGGAGCAACATCCAGTGGTCGAGCTGGTCGGACCGCCTGCGCTGCGCCTGGCTCTACCTGCGCTACATCTTCGGCTCCCGGGACCAGAAGGCCACCTGGTTCAACGAGATCCTCTTCGGCAATCCCGGGGCGAAGAACCCGCTCGGCGACGTGGCCATGGCCCTGTCGCGCAACTACGATAAGGTTTTCCACGAGCGCGCCCAGGAGATCGCGCGCGCGCCGCGGCAGGAGCACCTGATCGAGGCTTGACGGACCGCGGCGACGGGGGCGCGTACCGGTGGAGGATCGCGAGACATGACCCAGGACATCAGGCAGGCTTTCCGCCAGATCGCCGCCCATCCCGGCTACACCCTGGTCACCGTGCTGACGCTGGGTCTTGGCATCGGCGCCAACACCGCCATCTTCAGCCTGGCACGCGGCGTGCTGCTGCGCCCGCTGCCCTACGCCCACGGCGGCGAGCTTGTGCACCTCGTGCCGCGCTCGTCGGGGACGGTCGCGGACCAGATCTTCTTCCCGGTGCCGGAGGTGCTCGACTACCGCCGCCAGAACCAGACCTTCCAGGCCCTCCCCGAGTACCACTCCATGGCCTTCAACCTGCTCGGCCAGGGCGAGCCGGACCGCGTCCAGACCGGCGTCGTGTCGGCGGACTTCTTCCGCGAGCTCGGCGTCAAGCCGCTGCTCGGCCGCGACTTCCGCCAGGAGGACGACCACCCGGGGGCCGACCCGGTGCTGCTGCTCACCTACGACTACTGGCGGGACCGCTTCGGCGGCGACCCCGGCATCGTCGGCCAGCGGCTGCGCATGAACGACCGGCCGATCCTGGTCATCGGCGTGCTGCCCCGCCTCCCCGCCTATCCCGGCAAGGACCGGGTCTTCATGCCCACCTCGTCGTGTCCCTACCGCTCGGCGGAATCCACCAAGGCCAGCCGCACCTTCCGCCTGGTGAGCCTGTGGGGGCGGCTGAAGCCCGGCGTCACCGTCGCCAAGGCCCAGGCCGACGTCTCGACCATCGCCGCCCGCATCCAGCGCGAGTACCCCATCCACGCCGTCGCCGGCATGACGGTGACGCTGGCGCCGGTGCGCGACGAGCTGGTGGGCCGCTTCCGGCCGACCCTGCTCATCCTGCTGGGGACCGCGGGGCTGGTGCTGCTGCTCGCCTGCGCCAACGCCGCCAACCTCACCTTCGCGCGCCTGCTCGCGCGCGAGAAGGAGGTGGTGGTGCGCGCCGCGCTCGGCGCCAGCCGCGGCCGGGTGATCCGGCAGCTGCTGACCGAGAGCGTGCTCACCGCGCTGCTGGGAGGCGTGCTCGGCATCGTGCTGGCGGTGAGCGGCCTCGGCCTGCTCGTCGCCTTCGCGAATCGCTTCACGCCGCGCGCCGGCGACGTCCGCATCGACGGCCTGGTGATGCTGTTCTGCCTGGGGCTGTCGTTCGCGGCCGGGCTGGCCGCGGGCTGGGTGCCGGCGGTGCAGGCGCTGCGCCACGACCTGGCCGCGTCGCTCAAGGACGGCGCCGGCCGCTCCACCGCCTCCGCCGGCAAGCGCCGCTTCCGCGACCTGATGGTGGCGGCCCAGGTCGCGCTGTCGCTGGTGCTGCTGATCGGCGCCGGGCTGATGGTCCGCAGCCTGGTGCGGCTGCTGCAGGTCGATCCCGGCTTCCGCTCGGAGAGAGTGCTCACCGCCACCCTCGAGCTGCCGTTCTCGAAGTACGCCACCGGGCCGCAGACCATCGATTTCTTCCGGCGGCTGCTGGCGGACCTCGCGGGCCAGCCGAGCGTGGTCTCGGCCGCGGTCTCGAGCGACGTGCCGATGGGAGGCGCCGACCAGATGACGCCCGCCTTCCGGGTCGACGGGCAGCCCGTGCCGCCCGGACAGCCGGCGCCGCGGGCGGACGTCCACGTCGCCAGCGAGGAGTACTTCCGCACCCTCGGCATCCCGCTGCTCGCGGGGCGCGGCTTCTTGCCGAGCGACGACACGAAGGCCCCGAAGGTGGTGGTCGTCAACCACGAGCTGGCCCGGCACTGGTGGCCCGACCGCAGCCCTCTCGGGCAGCGCATCGCCCTCGAGCTGCCCAACCGCTCGGAGTGGCGCACCGTGGTCGGGGTGGCCGCCGACGTGCGGCACCAGGGCCTGGGGGCGCCGATGCGCCCCACCTTCTACCTCCCCTTCCAACAGCTGCCCGGCCCCGGCTCGCAGATCTTCGTGCGCACCCGCACCGAGCCCGCGGCGTTCCTCGCCAGCCTGCGCGCCGCGGTCGCCCGCATCGACCACGAGCAGCCGGTGGCCGACGTCGAGACCCTCGAGCAGGTCTACGACGGCGCGCTGGCGCCCACGCGCCTGACCACCGTCCTGCTGTCGCTGTTCGCCGCGCTGGCCCTGGCCATCACCGGCATCGGCATCGGCGCGGCCGTCTCCTTCTCCGTCGGCGAGCGCATCAAGGAGACGGCCATCCGCATGGCCCTGGGGGCCGACTCCGGGAGCGTCCGGGCGTGGCTCTTCCGGCGTGCCATGGGCCCGGTCTGCGTGGGCCTGGCGCTCGGCCTGGCCACGGCGCTGCTGCTCACCCGGCCGCTCGCCGCCCTGCTGTTCGGCATCGAGCCCGACGACCCGCTCGCCCTGAGCGGCGCGCTGGCCCTGCTGCTCGCCATCGGCGTGGCGACCTGCCTGCTCCCCGCGCGGCGCGCCACGCGGGTGGACCCCGCCGCGACCCTGCGCTCGTGAGGCCAACCCACCCAGGCGAGCGCATGCCGAGCAGTAGGAGGATGCCGAGCGGAAGCGAGCCATGGGCAAGAGGAGAACCCCAGCCGGGGACCTGCCGCGGGCGGCGCGGGTAGGGCCGGCATCGGCATCGGCCAGGCCCGAGGCGCAGGTCAGATCCGAGGCACCGCCCAAGCGGCTGGGCGCGGCTCGCGGCGGCGACGGCGGCGGCAGCCGCGACGAGCTGCTGGCGGCTCCGCCGGCGGAGCGCTCCGACCTGATCCTGGCCCTGCTGCGCCGCCAATCGGCACGAATCCTCGAGCTGCCACCTGCGCGGGTGCGGGTGGACCGGCCGCTCGCGGCCCACGGCCTCGACTCGCTGGCCGCGGCCGAGCTCATGGGGGAGATCGAGGCGAGCCTGGGCGTGCAGGTCGACCTCGCCTCGCTTCTGGAGGGACAGACTCTCGCGCAGCTGGGGGAGCAGGTGGAAAACCTCCTCGCGGGGGCGCCTCGATTGGCTGCGGCGAGTGCGGCGGCCGGGGAGCCCACGCCATCTGCCCCGGCGCCGGCAGCCGCAGGTGCGGAAGCGAACCAGGTAGGCACTGATCAGGCGGCAGTCGCGAAGGCCCAAACCGCCGTCGCGGCAAGCACTGCCGCGGTGGCAAGCGCTGCCGGGGTGCTGGAGTCCGCGGCGGCCGCAATCCTGGGCGCCGCGGGACCTCACCGCTACCCCCTCTCCCACGGCCAGCGCGCCCTCTGGCTGCTCGACCGCCTCGTGCCGGGCGGCAATCCGGCCTACATCATCGCCGGGGCGGCGCGAATCCGCGGCCATGCCGGCAGCCGCACCTCCCGGGTGGACCTGCGGCATTCCCCCGCCGGCACTTCAGGCAGGCCGCTCGACGTGCCGCGGCTCCGGCAGGCGCTGGCGGTGCTGGTCGAGCGGCATCCGGCGCTGCGCACCACATTCGAGCAGGACGGCGAGGATGCGGTGCAGGTGGTGCACGACGAGGCGGCGTTCGACTTCTGCGAGGAGGACGCCCGCGATTGGAGCGAGGAGCAGCTCACTGAGCGTTTGGTGGAAGAAGCGCACCGGCCCTTCGACCTGGTGCGCGGACCGCTGCTGCGGGTGGTGCTGTTCCGCAGGCGGCGCGACGAGCGCCTGGTGGTGCTTGCCGTGCATCACCTGGTGGCGGACTTCTGGTCGATGGGAGTCCTCCTGCGCGAGCTTGGAGCGGTCTACGGCGGGCGCACCCTGCAGGCACCCTCCGCCTCGACCTGGTCCCTCGGCGCCGCCGGCGCCTCCGGCGGCGCCCCCTCCTACGCCGACCTCCTGCGCCGGCAGGACGAGCGGCTGGCTGGACCCGAAGGGAACCGCCTCGGGGCCTTTTGGCGCTCCGCCCTGCCGCCGGGGGCTCCTCCGATCGACCTGCCCACCGACCGGCCGCGGCCGCCGCTGCAGACCTTCCGCGGCGGCGCGCGGTCGTTGCGGCTGGACCGCGGGCTGACCACCGGCCTCTACGCCCTCGGCCGCCGGGCCGGGGCCACCCCGTTCATGACCCTCCTCGCCGCCTTCCTGGCGCTGCTCCACCGCGCCAGCGGCCAGGAGGAGCTGCGGGTGGGGACGCCGGCGTCCGGCCGCGGCTCGCCCGGGCTGGCCGGCGTCGTCGGCTACCTCGTCAACCCGGTCGTGGTGCGCGGCGATCTCGCGGGCGACCCGACCTTCGAGGAGCTGCTGGCGCGCGTGCGGGAGGCGGCGATCGCGGCCTTCGTTCACCAGGACTACCCCTTCCCGCTGCTCGCCGAGCGGCTGGGCGAGGAGCGCGACCCCAGCCGCTCGCCGATCTTCCAGGTGATGTTCGTGCTCTACCGGGAGCGCCGGCGCCGCGAGCGCGGCCTCGGGACGCTGGCGCTCGGCGAGGCCGGGGCGAGCCTCGACCTGGGCGGCCTGGTGCTCGAGGCGGTGCCGCTGCCGAGGCGCAGCGCCCAGCTCGACCTGACCCTGGCCATGGCCGACGTCGACGGCGGGCTCGCCGCCTCGCTGCAGTTCAACTCCGACCTCTTCGACGCCGCCACCGCCTTGCGCCTCCTCCACCAGCTGCGCACCCTTGCCTCGGCCGTCGCCGCCGTCGCCGCCCCCCGCCGCGCCCGCGCCGGCGGCCCGCGTCGCAAGATCCGAGACCTGCCGCTCCTCGGCGCCGCCGAGCGCCACCAGCTGCTGCGCGAGTGGAACGACACCGCGATCGACTCCCAGCTTCCCCCATCTGCCGAGCCTTCCCCCCCTCTGCCGCCCTTTGGGCGGGGGTCTCACGACTGGCAACGCCGGAGGACTTCGATCCCTCGCCCAAAGGGCGGCGGAGGGGGGGAAGGCTCGGCGCTCTCGGCAACCGCCGCCCTCGTGCACCAGCTGTTCGAGTGGCAGGCCGCGCGGCGGCCGGCGGCGCCGGCGGTCGCCGGCCTGGGCGTGACCCTGACCTACGCCGAGCTGGAGGCGCGGGCCAACCGGCTGGCACGCTACCTGCGGCGCCTGGGCGTCGGGCCGGAGGCGCGGGTCGCGCTGTGCGGCGGGCGCTCGACGGAGATGGTGGTGGCGCTGCTCGGCATCCTGAAGGCGGGCGGCGCCTACGTGCCGCTCGACCCGGCCCACCCCGCCGAGCGCCTGGCGCTGGTGCTCGCCGACAGCGCGCCGGCCGTGCTGCTGACCGAGGAGCGCTGGCTCGAGCGCCTCGGCGCCGGCGCCTCGCCGGCCGGCGACGACGACGCCGGACCGTTCGTCGTCTGCCTCGATCGCGAGCGCGAGTGGATCGACGCCGAAGACGGCACCGCGCTGGCCGCCACAGCCCCCGCCGCCGGGCCGGAGAGCCTGGCCTACCTGATCTACACCTCGGGCTCGACCGGCAGGCCGAAGGGCGTCGGGCTCCCCCACCGCGCGGTGGTCAACTTCCTCCGCTCGATGGCCGAGCGGCCGGGGCTCGGCGCGGGCGCCGGCCGGCGGCCGGTGGTGCCGGCCCTCACCACTCTCGCCTTCGACATCGCGGGGCTCGAGATCTACCTGCCGCTGGCGCTGGGCGGCCGGGTCGAGGTGGTGAGCGGCGACGAGGCGGCCGACGGGCGCCGGCTGGCGGCGCGGCTGGCGGCCGCCGGTGTGACGGCGATGCAGGCGACCCCGGCGACCTGGCGCCTGCTCCTCGACGCCGGCTGGCAGGGGCCGCCGCCGCTCCAGGCGCTGTGCGGCGGCGAAGCGCTGCCGCGCGAGCTGGCCGCGGCCCTGCTCGCCCGCGGCGTCGAGCTGTGGAACGTCTACGGCCCGACCGAGACCGCGGTCTGGTCGGCCGCCCGGCGAGTCGCCGCGCCCGCGGATACGGCGGCAGCCGCGGCCGGCGCCGCCGTCGGGCTCGGACGCCCGATCGCCAACACCCGCCTCTACGTGGTCGACCGGCGCGGCATGCCGGGCGCGGAGTGCGAACCGATGCCGCTCGGGGCGCCCGGCGAGCTGTGGATCGGCGGCCACGGCGTGGCGCGCGGCTACGCGGGACGCCCGGACCTGACCGCCGCGCGGTTCGTGCCGGATCCCTTCGGCGGCGAGCCGGGGGCGCGCCTCTATCGCACCGGCGACCTGGTGCGCCGGCGCGCCGACGGCGACCTCGACTTCCTGGGGCGGATCGATTTCCAGGTCAAGGTGCGCGGCTTCCGCATCGAGCTCGGCGAGGTCGAGTCGGCGCTGCTGCGGCATCCGGCGGTGGGCCAGGCGGTGGTGGTGGCGCAGGGCGAGGACGCCGACCGCCGCCTGGTCGCCTACCTGGTGGCGGGGCCCGGAGCGGTGGCGCCCGAGGCGGCGGAGCTGCGCGACTTCCTGCGCCGGCGGCTGCCCGACTACATGGTGCCGGCCGACTTCCTGGCCCTCGATCGCCTGCCGCTCTCGCCCAGCGGCAAGCTCGACCGCCGGGCGCTGCCGGTCCCCGCGCCGGCGCGGGAGCGGCACGGCGGCGCCGCCGACGGCGATGCTCTCCGCACGCCGGCCGAGGAGCTGGTGGCGGGGGTGTGGGCCGAGGTGCTGGGCGTCGGCCGCGAGCAGGTCGGAGCGGACGACGACTTCTTCCGGCTCGGCGGACACTCGCTGCTGGCCATCCGGGTGGCGGCCCGGCTGCGCGACCTGACGGGCGTCGAGATGCCGCTCCCCAGGCTGCTGCAGCTCTCCCGCCTGGAGGACCTGGCGCGGGAGATCGAGACTCAGGGAGGCGCCGGGCTCCCCCAGGCCGCGCCCATCCGGCGCCTGCCGCCCGAGGAGCGCGCCGCGGCGGAGACGGAAAAGGCGGCGCTGTCGTTCGCCCAGGAGCAGCTCTGGTTCCTCGACCGGCTGGAGCCGGGCAGCCCCACCTACAACCTGCCGGGCGCCCTGCGCCTGGTGGGCCCGCTCGACGTCGCCGCCCTCGCCGCGAGCCTTGACCGGGTCCACCGCCGTCACGAGGTGCTGCGCACCGTCTTCGTGGCGCGGGACGGCGGGCCCCGGGGCAGCGTGGCGGTCGCCGTGCCCGCGCCCGGCGGCGGCGCGGCGGCGCTGCCGCTGGTCGATCTCTCCAGCCTGCCGCCCGGGCCCCGCGCGTCGACGGCGGCCGGCCTGATCCGCGACGAAGCCCGGCGCCCCTTCGACCTCGCCGCCGGCCCGCTGCTGCGCGCCGCCCTGCTGCGCCTTGCGGACACCTCTCGCGACGGTCCGCAGCGAGCCGTGGCGGGACCCTCGCCGCGCCCCGCCGCCGATGCCGAGCACGTCCTGCTGCTGACCCTGCACCACATGGTCGCCGACGGCTCCTCGCTCGAGATCCTTGCCCGGGACCTGGCCGCTTTCTATGCCGCCGGGGCACGGGCCGCTTCGCTTCCCGAGCTGCCCGTCCAGTACGCCGACTTCGCCCGCTGGCAGCGCGAGTGGCTCTCGGGCGAGGTGCTGGCGGCCGAGCTGGCCTGGTGGCGGGAGCAGCTGGCCGGCGCGCGCGGCGAGCCGCCGCATCTGGACCTGCCGCTCGACCGGCCGCGCCCCGCGGCGCCGAGCCCGCGCGGGGTCCGCCGCCGCTGGGCCGTGCCCGCCGCCCTCGCCGGCGAGCTGGCCGTTCTGGGCCAGCGCCGCGGCGCCACCCTCTACATGACCCTGCTGGCTGCCTTCGCCACGCTACTCCGGCGCCACGGCGCCCAGGACGACCTGGCGGTCGGCACGGTCGTCGCCAGCCGCGACCGGCTCGAGATCGAGAACCTCGTCGGCCCCTTCTTCAACACCCTGGTGCTGCGCCTCGGCCTGGCGGGCGATCCGGGCTTCGGCGAGCTGCTGGCGCGCGTCCGGCAGGTGGCGCTGGCCGTCTTTGCCCACCAGCACGTCCCCTTCGACAAGCTGGTGGCCGAGCTGGCGCCGCAACGCGGCCTGGCGGAGACGCCTTTCGTCCAGGCGCTGTTCGCCCTGCAGCCGCCGCTGCCGGAGCTGCCCCTCGCCGGCCTCGCGGTCGAGTACCTGGACACCGACAGCGGCACCGCCAAGTTCGACCTGTCGCTCGCCGTCGCGAGGACCGCGGCGGGCGGCCTGGCCGGGGCCTGGACCTTCCGCGCCGAGCTCTTCGACCCGGCGACCGTCGAGCGGTTCGGCGAGCAGCTGCACACCCTGCTGCGGGGGATCGCGGCCGGAGCGGACCGCCCCCTCTCCGAGCTGCCCCTGCTCTCGCCGGCCGAGCGCCACCAGGCGCTCTGCGAGTGGCAGGCGACCGCCTGGGTGGCAGGCGGGGACGACCTGGTCCACGAGCCGTTCGAGCGCCAGGCGGCGCGCGACCCCACGGCGGTAGCCCTGGTCGAGCACCGGGAGGGCGTGGCGGGCGAGCGGACGCTCATCTACGGCGAGCTCGAGGCCTGGGCGAACCGGCTGGCTCAGGCCCTGCGCGCGCAGGGGGTGGGTCCGGAGACCGTCGCCGGCATCTGCGCCGAACCCTCGTTCGCGATGGTGGCCGGCCTGCTCGCCATCCTCAAGGCCGGCGGAGCCTACCTGGCGCTCGACCCCGCGCATCCGCCGGAGCGCCTGGCCGCCCTTCTCGCCGACTCGGGGGCGCAAGCCGTCCTCGCCGGCGAGCAAGCCGCCGAGCGCCTGCCCTCCACGGTCCGCCGCGTGCTCCTCGAGGACTGGGCCCAGGAGTCCGGTCGTGTCCCCGATTGCCCTGGCCTCCCCGCCTCCCGTCCCCCGGCGTGGCCGCGCGCCGGCGCCGACACCGCCGCCTACGTGCTCTACACCTCCGGCTCCACCGGGACGCCCAAGGGAGTGGTCGTCTCCCATCGCGCCGTCGCCAACCGCCTGCGCTTCCAGGTCGCCGCCGACCTCGAGCCGGGCGCCCGCGTTCTGCAGCGCACTCGTCTCGGCTTCGACGTTTCGGTGCTCGAGGTCTTCGCCCCGCTGTGGGTCGGGGCGACGGTCGTGCTGCCGGAGCCGGGGCGCCAGCAAGACGCCGCCTACCTGGCGCGCCTGATCGCCGCCGCCGGCGTCACCAATCTCGCCCTCCCGCCGGCCCTGTTCCCGGCGCTGCTCGCCGAGGAAGCGTTCCTCAGCGGCCGCGCGCTGCGCCTCGTCGTCACCGGCGGCGATCGCGTGCCCGGCGACCTGCCGCAGCGCTACGGCTCGGCCTTCGCCGCCGCCGCCGCCGGCGCCGGCGCCGCACCGCTCCTCATCTCGCGCTACGGCCCGACCGAGGCCACGATCTCGGTCGCCGAGTGGAGGTGCCGGACCGACCACGGCGAACCGGCCGCGCTCGCCGGACCGAGCGTGCCGATTGGCCGGCCGATCGCCGGCGCGCGCCTCTACCTGCTCGACCGCGGTTGCCGCGAGGTGCCCAGGGGAGCGCCCGGCGAGCTGTGCATCGCCGGCGCCTGCCTGGCGCGCGGCTATCTCGGGAGGCCGGAGCTGACTGCCGCGGCGTTCTCCCCCGACCCCTTCGCGCGCCTCGCCGGCGACTCGGGCGGCCGCCTCTATCGCACCGGCGACCTGGCGCGCTGGCGTGCCGACGGCGCCCTCGAGTTCCTGGGGCGCATCGACCGTCAGGTCAAGATCCGCGGCATCCGGCTCGAGCTCGGCGAGGTCGAGGCGATCCTGGGCCGCCATCCCGAGGTGCGGGAGGTGGCGGTCGTCGACCGCGACGAGCCCGCCACCAGCGGCAAGCGCCTGGTGGCCTACGTCGTGCCCGCCGAAGAATCCACCGCCCTCGGCCCGCGCCTGCGCCGCTACCTCGGCGAGCGCCTCCCCGCCTACATGGTGCCGGCCGCCTTCGTCACGCTCCCGCGCCTGCCGTGGACCGCCAACCTCAAGCTCGACCGCGACGCGCTGCCGGAGCCGGAGAGCCTGGCGGACGCGGGCACCGGCGCGGCCGGCCAGCGGCAGCCGGGCAATCCGGTCGAGGAGGTGCTCGTCAGGCTGTGGACGCAGCTGCTCGGGATCGAGCCCGCCGGCGTCGAGCAGGACTTCTTCGACCTCGGCGGCCACTCGCTGCTCGCCACCCAGCTGGTGTCGCGGGTGCGGGAGGCGCTCGGGGTCGAGCTGGCGCTGCGCGACGTCTTCGCCGCCCCCACCATCGCCGGCCTCGCCGAGCGGATCGCCACCGCCCGCCGCCACGCAGCTGCGCCGCCGCGGCACGAAGGCGCCGCGCCGCTGTCGTTCGCCCAGGAGCGGCTCTGGTTCCTGGCGCAGCTCGAGCCCGGCAGCCCTGCCTACCACATCCCGGTGGCGGTGCGCCTCCGCGGCCGCCTGCGCGCGCCGGCCCTGGCGGCCAGCCTGGGCGAGGTGGTGCGCCGGCACGAGGCCCTGCGCACCAGCTTCGTCGTCGTCGAGCACCGCGTCACGCAACGAGCCGCGGCGGCCCGCCCCTTCGCCCTGCCGATCGCCGATCTGTCCGCGCTGCCCGCCGCGGCGGCGGCCGCGGAGACCGCGCGCCTGGCCGTCGCCGAGGCCCGCGCGCCCTTCGACCTCGCCGCCGGCCTGCTGCTGCGCGGGCACCTGCTGCGGTTCGGCGCGGCGGAGCACGTGCTGCTGCTCACCGCCCATCACATCGCCTGGGACGCCTGGTCGACGGCGATCCTGCTGCGCGAGCTGGCGGCGCTCTATGCCGCCGCCGCCGCCGGCCTGCCCTCGCCGCTGCCGGAGCCCCGCCTGCGCTACGCGGAGTTCGCCATCTGGCAGCGCGACAAGCTCCGCGACGAGCTGCTGCAAGACCATCTCGCGTACTGGCGCGCCCAGCTCGCCGGCGCCCCCATGCTGCTCGAGCTGCCGGCCGACCGGCCGCGGCCGCCCGTGCTCTCCTACCGCGGCGGCGCCCACCTTGTCGCCGTCGACGCCGCCCTGTCGACGGCGATCGCGCGGCTCGCCCGGCGGGCGGGCGCGACGCTCTTCATGACGCTGACCGCGGCCTGGAACCTGTTGCTGCACCGCCTCTCCAGCCAGGACGACCTCCTCGTCGGCTTCCCGATCGCCAACCGCGGCTCGGTGGAGACCGAAGACCTGATCGGGCTCTTCGTCAACACCCTCGTGCTGCGCAGCCGGCTGGCCGGGGACCCCGCCTTCGGCGAGCTGCTGGCGGACACCCGCCAGGCCGTCCTCGAGGCGTACGAGCACCAGGACATGCCGCTCGAGAAGCTGGTCCTCGAGCTGTCGCCGGAGCGCCATCGCGATCGCTCGCCGCTGTTCCAGGCCATGCTGGTGCTGCTCAACACACCTGCCGCGCCGCTCTCGCTTCCCGACCTGCTGCTCGAGCCGCTGGCGATCGACGCCGGCAGCTCCCGCTTCGACCTCACCCTGCAGCTCGGGCCCCGCGACGGCGGCCTCGCCGGCCGGCTGGAGTACAGCCGCGACCTCTTCGACGCCGCCACCGCCTGGCGGCTGGCCGGCCACTACCGGACCCTGCTCGCCGCGATCGCGGCCCAGGCCGAGGGCGGGTCCGACCTCCCGCGCACTGGCGTGCGGCAGCTGCCGCTGCTCAGCGCCGACGAGCGCCAGCAGCTGATCGAGTGGAACGCCACCGCGGCCGCCTGGCGCCAGGACCTCTGCCTGCACCAGCTGATCGAGGAGCAGGTGCGGCGCACCCCCGACGCCGTGGCGGTGGTCGCCGGCGGCAGCGACACCCTCACCTACCTCGCCTTGAACGCCCGCGCCAACCGGCTGGCGCGCCGGCTGCGCCAGCTCGGCGCCGGGCCGGAGACGGTGGTGGCCGTCTGCGCCGAGCGCTCCACCGCCCTCGTCGCCGGCCTGCTCGCCGTCCTCAAGGCCGGCGCCGCCTACCTGCCGCTCGATCCCGACCACCCGCCCGACCGCCTGCGCTTCATGCGCCAGGACGCCGGCGCCAGGCTGCTGCTTGTCCAGGGCGGCCTCCTGCCGCGGCTCGGCGACGATGACGCGACCGCGACCGCGGGCTGCGTCACGATCCCGCTCGACGACGAGGCGACGGCGCTGGAGTCAGGGCCGGAGCGACGCCACGCGGCCGCCGACCTGCCCAACCTCGCCCACCCCGACAACCTGGCCTACGTGATCTATACCTCCGGCTCCACCGGCCGCCCCAAGGGGACGATGAACACCCATCGCGGCATCGTCAACCGGCTGCTCTGGATGCAGGAGCGGTACTCCCTGGCCGCCGACGACCGCGTGCTGCAGAAGACCCCGATCGGCTTCGACGTCTCGGTGTGGGAGCTGTTCTGGCCGCTCGCCGCCGGCGCCCGCCTGGTGATGGCGCGTCCCGGTGGGCACCGCGACAGCGCCTACCTCTGGCGGACCATCGCCGGGCAGGGCATCACGACTCTGCACTTCGTGCCGTCGATGCTGCGCGCCTTCGTGGCCGATGCCGGCAGTCCCGGCGTGGACGACGGCGCTGCCGCGCGCTGCCTGCGGCACGTGCTGGCGAGCGGCGAGGCGCTCCCGCACGATCTCCAGCAGCGCTTCTGCTCCCGGCTGCCGGTGCCGCTGCACAACCTCTACGGCCCCACCGAAGCCGCGGTGGACGTGACCTCGTGGGCGTGCGAGCCGCGGAGCCCGCGGCGGCTGGTGCCGATCGGCCGGCCGCTGGCCAACACCCGCATCCACCTGCTCGACCGCCACGGGCAGGAGGTGCCGATCGGGGTGCCGGGAGAGCTCCACATCGGCGGCGTGCAGCTCGCCCGCGGCTATCTCGGTCGCCCCGGCCTCACCGCGGAGAAGTTCGTGCCCGATCCCTTCGCCGCGGCGCCGGGGGCGCGCCAGCCTGATCGGAACGGCGCGCCAGGGGCGCGCCTGTATCGCACCGGCGACGTGGCGCGCTGGCTGCCGGACGGCGCCGTGGACTACCTCGGCCGCGCCGACGACCAGGTGAAGATCCGCGGCGTGCGCGTCGAGCTCGGGGAGATCGAGACGGTGCTGGCGGCGCAGCCGGCAGTGCGGGCGGCGGCGGTGGCGCTCCGCCTTGCTGCAAGCATGGCCGGCACCGCCGGCACCGCCGGCGCCGCGGATGGCCCGGCGGCCGCCGCCGCCGAGCGGCTGCTGGTGGCCTACGTGGTGCCGCGCGACCCGCTGCCCGAGGACGCCGGGCCGCGCCAGGCGCTCGCCGCCGAGCTGCGCCGGGCGCTCGCCGCCCGGCTGCCGGACGCCATGGTGCCGGCGGAGGTGGTCTGGCTCGAGCGGCTGCCCCTGACGCCCAGCGGCAAGCTCGACCGCAAGGCGCTGCCGGCGCCGGTCCGCGAGCCGGGCGAGGACCCCGCCGCCGGCACCGCCGCCCCCCGCACCGCGGCCGAGGAGCTGCTCGCGGGCCTGTGGGTTGAGCTGCTGGGACGCGAGCGGATCGGGGTGGCCGACAACTTCTTCACCCTCGGCGGGCACTCGCTGCTGGCCACCCAGCTGGTGTCGCGGGTGCGGGAGGCGTTCGGCGTCGAGCTGACGCTGCAGAAGGTCTTCGAGCGCCCGACGCTCGAGGGGATGGCCCGCGAGCTCGTCGCGCTCGGCGCCGGGACCGGGCCGGCCCACCGGCAGCCGGCCGCGGCGCCGCCGATCGTACAGCTCCCGGCGGGCAGCAAGGAGATCGTCCTCTCTTACGCCCAGGAGCGCATCTGGTTCCTCGCGCAGCTGGCGCCGGACAGCCCCGCCTACAACCTCTCCGGCGCGCTGCTGCTGCGCGGCAGGCTCGACCCGGGGCTGCTGGCGCGCAGCCTCGACGAGATCGTGCGCCGCCACGACGTGCTGCGCACCATCTACCCGGCCGCCGGCGGCAAGCCGCTGGCGGTGCTATCCCCCCGCCTCGAGCTGCGTCTGCCGCTGGTCGACCTCTCGGCGCTCGCCGCGGCGGCGGCCGAGACCGAGGCGACGAGGGCCGGCTCCAGCCTGACCCGCCGGCCGCTCGACCTCGCCGCCGGACCGCTGGTGCGCGCGGCGCTGCTGCGCCTGGCCGGCGGCGGCCCGGAGCCGGGTGACGGCCCGGAGCCGGGCGGCGGCTCAGAGCCAGGCGGCAGCCCGGAGCCGCGGCACCTGCTGGTGCTCGCGCTGCATCACATCGTCGCGGACGGCTGGTCCGTGGGCATCTGCCTGCGCGAGCTGGCGGCGCTCTACGCGGCCTTCGCCGCCGGCCGCCCCTCGCCGCTGCCCGAGCTGCCGATCCAGTACGCCGACTTCGCCCTCTGGCAGCGCCGCTGGCTGACCGGCGAGGTCCTCGCGGCGCATCTCGCCTACTGGCGCCGGGCGCTGGCGGGAGCGCCGGCGCTGCTGGCGCTCCCGCCGGACCGGCCGCGGCCGCCGGTGGTGAGCTTCCGCGGCGCCCGGATCGCGCTGCTGCTGGCGCCCGCGTTCTCGGCGGAGCTGCGCCGCGCCGCCCGGCGGAGCGGCGCGACGTTGTTCATGACCCTGCTCGCCGCGCTCGACGTCCTGCTCCACCGCTCGACGCGCGAGGAGGACCTGGTGGTCGGGGCGCCGATCGCCAACCGCGAGCGCCTGCAGATCGAGGGACTGATCGGCTGCTTCATCAACGTCCTGGCGCTGCGCGTCGACCTCTCCGGCGGGCCGAGCTTCGGAGCGCTGCTGCAGCGGGTGCGCGAGGTGAGCCTGGCGGCCTACGCGCACCAGGACCTGCCGTTCGAGAAGCTGGTCTCGGAGCTGGCGCCGGAGCGCGACCTCGGCCGCGCGCCGCTGTTCCAGGTGCTGCTGGCGCTGCAGCAGGGCTGGGCCGGCGCCGGGCCGGGAGCCTGGGCCGCGGCCGGAGCCGCCGCCGGCGACGCTCCCGCCGGCGATGCCGCCAATGCCGGCGATGCCGGCAAGCAGGGCGAAGCCGCCGCGGCGCCGATCACCGGCGACCTGACGATGGAGCTCCGCGAGCTCGAGATCTCGACCGCCAAGTTCGACCTCACCCTGTCGGTGGTCGAGACGCCCCGGGGGCTCGCCCTGTCCTTCGAGTACAGCCGCGACCTCTTCGACGCCGCCACCGTCAAGCGGCTGGCGGACCACTACCGCGCGCTGCTCGCGGCGATCGCGGCCCCGCTCGCGGACGGGAGCGGCGGCGCGGCGCGCGCCATCGGCGAGCTGCCGCTGCTCGGCGCCGCGGAGCGCCAGCAGCTGGTGCGCGAGTGGAACGACACCGCCACGGACTGGCGCCGGCCCCCGACGGCGATGCCGGCGATGCCGGGGAGCGCGGCCCCGGGGGCCCGCGCGCGGCCGCGGCTCGCACCGAGCGCCGCGCGCGTGCACGAGCTGTTCGAGTGGCAGGCGGCGCGGCAGCCCGAGGCAGCGGCGGTCGCCGGCCAGGGCCGCACGCTGACCTACGGCGAGCTCGAGGCGCGCGCCAACCGGCTGGCGCACCACCTGCGGCGCCTCGGCGTGGGGCCGGAGACGCGGGTGGGCCTGTGCGTCGACCGCTCGCCGGAGATGGTGGTGGCGCTGCTCGGCATCCTGAAGGCGGGCGGCGCCTACGTGCCGCTCGACCCGGCCCACCCCGCCGAGCGCCTGGCGCTGGTGCTCGGCGACAGCGCGCCGGCGGTGCTGCTGACCGAGGAGCGCTGGCTCGAGCGGCTGGGCGGAGGCGCGGCCGCGCCGCGCATCGTCTGCCTCGATCGCGAGGCCGCGGCGATCGCCGCCCAGCCCGGCTCGGCCATCGCGGCGCCCTCGGCGCGACCCGCGGACGAGTGCCTGGCGTACGTCCTCTTCACCTCCGGCTCGACCGGCCGCCCGAAAGGCGTCAGCCTGCCTCACCGCGCGGTGGTCAACTTCCTGCGCGCCATGGCCGAGCGGCCGGGGCTCGGCGCGGACGGCCAGTTGCCGGTGGTGCCGGCGCTGACCACGCTGACCTTCGACATCGCGGCCCTCGAGATCTACCTGCCGCTGGCGTTGGGCGGGCGGATCGAGGTTGTGCGCGACGAGGAGAGGACCGACGGACGCCGGCTGGCCGCGCTCATGGAGGCCGCGGGAGTGACGGCGATGCAGGCGACGCCGGCGACCTGGCGCCTGCTGGTCGACTCGGGTTGGCGGGGGCGGCCGGGCCTGGTGGCGCTGTGCGGCGGCGAGGCGCTGCCCAGCGAGCTCGCCGCGGCGCTGCTCGCCCGCGGCGTCGAGCTGTGGAACGTCTACGGCCCCACCGAGACGGCGGTGTGGTCGTCGCTGCGCGCGGTGGGGGCGCCGGAGCTGGCGGCACGGGGCGCGGTGGGCCTGGGCCGGCCCATCGCCAACACTCGCTTCTTGGTCGTGGACGAGCGCCTCGAGCCGGTGCCGATGGGGGCGGCCGGCGAGCTGCTGATCGGCGGCGACGGCGTGGCGCGCGGGTACTGGCGGCGGCCGGAGCTGACCGCCGAGCGGTTCGTTCCGGATGCCTCGGGCGCGGGCCAGGGCGGCTCTCGCCTCTACCGCACCGGCGACCTCGTGCGCCATCTCCCGGACGGCGGCCTCGAGTTCCTGGGCCGGATCGACCACCAGGTCAAGCTGCGCGGCTTCCGCATCGAGCCGGGAGAGATCGAGGCCGCGCTGACCGGCCTGCCGGGAGTGCGGCAGGCGGCGGTGTCGTTCGCCGTCGCGGCGGCCGGCGACCGCCGCCTGACCGCCTACGTGGCCGGCTCGCCCGAGATCACCGCCGCGCGGCTGCGCGACGCGCTGCGCCGCAAGCTGCCGGACTACATGGTGCCGGCCGGCTTCGTCCTCCTTCCCGACCTGCCCCTGACGCCGAACGGCAAGCTCGACCGCCGCGCCCTGGCCCGCCTCGAGCCGCCGCCGGCCGACGAGGCGGAGCTGGACCCGCCGCGCACCGCGGTCGAGGAGCTGGTGGCCGGGTTCTGGAAGGAGGTGCTGGGAGAGGTCCGCCCGCGCCGCGGCGACGACTTCTTCGACCTCGGCGGGCACTCGCTGCTCGCCACCCAGCTGGCGTCGCGGCTCGCCGAAACCCTGGGGATCGAGCTGCCGCTCACCAGGATCTTCGAGACCCCGACCCTGGCCGGCATGGCGGCGGCGGTCGAGGCGGCGCGCGGCGCCGGCGGCCCGCCGCGGCCGCCGATCCGGCCGGTGCCGCGCGACCGGCCGCTGCCGCTCTCCTACGCCCAGGAGCGGCTCTGGTTCCTCGACCGGCTGGCGCCCGGCCGGGCGGTCTACAACATGCCGCTGGCACTCGCCGTCCACGGCCCGCTGGCCGCGGCCCGCATCGACGCGGTGCTCTCGGAGGTCATGCGCCGCCACGAGGCGCTGCGCACGCGCTTCGAGGAGATCGGCGGCGAGCCGGTCCAGCTCGTCGCGCCGCCCGCGCCGCTACGCCTGCCGCGCCTCGACCTCGGCGCTCTGCCGGCCGAGCGGCGCGGCGCCGAGACGCTGCGGCTCGCCCGCGAGGAGGCGCGCCGGCCGTTCGACCTCCGCCGCGGTCCGCTACTGCGCGGCGTCCTCCTCCACGCCGCCGGTCCGCGGCCGGACGACCACGCGCTGCTGCTCGACCTCCATCACATCGTCTCCGACGGGTGGTCGCTGGGGGTGCTGATCGACGAGATCCACGCCCTCTACCGGGCGTCGCTCGCCGGGAGCCCGAGCCCGCTGCCCAACCTGCCGATCCAGTACGCCGACTACGCGGTCTGGCAGCGGCAATGGCTGGGCGACGAGGAGATGGAGCGCCAGCTCGCCTACTGGCGCGAGCGGCTGGCCGGCGCGCCGTCGGCGCTCGACCTGCCGAGCGACCGGCCGCGCCCGGCGGCGCAGAGCTACCGCGGCGGCGCCGCCGTCCTCACCCTGGGCCCGGAGACCGCCGAGCGGCTCGCCGCGGCCGGCCGGCGGCACGGGGCGACGCTGTTCATGACCCTGTTCGCCGGCTTCGCCGCGCTGCTCGCCCGCGCCAGCGGCCACGACGACCTGGTCGTCGGGTCGCCGATCGCCAACCGTCACCACCTCGCGACCGAGCGCCTCATCGGCTTCTTCGTCAACAGCCTGGCGCTGCGCCTCGACCTCGCGGGCGACCCGCCGGGCGAGACGCTGCTGGCGCGGGTGCGTGAGACCGCGCTGGCCGCCTACGCCCACCAGGACCTCCCCTTCGAGCGGCTGGTCGAAGAGGTCAGGCCCGAGCGCCGCCTGTCGCAGAACCCGCTGTTCCAGGTCATGTGCGTGCTGCAGAACGCGCCGCGCGGCACGACCGGCCTGGCCGACCTGGCCGGGCTGTCGTTGAGCCGGCTCGACGCCGGCGCCCCCGACGCGAAGTTCGACCTCGCGCTCTCCTGGTACGAGGGCCTGCCGGCGGGCACTGCGGACGCCGCGGGCGCCGGCCGGGCCCTGCTCGCCCATCTCTCCTATGCCGCCGACCTCTTCGACCCGCCGACCGCGGCGCGCCTCCTCGGCCACCTGCGCGAGCTGCTCGCCGGTCTCGCCGCCGACCCGGCGGCCCGCCTCTCGGCGCTGCCGTGGCTCTCCGCCGCCGAGCGCCACCAGCTGGCGGTCGAGTGGAACGACGCGCCGGCCGAGATCGGCGAGGACGTCGTCGCGCGCTTCGCGCGGGCCGTGGCGGCCGACCCGCGCGCGCCGGCGCTGGTCGTCCCCGCCGAGGAGGAGACCGCGCAGCGCGCCGGCGGCGAACAGCGCCTGTCCTTCGGCGAGCTCGACGCCTGGTCCAACAGGGTGGCGCGCCGGCTGCGCGCCGTCGGGGTCGGCGGGGTCGGCCCCGACACGCTGGTGGCTCTGGTCGGCTCGCGCGGGCCGGCGCTGGTCGCCGGCCTGCTCGGCATCCTCAAGGCGGGCGGCGCTTTCGTGCCGCTCGATCCGGGGCTGCCCACCGCCCGCCTGGCCTTCATGCTCGAGGACTCGCGGGCCGCGGTGGTGGCCGGCGACGAGGCCGGCCTGCTTGCCCTGCCGCCGCACGGCGCCGCGGTCGTCCGCCTGGCCGGCGACGAGGTCCTGCGGCAGAGCCCGGAGCCGTTGGTGCCCTCGGAGCACTCGGGGCTCCAGGCCCGGCGCGGCGACCTCGCCTACTGCATCTACACCTCCGGCACGACCGGCTGGCCGAAAGCCGCGGGGATCGAGCGCGGCAGCCTCGCCGACGTGATGGCGGCGACGCAGAAGCTGCTGCGCCTGGGCCCGGGCGATCGGCTGCTGTGCACCGCCCCGTTCTCCTTCGACTTCTTCGTCCTCGAGATGATGATGGCGCTGCCGGCCGGCGCCGCGGCGGTGCTCTTCCCGACCCGGCCGGCCCTCGACCTCGAGCGGCTGGCGGCGGCGCTGCCGTCGGTCACCGCGCTCGCGGCCGTGCCGGCCCTGGCCCGCCAGCTGCTCAACACCCTGGAGCGGCGCGGCGGCGGGCCGGTGCCGGCGCTGCGCCGCATCGTGCTCGGCGGCGACCGCGCCCCGGACGAGCTGCTGGCCGACCTGCGGCGGCGGTTCCCCGCGGCCGAGGTCTGGGTCCTCTACGGCCCCACCGAGACGACGATCCTCTGCACGGCCTGGCGGGTGCCGCGCGCCCTCGCGGCGATTCGCTCGCTGCTCGGCCGGCCGCTGCCGGGCTGCCGGATCGAGCTGCGCGACCGCCACGGCCAGCCGGTGCCGATCGGGGTGCCGGGAGAGATCTGGATCGGCGGTATGGGCGTGACGCGCGGCTACCTCCGCCGGCCCGAGCTCACCGCGGAGAAATACGTCGACGAGGGACAGGGCGCCGGGCCCGCCCGCTTCTACCGCAGCGGCGACCTGGCCCAGCAGCTGCCGGACGGCAGCCTCGAGTTCCTCGGACGCATCGACACCCAGGTCAAGCTGCGCGGCTTCCGGGTCGAGACCGGCGAGATCGAGGCGGTCCTCGCCCGCCATCCCGCGGTGCGCGAGGCGGTGGTGGTGGCGAGGCCGGCGGCCGGCGGCGGCGAGGCCGCGGCGCTGCAGCTCGTCGCCTACGTGGTGCGGCGCGAGGAGACCGGCGCTGCCGCGCCAGAGGCCGAGCCCGTCGCCGAGCATCTCGCCGCCTGGAACCAGCTCTACGACGAGACCTACGAGACCGGCGACCTGGCCGATCCCACCCTCAACCTGAGCGGCTGGAACAGCAGCTACACCGGCGAGCCGATCCCGGAAGCGGAGATGCGGGAGTGGGTCGAGACCACCGTGCAGCGGCTGCTGGCGCTCGCCCCGCGCCGCGCGCTCGAGGTGGGTTGCGGCACCGGCCTGCTGCTGTTCCGCGTCGCGCCGCACTGCGAGAGCTATCGCGCCACCGACTTCTCGCGCGCCGCGCTCGACTACCTGGCACGGCAGCTGGCGCGGCCGGAGCGGGCGCTGCCCCAGGTGTCGCTCGCCCAGGCGCTGGCCGACGACTGGCGCGGCGTGCCCGCGGGCGAGCTCGACCTGGTGATCCTCAACTCGGTGGTGCAGTACTTCCCCAGCGCCGACTACCTGGTGCGAGTGCTCGAGCAGGCGGTCGCCGCGCTCGCTCCCGGCGGCAAGATCTTCCTGGGCGACCTGCGCAGCCTGCCGCTCGCCGACGCCTTCTACACCTCGCTCGAGCTGGCGGCGGCGCCGGACGAGATGACGGTGGCGGAGCTCGGCCGGCGGGTGCGGCGGCGGCGGGTGGACGAGGAGGAGCTGCTGGTCGCTCCCGAGCTGTTCACGGCGCTGGCGCTCCGCCTGCCTGCGATCTCGCGGGTCGAGGTCTGGAAGAAGCGCGGCCGCTCGGTCAACGAGCTCACCCGCTTCCGTTACGACGCGGTGCTCACCGTGGGACAGCCGGCGGCGCGCTCGGCCAGCGTCGGCGGGCGGAGCGTCGAGGTCCTCGATTGGCGGACGGGCGGGCTGACCCTCGCGTCGCTCGGCGAGCGGCTCGCAGCGAGGGCCGCGGGGGACGCGACGGCGCTGGCGGTGGCCGGCATCCCCGACCGGCGGCTGGCCGGCGAGGCCGCCGCCCTCACCCTGCTCGCCGATCCAGGGCCCGAGACCGAGACGGTCGGGCAACTGCGCCGGGCGGTGGCGGAGCGGGTGGCGCGCGAGCCCGGCGTCGACCCCGAGGAGCTGGCGCGGCTGGCGGAGCTGCACGGCTTCGCCGCCGAGCTGGCCGCCTGCGGGCCGGGAAGCGAGGGAGGGCTGCGGTTCCACGCGGTGCTGTGGCGGCCGGGAGGAGAAGAAGGAGAAGCAGGAGAAGGAGGAGAAGTGGCGCCTGCGGCGACCGGGATGATGGCGCCGGCGAGCGGAGCGATGCCGCCGGAGATGTCCGCCGGGCCGGGGGACGCGCCGCTCCCCTGGCGCGCCTACGCCAGCGACCCGCTGCGCGGCAAGCTCGCCCGCGAGCTGGTGCCGGAGCTGCGGCGGGCGGTCAAGACGCAGCTGCCGGACTACATGGTCCCCGCCGCCTTCGTGGTGCTCGACGCCCTGCCGCTGACCGCGCACGGCAAGGTGGACCGCGCCGCCCTGCCGGCGCCGGACAGCGCGCGGCCAGTGCTGCCGGAGGCCTACACCGCGCCGCGCACACCGCTCGAGGAGAGCCTGGCCCAGATCTGGGCCGACCTCTTGGGCCTCGAGCGGGTCGGCGTCGACGACAACTTCTTCGAGCTCGGCGGCCACTCCCTCCTCGCCACCCAGGTGATCTCACGCCTGCGCGACCGCCTCGGCATCGAGCTGCCGGTGCGCGCCCTCTTCGAGGAGCCGACCGTCGCCGGCCTCGCCGGCCGCCTGCAAGCGGCGCGGCAAGCAGGCGCCGGCGAGGCGGTCGGCGGGGCACAGCCGCTGTCCCTGCCTCCCCAGCCGCCCCTGCTGCCCTTACCGCACGATGAGCGCGCCGGTGCGAGCACCGGCTCCGCCGCCGCCGGTGCCGGTGCCGCCGGTGCCGCCGCTGCCGCAGGCGCCGCCGGCCTGCCGCTCTCCTTCGCCCAGCAGCGGCTCTGGTTCCTGGACCGCCTGGCGCCAGGCTCGGCGGCCTACAACGTGCCGCTCGCGGTGTGGCTGCTGGGCGACCTCGACGTGCCGGCCCTCGCCGCCGCCGTCGCCACCCTGGTGCGCCGCCACGAGACCCTGCGCACCACCTTCCACGAGGTCGCCGGCGAGCCGCTCCAGGTCATCGCACCGGCTCCTCCACCCCCTCACTCAAGTGGGCCACCCGCCGCGGACGCCTTGCCCACCGTCGACCTCGGAGCCACCGGAGCAGCCACCGCGGACCAGCCGCCCGCCGCACCCCCCCTCCCCATGGTCGATCTCGCCGCGCTGGGCGCCAGCGCCGAGGAGGAGGCGCTGGCGCTTGCCGCGGACGAGGCGCGGCGTCCCTTCGACCTCGCCCGCGGGCCGCTCTTCCGGCCGCGGCTGCTCCGCCTCGGCGAGCGCCGCCATCTCTGGCTCGGCACCCTGCATCACATCGTCTCGGATGGTTGGTCGCTGGGCATCCTGGTGCGCGAGCTACGGGCCGCCTACGGCGCCCTGGCGAGCCGCTGGGAGCCGCTCCTGCCGGCCCTGCCCGTGCAGTACGCCGACTTCGCCGCCTGGCAGCGTGGCTGGCTTGCCGGCGAGGTGCTGGCGGCCGCGATCGGCTACTGGCGCGAGCGCCTGGCCGGCCTGCCGCCGCGTCTCGAGCTGCCGGCCGACCGGCCGCGCCCGCCGATCGAGACCGCGGCCGGCGACACCAGGCCGTTCGCCTTCCCCGCCGCCCCGGCCAGCCGGCTGCGCGAGCTCGCAACGGCCTCCGGCGCGACGACCTTCATGCTGCTGCTCGCCGCCTTCCAGGCGCTGCTCGGCCGCTGGGCCGGGCAGCAGGACCTGGCCGTCGGCACCCCGGTCGCCGGCCGCAACCGGGTGGAGATCGAGGGGCTGATCGGGTTCTTCGTCAACTCCCTCGTGCTGCGCGCCGACCTGCGCGGCAATCCCGGCTTCGCCGAGCTGCTGGCCCGCACCCGCGAGGCGGCCCTGGCCGCCTACGCCCACCAGGAGGTGCCGTTCGAGAGGCTGGTCGAGGAGCTCGCGGTGGAGCGCGACCTCGCCTCCCAGCCGCTTTTCCAGGTGATGTTCGTGCTGCAGAACGCGCCCGCCGAGGAGCTCAGCCTGCCGGGGCTTCGACTCGCCGCGCTGCCGCTCTCCTCGCGCACCGCCAAGCTCGAGCTGACGCTGTCGCTCGCCGAGACGCCGGGAGGTCTCGCCGGCTGGCTCGAGTACAAGACCGACCTGTTCGACGCCGCGACCGCCGAGCGGCTGCTGGCCCGCTACGCCGTGCTCCTCGAGGGGATCGCCGCCGATCCCGAGACGCCGCTGTCCGAGCTGCCTCTCCTCACCCCCGCCGAGCGCCACCAGACGACCGTGGAATGGAGCGCCGGCGGCGTCGGCGGCGGCGGCGCCCTGCCGGCGTTCCCGGCATCGTCCGCGCCGGGGCGGCAGTGCCTGCACCGGTGGTTCGAGGCCGCGGTGGAGCGCGCGCCGCAGGCGGTGGCGGTGAGCTACGAGAGCGCGAGCCTGACCTACGGCGAGCTGAACCGGCGCGCCAACCGCCTGGCCCGCCACCTCCGGCGCCTGGGCGTGGGGCCCGAGGTGCCCGTGGCCCTCTGCCTCGAGCGCTCTCTCGAGCTGGTGGTGGGGATCCTGGGCATCCTGAAGGCTGGAGGCGCCTATGTGCCGCTCGACCCGAGCTATCCGCGCGATCGCCTGCGCTCGGTCGCCGCCGATGCCCTGGCGGGCGCCGAGAGCCCGGTGCTGGTGACCCACCGGCGCCTCGCGGAACGGTTCGAGCGGGAGGCCCCCGACGACGGGCCGGAGAGCCCCGGGCAAGCGGGAGCGCCGGGCCGGCCCCTCCGGATCGTCGCCCTGGACGCCGACCGGCAGCGGATCGACCGCGAGAGCGGCGCCAACCTGCCGGACGGCATCGCGCCGCAGGGCCTCGCCTACGTCATCTACACCTCGGGATCGACCGGCCGGCCGAAAGGCGTCCAGGTCACCCATGACAACGTCACCCGCCTGTTCACGGCGACGCGCCGCTGGTTCGGCTTCGGCGCCGGCGACGTCTGGACGATGTTCCACTCCGCCGCCTTCGACTTTTCCGTCTGGGAGCTGTGGGGGGCGCTGCTCCACGGCGGCAGGCTGGTGGTGGTGCCGTACTGGGTCAGCCGCTCCCCCGAGCTGTTCCATCGCCTGCTCGCCGGCGAGGGCGTGACGGTCCTCAACCAGACGCCCTCGGCATTCCGGCAGCTGATCGAGGCCGACGCCCACGCCGAGACGAGCCCGCGTCACGATCGCATCCACGGCACGGCCGGCGGCGGCGGCGGCAGCGGCACCGGCGGCGGCAGCGGCGGCGACGGCAGCGGGCCCGCCCTCGCTCTGCGCCTGGTGATCTTCGGCGGCGAGCCTGTGGACCTCGCCAGCCTCGAGGCCTGGGCGGAGCGGCATGGAACCGCGCGGCCCCGGCTGGTGAACATGTACGGCATCACCGAGACCACCGTTCACGTCACCTACCGCCCGCTCGCCCGGACCGATCTCGCGGCGCCACACCGCAGTCCGATCGGCGCCGGCATCGACGACCTGCGCCTCTACCAACTGGATGCCTGGTCGAGCCCGGCCGCGCTCGGGGCGGCGGGCGAGCTCCACGTCGGTGGCGCCGGGGTGGCGCGCGGCTACCTCGGGCGGCCGGAGCTGACCGCGGCCAGGTTCGTGCCCGACCCCTTCGCGGCGAGCTGCGGCGTGCCTGGTGGACGCCTCTACCGCACCGGGGACCTGGCGCGCTTCCTGCCCGACGGCGACCTCGAGTTCCTGGGCCGGGTGGATCACCAGGTCAAGATCCGTGGTTTCCGCATCGAGCCGGGCGAGATCGAGACCGCGCTCGCCGGCCATCCGGCCGTGCGGCAGGCGGCGGTGGTGCCGGGCGAGTCCGCGACGGGCGAGTGCCAGCTGACAGCCTGGGTGGCGGCGCTCGCCGAGCTTGCGGCCACGGAGCTGCGGGCCTTCCTCGCCGCGCGGCTGCCCGACTACATGGTGCCGGCCGCGATCGTCGTCCGCGACACCCTGCCCACCACCCCGAACGGCAAGCTCGACCGCAAGCAGCTCGCGCGCTGGGCCGCCGAGGCCACCGAGGCCACCGTCGAGCGCGCCGGTCGCCCGCCCGCCCCGCCCACCCCGCTGATCGACGCCGTCGAGGCCGAGCTCGCCGCGATCTGGGCCCAGGTCCTGGGGCGCCGCGACGTCCGACGCGAGGACAGCTTCTTCGACCTGGGAGGGCACTCGCTGGCGGCGGTCCGCCTGATGGCGCGCATTCGCGAGCGCTTCGGCCGCGAGCTGCCCCTGGCGGCCCTCTACCGCGCCGCGACGATCGAGCGCCTGGCGGTCCTCCTGCGGGCCGGCTCCGGGCCGGCTGCCCGCTCCGCCCTGGTGGAGCTGACGCCGGCCGCGGGCGGCGCCGGCTCGCGGGGCGCGCGGCCGCTCTTCTGCGTGCATCCCGCCGGCGGCAACGTCCTCTGCTACGCCGAGCTGGCGCGCGCGCTGGGACCGGACCAGCCGCTCTACGGCCTGCAGCTTCCCGACCCGGCGGCACCGGGCTCCGTCCCCACCGTCGAGACGCTGGCGGCGCGCTACCTCGAGGAGCTGCCGGCGGTGGCGCCCGCCGGCCCGTATGCCTTGAGCGGCTGGTCGCTCGGCGGCGCCATCGCCTACGAGATGGCGCGCCAGCTGCGTGCCGCGGGCGAGACGGTCGAGCTGCTCGCCCTGATCGACCCGGCCCCCCTGCCGCGCCCGCCTGCCGCCGGAGATCCCGCGGCAGGATTGGACGGCGGCGACGCCGGCCTGCGGGCCCAGTTCCTGGGCGACCTCGTGGCCCTCGCCGGCCATGCCGCCGGTCAGACCTCCGGCAATGGCGCCGCGGTTGCCGCCGGAGCGGGCATCGCCAAGCCTGGCAATGGCAACGGCGGCGGCAACGGCGGACGGGCGACGCTCGCCGCCGGCCACGCGGAGCTCGGGGCGATCGCCGCGCGCGGGCTCGACCCGGCTCTTCCCCTCCCCACCCTGGCGGCGGCGGCGCAGGCGGCCGGCCTGCTGCCGCCCGAGCTCGGACCCGTCGACGTGGCGCGCCTCTACGACCTCTTCCGCACCACTCGGCAGGCGCTCGACCGCTACCAGCCCGCTCCCTACCCCGGCCGCCTCAGCCTCCTGCTCGCCGCCCACCGCCCACCCGCCGCCGGCCCATCCGATCCCGCCGCCGCCTGGGCCGCCCTCGCCGGCGCCGGCTCCGAGCTCGAGCTGCTCCCCGGCGACCACTACTCCATCGTCCGCCCGCCGGCGGTCGCGGCCCTGGCCGGCGCGCTACGCCGCCGCCTCGGCGCGCGTCAGTGACCGGCTCAGCCCTGGTGCGCCGGCTCCGGTGCCGACTCCAGGGTACTGCGCTGCCAGCGCTCCATCACCTCGGCGGGGGGCCGGAAGTCCATCGACTCGCCGGTCTCGAGCAGCGACTTCAGGCTGGACAGCAGCATCGGCCAGCCGCCGTAGACCTCCGAGCTCGCGCCCTCGCGGATCTGGTCGTGCGTGACGGTCAGCCGGCACACCTCCCCCAGCGGCTCGATCTCCCAGGTGATCCGCGATTGCCCCTCGCGCTTGATCTCGGCGCTCCACAGCGGCACCATCGTCTGCACCAGGCGGCGCGGTGGATCGACCTCGACGTTCTCGCCCTCGCCCAGCAGGCCGTCGCCCTCCGGGGTGCGCATCTCGAAGCGCGAGCCCGGGGTGAAGTCGGATGACACCACGGCCCCGAACGAGTACTTGCTCCTCATCTCGCTGGTGGTGATCGCGTGCCACAGGCGCTCCGGGGTGGTGCGGATGTAGATCTCGAAGACTTTTTCCATGGTGTTCTCCTCCAGTCTTTTCTTGAGCCCGCTCAGCCGCGCTGCCCAGGGCTCGGCGTACTTGCTCACCCAGCGGTCGTGGACGAGCCGGATCGGGACAGGATTCAGAAAGTGGAGCTTCTCGCGGCCACGCCGTTTCGTGACCACGAGGTTCGCCTCCGCGAGCACCTTGAGGTGCTTCATCACGCCGAAGCGGGTCATCGGCAACCGCTCCTCGAGAGCGGTGAGCGTCTGCCCGTCCTGCTTGAACAGCTCGTCGAGCAGCCTCCTGCGCGTCGGATCGGCGAGGGCTCTGAAGACCGCGTCCACGCCCGACATAATACGTGACCATTAGGTCACATGTCAAGAGGCAAGGGGAGGAGCGCGATAGCGCGCCAAGCGCGGCAGGCAACGGCAGGGCCGGCGCCAAGACTCCGAGCGTCAAGCCGCGCCAGCGAAGTAAACCGGATCAGGGCCTTGAACGACGAGCGCCGGCGCGTGGGACCTTCGCTCCTGGCGCTTTTGCGATCTTCCTGTCGGCGTGGATGCTCCGCAGAAGGTCTGGCGCTGCCAGGGCGACGCGCAGCAGGGTGCGGGCGGGCGCATCGGGTGCGCGCCGTCCCTGTTCGTACCCCTGAATCGTGGCTACCGGAACATTGAGAAGTGCCGCAAACTCGCTTTGCGTGAGGCCAAGCGATCGGCGGATCACCCGAACATCCGGCTCGCTCAGGGTGTATGCGCGCGCTGGCTTCCGAGTGCCGCGCGCGATCTCGACGGCCTCGTCCAGCGATCCGAGCATCTCACCGAAGTGCTTCTTGTTCATGACAGCTCCTCGATCAACATGAGAGACTTCCCTGATGATAAGTCAATGACGTACCGGCAAGAAGCGGTAGCCCGGCGAGCCATTCGCGCCGGGGCGCCGCCCTCGAGCGGCGCTCTGAGAAACGCGGTTCAGCTGGCGCGCAGGCCAGGCCTGGCCCTCAGCAGACTTCGCGGAGCCCAGCGGCGAGGGCCGCGACCTGGGTCGGGAGGCGCTCGACCGTCGCGACCTCGAACAGCGTCGAGATCGGCAGGCGCCGGCCGAAGCGCTCCTCCACCGCCGCCATCAGGCGCATGGCTCCGGCCGTGCCGGTGCGGTTGCGCCGGCGCGCGCTACGGCCGCCACCGCGCGTGGCGCCCGAGAGCCCCTGAGGTCGCCGACCCTCTTGACAAGCTTTTTCGGACCCTTGCGCCCGCCTCCCCCAGTCTGCGCTGGAATGGCATCCCTTGATCCGCGGAAGGGGCGTCCTGGCGGGATCTCGCGGTGAGCCTCCCGGACCCCTTCGACGACCCGTGATCGGCCCTGCAGTGGGCCGTAACGACCTTGAAAATCATGGGGTTACAATGGTCGTAGGAGGAAGTCCGATGACCATCAACGAACCCGTGCACCAGGAAAATCAATGCCTCGCGACGATGGGTGGAAGCGCGAGCGCTGAGTTTGAGGAGCTCGAGAAGCTCGGCGAGCGCATCGCCGAGCTCTCGGCGCAGATCTCGGCAGCCACCTACGAGCTGCTGGCCATGATCCGCGACTTCGATGAGCGCGGCGGGTGGGGCGGTGGATTCCGCTCGTGCGCGCACTGGCTGTGCTGGCGCGTCGGGCTCGACCCGGGCGCGGCGCGCGAGAAGGTGCGCGTGGCGCGGGCGCTCGGAACGTTGCCGCTACTTTCCGCGGCCATGCGACGCGGCGAGATCTCCTACTCGAAGGTCCGCGCTCTCACCCGCATCGCCACGCCGGCCAATGAGCAGAGCCTGTTGGGCTTCGGGCGTGCTGGAACGGCGGCTCACGTCGAGAGACTCGTGCGCGGCATGCGGCTCGTTGACCGGATCGAGGCAGGAAAGGACCAGAAGCGCCGCCATGCTACGCGGTACCTGCACATTTACACCGACGAGGACGGCATGATGGTGGTGCGCGGGCGCTTGGCGCCGGAGGCCGGCGCGGCCCTGATCCGCGCCCTGGACGCCGGCGTCGAGCAGCTCTACGGGCCGTGGCGCCACGGCAAGCCGGCCGCCGCTGGGCAGGAGGGAGCCGAAGCGGCGGCAATGGCAGAGGCGGCGGCGGCAGCGGTAGAAACGGCAGAAGACTTCTCCGCGGAGCAACGCCGCGCCGATGCCCTGGGCCTGGTGGCCGAGAGCGCCCTCACCGCGGGCCTCGATCCCGGCAGCCGCGGCGACCGCTACCAGGTGGTCGTGCACGTGGACGCCGAGGTGCTGGCCCCCGGCGGCGAGGGCGGTTCCTCCTGGCTCGCCGACGGCACGCACGTTTCCGCGGAAACGTCCAGGCGGCTGGCCTGCGACTCAGCGCGGGTGGAGATGCGGCACGCCGCGGATGGCCGCGTGCTCGACGTCGGCCGCCGCACCCGCGCCATCTCGCCTGCCCTGCGCCGCGCCCTCGAGCATCGCGACGGCGGCTGCCGCTTCCCGGGCTGCGGCCTGAGGTTCTGCGACGCCCACCACGTCGAGCCCTGGGCCGAGGGCGGCGCTACGAGCCTTGAGAACACGGTCTTGCTCTGCCGCCGGCATCATCGCACGGTGCACGAGCAGGGATTCTCGATGGATCTGGCCCCCGACGGCGAAGCCCGCTTCTATCGCCCCGACGGCCGGCCGCTCCTCGAGGCGCCCGCGCTGCCGCTGCCGCCAGGAGAGCCCGTCACGGCCCTGGCCGCGCGCCTCGCGGGCCACGGCGTGGCGGTGGATGGCCACGCGACGCTGCCCGACTGGTGGGGCGGGCCGGTCGACTACGGCTGGGCGATCGATTGGCTGCGGTGCCTCGACGGCCGGGACCAGGACTCCGCCGCCCGGTGACGGGCCGGAGGAACCGTCGCTCGGTGAACCGCGCCAACGATGGCGCTGGCGGCTGAATAAGAGGCGGCAGATCAAGCGCCCGGCGGGGCGCATTTACTCGGCCTCCTCGGCATATTCATCAAGTACTGTATCCAACAGATGCGCGAGATGTTTCTGCGCGGCCAAGACGCGAAGGCTATCGTATGAGAGGTAGGTGCAGCTCTCCGCGAGAGGGCCCTTCTCGAGAAGAGAGAACACTGGGCGCCGGATTTCCTGAAAGACCTTCTCGCGCTTCGCCTCAGGAGCGACAATGTGAAGCTTTATGTCCATATTCGGTTGAAGCGCCAAGAGATCCGCCATCCGAAGGATCCCAGAGTACACTGAGGTGGTGTGCTCGACTTCGAAGGCGCGTATGATGGATCGCCCTCGCAGCCACAAGACATCGATCTGCTCGATTGTCCGAAGGGTTGTGTCGTCGTAGTTAAGCGGAAGACGCTCGAGTAGTTGGCCCCCTTCGTTCTTCCACTCCTTCAGAACCGCTACACGATCAGAACGGGGTATCCAGATCGACATCCCCATTCGTGCACCAATGGTGGCAATCAACGCTTGCACGCGAATCGATTCACGAGCTTCCGATTGCGGAATAACCTCCGCCGTCTCCGCCGGGCCGACATCCTCTGGCACGGAGACGGTAACCACCTTATCAGAGCGGTTTACAGTATGCGTCGCAAGCTTGCGTGTGTCTTGCTCGCTGAGAGTGTAACCCTTGCCGTTAGCTACCTGAGCAGCCAGCTTCTCAGCAAGGAATGCACCATCTCGATCATCAAGACGAACCAGACTGCCTCGGACCTTGCCTGTCCAGCCAAGAGAGCCCTTCTCCAAGTTGCGTGTAAACGACAGGCCTGCCCAGATCGTATCGTCGTGAATTGGAATACCCATGTCGATGCCAAGCCATACAACAGGGCGCACTCGAAATCGCACCACGAAGGGATCATTCTCAGGAAAGAAAATGGGGCTCGAGTCGATAAATGGTCCGCTAATTACTTCGAGTAACCCGAACCAACGAGAGAGTCGCGTCAGGTAACACACGAACACATCGCCTTGCTTGACTTTCCCAGCCATCTGCTTGTGACGGAGGCGGAATCCTGAAATGTCGCGCGATGACCGAGTGAACGCCTCGTAGGTCTCAGGAGAGAACAGGTCGATGAAATGCGACATGTGCTTGCTCTCCGCTTTGAAATGGGGAGATGGCTTATCTTGAAGCTCCTCCTGAATAGTACCACGGGGCCACAAGAGGTACGCCACCACCATAACCACTCTATTTGGTGATACGGCGAAGTCCCTGACGCCCCGGCCTGGCCCTCAGCAGGCATTCGCGGAGACGGTCGGCGAGGGCCGCGACGTGTGGTGGGCGCAGCATCGTGTAGTGATCGCCGGCGACGCGGTGCAGCTCGACACCTGCAAGGGCGAGCGTGCTCCAGGCGGCGAGGAGATCGGGCGCGGAGCGTGCCTCCGCACCGAAGACGGTGAGCGGACCGGGGTAGGGCTCGGGGCGGTAGCGGCGCAGGGCTCGGCCATTGGACTTGATCAGGTCGAGGGTGGCGCGGAGCCGCGCCGCGCCGAGATCTCGCGAGCGGGGCGCGGCCGAGCCGGCCTGGTCGCTGGCGATGCGGAGCACCTCCTCGGGCGAGAGCCGCAGGAGCTCTTCGCGGCCGCGGCCGAGCTCGAGCCCCAGGCTCCTCAGATGCTCGAGGAACCAAATGGTGAGCGTCGCGTCTTCGAGCTGCTCGCGCCCGTCGCCAGCGGGATGGGGAGGATCGATCAGCGCGACCAGCGCGGGCGGTTCGCCCTCGCGGGCAAGCTGCTGGGCCATCTCGTAGACGATCGCCGCGCCCATCGACCAGCCGCCGATGCAATGGGGCCCGCTCGGCTGGAGCCCGCACACCGCTTCGAGGTGCCGCTGCGCCATCTCTTCGATCGTGGCCGGTCGCGGATCGCCATCCTCGGGGTCCGGCGCCTGCAGGCCGTAGACGGGGAGGTGTGCACCGAGATGCCGCGCCAGCTCGCGGTAGCACAGGACGCTGCCGCCGATCGGGTGGACACAGAAGAACGGCTGTCCCTCCGGCCGCTCCGTCTCGATCGCAGTCTCGATTGCAACCAAGGTCGAACGGCCGCCGCGCCCGCGGCCTGCGCGCCGGCCCCCTGGTCCGCCGCCGCCGGAGCGCTCCGCATCCGCGTGCCCGCCTCCCGCGCGTGCGCCGGCGATGCGCTCACCTCCGGTACGCTCCCGGTCCGCGTGCAACAGGTCGGCCAGGCGCTCGACCGTGGCGGCCTCGAATAGCGTCGAGATCGGCAGGCGCCGGCCGAAGCGCTCCTCCACCGCCGCCATCAGGCGCACGGCGAGGAGGGAGTGCCCGCCGAGATCGAAGAAGCTGTCCGCGATTCCCACCGGGGCGACGCCGAGGGCCTCTTCCCAGATCGCGACGAGCTGGACCTCGAGGTCGTCGCGCGGCGCGAGCGGGGCTTGCCGCCGGCGGCCGAGCGCCCTCTCCGGCTTCGGCAACGCCCGGCGGTCCACCTTGCCGTGGCGCGTCAGTGGCAGCGCCGCGAGCGGCACGAAGTCCGCCGGCACCATGTGCTCCGGGAGCCTGGCGCGCAGGAAGTCGCGCAGCTCGCCGGCATCCGGCTCCGCCCCCGCGGCGGCGACCACGTACGCGGCGAGCCGGCGGTCTCCCGGCTCGTCCTCGCGCGCCACGACCGCCGCCGCCCGCACCGCCCGGTGCTCGACGAGCGCGGCCTCGATCTCGCCCGGCTCGACGCGGAAGCCGCGCACCTTCACCTGGAGATCCGCGCGGCGCAGGAACTCGAGGCTCCCGTCGGCGCGGAGGCGGCAGACGTCGCCGGTGCGATAGAGGCGCTCGCCGGCCAGCTGGCTCGCCGGATCGGGGATGAAGCGCTCGGCCGTCAGGTCGGGCCTGCCGAGATAGCCCCTGGCCAGGCCGCCGCCGCCGATGAACAGCTCACCCTCGGCGAAGATCGGGACTGGCCGGAGGTCGGCGTCGAGCACGTAGAGCCGCGTGTTGGCGATCGGCCGGCCGATCGGCACCGCGCCGGAGCTCGCGCCCGCGCGCGCGGAGCGGTCCCCCGCGGCGAAGGCGTGCACGGCGCATCCGACGGTGGCCTCGGTGGGCCCGTACTCGTTGACGATGCGGACCGCGGGCGCGTGGTCGCGCCAGAGGGCGAGCTGGCGGCCGAGCAGCTGCTCGCCGCCGACCACCAGGACTCCTGCCGCCTCGCGGGCCCGGGCCGCGGGGAGGGTCTGTCCCAGCACGTCGAGGTGGGCCGGGGTGAGCTTGACGAAGCCGAAGCCGCCGCTCGTCAGCGTGCGAGCGAGCCCGTCGATCCCTTCGTGCTCGGGAACGAGCACCACCTCCCGGCCGGCGAGGAGCGGCGCGAAGAGGCTCGTCACGGTGAGATCGAAGGTGAGCGAGGTATGCACGGGAGCCCCGCGCGCGCCGTCGCCAGGGCCGTCGTCGAGGCCGTCGTCGCCGGTTCCCAGGTAGGCGCGAGTGCTCCAGCCGAGGTAGTGGGCGAGGGCGGCATGCGAGACCATGACCCCTTTCGGCCGCCCGCTCGAGCCCGAGGTGTAGAGGACATAGGCGAGGTTCTCGGGACCGAGGGCCGTCGCGGCGGGGGCGCTCGCCGGCCGCGCGCCTGCCCCGACCGCCGCCGGTGTCGCCATCGGTGCGGCCGTCAGCTCGAGCCCTGGCCCCTCCTCGAGGGCGCCCGTCGCGAGCGGCTCGGTCGCGGGGTCGCGAGAAACCCGGCTCAGCTCGGCCGTCGCGGAGTCGATCGTCACGACCGGCGGCCGATCCGCGGCGAGCCGCGCAGCCAGCCGCGCGGCCAGACCTGGCTCGGTCACCAGCACGGAGATCCCGCAGTCGACGATCAGGAAATCCAGCCGCTCGCCCGGAAGCCCGGGGTCCAGGGGGACGTAGGCGCCGCCTGCCGCCAGGGCCGCGAGCACCGCGACCACCGCCCCCGGGCACCGTGGCAGCAGGATCCCGACCCGCCGCTCCGGGCCGATCCCGAGGGCGGCCAGGCGCCCGGCCAGCTCGCCGGCGCGGGCGTCGAGCTGGGCATAGGTCAGTAGGCTCGAGCCGCAGCGCAGGGCCGGGCGCCCGGGCGTCCTCGCGGCCTGCGCGGCGAACCGCTCGTGCACGTGGCGCCAGCCCGGTAGGGGCCCGGCCGTGTCGTTCCATTCGCGGAGGAGCTGGTGGCGCTCGGCGGTGTCCAGGGCCGGGTGCTCCTCGTGGGGAGCGTCGCCCTGGAGCATCGCGGCCATCGCCGCCAGCACCCCGGCATAGGACCGCGCCAGGCGATCGGCCTGCACCCGCGCCAGCCTGCGCCGATCGAACTTGAGGAGGAGGGTGATCCCGGCGGATTGGGAATCGCGCGCGAAGGTCACGTCCAGCGGGAAGTTCGTCGCGCCCGAGCTCCGCACGCCGACGATCTCGACCCGCGCGTCGCCTGCGAGCCGCTGCAGGACGTGGAAGTGGAGGTAGGTGAAGGCGGCCTCGAAGAGCGACTCCCGGCCCAGCCCGCGTTGCAGCTCGGCCATCGGGAAGCGCCGGTGCGGCAGCATCTCGATCTCGGCCATGAAGCAGCGCCGCACCAGGTCGGACCAGCTGCCGCGCCCGAGACGAAGCCGCAGCGGCACCGTGTTGAGAAAGAGCCCGAGCGCCCGCTCGCCGCCCTCGACCTCCGGCCTGCCGTTCGACACCAGCCCGGTGAGCACGTCGTCCTGCCCGGCGGCGAGGGCGCACACCTTGAGGTGGGCCGCGAGCAGGACGCTCTTGAGCGGCACGGCCAGCGCGGCGGCGTGCGCCGCGAGCGCCGCGGAGAGATCGCCGGCCAGCGGCAGGACGATCTCCTCGACGCCGCCGTTCAACCTCCGCACCGGCCACGAGGGGAGCCGCGCCCATCCTCGCTCGGCGATCTTGTCCTGCCAGTACCGCCGACTTGCCGGCGAGCCCAGCGCCTCGCGCTCCAGGGCGACGAAGCTGCGGAAGAGCGCCACTTCCGCGGACGGCGCGGGCGGTGCGGTTGCCGTGGGCGGTCTGAACGACGCGGGCGGCGCGGACGGCGCGGACGGCGCCGGGGAGCCACGCGACGCATCCAGGCCGGCAAGATAGAGACCGAAGAGCTCCCCCATCATCGAGGCGACGCTCCAGCCGTCGAGGATGGCGTGGTGGTGGAGCATGCCGAGCTCGATCTCCTCGCGGGCGGCCTGCGGAGACGAATGGGAATCCCCTGCGCCGCGGCTGCCGGCATCCGGCCCTTCGGCGGCCCCGACCCTCCCCAGCCGGAGGATCTCGAACCGCAGGAGCGGCGCGCGCGCCGGATCGAGCTTCCGTCGCCGAGCGCGCTCGAACCAGCGCGCCAGCGCCTCCTCCCGCGCCGCCGGCGCCAGGGCGCGCAGGTCGATCACCAGCAACGGGATCTCGATCCGCCGGTGCACCCATTGGAGAGGCTCGCCGAACCCGGCGGGATGAAACGAGGTGCGCAGCACCGGGTGGCGGCTTGCCAGCTCGCGGAGCGCCGCACGCCAGGCGCCGGCGTCAAACGGCAAGCGCAGCCGCGCGCTCACCACGTTGTGGTAGATCGCGGAGCCGGGGTTGAGCTCGCTGTGGAAGAGCATGCCGAGCTGGAGCGCGGCAATCGGATAGGCATCCTCGACGTCCGCGGCGAACGCGCGGAGCTTGTCGCGATCGGCTGCCGCGAGCAGACCGAAAGCCTGGCTCGCATCCACGCCGGCGGCCGCTCCTCCGGCGTTGGCGCCGGCCCCCACCACGACGGTCGCCGCACCCGATCTCCTCCCGGCCTCTACCTCAGCACCCGGGTCGCCCGCCAAGCCGTCACCGGCCACCGCCGCGGGCGACGCTGCCGCGGCCCCGGCCCCATCTCCGTCCACCGCCCCTCCCGTCGCCGCAAGGAGCTCCGCGATCGTCTGGTGCCGGAAGAGCTGCTGCAGAGAGAAGTGGATGCCTCGCCTCGCCGCCCGCGCGCGCAGCTGGATGCTCGACATGGAGTCGCCGCCGAGGGCGAAGAAGCCGTCGTCGATGCCCACCCGCTCGAGCCCGAGGGTCTCGGCCCACACCGCGGCGAGGGCTTTCTCGGCGTCGGTCCGAGGAGGCGCGTAGGACAGCCCGCGCTCGCCGGACGCGGCCTCCCCGGTCGCGCGACCGGCGAGCGCTCGCCGGTCGATCCTGCCGTTGGCGGCGCGCGGCAGCGCCGGGAGCAGGATGAACCTGGCCGGCACCATGTGCTTGGGCAGCCTCTCCTGCGCAAAGGCGCGCAGGTCGGCGACAGCCGGCACCGGCTCGGCCGCGCCGCCCGCGGCCACCCAGGCGGCCAGCCGCCGGCTGCCGTCCGGGCCGGCGCTTGCCATCACCGCCACCTCGCGCACCCCCGGATGCTGCGCCAGCACCGCTTCGATCTCGCGAAGGTCGATCCGGAACCCGCGCATCTCGAGCTGCCGGTCGTCCTGATGGGCGCTGCCCAGGTACTCGAGCTCGCCCGAGGCGCGGAGGCGCGCGAGCTCGCCCGAGCGGTAAAGGCGCTCGCCCGGCTGCCGGCTGAAGGGATGGGGGACGAAGCGCTCGGCGGTCAGGTCCGGGCGGTCGAGGTAGCCGCGCGCCATGCCGGCGCCGGCGACGTACACATCGCCGGTAACCCCGAGCGGCACCGGCTGGAGCCGGCGGTCCAGCAGCAGGGCGGCGAGATCCGGGAGGTCCGGCGGGACACCTCCGAAGAGGCCGGGCAGGCAGGCCTCCCGGGCGAGATCGGCGCGCGGCGCGTGGATCTCGCGAGCCACCTGGTGCAGCTCGGCCGCGGCGAGCAGCGGCAGCTCGCCAACCGGCACCGTGGCGCCCGCGGCCGCGCCGGCAAGCAGCGTCTCGAGGTGGCCGCACAGGCGTGCCACGGTCGCGCCGTCGAGGAGGTCGGTGGCGTATTCGACGCCGCCCTCGAGCACGCCGCCGCGCTCGCGCAGCCCCAGGGTCAGATCGAACTTGGCCGTCCCCCGGGCCGCGGCGAGGAAGCCCGCCTGCAGCCCGGCGGGGATGCGCTCCCTGCGGGGCACGTTCTCCAGCACGAACATCACCTGGAAGAGGGGCGCGTGGCCCAGGCTGCGCTCGGGCGCCAGCTCGTCGACCAGCTTCTCGAAAGGCAGGTCCTGGTGCAGGTAGGCGTCGAGCGCCGCCTCGCGGACGCGCGCCAGCAGCTCGGCGAAGCAGGGATCGCCCGCGAGGCCGGTGCGCAGCACCAGGGTGTTGACGAAGCAGCCGATCAGCGCCTCGGTCTCCAGGCGGTTGCGTCCGGCGATCGGCGTGCCGACGCTCACGTCCTCCTGGCCCGACCAGCGCGCCAGCACCGCCTGGAAGGCCGCGAGCAGCGCCATGAACAGGGTGGCTCCGGCCCGGCGGGCGAGCGCCGCGAGCTGGCGGACCAGCGGCCCGGGCGGCGACCAGCGGCGGACGGCGCCGCGGTGGCTCGGCAGCGGCGGCCGCGGCCGGTCGGCGGGCAGCGCGAGCAGGGGCGGCGCGCCGGCAAGCCGGCCGCGCCAGTGCGCGACCTCGGCGGCGAGGATCTCTCCCGACAGCCAGCCGCGCTGCCAGGCGGCGTAGTCGGCGTATTGCACGGCGAGCTCGGGCAGGGGGGACGCCGAGGAATGGCGGTGCCGGTCGAGCTCGCGCTCGAAGACCGCCCGCGACCAGGCATCGCAGGCGATGTGGTGCATCGTCACCAGCAGGACGTGCTCGCGCTCGTCGAGCCGCAGCAGCATCCGGCGCAGCGGCGGTTCCGCCGCGAGGTCGAAGGGCCGCCGCGCCTCCCGCCGGGCGAGGGCCTGCATCGGCTCCTGCCGGCGGGGCCCGGGTTCCAGGCCGCCGAGGTCGACCACCGGCAGCGCGGCCGGGGCCCAGGGATCGATCTGCTGCGCCGGCTGCCCCTCGACGCCGGGGAAGCGCGTCCGCAGCACCTCGTGGCGGCGCACGATCTCGTCCAGGCTCCGCGCCAGCGCCGCGACGTCGAGAGGACCGTCGAGAGCGAGCGCGATCGGGACGTTGTAGAGCGCGCTGCCCGGTTCGAGCTGCGCGAGGAACCAGAGCCGCTGCTGCGCGAAGGAGAGCGGCAGCCGGCCCTCCCGGGGCACCGGCACGAGCGGCGGCGCCGGCCGGCGCGGGGCAGCTTCGGCGCCGCCTCTCCGCGCCGCCTCGACCCGGGTGGCGAGGCCGGAGAGCGTGGGATGCTCGAACACCTCGCGCAGCGCCAGCTCCACCCCGAAGACCGAGCGCAGGCGTGAGAGCAGCTGGGTCGCCAGCAGCGAATGCCCGCCGAGATCGAAAAAGCTGTCGTCGCCCGCCGCCCCCTCCCGCCCCAGCAGCTCGGCCCAGATCCCCGCGACCAGCTCTTCGACGGGAGTGCGAACGACCGGCGGCGCACCCTCGGCCCCGTCCGCCAGGTCCGCCACGTCCGCCACGTCCGCCGCAGTGGCAGGCGAGGGAGCGGGCAGGGCCTTCGCGTCGAGCTTGCCGTGCGGCGTGCGCGGCAAGGCGTCGAGCGTCACCACCGCCGAGGGCGCCATGTGCTCGGGCAGCTTCGCGGCCAGGAACTGCCGCAGCTCGGCAGGCGTCGGGACCGGAGCCCCGCCGCGCGCCACCACCCAGGCCGCCAGGGCTTGCCGGCCCGGGCTCTCCTCCCAGGTGCGCACCACCGCCTCGCGCACCGCGGGATGGCGGGCGACGGCGGCTTCGATCTCACCCAGCTCCACGCGGAAGCCGCGGATCTTGACCTGCTGGTCCCGCCGCCCGACGAACACCAGGTCGCCGCGCGCCGTGCTGCGCATCAGGTCGCCGCTGTCGTAGAGACGCGCTCCCGGCTCGGCGCTGAAGGGGTCCGGCACGAAGACTTCGGCGGTCAGCTCGGGCCGGCCGAGATAGCCGCGCGCCAGGCAGGCGCCGCCGATGTAGAGCCGCCCCAGGCTGCCCCGGGGCACCGGCCGCATCCGCTCGTCGAGCAGGTAGGCCCGAGCGTCGGCGAGCGGCCGGCCCACCGGGGTGGCCGCCGAGAAGCCCGCCCCGGCGGCGGCGGCGCGCCCGCTGCCGACGCGGTACATGAGCATGCCCACCGTCGCTTCGGTGGGGCCGTAGTGATTGAACACCGAGCAGTCCGGCGCCGCGTCCGCCAGCCGGCGGAGCCAGGCGAGCTGCGACGGCTCGCCGCCCACGATCAGCCAGCGGCGCGGCAGCAGCGCGGCCTCCTCCGCCGTGCCGGCGCAGAGCGCGGCGAGGTGGGAGGGAGCGATCTTCAGGCAGTCGATCGGATGGCGGGCGAACATCGCGGCCAGGGCTCGCGCGTCGAGCGACACCTCCCGTGGCACGACGTGCAGGCAACCGCCGGTCAGCAGGGGCGGGAAGATGGCGGTGACGCTCGAATCCACCGTCAGCGGCTGCACCAGGGCGAAGCTCGCTTCCGGCCCGCCGCCCTCGCCGGCCCCCCCGCCCACGCCGGCAAGGCGCTCGCCGACCCCCAGCGCGTAGTTGACGACCGAGCGGTGGGTGATCGCGACGCCTTTCGGGCGGCCGGTCGAGCCCGAGGTGTACAACACGTAGGCGAGGTTGTCCGGGTGGGCGCGGCGCCCGCGCTGCCCGCGGGAGCGCGCGCCGGAAGGGTCGGTCCGGCCGCGGGAGGCCGGGGCCCGCGGGCCGTCCGGCGCCTGCGGCGGCTCGCTCTCGAGGCCGATCGGCCGCGCCAATCCCGGCGGCTCGCTCTCGAGGTCGATCGGCAGCAGCCGCCGTCCCGCGAGCTCCGGCACCGGCTTGCCGGCCGCGATTCCGCGCGTCAGGACGACCGCAACGCGCGCGTCCTCGAGCATCGCGGCCAGGCGCTCGGCGGGTGCGCCCGGGTCGAGCGGCACGTAGGCGCCGCCCGCCGCGAGGACGCCGAGCAGGCCGACGATCGCCTCCACCGACGGCTCGGCGAGGAGGCCGACCGCGACCTCGGGGCCGACGCCGAGACGGCGCAGGCGCAGCGCGAGCCGCTCGGACCGCTCGCCGAGCTGCCGGTAGGTAAGGCAGCGCTCCCCGCAACGCACCGCCGGAGCGTCGGGAGTGCGGGCCGCCTGCGCCGCGAACAGCCCGGCGAGATCGGCCTCCGGAGCCGCCGCCGAGGCCCGGCCTGTGTCGTTCCATTCGACCACCAGCTGCGCCAGCTCCGCCGCGGCGAGCAGCTGCGTCTCCCAGACCAGCTCCTCGCGGTCCGTCTCCTCGCCGACGCCAGCCAGGACCGCGAGCGCCCGTTCGAAGTGCCCCAGCCAGCGCGTGACGGTCGCCGCATCGAACAGGGAGGTCCGGTACGAGAGAGCCACCGCCAGCTCGGACCCCGTCTCCGTCACCGTCGCCGTGAGCTCGAAGCGCGCCGTCTCGGCGGCGATCTCGAGCCGGGAGACCGCGAGCCCGGCAAGCGCCGGCTCCTCCCGCGGGGTGTTCTGCAGCACCAGCAAGACCTGGAAGAGCGGGCTGTGCGACAGGTCGCGGCGCGGCGCCAGCTCCTCGACCAGCTTCTCGAACGGCAGCTCCTGGTGGGCGTAGGCCTCCAGGCAGACCTCGCGGGTCCGCGCGATCAGCTCCCGCCACGACGGCTCGCCGCCGAGATCGCCGGCCAGCGCCAGCAGGTTGACGAAGAAGCCGATCAGGCCCTCGGTCTCGGCGCGATCGCGGTTGGCGATCGGCGTGCCCACGACCAGCCGGCGCTGCTGCGCATGGCGCGCGAGCACCGCCTGGAAAGCGGCCAGCAGGAGCATGAAGAGGGTCGCCCCTTCCCGCCGCCCGGCCCGGCGCAGGCCTGCGGTCAGCTCGGCGCCGAGCCGCAGCTCGCGCCGCGCCCCGCGGAGGTCCGGTCCCGGCAGGCGCGGCCGGTCGGCCGGCAGCTCGAGCGCCGCCTCCATCCCGGCGAGCCGCCGGCGCCAGCAGGCGAGCAGCCGCTCGAGCGCATCGCCGGTGAGCCAGGCGCGCTGCCAGCAGGCGAAGTCGGCGTACTGGACCGGCAGCTCGGGCAGGGCGGCGGGCCGCGCACCGGGGCCTGCCGGCACCGCGCCGTAATGCGCCGCGACCTCGCGGGTGAGGACCGCGATCGACCAGCCATCGCAGGCGATGTGGTGCACGGCGAAGAACAGCACGTGGTCGGCGGCGCCCAGCCGCAGCAGCCCGACCCGCAGCAGCGGTCCGCGCGCCAGGTCGAAGGGACGGCGCGCCTGCTGCCGCGCCAGGCGCTCGATCTCGGCTTCCCGCCGCGGTTCCGGCAACGCCGCGAGATCGATCGTCGCGATCTCCAGCGGCGCCCGCTCCGGCGGCGCGATCGCCTGCACAGACTTGCCCGCGACCGTGCCGAACGTGGTGCGCAGCGCCTCGTGGCGGCGGACCGTGGCGACGAACGCCGCCGCCAGCGCCGCCGGCCGCAGGTCCCCGCGCAGGCGCAGCAGCGCCGCGAGGTTGTAGACCGCGTTGCCCGGGTCGAGCTGGTCGAGGAACCAGAGGCGCTCTTGCGCGAAGGAGAGCGGCAGATCGCGGCCGCGCGGCGCCGGCACGATCGGCGGCAGCCGGGGCGCTCCGTCCTCGCGGGCAAGGGCCGCCTCGAGGCGCGCCGCCAGCTTGCCGAGCACCGGGTAGGCGAAGACCTCGTGCAGGGGGATCTCGACGCCGAAGGCAGTGCGCAGGCGCGACACCAGCTGGGTGGCCAGCAGCGAGTGGCCTCCGAGAGCGAAGAAATCGTCCGCCGCGCCAATCCGCTCGCGCCCCAGCAAGCCTTCCCAGATCCCGGCGAGGATCTCCTCGACCGTCCCGCGCGGCGCGATGTAGGGCGCGGCGCCGTCACTCGGCCCCTCCTCCGGCTCGGGCAGCGCACGCCGATCCACCTTGCCGTTGGGCGTCAGCGGCAGCGCCGCCATGACCACGAAGGCGGTGGGAACCATGTAGGCGGGCAGCCGGTCCTCCAGAAAAGAGCGGAGGGAGGCGTGCAGGCGGAGGTCCTCGGCCGCGGCACCCGCGTCGCCGGCCGCGGCGACCACGTAGGCCACCAGCCGCCTGCCGCCGCCGGCCTGCACCGCCGCCACCGCCACCCGCTCCTCGCGATCGACGACCGCCACTGCCCGCACCGCGGGATGGCGCGCGAGGACGGCCTCGATCTCTCCCATCTCGACGCGGAAACCGCGGATCTTCACCTGCCGGTCGATGCGCCCGAGGAACTCGAGCACGCCGTCGGAGCGCCAGCGCGCCAGGTCGCCGGTGTGGTAGAGACGCTCGCCCGCCTCGGTAGGAAGGCGCGCGAAGGGATCGGGCCGGAAAGCCGCGGCCGTCAGGTCCGGCCGGCCGAGATAGCCGCGCGCGAGGCAGGCGCCGCCGATCGCCAGCTCCCCGGGCAGACCCGCGGCCACCGGTCGCCCGGAGCCATCGAGGTCGAGAACGTAGAACCGCGCTCCCGCGATCGGCCGGCCGAGCGGCACGCTCCTCCCCTCCGGCCCGCGGGCGCAGAGCCACTCGGCAACCGACACCGTCGCCTCTGAAGGGCCGTAGCGGGAGACGAGCACGGGAGGCCGCGACCCCGGCCCGGCCGCTCCGCGCGTGGCGGGCGCCTCTCCGGATTCCATGCCGGCCGCCTCTCCGCCCGTCGTGCCGGCGCGGGTGAACGCCGAGAAAAAGAGTCCCGGAAGATCGCCCGGCACCCGTTCCCCGCCGGTGACCACGCGCCGCAGCGAGCCCGCGCTGCGGAAGGCCTCCTCGGCCAGCAACGCGGGCAGCAGCGCTGGCGGCAGGTTGGCATTGGTCACCCGCTGCGCAGCGATCCGTCGCGCGAGATACGCCGCGTCCTGCTGCCGCGCCCCGTCGGTAAGCACCACCGCGGCTCCCGCCCAGAGCGGCGCGAAGATCTCCACCACCGCGACGTCGAATCCGAGCCGGGTGCGCTGCAGCACGCGGGCCCCCGGCGCGAGATCGGCCGCGACCTGGAAGCGCAAGCGGTTCACCACCGCGCGGTGGGAGACGACGATCCCCTTGGGCGCGCCCGTCGAGCCCGAGGTGTAGATCACGTATGCGGCGTTGTCGGAGTGGGCGGCGGGCGCGCCTGGACCGCCGGGAGCGGCGGAGGCGCCGGGAGCGCCAGAAGCGCCGAGGCCGATGGCCGCGCGCCATTCGCGGAGGCCCGCCTCCGCCTGGCCGTCCGCGCCGGCGAGCGGGACGATGCGGGCGGAGCGCGGCAGCCGCTCGGCAGCCGTCGCGTCCGCGAGCACCACCGTCGCGCCCGCGTCGGCGACGAGCTGCGCCAGCCGTTTGCGCGGCAGGGAGGGGTCGAGCGGCAGGTAGGCGGCGCCAGCCTTCAGGATCGCGAGCAGGCCGATCACCAGCTCGCAGGAGGGCTCGGCGCAGATCCCGGCAATCCGCTCCGGCCCCAGGCCCACGGCGCGCAGCTCGCTTGCCAGCCGGCTGGCCCGCGCCTCGAGCTCGCCGTAGGTGAGCGTCCGGGCGCTTCCGCCGCCACCCGCCGCCTCGCCCTCGTGCCCGACGAGCGCCACCGCCCCGGGGTCGCTTGCCGCCCGGCGCTCGAAAGGCAGGTGCACGAGGTCGCCGCCATCCGGCGGCCAGCCGTCATTTCGTCCCTCCCAGCTCCCCCGGTCCGTCGCGCTCCACTCGATCGCCACCTGGTGCCGCTCGGCCGGCGAGAGCAGGTCGAGATCACGGAGTGGACGATCCGGAGCGGCGACGATCCCGGCGAGCAGGACACGCAGGCGTTCCAGCATCCGTAGGCCGGTCGACGCGTCGAAGAGATCGCTGTTGAAGCGCAGCGACAAGTCGAGACCGCCGCCGCCGAAGCTGGTCTCGGCCGCCGCCTCCGCCGCCACCAGGCTGAGATCGAACTGCGCCGCCCGTCTCGGCAGGGGAACCGACTCCAGGACCAGGCCGCCCAGCTCGAGACTGGCTCTTCCTTCGCCGAGCGCGAAGCCGCCGAGGCCGCGCTCGCCTGGCCGCCGCTCGCGGTAGAGCGCGAACATCACCTGGAAGATCGGCGAGCGTCCGGGATCGCGCTCCGTACCAAGGCGCTCGGCAAGCAGCGGGAAAGGCATCTCCTGGTGGGCGAAGGCCGCGACCGCCTCCCGCCGCACCCGGCGCAGCAGCTCGGCGAAGGTGGGGCTGCCGCCGAGGTCGCCGCGCAGCACGACCGGATTGACCAGGTAACCGACCAGGCCCGAAAGCTCCGGCGCGCCCCGGCCCGCGGCCGGCGTCCCGACCAGCAGCTGCTCCTGCCCGCCGGTGCGGTGCAGCAGCGCCAGGAAGGCGGCGAGCAGCGTCATGAACGGGGTGGCGCCGGCGCGGTTGCCGAGGGCCTGCACGCCGAGGACGAGGTCGCGGTCGAGCCAGAGCGCGCGCGAGCCGCCGCGGAAGCTTTGACGCGGCGGCCGCGGCCGGTCGGTGGGAAGCTCGATGGGCGGCGCCCGCGACGGCAGCGCGGCGCTCCAGTAGGACCAGAGGCGCTCCCCCTCCGGCCCCGCCAGGCGCTCGGCCTGCCAGCGAGTGAAGTCGAGGTAGGAGACGGCAGGGACAGGCGGCAGCTCCTCGCCGCGCAGCAACGATCCCAGCTCGCCGAGCAGCACGCCGAGCGACCAGAAATCCGCCACGACGTGGTGCACGGCAAGCACCAACAGATCGCCGCCGGGCCGTGCCCCGAGGCGCCGGAAGAGCGCCACGCGCAGCAGCGGTCCCCTGGCGAGATCGAAAGGCCGCTCCGCCTCCTCCGCCAGCCGCGCGCGCAGGCGATCGTCCGTCCAACCTGTCGCGTCTTCGTCGGCGAAGGCGAAGGCGGGCTCGCGGTGCACGACCTGCTCGACCCCTTCACCCTCGCCATGCCGCGGCTCGAACGTCGTGCGCAGGCTGGGATGGCGCGCGACCAGCGCCGCGAGCGCATCGCGGAGCCGCCGCGCGTCGAGCGCTCCGTGCACGCGCGCCGCGCCGGCGATCGCCAGCGACGGGTTGCCCGGCGCCATGCGGTCGAGGAACCAGAGCGCCCGCTGGCCGTAGGAGAGGGGGCCGCGGGTGGCGCCCCCCGCGCTGCCCGCGACGCGCTTCTTCGCCGGTGGCGCCGGCTCTGCGGGTGGCGCCAGCGCCGGCGCCGGCGCTACGGGGGCGGCGGCTGCGGCCGGCTGGGCGGCGGCCGCGCCCGCGAGCAGCTCGCTCACCCGGGCGCACAGCTCCGCAACCGTCGGACCCGCGAGCAGATCGGCGAGCGGGACGTCCACGCCCATCTCGCTCGCCAACATACCGGCGAGCTCGGCCGCGGCGAGCGAATCGAGACCGAGAGCGAGCAGCGAGCGATCGAGCGGCAGGTTCGCCGCCTCGACGCCGAGAGCCCGCGCCGCCTGCCGGCGCACCGAGGCCACGAGCAGCGCCGCACTCTCCGCGGCCGGGGGCGCCGGCAGTTCCTCGCGGCCGCTCCGCGCCTCCGGCGGCGCCGCGAGCGCCTCCGCGCGGTCGCGGCAGCGGCCCTCGTCCTCGGTTGCTTCGCTGATCACCGGCTGAGGATTTCCTGTCGGGAACGCGACGACCGGTCAGCATCGATCGGTGGCCGCGGGTCGCGGGTCGATGTTCGCGTTGCGGCTGGACTTCCGGATCTTGATTCTATCAACGGCCAGAGCGAGCGATCACGGCCGCGGCATGGAAACTGGCGACACTTTTCGGCCTCGATGCGTCATCTTTCGTGCTTCGTCCCCGGATCTCGTGCTCGGTTTTCCGGGTCCCCGGCCACGGCCGTGCGTACCGGGCCGAAGCCGCCCACAGGCGGCGCCGCCGCTCGAGCCGGCGTCACCTGTCATGGCCGATGCGTCAGATTTCACGCCCGCGCGCCGCCCCGCGGAAACCTGATTTATATTGCGAGGTCATGCAGATCGCCCGGGAGCGGAAGGAGGCCGCCGCCGAGACGAGCGGCCGCCACACCATCCACGGGCAGTTCGCGGCGCAGGCGGCGGCGACCCCCGACGCCTCCGCGGCCGTCTGCCGCGGCCGCTCGCTCACCTACGCCGACATCGAATGCCGGGCGCGGGCCCTGGCCCGCCGTCTGCGCCGGCAGGGGATCGGGCCGGAGGCAGTGGTCGCCGTCCTCGTCGAGCGTTCCCTCGATCTGCCGGTCGCGCTGCTGGGGATCCTCGAGGCCGGCGGCGCCTACCTGCCCCTCGACCCCACCAACCCGCCCGGCCGCCTGGCACAGCTTCTCGCCGCCGCCCGCCCGGCAGCCGTCGTCGCCGGCCGCTCGCTCGCCCGCCGCCTGCCGCCGCGCGTCGCGCCCGTCCTCGTGCTCGAGGACGCCGCCCCGGACTCCGCGGAGGCCGCGAGCCCGCGGCAACCACCCACTGCGGCGGACCGGGCGGCGGACCATGCGGCGGACACCGGCGCCTGGCCGGAGGCGGTCGCCGACAATCTCGCCTGCGTTCTGCATGCCTCGGGCTCCGGAGGCGCTCCGCGCGCCGTGATGGTCACCCACGCCAACGTGGCCGACTTCTTCAGTGCCATCGATCGCCACCTCGGAGAGGGCGCCGGCGGCACCTGGCTGGCGGCAAGTACCTCGAGTGCCGCGAGCGCCGCGAGCAACGCCTGGTCCAACTCATCGGGAGGGCTCGACCTGCTCTGGACCCTCTGCCGCGGCCGGCGCCTCGTCCTGGACGACGAGCCCGCGCGAACCCCCGAGACGACCACCACCGCCCCCATCTCCGCCGCCGCCCCCGCACGGAACCTCGCCTTCAGCCTCTTCTACTTCGGGAACTACGCCGCCGGCCGCGCGGCCGACCACTACCGCCTGGTGCTCGAGGGAGCGCGGTTCGCGGACCGCCACGACTTCAGCGCGATCTGGACGCCGGAGCGCCACTTCCACGAGTTCGGCGGTCTCTTCCCGAATCCCTCCGTGCTCAGCGCCGCCATCGCCGCGGGCACCGAGCGCCTGCAGATCCGTGCCGGCAGCGTCGTCTTGCCGTTGCACGACCCGCTGCGCGTCGCCGAGGAGTGGGCGCTGGTCGACAACCTCTCGGGAGGGCGGATCGGGGTCTCCTTCGCCTCGGGCTGGCACGCCAACGACTTCGTCCTCAAACCCGGCGCCTACGAGGACCGGCAGGAGGTCATGCGGCGCGGCATCGACACGGTCCGCCGGCTCTGGCGCGGCGAAGCCCTCCGGCTGCCGGGCGGCGCCGGCAACGAGGTGGAGGTGCGGATCTTCCCCCGCCCTGTGCAGCCGGAGCTGCCTGTCTGGGTGACCGCCGCCAGCAGCCCGGCCACCTTCCGGCTGGCCGGCGACCTGGGAGCGGGGGTCCTGACCCACCTGCTGGGCCACGAGGAGGCGGAGCTGGCCGCCAAGATCGGCGTCTACCGCGACGCCTGGCGCCAGGCCGGACACCTCCCCGGCGAGGGCCGGGTCACGGTCATGTTGCACACCTTCGTCGGCGCGAGCCGCGACGCGGTCGACGCCGCGGTGCGAGAGCCGCTTGGCGCCTATCTCAAGACCTCGTTCGGGCTTCTCCGCTCGCTCGCCGAGAGCGCCGGTCTGAAGCAGGACCCGCGCCAGCTCTCCCCGGCCGAGCTCGACCTGCTGGTCGCCCGCGCCTACCAGCGCTACGTGGCGGCCGGCGCCGGCCTCATCGGCACGCCCGACTCCTGCGCCGCGACCGTCGAGCGCCTGCGGCAGATGGGCGTGGACGAGGTGGCCTGCCTGATCGACTTCGGCGTCCCCGCCGACCACGTCCTGGCCAACCTCACCCATCTCGACGAGCTGCGCCGCGCGACGACGCCATCGCTCCGGCCAGGGTCCTCGATCCCCCTCCCTTCCACCCCCGAGCCAGGCAACGAGCCCCGCAACCCCCTCGCCGACCCGATCGCCCGGCACGGCGTCACCCACCTCCACGCCGAGCTCCACGTCCTCGATCGGGACCTCCGCCCGTCGCCGCCGCTGACGCTCGGAGAGATCTGCGTCGGCGGCAGCGGCGTGGCCCGCGGCTACCTGGGCAGACCCGACCTCACCGCCGAGCGCTTCGTGCCCGATCCCAGCAGCAACCGGCCCGGAGCGCGCCTCTACCGCACCGGCGACCTCACGCACGCCGCCGCCTCAGCATGATCGCCCAAAGAAAAGAGGGCGGCCCCGTGCTCGGGACCGCCCTCGAGGTTCTATAGAATCTGCCTCGGCTGCCAGCTAGTCGCTGTCCAGCACCTCCTGCGGCAGGCTGCGGATCTCTTCCTCGCCGAACTCGAAGAACAGCTCCTCCTCCGACTCCGGCTGCGTCTCCACGAAGTCTTCCGCCATGTGGAAGTCGTGGTAGTAGTCCATGCCGGTACCGGCGGGGATCACCCGGCCGACGATGACGTTCTCCTTCAAGCCGCGCAGCACGTCCACCTTGCCGCTGATCGCCGCCTCGGTGAGCACGCGCGTGGTCTCCTGGAAGCTCGCCGCCGAGATGAAGCTGTCGGTCGAGAGGCTCGCCTTGGTGATGCCGAGCAGCAGCGGCCGGCCGATCGCCGGCGTGCCGCCGGCGGCGATCACCCGCTCGTTCTCCTCCTGGAACTTCCAGCGGTCGACCTGCTCGTCGATCAGGAACTCGGTGTCGCCGACCTCCTCGATCTTCACCGAGCGCATCATCTGGCGCACGATCACCTCGATGTGCTTGTCGTTGATCGCCACGCTCTGCGACCGGTAGACCTCCTGGATCTTGTCGGTCATGTAGCGCTGCAGCTCCTTCTCGCCGAGCACCTGCAGGATGTCGTGCGGGTTGATCGCGCCGTCGATCAACGGTTCGCCGGCCCGCACCCGCTCGCTCTCCTGCACGTTGATGTGGATCGAGCGCGGCACCAGGTACTCGCGCACCTCGCCGGCGTCGCTCTCGACCTGCACCTTGCGCATCCCCTTGTGGACCTCGCCCAGGTGCACCATGCCGTCGATCTCGGTGATGATCGCCGGCTCCTTCGGGCTGCGCGCCTCGAACAGCTCGACGACGCGCGGCAGGCCGCCGGTGATGTCCTTGGTCTTGGTGGTCTCGCGCGGGATCTTGACCAGCGTGTCGCCGGGGTAGACCTCCTGGCCGTTCTGCACCACCAGGTGCGAGCCCGAGGGAAGCAGGTACCGCTTCTCGCGCACCTGGCGCCCCTCCTTGCCCTTGATCAGGATCGCCGGCACGCGCTTCTCGTTGGCCGACGCCTCGACGATGATCTTCTGCGACAGGCCGGTGACCTTGTCGGTCTCCTCGCGCACGTTCTCGCCCTCGACGATGTCCTGGAACTCCGCCTTGCCGCCGATCTCCGACAGGATGGCGTAGGTGAACGGGTCCCAGGTCACCAGCTCCGCCCCCGGCTGCACCTCGTTGCCCTCGTGCACCAGCAGCTGCGAGCCGTAGGTCAAGGCGTAGCGCTCGCGCTCGCGCCCCTTCTCGTCGACGATCAGGAGCTTGCCGCTGCGGTTGATCACCACCAGCGCGCCCTTCTTGCTCTCGACCGTCGAGACGTTCAGGAACTTCACCCGCCCCGGGTTCTTGGCGGTGTGCTTCGACTGCTCGGAGACGCGCGACGCCGTGCCGCCGTAGTGGAAGGTGCGCATGGTGAGCTGGGTGCCCGGCTCGCCGATCGACTGCGCGGCGATGACTCCCACCGCCTCGCCGATCTCGACCATGGCGCCGGTCGCCAGGTTCCGTCCGTAGCACGACGCGCAGACGCCGCGCCGCGCCTCGCAGGTGAGCACGGAGCGGATCTTCACCCGCTCGATGCCTGCCGCCTGCACCGCGTTGCCCAGCTGCTCGGTGATCTCCTGGCCGACCGACACCACCAACTCGCCGGTCATCGGGTCGTAGAGGTCCTCCTGCGCCACGCGGCCGACGATGCGGTCGCGCAGCGGCTCGAGGATCTCGCCGCCTTCCATGATCGCCGCCACGTAGATGCCGTCGATCGTGCCGCAGTCGACCTCGTTGATGATCACGTCCTGCGCCACGTCCACCAGGCGCCGCGTCAGGTAGCCGGAGTCGGCGGTCTTGAGCGCGGTGTCGGCCAGGCCCTTGCGCGCGCCGTGGGTGGAGATGAAGTACTGCAGCACCGACAGCCCCTCGCGGAAGTTGGCGGTGATCGGCTGCTCGATGACTTCGCCCGAGGGCTTCGACATCAGGCCGCGCATGCCGGCCAGCTGCCGCACCTGCTCGCGTGAGCCGCGGGCGCCCGAGTCGGCCATCAGGTTGATCGGGTTGAACTCGCCGCTGTCGCGCTCGACCTCGCGCATCTCGCGGAACATCTCCTCGGAGACCTTCTCGGTCACCCGGTGCCAGATGTCGATGATCTTGTTGTGCCGCTCGCCGGAGGTGATGACGCCCGCCGAGCGCTGGTTCTCGATCTCGTACACCTCCTTGCGCGCCTGGTCGAGGATCGCCGGCTTGCGGCTCGGCACCACCATGTCGTCGACGCCGAACGAGATGCCGGCGCGCGTCGCGTAGGCGAAGGTGACCTCCTTGATCTCGTCGAGCATCGAGACCGTCGCCTCGTTGCCCAGCTTGATGAAGCAGTAGCCCACCAGGTCCTGCAGGCCGCGCTTCTTGAGCAGCCCGTTGATGAACGGGATCTCGGCCGGCAGGTGCATGTTGAAGATCACCCGGCCGACCGTGGTGTCGATGATCTGGTTGTGCACCTCTTCCAGGTCGGCATGGACGATGTTCTGCTTGTCGAGCTGCGTCTCGAGGTTGATGTACGGCCCGCTGTAGCGCATCCGCACCGGCGTCAGCGTCTCCACCTCGCCGGCCTCGAGCGCCAGCAGCACCGTCTCCTTGTCCGCGAAGACCCGCCCCTCGCCCTTGGCGCCGGGCTTGGCCAGCGTCAGGTAGTAGCCGCCGAGCACCAGGTCCTGCGACGGCACCGCCAGCGGCCGGCCGTGCGCCGGCGACAGCACGTTGTTGCTGGCCAGCATCAGCACCCGGCTCTCGATCTGCGCCTTCGGCGACAGCGGCACGTGCACCGCCATCTGGTCGCCGTCGAAGTCGGCGTTGAAGGCGGCGCAGACCAGCGGATGGATCTTGATCGCCTTGCCCTCGATCAGCGTCGGCTGGAACGCCTGGATGCCGAGCCGGTGCAGGGTGGGAGCGCGATTGAGCAGCACCGGGTGGTCCTGGATGACCTCCTCGAGCGCGTCCCACACCTCGTCCACCTCCGCCTCGACCATCTCCTTGGCGGCCTTGATCGTCCCCACCAGCCCCTTCTCCTCGAGCCGGTTGTAGATGAACGGCTTGAACAGCTCGAGCGCCATCTTCTTCGGCAGGCCGCACTGGTGGAGCTTGAGCTCCGGCCCGACCACGATCACCGAGCGGCCGGAGTAGTCGACGCGCTTGCCGAGCAGGTTCTGGCGGAAGCGCCCCTGCTTGCCCTTCAGGGTGTCGGACAGCGACTTGAGCGGCCGGTTGTTCGAGCCCTTGAGCACGCGGCCGCGGCGGCCGTTGTCGAAGAGCGCGTCCACCGCCTCCTGCAGCATCCGCTTCTCGTTGCGCACGATGACGTCGGGAGCGCGCAGCTCGAGCAGCTTCTTCAACCGGTTGTTGCGGTTGATCACCCGCCGGTAGAGGTCGTTGAGGTCGCTGGTCGCGAAGCGGCCGCCGTCGAGCGGCACCAGCGGCCGCAGCTCCGGCGGGATGACCGGGATGACGTCGAGGATCATCCAGTCGGGGCGGTGCCCGGACTTGCGGAAGGCGTCCACGACCTTCAGCCGCTTCGCCGCCTTCAGGCGGCGGATCTGGCTGGTCTCGGTGCGCATGATGATGCGCAGCTCCTCGGACATCTCGTCGACCTCGATGCGCGACAGCAGCTCCTTGATCGCCTCGGCGCCCATCTTGGCGGTGAAGGCGTCCTCGCCGTACTGGTCGCGCAGCTCGCGGAAACGCTCCTCGGAGAGCAGCTCCTGCTCCTTGAGCTCGGTCTCCCCGGGATCGATCACGACGTAGCTCTCGAAGTACAGGATGCGCTCGAGGTCGCGCAGGCTGATGTCGAGCAGGTGGCCGATGCGCGACGGCAGGCCCTTGAAGAACCAGACGTGCGACACCGGGCAGGCGAGCTCGATGTGGCCCATGCGCTCGCGGCGCACGCGCGAGCGGGTCACCTCGACGCCGCACTTGTCGCAGATGACGCCGCGGTGCTTCATCCGCTTGTACTTGCCGCACAAGCACTCCCAGTCCGTGATCGGACCGAAGATCTTGGCGCAGAACAGCCCGTCGCGCTCCGGCTTGAACGTCCGGTAGTTGATCGTCTCGGGCTTGGTGACCTCACCGTAGCTCCAGGAACGGATCTTCTCCGGCGATGCGATCGAGATCTTGATCGCGTTGAAATCCTTGAGCGACCTTGGCTTGTCAAAGCTGCTGAATGGTTGCAACTGGCTATCCTCCCGATCTTTGGGTAAGCGTCGCGTTACTCGCTATACCTTGAGGAGCTCGACGTCGAGACAGAGACTCTGCAGCTCGCGGACCAGCACGTTGAACGACTCCGGCAGGCCCGGGGCCTCGGGCACGTCCCCCTTGACGATCGCTTCGTAGACCTTGCTCCTTCCCTCCACGTCGTCGCTCTTGACGGTCAGCAGCTCCTGCAGGGTGTAGGCGGCGCCGTAGGCCTCCAGCGCCCAGACCTCCATCTCGCCGAAGCGCTGGCCGCCGAACTGCGCCTTGCCGCCCAGCGGCTGCTGGGTGATCAGCGAGTACGGTCCGATCGAGCGCGCGTGGATCTTGTCGTCGACCAGGTGCGACAGCTTGAGCATGTAGATGAAGCCGACCGTGACCTTCTGCTCGAACGGGTCGCCGGCCATGCCGTCGTAGAGCGTCGTCTTGCCCGACAGCGGCAGCCCCGCCTCGCCCAGCAGGTCCTTGATGTCCTTCTCGTGCGCGCCGTCGAACACCGGCGTCGCGAAGCGCAGCCCGAGTGCCTTGCCGGCCCACCCGAGGTGGGTCTCGAGGATCTGGCCGACGTTCATGCGGCTGGGCACGCCGAGCGGGTTGAGCACGATCTCGACCGGCGTGCCGTCCGGCAGGTACGGCATGTCCTCCTCGGGCAGGATGCGCGAGATCACGCCCTTGTTGCCGTGGCGCCCGGCCATCTTGTCGCCGACCTGCAGCTTGCGCTTCATGGCGACGTAGACCTTGACCAGCTTGATGACGCCGGGCGGCAGCTCGTCGCCCTTCTGCAGCAGGCCGATGCGCTCCTCGTTGACGCGGTGCAGCACCTCGATGTGCGAGTCGGTCTTGCGGTAGACGATCTCCACCGCGTCGAGCAGCCGCTTCTCGTCGACCGGCAGGCGCATGATCTCCTGGCGCGTCAGGCGCTCGAGCACCGCCTGGGTGATCGCCGCGCCGGACTTGAGCAGCTCCTGGCCGCCGCGGGTCTTGACCGCCGCGGTGGCCTTCTTGCCGTTCAGCAGGTCGCCGATCTTCTTGTTGCGCTCCTCGGTCAGGATGCGCACCTCGTCCTTGATGTTCTTCTCGAGGCGGGCGATCTCCTCCTGCTCGATGTCCTTGGCGCGCTGGTCCTTCTCGACGCCCTTGCGCGAGAAGATCTTGACGTCGACGATGGTGCCCTCGATCCCCGGCGGCACCTTCAGGCTGGCGTCGCGCACGTCGCCGGCCTTCTCGCCGAAGATGGCGCGCAGCAGCTTCTCCTCGGGGGTGAGCTGCGTCTCGCCCTTCGGCGTCACCTTGCCGACCAGGATGTCGCCGGCCTTGACGGTGGCGCCGATGCGCACGATGCCGCTCTCGTCGAGGTCCTTGAGCGCGGTCTCCGAGACGTTCGGGATGTCGCGCGTGATCTCCTCGGGGCCGAGCTTGGTGTCGCGCGCCTCGATCTCGAACTCCTCGATGTGGATCGAGGTGTAGTAATCCTCGCGCACCAGCTTCTGCGAGATCAGGATCGCGTCCTCGAAGTTGTAGCCGCGCCAGGGCATGAACGCCACCAGCACGTTGCGGCCCAGGGCCAGCTCGCCCTCCTCGGTGCACGGGCCGTCGGCCAGCACGTCGTTCTTCTTCACCCGCTGTCCCTCGCTGACCACCGGCTTCTGGGTGATGCAGGTGTTCTGGTTACTGCGCCGGAACTTGATCAGCTGGTAGATGTCGGCGCCGAAGTCCTTGGTCTCGCCGGTGTCGAGGTCCTCGCCCTCGACGCGCACGATGATGCGCTCGGCGTCCACCGAGTCGACGATGCCGCCGCGCTTGCACAGCACCACCGCCCCCGAGTCCTGGGCGACGATCGCCTCGAGCCCGGTGCCGACGATCGGCGCCTCGCTGCGCAGCAGTGGCACCGCCTGGCGCTGCATGTTCGAGCCCATGAGCGCGCGGTTGGCGTCGTCGTTCTCGAGGAACGGGATGAGCGCCGCCGCCACCGACACCAGCTGCTTCGGGCTGATGTCCATGAAGTCGATGCGGTCGCGCTCGACGGTGGCGAAGTCGCCGCCGGCGCGGGCGCTGACCCGCTCGCTGACCAGGTTGCCCTTCTCGTCGACGCGCGAGTTGGCCTGGGCGACGATGTACTTCTCCTCCTCCCAGGCCGACAAGTAGAAGGCCTGCGGCTCGGCCTCGACCTGCCGCTTCTTGGCCTTCTTCAGCCTGGCGTTCTCCTTGGCCAGCTCGTCGCCGGTCACCACCTGGCCGAGGCGGAACGGCCCGTCGCCGACCTTCAGCACGCGGAAGTGGTCGAGCACGCGGCCGTTCTCGACCTTCTTGTACGGGCTCTCGATGAAGCCGTAGTCGTTGATCCGCGCGTAGGTGGCGAGCGACGAGATGAGGCCGATGTTCGGGCCTTCCGGCGTCTCGATCGGGCAGATGCGGCCGTAGTGCGTGGCGTGGACGTCGCGCACCTCGAAGCCGGCGCGCTCGCGCGACAGGCCGCCCGGCCCGAGGGCCGACAGCCGCCGCTTGTGCGTCACCTCCGACAGCGGGTTCGTCTGGTCCATGAACTGCGACAGCTGCGACGAGCCGAAGAACTCCTTGATCGCCGCGATCACCGGCTTGGAGTTGATCAGATCGTGCGGCATGGCCGAGTCGATGTCCTGGTGGACGGACATCTTCTCCTTGATCGCCCGCTCCATGCGGACGAGACCGATGCGGAACTGGTTCTCGAGCAGCTCGCCGACCGCGCGCACGCGGCGGTTGCCGAGGTTGTCGATGTCGTCGACGCGCCCGACGTCCTTCTGCAGCCGCAGCAGGTACTCGATGACGCGGAAGAAGTCGTCCGCCGACAGCGTCTTCTGGTCCACCGGCACGTCGGTGTCGAGCTTGATGTTGAACTTGAACCGCCCGACGCGCGAGAAGTCGTAGCGCTTGGCGTCGAAGAACATGCCGTAGAACAGCGACCGCGCGCTCTCGAGCGTCGGCGGGTCGCCGGGGCGCATGCGGCGGTAGATCTCGATCAGCGCTTCCTTCGAGTTCGTCGTGGTGTCCTTGGCCAGCGTGTTCGACAGCGTCGAGCCGGTCAGCTCCCAGTCCGGGAAGAACACCTCGACCGGCGTCGCGTTGCGGCCGTCCAGCCGCTCCTCGAGGTCCTCGGGCACCAGCTCGTTGGCCTCGAAGAGCACCTCGCCGGTGTCGAGGTCGACGGTGTCGGCGATGAAGAAGGCGCGCTCGAGGTCCTCGCGCTCGACCTGGAAGGCCAGGGTCTGGCCGGAGTCGAGCTTGCCGATGTGCTCCTTGGCGAGGGTGATGCCGGCGAAGATCGGGTACTGCTCGCGGCGGCCGCGGCTCTGGCGGTCCTTCTGGCGCTCCGGCTCGAGCACCTTCGGCGTCACGTGGAGCGTGAACTTGCCGGCGCCCTCCGGCGTCAGCCGCACGGGGGTGTAGAACTGCCGCAGGATCGCCTCGTCGGTCTCGAGGCCCAGGGCGCGCAGGAAGACCGTGCCGTGGAACTTCCGCTTGCGGTCGATGCGCACCGACAGCACGTCCTTCTGGTCGTACTCGAACTCCACCCACGAGCCGCGGTAGGGGATGATCTTGGCCAGGAAGGCGCGCGTCCCCTCGCGGGTGAAGAAGACGCCGGGGCTGCGGTGCAGCTGCGAGACGATGACCCGCTCGGTGCCGTTGATGATGAACGTGCCGTTGTCGCTCATCAGCGGGATGTCGCCGAAGTAGACCTCCTCCTCCTTGGCGTCGCGCATCATCCGCGCCCCGGTGTCGGGGTCGCGATCGTAGACGAACAGCCGGAAGGTCACCTTGAGCGGCACGGCGAAGGTCATGCCGCGCTCCTGGCAGTCGGAGATCGAGTACTTGAGCTGCAGGTCGACCGGGTTGCCGCAGATGTCGCACTTGGTCACCCGGTTCTTGTTGACGAAGCCGCACTCGGTGCAGGTGACCGTCTCCTCGTGCGGATGGTCGGTCATGATCTTGGCGCCGCAGTTGGTGCAGGTCATCCGCAGGTACTCGAGCCCCTTCAGCTCGCCGCACTTGCACTGCCAGTCGCCGATCGAGTACTTCACGAAGTCGAGAGAGCAGGTCTCCCGGAAGTCGGAGAACGGGAAGATGCTGGTGAACACCGACTGCAGGCCGTGGTTCGCCCGCTCCTCGGGGAGCAGGTTCATCTGCAGGAAGCGCTCGTAGGACCGCCGCTGGACGTCGATCAGGTTCGGAATCGGCAGGGACGTCTGGATCCGCGAGAAGTCCTTCCGGCCGTGGCTCTTGGTATGGATGGGGGAATGCGCCATATGGGGTCCTTGTCTCTCCTCGAAGCCTGTATGCTGCCTACGCGACGTTCTCCGGGGCGTGTCCTCCGGGGCACGGGGTCCCGGGCGGGGGCGGACCGGGACCGAGGCTGCGGAAGCGGGAGACGACACCTGGCCCGCTCCTGCCTCTCGGCAGGTCGGCGGGCGCGGTGTGCAGTCTTCCTAACACGTCTTGCGCCCGGTTTATGCCCGGGCTGGAGCCCGACCGGGAACACAACATTACAGCAAAAGCTGACTGACCGGCCGGAGCGGGGGCCGTCGGAGCCAAGACACGCACGGAGATCCGGCGCCGCGCCGCGCAGACCGCCTGCGGCACGGGTATCCGCTCTCGGATCCTGGGGTCGCGCCGCTCCACCTTACTTGATTTCGACCGTCGCTCCAGCCTCTTCGAACTTCTTCTTGATCGACTCCGCCTCGTCCTTCGACACCCCTTCCTTGACCGTCGCGGGCGCCGACTCGACCAGGTCCTTGGCCTCCTTCAGGCCGAGGCTGGTCACCTCGCGCACCGCCTTGATGACGTTGATCTTCTTCTCGCCGGCGGCCTTCAGCACGACGTCGAACTCGGTCTTCTCCTCGACCGGGGCGGCGGCGGCTGCCGCGCCACCGGCGGCGGCCGAGGGCGCCGCGGCGGCCGCGGCGGACACCCCGTAGTGCTCCTCGAGCGCCTTCACCAGGCTGTTCAGCTCGAGCACCGTCAGGGAGTCGATCTGCTGGATGAACTCTTGCGTGGCGATTGCCATCTTCTCTCTCTCCTTCCGCTTTCCGCTCGGACCGCTGCGGGTCCGGAGCCGCTCTGGTTGCAATATCTTGCAGGGTGCCAGGATGCGCCCGCGCTGCCCCGCGGTCGGGGACGAGCCCCGGAGCCCCTCCCGCCCCCCTCCCTACGCCGGCGTCCCCCCCGTCTCTTCCTTCTGCTTGGCCACCTGGTCGAGCACCACGACCAGGCTCTGCGGCACCGCGGCGAGCACCCGCGCGAAGCGGGTGATCGGCGACTGCAGCAGGTACAGGAGCTTGGCGATCAGCTGCTCCCGGCTGGGCAGCTGGGCGATCTCCTTGATCTGCCCGGCGGCCACCGCGCGGCGCTCGACCATCCCGGCCTTGAGCTCGATCGCCGGCACGTCCTTGGCGTAGTCGGTCAGCGCCTTTGCCAGGGCGACCGGGTCCTTGGCGCTGTACACCACCGCCGTGGGCCCGGCGAAGTGCTCCTCGAGCGCCGCCAGCGCCGTCGAGTCGATGGCGCGCAGGGCCAGGTTGTTCTTCACCACCAGGTACTCGCCGCCGGTCGCCCGCACGCGGTTGCGCAGCTCGGTCGCCTGCGGCACCGTGATCCCCTTGAAGCCGAGCAGGAAGGCGTGCGGCGCCGTCGCCAGCCCCTCCTGGTACTCGGCGATCAGCTTTTCTTTATCGGTACGCGTCAACGGCATGGAAATGATCTCCTGGCTCGAATCATTGCGGCGTTCGAATCTCGGTGCTCTCGGCGTTGTCGCGTTCTCGAAGCTCTACCTAACCGGCAGCGCTCAGGCCTCGTGGGCGCTGATCGCCGCCTCGTCCACCTTGATGCCGGGGCCCATCGTGGACGACAGGCTCATGGTGCGCACGTACTTGCCCTTGGCGGCGCTGGGCTTGGCCTTGAGCACCGCGCCGATCAGCGCGTCGGCGTTCTCCTTCAGCTGGTCGACCCCAAACGAGAGCTTGCCCACCGGCACGTGCAGGATGCCGGTCTTGTCGACCCGGAACTCGACCTTGCCGGCCTTGATCTCCTGCACCGCCCGGGCGACGTCCACCGCCACCGTGCCCGCCTGCGGGTTCGGCATCAGGCCGCGCGGACCGAGCACCTTGCCGAGGCGGCCGACGACGCGCATCATGTCCGGCGACGCCACCACCGCCTCGAAGTCCATCCAGCCGCCCTCGATCTTCTTCGCCATGTCGTCGCCGCCGACGAAGTCGGCGCCGGCCTCCTCCGCCTCGCGGATCTTCTCGCCGCTGGCGAAGACCAGGACGCGCACCTTCTTGCCGAGCCCGTTGGGCAGCACGACGGTGCCGCGCACCATCTGGTCGGCGTGCTTGGGATCGACCCCCAGCCGCATCACCACCTCGAGCGTCTCGTCGAACTTGACGTAGGCGGCGCCCTTGGCGAGCTCGATCGCCTCCTGCAGCGCGTAGGGGCGCTGCTCGACCTTGGCCGCCGCTTCCCGGTACTTCTTGCCATGCTTTGCCACTTACGATGCCCTCCGATGTCCGCCGATGTTCCCCGATGTCCGCCGATGCCGATCGTCCCGTGAGTCCGCGGGCAAGCCTTCTAGGCCTGGACCTCGAGCCCCATCGAGCGCGCCGTGCCCTCGATGATGCGCACCGCCGCCTCGAAGCTCGCGGCGTTGAGGTCGGGGAGCTTGGTCTTGGCGATCTCCTCGACCTGCGCCCGGGTCACCCGGCCCACCTTCTTCTTGTTCGGCTCGCCCGAGCCCTTCTCCACGCCGGCCGCCTTGCGCAGCAGCACCGCCGCCGGCGGCGTCTTGGTGATGAAGGTGTAGCTGCGGTCGGCGAAGACGGTGATGACCACCGGGATGATCATGCCCGACTGCGAGGCGGTGCGAGCGTTGAAGTTCTTGCAGAAGTCCATGATGTTGACGCCCGCCTGGCCCAGCGCCGGACCCACCGGCGGCGCCGGAGTGGCGGCTCCCGCCGGGATCTGCAGCTTGATCTGCCCTACGACTTTCTTGGCCATCTCGTCCTCTTCCCCGGTTCTCCGGCTCCGCCGCTCGCCGGCGGCGGCCCGCTAGATCTTCTGCACCTGCGAGAAATCGAGCTCGACCGGCGTCTGCCGGCCGAAGATCGTGACCATCACCTTGAGGGTGTTGCGGTCGAGGTTGACGTCGTCGACCACCCCGGTGAAGTTGTTGAAGGGGCCGTCGGTGATGCGCACCGGCTCCGCCCTCTCGAAGACGTACTTCGGCTTCGGCTTCTCCTTGGCAGTCACCACCTGCTCGAGGATCTTGTCGACCTCGTCCTGGGAGAGCGGGGTCGGCTTGCGGCCGGTCCCCACGAAGCCCGTCACCTTCGGCGTGTTCTTGACCACGTGCCAGGCGGCGTCGGACATCTCCATCTCGACCAGGATGTAGCCGGGGAAGAACTTGCGCTGCGTCTCGCGCTTCTTGCCGCCCTTGTACTCCACCACCGTCTCGGTCGGGATGCGGATCTCGCCGAAGGCGTCGCCCATGTCCAGCGCCTCGGCGCGCTGCCGCAGCGTCTCCTTCACCCGCTCCTCGAACCCGGAGTAGGTGTGCACGATGTACCACTTGCGGGCGGTGGCCCGCTCCGCGGGCTCGGCCGAGACGAGCTCGGCGGCGGTGGCAGCAAGGGGCGGGGTGTCCTTCCGGTGCACCCTGGCTCTCGAGGTCTCCGCGTGCTCCGGACCCGCCTGGCGAGCCGGCGCCACCGCGGGCGCGGCTTCTGCCTCGCGCTCGTCCGGATCGCGCTCGCCACGAAGATCGCGCTGATCGTGCTCGTCGCCATGATCGTGCGGATCGCGCTCATCGCGCGGATCGCCATGATCGCCGCCAGTCGAGGCGGATGGCAGGGGCTCGCTCGGATCGCTCATCGTTCGAACGCCTTGACGATCCCGATGTAGCCGCGCTGGATGACGATGTCCGCGAGCCAGAGGAAGACCGCGAAGACCGTGCTGGTGATCAGCACCACGACGGTGGTCGCCACCACCTCGTCACGCGAGGGGAAGGACACCTTCCGCATCTCGAGGCGCGTCTCGGCCAGGAAGTCCTTGATTTTCTTGATCCACTCGTTCATGTCGGCTGCTTGTCCTCGTCTCGAGAGTGGAGAGATTGGCAGGCCAGGAGGGATTCGAACCCCCAACCCTCGGTTTTGGAGACCGATGCTCTACCAGTTCGAGCTACTGGCCTGTTCTTTCGACTGCATCTCCCGCTGCAATATTCCGCCTCTGCTCCTCGAACCTGGTAACGCCCCCCGCATGCCTCGATGCCCTTCCCGCCCTCCGGCTCCCCAACTCCCCCTCACCGCCCTTTGGGCGAGGGGCCGAAGTCTTCCATCCCCGGTTCGCGCCGAACCCCTCGCCCAAAGGGCGGTGAGGGGGAGTTGGGGAGCCGGAGGGCGGGAAGGGCATCCCCCCGCTCAGCCGGATCCCCTCATCGTCACTTCACGATGTCCGTTACCGTGCCGGCCCCGACGGTGCGGCCACCCTCGCGGATGGCGAAGCGCACCCCCTTCTCCATGGCGATCGGCGCGATCAGCTCGACCTCGAGGTTGACGTTGTCGCCCGGCATTACCATCTCCGTGCCCGCCGGCAGGTTCGCCACTCCGGTGACGTCCGTCGTCCGGAAGTAGAACTGCGGCCGGTAGCCGTTGAAGAACGGCGTGTGACGCCCGCCCTCCTCCTTGGTCAGCACGTACACCTCGCCCTTGAACCGCGTATGCGGCGTGATCGAGCCCGGCTTCGCCAGCACCTGGCCCCGCTCCACCTCGTCCTTCTTCGTGCCGCGCAGCAGCACCCCGATGTTGTCGCCGGCCTGCCCCTGGTCGAGCAGCTTCTTGAACATCTCGACGCCGGTCACGATCGTCTTGGCGGTCGGCCGGATGCCGATGATCTCCACCTCGTCGCCCACCTTGACGATGCCGCGCTCCACCCGGCCGGTCACCACCGTGCCGCGGCCCGAGATCGAGAAGATGTCCTCGATCGGCATCAGGAAGTCCTTGTCGATCGCGCGCTCGGGCACCGGGATGTAGGTGTCCACCGACTCGATCAGCTCGATCACCTTCTTGCCCCACTCGCTCTCCGGATCGCCGCTGTCGAGCGCCTTGAGAGCCGAGCCGCGGATGATCGGGATGTCGTCGCCCGGGAAGTCGTAGGACGACAGCAGCTCCCGCAGCTCGAGCTCGACCAGGTCCAGCAGCTCGGGGTCGTCGACCATGTCGACCTTGTTCATGAACACGACCATGAACGGCACCCCCACCTGCCGCGCCAGCAGGATGTGCTCGCGCGTCTGCGGCATCGGGCCGTCCGCCGCCGACACCACCAGGATCGCGCCGTCCATCTGCGCGGCCCCGGTGATCATGTTCTTCACGTAGTCCGCGTGCCCCGGGCAGTCGACGTGCGCGTAGTGGCGCGCCGCGCTCTCGTACTCGACGTGCGCCGTCGCGATGGTGATGCCGCGCTCCCGCTCCTCCGGCGCCTTGTCGATCTGGTCGAAGGCCACGAACTGCGCCCATCCCTTGACCGCCAGCACCTTGGTGATGGCCGCCGTCAGGGTGGTCTTGCCGTGGTCGACGTGGCCGATCGTGCCGATGTTGACGTGCGGCTTCTTACGCTGGAACTTCTCCTTGCCCATGGCGCCTCGAGTCTCCTGAACGCAAGTTGGTCCTACGGACGGTGGAGCCCACGACCGGATTTGAACCGGTGACCCCCTCCTTACCAAGGAGGTGCTCTACCCCTGAGCCACGTGGGCTTGAGACACCCGTAGACGCGCCGAGGGCCTCAGGCCCAAAGCCGCGTCCAACGGTCAAACCTGACAATCTTACTGCGACCCCCGATCCCTGTAAAGTCCCTCTCCGGGTTGGCTCAGAGGAAGGGACGGCTATTGTGCCAGAGCCGTCACCGCTTGTCCAGCTCTTGGGCGAAAGGGCCGGCGCCAGGTAGTGTCCGCACGCCATGAACCGCGGCCATGAGATCCTGCGCCCGGACCCGCCCTGGGCGACGCTCACGGCGCTGGCCGGGATCGTAGCGCTGGTGGCGGCGGTCTCCTGGGGCCTCGGCGGCTATGCGCTGCTCGACCCGGACGAGGGGCGGAACGCGGAGGTGGCCCGCGAGATGATGGCGGGGGGCGACGTCGTGCTGCCGCGCCTCGACGGCCTGCCGTACCTGGACAAGCCGGTCCTGTTCTTCGCCGTCGATGCCATCTCCCAGCGAGTGCTGGGTGCGAGCGAGGCCGCGGCCCGCCTCCCCGCTCTGGTCTTCGCGCTGGCCACCGCCGCGCTCACCGCCTGGTTCGCCGGCCGCCTGTTCGGCTGGCGGGCGCGCTGGGTTGCCGGCGTCGCCGCGCTTGCCGCGCCGCTGCCGATCGCCTTCGCGCGCACGGTGATCTTCGACAGCGCCCTCACCTTCTTCATGGTCGTGGCGCTCTGCGCCTTCTACCTGGCCGTCGAGGCGCGCGCCGCTCGCCGCCGCGCCGCGCCTGGCGGGGTGATCTCGGGAGAAACGAGGGCCGAGGCGGCAGTCCTCCTTCCTGCCGCCCCCGCGGGGACGCGGCAGGACGAGGTTGCGGGAGGCTGGCTGGGCTGGACGGCGCTGGCCTGGGCCGCGATGGGCCTGGGCGTGCTGACCAAGGGCCCGGTGGCGCTGGCGGTGCCGCTGCTCGCCGCGGTGCCCTTCGCCGCCTTCCGGCGCGCTTCCCGGGCGGTCTGGCATCCGCTCGGGCCGGCGCTGCTGGCGCTCTGCGTCGCCCCTTGGATCTGGGCGGTGTCGCGCCGGGTGCCTGAGTTCCTGCATTACGCCCTGTTCACCGAGACCTGGCAGCGGGTGACCACCCCGGAGATGAATCGCGAGGGGCCGATCTGGTTCTTCCTCCCCTGCCTGCTCGCCGGCGCCCTGCCGTGGTCGTTGCTCGCCCTCGCCGGCTGGCGGCGCAGCTGGGGTCCTCGCGGCAGCGGCCGCCTGCTCGCCCGGCTCGACCCGCCGCGGCTCTACCTGGCCCTGTGGATCGCCCTGCCGCTGGTGCTCTTCTCCCTCTCGCACTCCAAGCGCCCGCAGTACATCCTGCCGCTGATCCCCGCGGTCGCCATCATGGCCGCCAAGGTCTGGGTGGACGCCGCCGAGAGGGTCGAGGCCGCGGCCGAGCCTGCCGCCGAGGCCGAGCCGGCACCGGCAGGCGGGACCGTTCCCGGGGCGCGGGCCGCGGGCTTCACCTGGCTGGCCCTTGCCGTTCTCTGCGCCGCCGGCCCCGCGGTGCTGCCGCGCGTCCATTCCAGCAGGCTGGCGCACGTCAGCCGCCTGCCGCTCACCTTGGCCGGCCTGGCGGTCGCCTTCTCGCTGGGCGCCGCTCTCGTGTTCCTCGCCGTCCGGCATCGACGGCGGCGGCAATCGCCAGCCGGAAACACGGCCGCCGCCCTGCTGCTCGCCGGGCTGGTCCTGCCGATGGCGGCCCTTCCGGCCGTGCTGCTGCCGCTGCTCGCCGAGATCGGCAGCCACCGCTCCTCGCGCGACGCCGCCGCCGCGATCGCGCCGCATCTCTCGCCCGGCGCCGAGGTGGTGGCGGTCCACGCCTACCCGCCGTCCCTGCCCTTCTACCTGCGACGCACCGTGCTCGTCGCCACCCCGCGCGGCCGCGAGTTGACCAGCAACTACGTCATCGCCTACTTCCAGAAGTGGATCGCCGCCGATCCGCGCGACACTCCCCTGCGCCCCAGGGATTGGTGGCGCGGCGCTCTGGCGGCCTGCGACCACCCGCTGGTCTTCGTCACCTGGGCCGACGACGACGCCGATCGCGCCGCCCTGGCCGCCGCCGGCCTGCCGCTCCTCGTCGCCAACGACCGCATGGCCGCCTACGGCCCCTGCACCCCGCATCCTGCGCGTCCCGCCGGATAGACGGCAAGACGGTCACGAGCGGCCACCCGGCACGGGATCTCGACGCACCGCCTCCCCCTCGTCCCGGCGAGCTCGCCGCGACTCGCCGTCTGCTATCCTGATCTCCGTAGAATACGAGGCAGGGCACTTATGCGACGTTCCAGGCGGGAATCGGCCGTCGCCACTTCACTCCCCGATTCATTTCCCGATCCAGGTGCGGCCGGCGTGCCCGCGGACGCCGCCTTCGGCCTCCGCGTCCACTCGGGGTGGGCGGCGCTGGTCGCCGTCTCCGGGCCTCTCGCCGCCCCCGCGGTGCTCGCGCGCCGGCGGATCGAGCTGGTCGACCGCGCGAGCCCCGGCGGCAACCAGCCCTTCCATGCCGCCCGCGGCCTGCCCCTCGAAGCGGCCCGGCGGCTGGTCGACCGCGCCCTCGACGGCGCCACCCGGCTGGCCCGCGGCGCCCTCGCGGCTGCCGCCGGCGAGCTGCCGCCGCTGGCCGCCGGCAAGATCGCCTGCGGCATCCTCCAGAGCTCCGCCCGGCCGCTGCGGGCCTTCGAGGCCGTGCTCGCCTCGCATGCCCTCGTCCACACCGCGGAGGGCGAGCTGTTCCGGGACGGCCTGGCCGCGGCTGCGGCCGGCCAGGGCATTCCCGTCCTGCGCGTCAAGGAGCGCGAGCTGTTCGACCGCTGCACGGCCCGGCTCGGCATCGCCGCCGGCGACCTCGAGCGCCACCTGGCGGCGCTGGGCCGCGCGCTCGGACCTCCCTGGCGGCAGGACGAGAAGCTCGCCACGCTGGCCGCCTGGCTCGCCCTCGCCTCCCTCGACACCCTCCGGCAGCCGGACCAGGCGGATGCCACGGCCTCGGACGTTGTGTAGAATGCCGTGTACAAGGCCCCACACGGCAACGCCCGCCGTCACTCGCCGCCGGCCGCCGGCGCGCGTCGCGGCGAACTCGTGAAAGGAACTCTCGATGACCGGAAGATCCGAGCTGCGAAGCTGGCTGTGCGCCGCCCTGGCGCTCGCCGCCTGTGCTGCCCTGGCGCCACGGACGGCGCAGGCGCAGGGAGCGGGGCGGGCGCCGGACCAGGGGCCGCGCGCGGCGGTGCGCGCCTACTATCTCTGGGACAGCTTCTCGACCTCGGAGTCGGCGCTCGGCGTGGACACCTTCAGCACCGTGAGCTTCCACGGCAAGCCCGGCGGCGGGGTCGACGCCGAGTACCTGTTCACCCCCTGGGTGGGCCTCGACCTCGGCGCCTCGCAGACACACCTCCAGGCCGACGAGGTGACGCGCACCCCGGTCGGCCCGCCCTTCCAGAACCAGGGCAAGATCCAGCAGCGCTTCTTCACGCTCGGCCTCTACGGCCACTTCTACCGCGTCGAGCACGTCGACATCTACATCGGGCCGCTCGTCGGCGCGGACGAGATGACCGGCAGCTTCCGCCCGAACAAGACGACCTTCGCCTTCGGCGCCGCCCTGGGCCTGGACCTGCCGCTCGGCTCGACCGGTCTGGCGATCAGCGGCGTCGGCCGCGTCCTCAGCAGCCGCTTCCCCGACCAGTTCCGCAGCTCGACGCACTTCCGCGACAACTACATGGTCGGCGGCGGCCTGGCCTACCGCTGGTAGCGCGCGGCGAGCGGCGGTCGCGCACCAGGCGCGCGGCCGCCACGCCCTCGGCGCCAGCTTCCTCGGTTCCGTGGACGCCGGCCACGCTCCCTCCGTACGAAGGATCATGAATCATGCGATCGGGCGGCCAGGCTGGTGGCGCGGCACCAGGTCTCTGCCGGGAATGAATCCGCTGCCCAGGGACGTCTGGTCGCGGCGCCTGTCGTACGCCGCCTACCTGGCCACGGTCAGCCGCAACCGCGACGTCTTCGACGAGGCCTATCGCCATCCCGGCTTCCAGGCATCCGACCTGGCATGGCTGCGCCAGCTGCCGCCGCTGCGGGTGCTGGCGATCGGCGAAGATTGGTGCCCGGACGTGTATCACACCCTGCCGACCTGGGCGCGGCTGGCCGAGGAGCTGCCCGGCTGGGAGCTGGGCGTCTTCGCTCGCGATGCCAATCCCGACGTCATGGACGCCTTCCTCTGGCGCGGCGAGCGCCGGCGCATCCCGGTGTATGCCTTCTACCTGGGCGACCTGCTGCAGGTGTGGTGGTCGGGGCGCGGCGCCGCCGCCGAGCGGCAGCTCGCCGCCTTCCTGGCCGGGCGCGGCTTCGCCGACCTGCCCGAGGAAGAGCGCCGCCAGGCCCACCTGCTGCTCCAGGAAGGCTACCGGCGCGAGTATCGGCGCCAGAACCTGGAGGAGATCCTGGCGCTGCTGCACGCCTTCTTCCACGTCGCCGCCTGACTGCCCGGCCGGCCGGCCCGCCCGGCGGAGCGCCGGGGCCCTACTTGCGGGTGATGATGAACTTGCCGAACGAGACCCCGAGCTCCCAGCCGGTGCCCTTGCCCTGCAGCCCCAGCGTGATCTCGCCCTTGGTCACCACCGAGGCGGCGGCGTTCTTGACCGCGCCGGCGCTGGCTTCGGCGGCGACGTAGGTGCCGAACAGCTCCTTGATGTCGCCGACCTCGGAGAATGTCCCCTTGCCGTCGCGGATCTCGCCCTTGCCGGCGGTCAAGCCGCCGCCCCGCGCCGTGAGCCTGACGGCGGACGTCTGGCCGTTGTCGCAGGTGATGGTCCCACCGCCGTCGGCCCGCTTGTAGAAAGCCGACCACTCCTTGAGGGTGAAGCTCATCGTACACTTGGTCGTGGCGCCCGCCGCCGGCGCCGCGACCGCGACCAGCAAGCAGGCCGCACCGAGCCGGACCGCCCAACGTCGCAGTTTCATCATCCTTCCTCCTGGATCGTGAACGCGGAATCGTGAACCGCGGCAGGCGCCAGACCCGGGCGGTCCGACTCGCCCCCCGCGCGAAGCGATCTTACCCTCCTGCGTCTCTTTGGACGAGGGGGGATGAGCCGAGAGGGAGAGACGGGACCCGCTGAAGAGAAGGGGGACTAGGCAAAGGTCCCCTGCTGCCCTATACTCCCGCCACCATCAGGGATGTTACGAAGTTGAATCGTCGCGAAGTCCTCAGGGCGGGTCTGCTCGCCGGTACGCAGGCCCTAGTCTCACCGCTGCTCGGCAGCGGTCTCCGGCGAATGCTGGCCGAGCCGGCCGATGGCGTGCGCCGCCTCGGCGGCTTCCAGGTCGCCGGCCAGATCGCCATCTCCGACCGCGCCGCCGAGATCGTCCAGCGCACGACGGTCATCGACATGTTGAGCCTGCTGACGCTCGACTGGCGGCGTCTCTACACCTGGGAGAGCCAGCCGGCGAGCTTCGGCAAGGCGGACCTGGCACGCCTGCGCGCCTCCGGCATCGGCGTCTTCCATCCTGCGGTCGACCCCAGCGAGGCGGATGCCCATGCCGGCGCGCTGCGCTGGATGGCCGGCTGGAACCGGCTGATCGACGGCCACCCCGACACCCTGCTGCGGATCGACGGCGCCACCGAGCTCGAGCGGGTGAAGATCGAGGACCGCGTCGGCCTGCTGCTCGGCTTCCAGAACGCCAGCCACTTCCGGACCCCGGACGACGTGGCGCTGTTCCACGGCCTCGGGCAGCGGGTGTCGCAGCTCACCTACAACGAGCGCAACCGCCTCGGCAGCGGCTGCACCGACCCGGAAGCGGGCGGCCTGTCGCAGTTCGGCGCCAGCATCGTCGCGGCCATGAACCGCGCCGGCATGGCGATCGACATCTCGCATTGCTGCGAGCGCACCAGCCTCGACGCCCTCGAGGCCTCCACCCGGCCGGTGCTGATCACCCACTCCAACTGCCGCGCCCTCGTCCACAGTCCGCGCTGCAAGTCCGACGCGGTGATCCGCGCCATGGCGGCGAAAGGCGGCGTGATCGGCATCTCCGTGCTGCCGATGATGGTGTCGGGCAACCGCCCGGCGACCCTCGACGGCATCCTCGACCATTTCGACCACGCCGCGCGCCTGGTCGGCGTCGAGCACGTCGGCCTCGGCAGCGACACCGACGTCGACGCCATCGATCCGCGCACCCGGCGCGTGCGCTCCGGCTACCACGTGCGCGGCCTCTCCCACGAGTACCGGGTCTTCGAGATCGCCGAGGGCCTGCTGCGGCGCGGCTACTCTCCGGCCGAGGTCGCCGGCATCCTGGGCGGCAACTTCCAGCGCGCCCTGACCCAGATCTGGCGCGTCTGAGCGCTCACGAGGGAATGGGGCTGGGCTCCGCGAGCAGATCCTGGTACTCCGGGTGCTTGCCGAGGAAGGCCTTGACGAACGGGCAGGTCGCGACGATCCGCTCGCCGCGCGCCCGCACGTCGTCGAGCGCGCGCCGGATCAGCAGGTTGGCGACGCCATGGCCGCGCAGCTCCGGCGCCACCTGAGTGTGCTGGAAGTCGAGCGTCCTGTCGCCGGCCGGCGCGAACAGGATCCGGGCCTCGTGGCCGTCGATCTCGGCATAGTACCGGTGCCTGGCGTCGTCGCGGTGCACCTCGAAGTCCATCGCTTCTTCCCCTCCGTCCGCGAGCCGCTCCGCCGCGGCAGCCGGCCCCGGCTCCTCCCACGGTCATCAGCATAGACCACGACGCCACGAGACCTGCCGGGGCGCCCGGCCGTTCGCGCTTGACAGCTCCGAATCCCTGGTGCATGCTGTACTGCAGTAGTAGTACACCGATGCACAGCGAGACGCCGCCCGCGCCATGAAAGCCGCCTTCGCCATCGATCCGTCCGATCCCCGCCCGATCTGGCGCCAGATCGAAGAGAACGTCCGGAACCTGGTGGCCGGCGGCGCGCTGCGCCCCTCGACCTCGATGCCTTCCGTTCGCGAGCTCGCCCGCGGCCTGGCGGTCAACCCGGCGACCGTCGCCAAGGCCTACCAGCGCCTCACCGACGCCGGCGTCCTGACCGTACGGCGCGGCGACGGCACCTACGTCGCCAGCACGCCGCCCGCCCTCAGCGCCGCGCAGCTCCACGAGCGCCTGCATGCCGAGGCCCTGCGCTACGCCAGCTTCGCCGCCACCCTCGGCGCCACGGCCCAGCAGGCCGCGACCGCACTGGAATCGGCCTGGCGCGCTCTCGACATGAGCAGAGCGACGGTGGCGCAAGCAGCAGCGCCACCAGGAGACCCCGTATGAGCCCGACCTCAGCCCGTGCCTCGACCGTCGCCGCAGTTGCCGTCCTCGACCTCCCGGCCGCGGCCCGCTCGGACACGGCCGCCGGCGTCCTCGCCGCGGCGCCGCCCCCGCTCGCCGCCGAGGCGATCACCGTGCGCTATGGCCGCCGTACCGCGGTCGAAGCCGTCTCGCTGACCCTGTTCGAGGGCACCGTCTATGCGCTGCTGGGCCGCAACGGCGCCGGCAAGTCGTCGCTGGTGCGCTGCCTGCTCGGCCAGCAGCGGGCCGCGGCCGGCCGCGCCCTGCTCTTCGGGCGCGATGCCTGGCGCCACCGCGCCGCGCTCATGGCGCAGGTGGGAGTGGTGCCGGAGCAGCCGGACGCGCCGCCCCGCGCCACCGCCCGCCGGCTCGCCCGCTTCTGCAGGCCGCTCTACCCCCACTGGGATGGCGACGCCTTCGAGGGGCGCCTGCGGCGCTTCGGCGTCCCGGCCGACCTGCCGTTCGGGCGCCTGTCGAAAGGACAGCAGGGCCACGTCGCTCTTGCCCTCGCCCTCGCCGCCCGGCCGCGCCTGCTCATCCTCGACGATCCCACGCTCGGTCTCGACGCCGTCGCCCGCCGCGCCTTCTTCGAGGAGCTGATCGGCGAGCTCGCCGACCGCGGCGGTGGCCCCGGGACAAGCCTGGATCGCCGTCGCAGGCCCGGCTCCCGGACCGCGCGAGTATGGCGCCTCCTTTCTCCTCGAGGTCGACTCCCGGCGGTCGGTGCACGTCCGCTTCGCCAGGGGCGCCGACGACACCTTGCCGCTCGCCTTCTCCACCGACGGCCGGCGCGCGGTCTGGGCGGAGCACCAGGGCGGGCAGGGCACCTCCCCGCCGGTGCTGGTGAGCCTGGCCCTGGATCGAGCCGGCGCCATGCCGGTACGGACGCCGATCGTGGAGAGCGCACCGCCCGGCAAGCTCGTCCTCTCGCCGCGCGGCACCCGCATCGCGACCGCCAGCGGCCGACAGGTGGCGGTGTACGAGCTGGACAGCGGCCGTCTCCTCGCGGCGCACACGTTCGGCGATTCGCAGCGCTGGCCGGCCACGGTGGTGTTCCGGGACGAGGACCATCTGCGGCTCCTGGTCTCCCGCGATCCGGCTCCGGGCATGGGCGCGTTGGCGGTCTACGACCTCGACCTCGCCTCGCGCCGGCTGGCCGGGCTCACGACCCTGCCGTGCAGCTGGCGCCGGAGGCTCAGCCCGGATGCCGAGCGCATCGCCTGCCAGGGCGTGCACCACGAGACGGTCGCGGTCTTCGACCTGGAGAGCGGACAGCGGCTTGCCGAGCTCCGGCAAACCGGCGCGAAGATCCGCGCGTCCTACCTTGCCGACGGCCGACTCGCCATGCAGGTCTCGGGACCGGCGGGTACCGAGGTGACGATCCTCGACCGCGACGGTCGGCTGCCGCCGGGCGCCCCGCGGTTCCGGCTGCCGCCCAGCGCCAAGCTCGGCTGGTTCTGGCTGCCGAAGGAAGACATCTACAGCTGGATCGTCCAGACCGACGCGCACCGCCTGCTTGCCAAGGAGGTCCTCGGATCTCGGGTTGCCTGGAAGGTCCTCGACCCGGCGCAGGGCAGCACGCGCTCCCTCGACGCCGATGGCCTGCGGCTGCTGCCGCCCTGGGGGGTCGCGGCAGCCCGGAGCGCGCCGCTGTTCAGCGACGGCGCGCGCTTGCTGCGCATCGACCTCTCGACCGGCGAGCCCCATGTCCTCGGCCCGGCGCGCCCATACCGCGCTCCCTACGTGGAGTAAAGGGGCGGTCCTCGAGGCCCCTTCGGCACGGCGGGGCGGCCCCTCCCGGCGGACCGATCCACGGTAGGATTGCCTCCGCTGCCGCGGTCCGGCAGGTGGCAGGCAGCGTAGGAGGAACGAGATGCTTTCCCGTCGATTCCACCGAGTGGGCCCCTGGGCGCTCGGCCTGGCGCTGCTGCTCGCCGCCGCGCCGGCGGCGCTTGCGCATGCCATCCTGGTCGAGGCCAGCCCGGCGGCCGGCTCGACGGTCGGCGGACCGGACCTCGAGATCCGCCTGCGCTTCAACTCGCGCATCGACGGCGCGCGCTCCCACGTCACCCTGGTGCAGCCGGACAAGCAGCAGCGCACCCTGACCCTCGGCAAGCAGCCCGGGCCGGCGCTGCTGACCGCCAAGGCCGCGGGTCTCGCCCCCGGCGCCTACCGGCTGCGCTGGCAGGTGCTCGCCGCCGACGGCCACATCACCCGCGGCGAGGTCCCGTTCCGGGTGAAGTGACCCGGCCGCCGCCGCGCCCTCGGCGCCCGTCGCCGCCTGCCCACTCTCCGACCTTCCTCGATTCCCCGCGATGATCCAGCTGCTCGACGTCTTCGGCTTCCTCTCCGTCGGGCTGCGCGGCCTGACCCTCGCGCTGCAGTCGATGGTCATCGGCGGCCTGGTGTTCGCCCTCTTCGTCGCCCGCGCCGACGCGGGCGCGGCCGCCGTGCGCGCCTGCCGCCGACTGCTCATCGCCGGCGCGCTCGCCCTCGCGCTGGCGCAGGCCGGCTACCTGGCCGCGGACACCGCCATCCTGATGGGCACCGCCGATCTCAGCCTCGCGGCGGTGGCCGGCGCCAACTTCTTCGTCGCCGGCGCGATCGCCACCGCGCTCGCGCTCGCCGTCGCCGCCCTGGTCTCCTGGGCCGCACGCCCGGGCCGCGGCGCCGGTAGCCGCCCGGCTCTGGCCGCCGCCCTGGCTCTCTCGCTCGGCATCCTCGGCGCCGCGGTGGCGACCAGCCACGCCGCGGCACGCCTCGAAGGCCGGGCGCTGCTGCTGGCGCTCACCTCCCTGCACCTGGCGGCGATCGCCTGCTGGATCGGCGGCCTGCCCTATCTCCTCCTCGCCCTCGGCCGGGCCCCGGACACGGCCGCGGCGCGCACGGTGGCCTCCCGCTTCTCGCGCCTCGCCCAGGGGAGCGTCGCCGTGCTGCTCGCCGCCGGCATCGGCCTGGCGGCGATCTACGTCGGCAGCCCCGCCGCCATCCTGGGCACCGCCTACGGCGCCATGGTCAGCGCCAAGGCGATCCTGCTCGCGCTGCTGCTCGGCCTCGGCGCCCTCAACTACTACGTGGTCCGCCGCGCCGAGGCCGGCGACGCCTCGGGGCTGGCCGGCCTGCGGCGCTTCGCCGAGGCCGAGGTGGGCATCGGCTTCACCGTCATCCTCGCGGCGGCTTCCCTCACCTCCCAGCCGCCGGCCGTCGATCTCGCCGCCCGCGACCTCGTCTCGCTGCCCGAGATCGAGGCCCGCTTCGCGCCGCGCCCGCCGCGCCTGGTGCCGCCGCCCGCCGGCGAGCGCCTGTCGCCGGCGCTGCAACGGGCCGCCGCCGGCCCGGGCCGCCGCGACCTGGGCTCCTACGTGTCGTACGTCCCCGGCCAGCTCGCCGAGCCCCCGACGGCGGGCGAGCTCGCGCTCTCGGAGTTCAATCACAACGTCTCCGGGCTGGTAGTGCTGATCGCCGGCCTGCTCGCCGTCGCCGCCCGCGCCGGCTGGCGCTGGGCGCGCAACTGGCCGCTGGCCTTCCTCGCGCTCGCCGTCTTCCTCTTCCTGCTCGCCGACGCCGAGTACTGGCCGCTTGGTCCGGTGCCCTTCTGGCGCGGCTTCCTGGTCGCCGAGGCCCTGCAGCACCGCCTGGCGGTGCTGCTCATCGTCGCCTTCGCCCTCTTCGAGCGCCGCGTGCAGACCGGCAGCGCCGCCTCGCCGGCCACCGCCCTCGTCTTCCCCTTCGTCTGCTTCCTCGGCGGCGCCCTCCTGCTCACCCACAGCCACTCCCTGAACAACCCCAAGAACGAGCTCTTCGTCGAGCTCAGCCACGCCTCGATCGCCATCCTCGGCGTCGCCGCCGGCTGGTCGCGCTGGCTCGAGCTCCGCCTCCCCGACGGCCCCCGCCGCGCCCTCTCCTGGGTCTGGCCCGTCTGCTTCGTCCTGGTCGGCGTCCTGCTGCTCGACTACCGCGAGAGCTGAAAGCCTACGCCTGCACTGCGAACCACCTCTACGAGCTTGCAAATCTCGCCGTCATGATGTACGTTATCTCCACAGACATGCGTAAAAATGACAACGCATGGCCAACTGAGGAGAGATCATGAAGAAGAAGACGCTCAGGAGGCTCGTTCTTGCAAAGGAGACGCTGCGAGGCCTTGACGATGGCGCGATGCGGGCCGTTGGCGCGGGTCTATCGGCTCCTCAGGCTTGCTTTACAGATGCGACCCAATGCTCGTGCGCGTCCCAATGCACGTGCGGTCTGGCCTGCTATACCCAGGCGCCTGAGTGCTGAGCCGCGGAAGCTGATCGAGCACCGAGCGGCCGGGGTGAGTGGGCGCCCGCCACTCCGGACGCTCTGACCGCTCGTCGTCGAGTTGCCGAGCCAAGCGGGAGCGGCTACGCCCGCGGCGCCCTCTCCAGGAACCGCTTGAGATCCGCGAGGCGCCGGCGGGTCTCGCGGGCGGGCGAGCCTTCTTGATCGCCCTGATCGTCAAGCTTAGTATTCACTGGCACCCGCGTGGAGAGTCGAGCTCCCAATCATGAAAGAGGACATGGACCTCGCAGCACGATACGCGAGGTGGGACACCGCGGACCTGGCGCGGGCTGCCACGGCCGAGGCGTCCGACTTCAGGCCGGAGGCGCTGGCGGCGATGCGTTTGGAGTTGGAGCGGCGTGGCCAGGCGGTCGGCCCGGTGCCGCCGGCGCCCGCTGCCGCGAGAGAGGAGCCGAAAGGGGTAGGGGGATTCCTGCTTTTTCTGCTCGTGCTGCTCGGCTGGGCGTCGATCACCAGACTCTTCACCGGCATCGCCTACATGTTCATGATGCCGGACAGGCTGGCGGATCTGCTGATCGACGCCGGCTGGGCGTTCCTCGGAGTTTACGGGTTTTACTGTTGCAGGCTGCTCCTGCGGAAGGATCGACGCGCGCCCGCCCGTACCGCAGCGTGGTTCGTCGCAGACACGGTGCTCACCATCGCCTTCGTGGCCCACGCCCACTTCGCCTCGGAACCTTCCATGCCGCCCTTCATGTCCGACATTTCGATCACGGGCGTTGTGTTGATCTTTCAAATCGTCTATAGCGGGATCTGGCTCGCCTACCTGGCGCGGTCGAAGCGAGTGAAAGCCACCTTCGGCGCCCCGTTCCAGTGGTGACGAGCCGGCATCCGCTATGGAGAGGCGACCATGAGCCACGACCACGTCCACGAGCCCGCCGGCCCGATCGACTGGAAGGAGCACGGGGTCAAGGTCATCCCGGGCGACTCGCTCGACCCGAACACGCCGCAGACACCGGGGATGAACCGCGCCGCGGCGATCGACTTCGCCCGCGCCGGCGCGCGGAAGATCTGGGCCGGGACCGTCAAGATCTTCCCCAATGCCAAGACCGGCGCGCACCATCACGGCGCGCTCGAGAGCGTCATCTACGTGCTGAAAGGCCGCGCCCGGATGCGCTGGGGCGAGCGGCTCGAATACGTCGCCGAGGCGGGACCGGGCGACTTCATCTTCGTGCCACCGTATGTGCCGCACCAGGAGATCAACGCCTCTCTCGACGAGCCCCTGGAATGCGTGCTGGTGCGCAGCGACAACGAGGCGGTCGTCGTGAACCTCGACATCGAGCCGGCCGAGAAGCCCGAGGAAGTGCGCTGGATCGACCCCGTCCACCGCTGACGCCGGCCGCTCAGCGCCGCCGCTCCGCCTGGCCGCTCGCCGCCGGGTCGGCCGCCAGCACCGCCCGCACCTCCTGCCGCCGCAGGTGCTGGTCGATCATCACCGCCGCGATGCTGCCGGTGCCCATGGCGATGGCCACCTGCTGGGTGACCGGCCGCAGGTCGCCGGCGATCCAGACCCCGGGGACGTTGGTGTCGCCGCGCTGCGAGCGCGGCACCGCGTGGTCGCCGCTGGCGCTCATCTCGACGCCGAGCTGCCGCGCCAGGTCGGTGCGGCCCGGCGACGGGCTGGAGACGAAGAAGGCTTCCGCCTCGAGCACCTCGCCGCTCGCCAGCTCGAGGCCGTGCAGGTCGCGCTTGCCGCCCAGCAGGCGGCGGATGGCGCCGGTCAGCACCGGGATGCCCGCCGCCGCGAGCTGGTCCGCCCGCTCCTCGCCGAGCGCGGTGTCGCCGGTCAGCAGCAGCCGCAGCCGCCGCGTGTAGGGGGTGAGGCCGAGGGCCAGCGCCGCCCCGGCATTGGCGGTGCCGGCGGCGATGACCAGGGTGTCCTTGCCGGTCACCTCCGGCGCCTCGCAGTCGGGACAGTAGAACATCGTCCCCTTGCCCGCGTACGCCAGGCACGGCGTGAAGTCGCCGTCCACCGTCGGGTGGTAGCGCGCCACCCCCGTCGCCAGCAGCAGCGTCCGCGCCCGCCACTGCTCGCCGCCCGCGCCGGCCAGCCGGAAGTCCCCGTCCGCGCCCTCGACCCGCGCGACGTCGCCACGCACCAGCTCGGCCCCCATCTCCCGAACCTGAGCGCGCAGCCGCTTCTGGATCTCGGCGCCCGATGCCGCCGGCATCCCGGGCACGTTGTGCAGCAGCTCGAGGGTGAAGTAGAGCGGCCCGGTCGTGCGGTCGATCACGACCACCTTGCGGCCGTGCCACGCGAGGTGCAGCCCCGCGGTCAGCCCGGCCGGGCCGCCGCCGACCACCGCTGTGTCGTAGACCGCCGGCGCACCTGCCGGCGGCCCCACGCCACCCGTGGCGCCGGAGCTTGGATCGGTTCCCATGGCCGCGCTGTCTCGTTGCCCACCGGCATCGTAGCCGAAGTCGCGCCCCGGACGCCCGGCCGGCTGTGCGCCCCGACGCCAAACCTCGGCCGCCGTCGAGACCGCCGGTAGGCAAGCGGCAGCCGGTCGTCGAGCTTGTCCTGCCGGCTAGCCATGTATATACTGACCGCATCGCCTCCTCGAGGATCTCGCGGGAGGAATCGAGCGACCAGGAGACCGGCGAGAGGGGCTCATCATGCTGACCAAAGTCCAGAAGTGGGGTAACAGCCAGGGAGTTCGCTTTCCCTTGCAGGTCCTGCGGGAGGCCAACATCGCCGTCGGCGACGATGTGGAAGTGGCCGTCCAGGAAGGCCGGATCGTCGTCACACCTTCGGGCCGGATCCGCGGCAGGTACCGGCTCGAGGACCTCGTCGCGCGAATGCCCGAGGGCTACGAGCCGGTCGAAGAGGGCTGGGGGGCTCCGGTGGGCCGCGAAGCTTGGTAGCGGAATGGCGGCCTATATCCCGGCGAAGGGCGATTTGATCGCCTTGACCTTCGATCCCCAGTCAGGCCATGAGCAGAAAGGCCGGCGACCAGCCCTGGTGATCAGCAACGATCTCTTCAACCAGCGCACCGGCTTGGCGATCGTCTGCCCGGTCACGAACCGGCAGCGAGACATCCCCTTTCATGTCGCCCTTCCCGCAGGGGGCCAGGTGACCGGCTTCGTCATGGTCGAGCAGGTCAAGGCGATCGACTTCCGAGCGCGCCGGGCCAGGTTGATCCAGAAGCTCTCAGTGACCGTCCTCAACGAAGTGCTGAGCATCCTCGACGCGTGTCTCTACTGAGCCTCGCGGGCCGCGGCCGCGCCAGCCCCATCTCGCTCGCTTCGGAAGGGTAGCCGACCTAATGTCCCGCCTCCGGCCCCGTCACAGCAGCCGGCGCAGGAAGCCGCTCATCGCCGCCAGCGTCGCCTCGCGCTGCTGGCGGTGAGGGGTGTGGCCGCAGCCGGGCAGCACCAGGGTCTCGGTCGGGCCGCCGCATCCCGCCGCCACCGCCCGCAGCTGGTCCAGGGTGCCGTAGGGATCGTGGTCGCCCTGGATCGCCAGCACCGGACAGCGGACCCGCGGCAGGAGCTCCTCGATGCTCCACGACCGGAACTCCGGCCGCAGCCACACCTCCACCCAGCTCTCGGCGCAGCCCTGCGCATTGGCGCCGTGATGGCGGACCATGCGCCGCCAGAGGTCGGGCTGGCGGTAGAGCGCCGGCAGCTTGGCGATGCTCTCGAGGCAGACCGGCTCGACGAAGACGTGCGGCGCCTCGAGCGCCATGCCGCGCAGCCATCCGCCCGAGGCGCCCGCGCCGGCGCCGCCGGCGACGCCGGCGGTGGCAGCGTAGATCAGCGAGATCGAGGCGCCGTCGCTGTGGCCGACCAGGAAACCGTCGCGCACGCCGAGCGCCGCGACCACCTGCGGCAGCGCGGCCAGCGCCTCGTCGTGCATGAAGCTCACCGGCCAGGGCCCGGGCAACGCCTCCGAGCCGCCGTACCCGGCGCGGCTGTAGACCAGCGCGCCGCACCCGGTCGCCGCCGCCAGCGCCGCCGGGAAGTCGCGCCAGGTGTCGACGCACCCCTGGCCGTCGTGGAGGAAGACCAGCGTCGGGGCCGCCGCCGGGCCCGGCCCGAGCCACTCGTACTCCAGCCGCTTCCCGGCGGCCGCCACCGTCCCACGCACCGCTCCACCCGCGGCGATCTCGAGCTCGGACTGCGTCATCTCGGCCATCGGCGAGGAACTCTAGCTCAGCACACGTGGCAGCGCCCGGGTCCGGCCCGCGCTCATGGCGGATAGAGCTCGATGCCCTCGGCCGCCGCGGTCACCTGGGTCCCGGCCTCGCCGCGGACGATCGCCACCAGGGCGCTCAAGGTGCCGATGGCGGCGGTGCGGCCGGTCCTGTCGGCGAAATCGGTCGCGGCCTCGACCTTCGGCCCCATCGAGCCCTCGGCGAACGAGCACGCGGCGAGCGCCGCCGGCGCCGCTCGCCGGATCGCCCGCTGGCCGGGCTTGCCCCAGTCGAGATAGACCGCGTCGGCGTCGGTCGCCATGATGAAGAGGTCGGCGTCGAGCTCGCGCGCCAGCAGGGCGCTGGCGCGGTCCTTGTCGACCACCGCCTCGACGCCGTGCAGCTTCCGGCCGGGCCCGTACATGGTCGGGATGCCGCCGCCGCCGGCGCAGATCACGATGCAGCCGTGCTCGAGCAGCCACTGGACCGGCCGGATCTGGAAGATCCGCCGCGGCATCGGCGACGCCACCACTCGCCGGAACCGGTCGCCGTCGCGGGCCATCGTCCAGCCCTTCTCCTGCGCCAGCCGCCGCGCCTCCTCCTCGCCGTAGAACGGGCCGATCGGCTTCGAGGGATGCTGGAACGCCGGGTCGTCGGGGTCCACCTCGACCATCGACAGCACGGTGGCGAACGGCTGCTCGAAAGGCAGGAGGTTCCCCAGCTCCTGCTCGATGAGGTAGCCGATCATGCCCTCGGTCTGGGCCCCCAGCACGTCGAGCGGGTACTCCGCCACCTTGTCGTAGGAGGCGCCCTGCAGCGCCAGCAGCCCCACCTGCGGGCCGTTGCCGTGCGAGACGATCAGCTGGTGCTCGCGCCCCAGCGGCGCCAGCGCCTCCGCCGCGATCCGCACGTTGCGCCGCTGGTTCTCCGCCGTCAGCGCCTCCCCCCGCCGCAGCAGAGCGTTGCCGCCCAACGCCACCACGATCCTCAAGCCGCGCTTCCTCCTCGGCCGCCACCGCCGGCCGTGCGCAGTCTACCCGCGGCCGCCTGCCGCCGCACCTCTCCGGATCTCTGCCGGCGGAATAAGCTCGCGGCCCCGCGAGTCTCATTGCCAGCGGGGAACGATCCTCGCTGCCGAACGCGCCGGGCCGGAGAGCGTTCCCCACCCGGAGCGATGGAAAGGAACCCGCGATGAGACTCGCACGATCTCTCAGCCTTGCCTTGCTGCTCTCGCTGGCAGCCGCCCTGACCGCCCATGCCAAGACGTTGACGATCGACCGCGACCTGCCGCCCGCGGCGTCGGTGGTCGGCACCTCGTTCGCCGCCGACGCCGCCAGCCATCGCGCCTGGGTCGTCGTCGACTACGTCGAGCGCACCGCCGAGGAGGAGCTGGTCCAATCCGAGCGCGTGGAGGTGCCCGGCCTGAGCTACGACCCGGCCACCAGGACGATCCGGCTCCAGGACGGAGAGCGGGAGCTGACCTGCGCGGTGGGCAGGAAGCTGCTCTGGGCCACCTCCTTCCGCGCCACCGCCGACTGCCCGATCCGCGTGCACGAGCCGCGGGAGAATGTGGACAGCGCCCAGGCGCAGTCCGACAAGACTCACGTCGTCATCGAGCTGGGAGCCGAGCCGTAATCCGCTCGCCGGCTGTCGCTTCCCGCCGGCCGCGTCATCGTGGGCAACCCCCCGCTCGCCGGGGGCCACGGGGCGCGGCCGGCGTTTATCGCTCCCGTCTCGCCGCGCCCGCCTCGCCGCACCGCGCCCGCGACCCTCGCTGCCGCTACCTCCCTCCCGCCTCCTCGCCGCTCGCGCCCCTCCCTCCCGCCCGGCCGTTCTCCTTGCTCCTCGTCACTCCCGGTAGCGCGCCGCCACCCGGCGGTAGGCCTCGCGGAACGGCAGCCCCTCCTCGAGCACCAGCCGGTAGGCCTCCTCGGTGGCGCCGAGCTCGGGCGGCAGGCGGATCCGGTCGGCGCGGAAACGCACGCCGGCGAGGGCGGCGGCCATGATCTCGAGAGTGTCGCGCGCCAGGTCGACGCCGCGGAAGAGCGGCGCCTTGAGCAGCTGCAGGTCGCGGTGGTAGCCCGAGGGGAGCTTGGCGGCGATCGCCAGCGCCTCGAGCAGGCAGGCCTGGGCCGTGGCGGAGCGGCCGCGCACCAGCTCGAAGACGTCGGGGTTGCGCTTCTGCGGCATGATCGAGGAGCCGGTGGTCATCGCCTCGGGCAGGGAGACGAAGCCGTACTCGCTGCCGTTCCACAGCACCAGGTCCGCCGCCAGCCGTCCGAGGTCCTGCAACGTCAAGGCGATCTCGAACAGCACCTGCGCCTCGGCCTTGCCGCGCGACAGCTGCACCGCCGTCACCGGCTCCTGCACCGTCGCGAAGCCGAGGCGGCGGCGGGTGGACTCGCGGTCGATGGGCAGCAGCGGCACGCCGTAGCCGGCCGCCGAGCCGAGCGGGTTCTGGTCGATGCGCCGCAGGCAGGCGCCGAGGCCCAGGGCGTCGTCGCGCAGCTCGGCCGCGAAGCCTCCGGCCCACAGCGGCACCGAGCTGGGCATCGCGGGCTGGTGGTGGGTGTAGCCGGTCAGCGGCGTCGCCGCTTCGCGCGCCGCCAGCTCGTCCAGCGCGGCGGCGACGGCGCGCGCGCCCTGCGCGAGCGCGGTCACCTCGTCGCGCAGGTAGAGGCGTAGCGCCGCCAGCACCTGGTCGTTGCGCGAGCGGCCGAGGTGGAGGCGCGCGCCCGCCTCGCCGATCGCCGCGGTAAGACGGCGCTCGAGCGCGGTGTGGACGTCCTCGTCGCCGAGCTCGATCCGCCAATTGCCGGCGGCATGGGCGGCGGCCAGCGCGGCCAGCCCCTCGCGGATCGCCGCGACGTCGGCCGCCGGCAACAGGCCGGCCTCGCCGAGCATCTCGGCATGGGCGATCGAGGCGCGCACGTCGTACGGCACCAGGCGGGCGTCGAGGAGATGATCCTCGCCGGCGGTGTAGCGCAGCACCCGCTCGTCGAGCGGCGCGCCGCCCGGCTGCTCCCACAGGCGGCTCATCGCCGCGCCGCCGCCCCGGGCATTCCCGCCTGCAGCTCGGCCGCCTGCAGCTCGGCCGCTTGTAGCTCGGCAAAACTGCCGACCAGGCGGCAGTAGAAGCGCGCCCCCGCGATCACCTCCTCCTCCCAGACGAACTCGTCGGCGGTGTGCGAGCGCTCGCTCTCGCCCGGGCCGCACTTGACCGCCGGGATGCCCGCCATGAAGACCATGTCCGAGAGCGTCGCCGAGCCGTAGAGCCGCGCCTCGGGACGCACCCGCCGGGCGGCCTCGACCACCGCCGCGCCGGCCGGCGTCTCGCACGGCGCCAGCCGGTCCGACAGCACCCGCACCTCGCCGCTCACCGCGCGGCGGATGCGCTGCACCACCTCCGCCGGCGCCAGCGCCGGGGTGGTGCGCACGTCGAGCACCGCGGTGGCCTCGCCCGGGATGACGTTGCGCGCCGTGCCGGCCCGCAGCTGCGTGGGCTCGACGGTCACCGGCCCCAGGCGCTCGTGCGGCGGGCCGAGATCCACCGCCTCGAGGGCCACCAGGTCGCGGGCCAGGCGCCGTGCGGCGTTGGCAGCGCCGAGCGCCCGCGCGTGGGCAGCGTGGCAGGCGTCGCCGCGCGCCACCAGCTCCAGCACCAGCAGGCCCTTCTGCGCCACCGCCAAGTCGAGGCCGGTGGGCTCGCCGATCACCGCCGCCGCCGGCCGCCGGTCCCGCCGCGCGAGCTCGTCCAGCACCGCCGCAGTACCGGTGCCGCGCGTCTCCTCGCCCTCGACCAGGGCGAGCGCCAGGGTGAAGGGCAGCTCGACCTCGGCAAAGGCGGCGAAGGCGGCGATCATCCCGGCCACCGCCGCCTTGGCGTCGTTGGCGCCGAGACCGTGGACCTTGCCGCCGGCGGGCCGCGAGTCCCAGGGATCGCGGGTCCACCCCGGGGCCGGCGGCACGGTGTCGAGATGGGTGTCGAGCAGCAGCAGCGGCAGCTCCGCCGCCGCCGCCGCGGCCGGCTGCGGCGACAGCAGCAGCAGGCTGTTGCCGAGCCGCAGCGGCTCGACCCCGCGCCGCCGCCACCACTGCTCGAGGAAGCCCGCGAGCTCCCCCTCCTCGCCCGACACCGACCGGATCGCGACGATGGCCCGGTGCAGCGCCAGCACCTCGCGCTCCGGCAGCATCATGGCTCGCTCCCAGCCGGCCGTGCCGCCGATTCAGGAGATTGCGGTGCCGCCGGTTCAGCCGATTGCGGTGCCGCCGTTTCCGGCGCCGCCGCGGCCGCATCCGCGACCACCAGCGTCCCGGCGCCCTCGTTGGTGAAGATCTCGGCGAGCAGGCCGTCGGGCACGGCCGCGCCGACGATGTGCACCCGCCGCACGCCGCCGCGCAGCGCCGCCTCGATGCTGCTCGCCTTCGGCAGCATGCCGTCCTCGAGGCAGCCGCGCTCGCGCAGGCGGGCCAGGCCCGCGAGGTCGGTGAGCGACACCAGCGAGCTCGGGTCGCCGGGGCGCTCGAGGATGCCGGGCGCGCCGGTCAGCAGCAGCAGCTTCTCCGCCCGCAGCGCCACCGCCAGGGCGGCCGCAGCGGTGTCGGCGTTGACGTTGAGCAGCGCGCCGCGCTCGTCGGCCGAGAGCGGGCTCACCACCGGCACCATGCCCGCCGCGAGCAGCGTCTCGAGCACCGCGGGATCGACGTCCTCGACGTCGCCGACGTGGCCGTAATCGACCACCGTCCCGCCGTCCACCGCCTGCCCCGAGGCGCTGGAAGCGTCGCCGCCGCCACGTCCACCCACCGCCACTGCCGCCGCAGCCGTCACCGTCACCGGCCCGCGGCGGCGCGCCAGCACCAGCCCGGCCGCCACGCCGGAGAGGCCGACGGCGGGCAGCCCGACGGCGCGGCAGGCCGCCAGCAGCCGGGTGTTCACCGCGCCGTTGAGCACCAGCGTGGCGACCTCGAGCGCCGCGTCGTCGGTGATCCGGCGGCCGGCGACGAAGCGCGGCTCGGCGCCCAGGGCGCGGGACAGCGCGGTCGACTGCGGCCCACCGCCATGCACCAGCACGACGCGGATACCGACCTGGTGCAGGACGTGGACCTGCTCGAGGACCGCCACCATGGCGCGCGGCGCGGCTTCCGCGGCGGACGGGCGGCCGCCGGAGTCGCCGCCGAGCGCCGCGCCGCCGACCTTGACCACGAAGGTCTTGCCCTTGAACAGGCGGATGTACGGCACCGCCTGCCGCAGCGCCGCCACCGCGGCGCTCTGCTGCCCGACGTCCTTCATGCGAGGCCCTCCCGCCCCCCCGCCGCCCCCGCCCCCGCCGCCGCCAAGCCGCGATCCTCACCGGCGGTCCCGCCGCTGCCGCTGCCCTCGCAGGCCGGGGCGCCGATGTCACCGCTGTCGCCGTCGTAGTCCGCGAAGTCGCCGGCGCCGGCGGCCTCGCCATCGCCGAGATCGCCGTCTCCGGCTTCCTCGGCGCCGCGGACCGCGAGCAGCCGGTGCAGCACCGCCATCTGCGCCCACATGCGGTTGTGGGCCTGGCGCACGACGACGCTGCGCGGCCCGTCGAGCACCTCGTCGCTCACCACCACGCCGCGCCGCACCGGCAGGCAGTGCATGAAGCGGCAGGCCCGGTCGGCGCCGGCGAACCAGCTCTCGTCGACGCACCAGTCCCTTAGGCCGGCCCGCGCCTCGGCCTCGGCCGCCGGGTCGCCGTAGTGGCGCGGCGAGCCCCAGGACTTGGCGTAGAGCACCCGCGCGCCCGCCAGCGCCTCCCGGCGGTCGGCGGTCTCGCGCACCGTGCCGCCGGCCACGGCGGCCGCCCGCCGCGCCCGCCCCATCACCTCCGGCGGCAGCTCGAAGCCCTCCGGACGCAGCACGGTCAGCTCCATCCCCCGCAGGGCGGCCATGTGCGACACCGCCGCCGGCACCGCGAGCGGCAGCGCCTTCGGGTGCCAGGCCCAGCTGAGCACGAAGCGCCCGCCGGCCGCCGGCACGCCCAACTCGTCGAGCGTCTTCCAGTCGCCCAGCGCCTGGCAGGGATGGTCGATCGCCGATTCGAGATTGATCAGCGGCACCGGGCAGACCGCCGCCATGGCCCGGAACGCGGCGTCGGCGAGATCGGCCGCCAGGTCCTGCCCGCCGGCGAAAGCGCGGATGCCGAGCGCGTCGGCGTAGCCGGCCAGCACCGGGATCGCCTCGCGCACGTGCTCGGCGGCGGCACCGTCCATCACCACCCCCGTGCGGGTCTCGAGCGTCCAGCTGCCCTGGCCGGGCGAGATCACGAACGAGCTGCCGCCGAGCCGGGCCATCCCGGCCTGGAAGGAGGCGAGGGTGCGCAGCGACGGGTTGAAGAAGAGCAACCCGAGCACCTTGCCGGCGAGCGCCCGCGGCTGCGGCCGCCGCTCGAGGCGCCGCGCCAGCGCCACCAGCTCGGCCACCGCGGCGGGCCGCAGCTCGGCGAGCGACAGCAGCCGCTTCACGGCCGGATCTCCGCCAGCGCCGCCGCCAGCCTCTCGACGTGCTCGGCCTCGAGCACCAACGACGGCAGCAGCCGCACCACCCGCGGATCGGCGCTGGTGCCGGTCAGGATGCCGCGCTCGAGGAGCTCGCGCTGGATCTCGCCCGCCGGCCGGGTGGTGCGCAGGCCGAGCAGGTAGCCCTCGCCCTGGATGGCTTCGACCGGGCCCACCTGGCAGGTCTCGCGGATGCGCCGCGACAGCTCCCGCACCCGCGCCAGGAGCCCCTCGTCCTCGATCGTGGCGATGACCTCCTCGATCAGCGCGCACGCCATCGGCCCGCCGCCGAAGGTGGTGCCGAGGTCGCCGCGGTGCACTCCGGCCGCGATCTCGGAGGTCGTCAGCACCGCTCCCGCCGGGAAGCCTCCCGCCAGCCCCTTGGCGGTGGTGAGGAGATCCGGCGTCACGCCGAAGGTCTGGGCGGCGAAAGGCTGGCCGGTCCGCCCCATGCCGCACTGCACCTCGTCGAAGATCAGCAGCGCGCCGGCGCGCCGGGTCAGCTCGCGCGCCGCCGCCAGGTAGTCGCCCCCCAGCGACACCGCCCCCGCCATGCCCTGCACCGGCTCGAGGATGAGCCCGGCGGTCGGCGCCCCCGCGAGCGCCGCCGCGAGCGCCTCGAGGTCGCCGCGCGGCACGAAGGTGACGTCGAAGGGGGCGCGCGGGAAGCCGTACCAGCTCGCCGCCGCGTTGCCGGCGCCGTGGGTCACCGCCGCCGCCGCCGCCGTGCGGCCGTGGAACGACCCGGTCAGCGCCACCACGTGGCCGCGGCCGGTCTGGCGCAGCGCCAGGCGCAGGGCGTTCTCGTTCGCCTCGGCGCCGCTGTTGACCAGGAAGGCGTGGCTCAGCCCGGCGGGGCCGAAGCCGACCAGCCGCCGGGCGGCGCGCGCCCGCACCGCGAGCGGCACGACGTTGCTCTGGAAGAACAGCTCCTCCGCCTGGCGGGCGAGCGCCGCGAGCAGCCGCGGATGCGCATAGCCGAGCAACGCCACGGCATGGCCGCCGTAGAAGTCCAGCAGCTCGCGGCCGTCGCGGGTGCGCAGCATCACGCCGCGCCCGGCGACCGGCTCGATCGCCACCTGCGCATAGACCGGCAGCAGGAAGCGCGCCTCGTCGCGCGCCGCCGCGAGGTCGGGGATCGGCGCCGTCGCCGCCCCCGCCGCCCCGGCCGCCCCCGCCGCCGTCGTCGCCGTCGTCACCATGGCCCGTGATCTCCTCTCGTCTTGCCGCAGAGCTTGCTTCTCAGAGCCACCCGATGCCCGGCTGCGTGAGGCCGGCGGTCTCCGGGAAGCCGAGCAGCCGGTTGAGCCACTGGATGCCGCCGCCGGCGGCGCCCTTGGTCAGGTTGTCGATCGCGGAGAAGGCCACCAGCCGGTCGCCGGCCACGGCGACGCTCAGCCGGCAGCGGTTGCTCCCCACGACGTCCTGCAGCCGCGGCGGCTCGGCGAGCACGTCGACGAACGGCGCCGCGGCGTAGAAACGCTCGAGATCGGCGGTCACGGCGGCCACCTGCTCCGCGTCGTGCCCCGCCCGCGCCGGCCGCAGCAGGCGCGCCTGCACGGTGGCGTAGATGCCGCGCGCGAACGGTCCGGCCTGCGGCACGAAGTGGATCGCCACCGGCGCTCCCACCGCCGCCGCCGCCAGCGCCCGCATCTCCGGCTCGTGGCGGTGGGCCAGCGGGCTGTAGGCGAAGAGATTGCTGCGGCGCGCCGGGTGATGGGTGGTGGGCGACGGCGTGCGGCCGGCGCCGGTCGAACCGGTCACCGCCACCACCTGCAGGCTCGGCTCGACCCATCCCAACCGCACCAGCGGCACCGCCGCGAGCAGCACCGCCGTCGGGAAGCACCCGGGATGGGCGACGTGCTCGAGGGCCGCGAGCGGCGGCGGGGCATCGCCGGCATTGGCGGCGGCCGTCCCGAAGGCCAGGTCGGCATGCTCGGGCAGCGCGCAGCGGAACTCCGCCAGCCGGTCCGGCGCCCCGTGGGGATGGCCGTAGACGCTCTCGTAGTCGGCCGCCGCCGCGAAGCGGAAATCGGCCGAGAGGTCGATCACCCGCAGCCGCGCGCCTCCGCGCTCGGCCGCCGCCAGCAGCAGGTCGACCAGCCTCGCCGCCGCGCCGTGCGGCGCCGCGCACAGCGCCGCCAGCGGCCCGGCGCCATCCGCGGCCACCGCGGCGGCCAGGTCGATCAGCCGCGGCAGCTCCTCGACCGCATGGAAGCGCGCGTCCGGATAGGCGCTGGCGAGATGCGGGAACGCCGCCGCGACCGGCTGGCCCGCCTGGCTCTCCGAGAGCACGCCGGCCACGAGCAGGCGCGGATGCCCGGCCAGCAGCCGCAGCGCCTCGCCCGCCACGTAGCCGCTGCCGCCCACGACCAGCACCGGCACCGGCCCGGTCGCACCGCTCCGCGCCGCGGCGGTCCGCGCCTCCACGCCGATCTCCTGCAAGGCCTGGCCGCTCGGCGCCGCACCGCTCGCAGCCGCACCGCTTGCAGCCGCGCCGCTCAACGCCGCACCGCCGTCGCCGGCGGGCTCGCGACGGCCGCCTCCCGCGGGCTCGCGACCGCCGTCTCCGGAGCGTCCGGCGCCAGCGCCGTCGCCGGCGCGGTCGCCGTCGCCGTCGCCGCGGCGCCCGGCATGCCCAGCGCCGCCAGCACCAGCCCCGCCAGCCGTTCGCCGTCGGTGCGGGCATTGGCGGCCGGCACCCGCAGCGACTCCTCGATGACGCGCGTGCCCGCCAGGTTGTCGGTCGCCGGACCGGTCACCGCCGCCGGCCGGATGCCGAAGTCGTCGGCCAGCAGCCGCACCCCGCCCCACGCCGCCACCGGGTCGTTGGCCGCCAGCACCACCGCCGTGAAGGCGGCGCGGATCTCGCGGTCGGCGAGGATCGCCGCCACCCCGTAGGCGCCGAGCAGGCCGTCGCCGAGCTCGGCGACGATCACGTCCGGCCGCCCCGCGGCGAGGCGCGTGATCAAGGTGCGCGTCACTCCCGGGGCGTTCGCCGGCGTCGTCGCCACCACCCCCAGGTCGGTGAACAACGCCGTGCTGCGCGCCCCCGCGTCCTCCATCGCCAGCAGGTCGCGGCGCAGCGAGACCCCGGTCGCCTTGAGGGCGTCAACCGTGAGGCCGTGGTGGCTGAAGTACCGCACCAGCGCGCAGGCCGCGGCGGTCTTGCCGGAGCTCATGCAGGAGCCGACCAGCGCCACCACCGGCACCGGCGGCTCGCCGGTCGCGAGCGGCGCCGCCGGGTCGAGCGCCGGGTTACCCGCTCCCACCGCGCCGCCGATGCGCGCCGCGACGCCGATGCGCTCGCCCAGGTAGGGGAAGTGGAGCACCGCCCCCAGCACCTCGCACTCGAAGGGCGGCCCGAGGTCGGGGTTCACCGAGTCGCAGATCCCCAGCACGCCGCCGAGGTTGAGCAGGTTGACGGTGTCGCCGGGCGCCAGCCGCCGCGGCAGGTGCCCCGAGTAGCCGAAGAGCGCGCTGCGGTGCCCGAGCGCGCCGGCGATGACGTCGCCGCGCTTGACCTGCGCCATCCGCCCGCTCGGCAGCTCGAGCTGGTTGTAGGTCGTCTTGTCGCCGCGCACCCGCACCGCCACCACAACCCCCTCCTCGCAGGGGATCTCCTCGCTCACCCGCACCTCGCGCTTGAGCTGGCAGTTGCGCGTCACCGAGGCGATCTTGTCGAGCAGCACGGTCTTCATACCGCCGCCTTCTCCGGCGGCGGCCCCGCCGCCGCCGCCGCGGGCACCCGCTCCGGCTCCAGCTCCGCGCCGCCCGCCGCCGGCCCCGCGTCCCCCGCCATCCGCGCCCACAGCATCGACGGCAGCGCGGCCAGCCGCGAGAAGCCGCGCGCGTCGGCGGCGCTCCACTCGCCCGCCGCCTCGCCGTAGACGCCGCGCGAGGCGGCGAGCAGCGACGCCGGCGACGACACGCCCTCGACGAAGAGCTGGCCGGTCCGCAGCAGCAGCCGCACCTCGCCGGTCACTCGCGCCTGCGACGACAGCAGCAGCGCCTCGATGTCGCGGCAGACCGGCTCCAGGTGCTGCCCCTCGTGCACCAGGTCGCCGTAGACGGCGGCCACCGTCTCCTTGACCCGCTGCTGGCGGCCGGTCAGGGTGAGCTTCTCGAGCTCGCGATGGGCGGTCAGCAGCACCTCGGCCGCCGGCGCCTCGAAGGCCACCCGCCCCTTGATGCCGAGGATCGTCTCGCCGAGATGGATGCCGCGGCCGATGCCGTAGACCCCCGCCGCCTGCTCCACTCGCTCGATCAACGCCACCGGCGCCAGCGCCTCGCCGTCGACCGTCACCGGCACGCCGCGCTCGAAGCCCAGGCGCAGCCGGCGCGGCGGGGGCGCCGCACCGGTCGCCTCGGTCGCCTCGCCCGCCCCGGTCGCCTCGCCCGCCTCGCCGGCGGGGAAGGCGCCGCGCGTCAGCACCCACGCCGACTCGGGGATCGGCTCGACGCTGTCGAGCGTCTCGCGGCCGCCGATCGTGACCCCCCAGAGGCCGCGATTGACCGAGTAGGCGGCGCCGAACGCCGGCACCGGCAGCCCGCGCGCTTGGAGGTAGGCGACCTGCGCGGCGCGCGGCCGCGGCTGGTCGCGCACCGGCGCCAGCACCTCGAGGTCAGGCGCCAGCGTGCGCAGGGCGACCTCGAAGCGCACCTGGTCGTTGCCGGCGGCGGTGCAGCCGTGCGCCACCGTGCGCGAGCCCAGCTGCCGCGCCGCCTCCGCCACCAGCTGCGCCTGGATGCCGCGCTCGGCGCCGACGCAGAGCGGGTAGACCTGGCCGCGCCGCACGTTGCCCATGATCAGGAATCGCAGCACCCGCGCGAAGAAGGCCTCGCGGCCCTCGACCAGCCGGTGCTCGACCGCGCCCAGCTGCCGCGAGCGCTCGGCCAGCGCCGCCGCCGACGCCGCGTCCAGGCCGCCGGTGTCCACGGTCACCGTGACCACCGGCCGGCCATGGGCCTCGGCCAGCCAGGGCACGCAGAAGGAAGTGTCCAGCCCGCCCGAGAAGGCCAGGACGATCGGCTCGCTCATCACTCGGTCTCCTGCCTGAACATCGCGAGATGGCGGATCAGGCGTTCCTGGTCCTGCTCCGTCGCCGTGGCGAGGAACACCGTGTCGTCGCCGGCCAGCGAGCCGACCACCTCCGGCCAGCCGGCGGCATCGAAGGCGCGCGCCACGCCCTGCGCCGCGCCGACCGCCGTCTGCACCACCGTCAGGTGGGGACCGGCGGGCCGCACCGAACGCAGCAGCCGCGCCACCTCCGCGACCCGCGGGTCGCGCTCCTCCGGGCTCGCCCCCTGGACGTACCTGCCGCCGACCCGCGCCACCCCGAGGTCGCGCAGGTCGCGGCTGACGCTCGACTGCGTGGCGGCGATCCCCTGCCGGCGCAGCTCGGCCACCAGCTGCGCCTGGTTGGCGACCGGCGACCGCGCCAGCACGGCGCGGATGGCGCGCTGCCGCGCGTCGCGCAGCTCAGGATCGGTCGGCACCGCGCTGCGCTCCGTTCAGCATGCGCATACTGTTGCATAAAAATTCACGCCGCGTCAAGCGTTGCCCCGCGATGGACCTCCGGCGCCCCCGGCGCCCCCGGCCGCCCGCCGCGGCTGCCAGAGGTAGATCCCGCCCAGCAGGCCGGAGATGTTCTCGATGATGTGCACGTTCGGCGGCAGCGGGAAGCTGATCAGCTTCGAGTTGCCGCCGCCGAGATAGAGGACGCGGTAGTTGAACACCGGCTCGAGGTGCTGGATGGCGTCGAGCACGCGCTTGTTCCAGCGCCGCCGCCCGACCTTCTGCAGCGCCCGGTTGCCGACGCGCTCCTCGTAGGTCCGGTGCTTGCGGAAGACGTGGTGGGCCATCTCGATGTTGGGCACGTAGTGGCCGTCGGTGTAGAGCGCGAAGCCCATGCCGGTGCCGAGGGTGATGACCAGCTCCGTCCCCCTGCCCTCGATCGCCGCCAGCCCCTGCACGCCGGCGTCGTTGGCGACCCGCGCCGGGCGGCCGGTGGCGTCGTGCAGCGCCTCCGCCAGCGGGAAGCCGGCCCAGGTCGCGCCCAGGTTCGGCGCCGTGTGGACGATGCCCTCGACCACGACGCCGGGGAACCCCGCCGCCACACGGTCGAAGGCCGGCATCTGGCCGGCGATCTCCCGCGCCGTCTCCAGCACCGCCGCGGGCTCCGCCGGCTGCGGCGTCGGCAGCCGCACGCGCTCGGCCGTGGGCTGCCCGTCCTCGTCGACCGTGATCCCCTTGATGCCGGTGCCCCCGACGTCGAGGCAGAACGTGATGACCGGTTTCCCTTGCGCCATGGCCGAGCCCTCCCCCGGGTCGCCTTCCTCGCTTCGCCTTCCCTCGTTGCGCCCTCCCCCCGCATCCGCCTCCCCCGCACCCCGTCGCATTCTTACCACACCGCCTGGCCCGCCCGGGGGGCGGGGCGGCGGGTAGCGGCGCTGAGCCGCAGACCGATGGTGATACAAGTGGAGCCGCGATGCCCACCATGCGCGCGGCGGTCCTGACCGGCTACGGCGGCGTCGAGCGGCTGGAGCTGCGGGAGGTGCGCCGCCCCGTGCCGAGCTCGGGGCAGCTGCTGGTGCGGGTGCGAGCGGCCGGCGTCAACCCGATCGACTGGAAGCTCCGCCAGGGGCGGCTGCGGCTCCTGCTGCCCGCCAGGTTCCCGCTGGTGCTGGGCTTCGACGTCGCCGGCGAGGTGGCGGCGATCGGTCCCGAGGTCGCCGAGTTCGAGCCCGGCGACCCGGTGTACGCGATGCTCGACGGCCGCCACGGCGGCGGCTACGCCGAGTACGCGGTCACCGGCCAGGCCACCGCCGCCTGGAAGCCCGAGGCGCTGAGCTGGGAGGAGGCCGCGGCCGTCCCCCTGGCGGCGCTCACCGCCCTGCAGGCGCTCCGCGACCGCGCCGGCTTGCAGGACGGCGACCGCATCGCCATCACCGGCGCGGCCGGCGGCGTCGGCCACTTCGCCGTCCAGCTGGCCGCCGCCGCCTTCGGCGCCCACGTCACCGCCGTGGCCGGCCCCGGCCACCAGGACTTCGTCCGCGGCCTCGGGGCCGAGCGCGCCGTCGACTACACGCGGGAGGACTTCACCGCCCTGGATCCCGTCGCGCCGGCCGGAGCCGTCACGGCGCCCGGAGCCGTCGCCGCGGCCAACCCCGAGGACTACGAGGTCATCCTCGACGCCGCCGGCGCCTACGACTTCGACGCCTGCGAGCCCGCCCTGGCGCCGGGCGGCATCTACCTCACCACCCAGCCGGGCCCGGCCATCTTCATCGCCCGGCTCCGCGCCGCTCTCTCCAGCGTCATCGACCGGCACCGCGCCCGCCGCGCCGCCTTCCTCCACACCCATCCGAGCGGCGACGACCTGGCGGACCTGGCGGAGCTCGTCGCGGCCGGCAGCCTCCGGCCGGCGATCGATCGCGTCTACGATCTCGACGAGGTCCGCGAGGCCCACGCCGCCAGCGAGGCCGGTCACCCGATGGGCAAGATCGTGCTGCGGTGCTGAGGCTGATGGTTCCGTCTACCGTCCGATCGGGATCTCCAGCGCGCTCGGGTGCTCGGCGTCGTGGTAGAGCGTGACGTGGGCGACGCGGGCGTCGGCGCCCGACTCGGTCGCCACCGGCTTGCCGCTGTTGTAGTTCTTCTCGAGCTGGCTGGTGTTGATCGAGCCGACGACCAGCCGCAGGCGGCTGCCCTGCGAGACCCGCCGCGAGAACCAGGTGAAGCGCGCGAAGTCGTAGCGCTCGACGCGGCCGGGGGTGACCAGCTCCTCGCGCTCGAGCGAGTGCCGGTAGCGGGCGCGCATCAGGTCGCCGGTGAGCTGCACGCTCCTGCCGTCGGGAAGGATCTCGTAGAGAGTGGCCGCCAGGTCGGTGTCGGGGACGTCGAGCGACAGCCAGACGCTGAGCTTGACGTAACCCGAGATCTCGGTCGCCTCGGCGAAAGGCTCGCTGTGATAGACGGCGCCGCTGCCGAAGAGATTCAGCACCTGCGTCTCGTCGGTGAGGGGATGCTCGCTCGGATGCTCTTCGAGCGCGCCCGGGCGCAGGTCGCGGGGATCGTAGACCCAATGATCGGCAGGCGTCCCCGCCGCCGACGGCGCGGCCGCGAGCGTTCCGGAATGAAAAGCGCTGGCCGCATCCCCGCCCACCGACCCCAGGTACAGCGTCCGGCGCTCGCGGGCGACGGCGTCCAGGTCGTCGGCGTACTTCCAGGTCTCGGCCCCCGCCCCGATCACGTAATAGGCGACGCGCTTCTCGAGAAACGCCGGGCGTGGACCGCCCTTGAGCGTCCAGTCGTACCACTCCTTGTGCAGCCGGTTCATGTCGACCATGCTGGCGTCGCCGAACTCGAGCCCGCCCACCTGCTTGGCGGGGGTGCGGGTGCCGGCATGGTCCCAGGGACCGATCACGAGGTAGTGACGCTGGCGCGCGGCGGGGCTCGCCCAGCGCATGAAGTCCTGGTAGTAGGTCATCGCCCCCGGCTGGTCGCCGTCGTAGGCGCCGGTGATGGTGAGGATCGGCACCTCCATTCGCCGGAACTGCTCGGGCGAAGGTGACATCGCGAGCCAGTACGCATCCGCCGCCGGGTGCGCCAGCCACTTCTGGAACACCGGACTCGGATTGCCGACGACCCGGTCGAGCGTGTTGAACGGCGCCTGGCTGCGGTACAGATCGAGGAACTTCCGCGTCCAGAACGGGGCATCGCCGAACAACTTGGCGTTCGACGTCACGCCGCTGGTGAAGCTCAGCCACTGCATGTCGTAGGAATAGAAAATGTTGTTGAAGAACGGGAAGTCCACGCCGGCGTGCGCCGCGGCGGCCGGCACGATGGTGGCGAGATGCGGCGGCGCCTCCTTGAGCGTCGCCCACTGGTCGAAGCCGGCGTACGAGCCGCCCCACATCGTGACCTTGCCGTTCGACCACGGCTGCCGCGCCAGGTGCTCGACCACGTCGTAGCCGTCCCGCCCCTCGTTGGCGAACGGCTCGAAGCTGCCGCCCGAGTTGCCGCGGCCGCGCACGTCCACCAGCACGAAGACGTAGCCGTGGCGCGCGAAGTACATCGCGCGGTCCAGGTAGCTGTCGGCGATGTAGGGAGTCAACGTGAAGATGACCGGCAGCGGCTCGCGCTGCCCCGCCGGCCTGACCACGGTGCCGTTCAGCTTCACCCCGTCGCGCAGCGGGATCTTGAACCCCCAGACGAGGTCCACCGGCGCGGCGGCCTCTTCCTTTCCCTTCTCCTTCTCCTTGTCCTTTTCTGGCGAGGCGGGAGGCGGCGGCGGCGATACCGGGACCGGCTGTAGCGCCGGGGCCGCCGGCGGTGCCGGAGCCACCGGCGGCGGCTCAGGGGACGGCGCCGGCGGAGGCTGCGGAGCGGGTGCCGTGGGGACCGGCGGCGCCGGCGAAGGCGGCGGCTGCAGCGCCAGGCACAGCGCCGGGAGCGACAGCAGGATCAGGCAGGTCGCACTCCATCGCTTCAGCATCTCCGTCTCCTCCCGGGAAAGGGTCGATCGGCTTCCGTCAAGCGGCCGGCGACACGCGCACGGGTTCCAGCCCCCCATACGCGCCGCGACGCGTCCGAGTTGCGCGGCTCGGCGACCCGTTTTCCGTCTATATCGATGAGGGGCATCGCCACGCCAGGCCCCGCCCCACGGTCCCAGAGGAGGCCCCGATGCATCGCCGCTTCCTGGCCGCCATCGACGCGGCCGTCGATCGTGCCCTGCCCGCCGGATGGCCCCGCTTGCCGCGCGCTTGGCTGCCGGCACGCGGCAGCGTCCAGGCCCGCCACGCGTTTCGGCTCGCCCATGACACCGGACCCAGGCCCTACCTGGTCGTCGTCGCCGTCCCGCCCTTCGCCGCCAGGACCGCTGCCGTCGAAGGCAACCTGCTGGCGCTCGTCGACCGCATCCTCGCACGCGGCGGCACGCTGCTACTGCTCTACGAGCACGAGAGCGACCCGAACGGCTGGGTACGAGAGCGCCTCGACTTCCCGCACCCGCGGTTCCTCTGCCTGCCCTGTGCCGCCCCGCGAGACGCTCCCGGACCGCCGCGCGATGACGGCGACGGGTTCCACGGGAACGGCGGCGCCGGTCGCGACGGCGGCGGCGACGGCGGCGGCCGCGACAGCACCGGCGGCGGCGATTCCGGCGATTCCGGAGACGCCGGCGAAGACTACACCGTCGCGCCCACCTGGAACCGCACGGAGCCGCTGTCCGACGTCATCCGTGACCTCTGGTCCGGCGATCTCTTCTATCGCGGCCCTTGGGAGGGCGTGCAGACCATCGGCGTCGAGATCATGAAAGACACGTGCTGGCGCTGCCGCTTCTCGCTCGACACCGTGACCGGCATCGTCTTCCCGGATCGCGAGGTCGCCGACTGGTCGCGCCCCGATTGGGCCTACTACCAGGCGCTGCTGCCGCTTGCCCGCATCCCGGACCCGATCATTCCCACCCTCTCGGCGGCGGTGGAGGCCTGGCGCGCCGCCGGCGATCGCCGCCTGACGGTGATCCGCTGGCGCTACAGCAAGACGGTCCAATATGCCTACTGGGCCGCCGAGTGCACCGCCTGCGGGGCTTTCCAGGGAGACTTTCCGCTGATGGAGGAGCGCATGCAGCTGCTGGACGATCTCGACTCGCGCCGCACCGGCATCCTGAGCTACCGGCCGCTGCCCCTCGACGTCCCGCGCCAAGCGCTGCAAGAGCTGACCTGGGGCATGGAGGTGAATCCCCATGCTCGCTTCCTCGGCTGGTACCGCCCCGGCGATCCGGACCTCGAGAGGACGACGGAGGCGACTGACGCCTTCCAAGGCGTGGCCACCGCGGAATGCCTGGACGGCGAGACCCGTGCAGACGGGAGAGACGGCGTAGATCACGCGGACGGCGGCTCAGCTGCCTTGCGATCACCGGAGCTTTGCGCCGCCGCGGCGACCCGGTCCTCCGCCGAGATCACCGGCGAGGCGATCGCCGACGCGGACCCCGGCCTCCTCCCGGCAGCGGCGGCCGGCGTCAACGCCACCTCAGCGCTGGCGGCCGGCTGCGCCGCCATCTCCCAACGAGGCCCAGCGCGGCGCCTGGGAGAGATCCTTGCAGCCTGGCTCGGCTGGATGGCCAGACCGTAGGTGAGGAGGATCCTGGATGCCTGACGAGGTCGCCGTCTTCATTGACTTCGAGAACCTTCGGTACGGTCTCCTCAATAATTATGGCCAAGAACCGAACATCATGGCGCTGGTAGAGAAAGCAAAGAAGTACGGGCGCCCCTCCGTCATGAGAGCGTATGCCGACTTCACTGAGCATCCACCTGAGATCACGCGGCGGCTACAAGTAGCAGGCGTAGAAGCGATCAACATACCGGTCAAGCGGAGCACTCGCTCCAAGGGGGGAAGACAGTCGAGCGCATCAAGAATGCCGCTGACATGGTTCTGGCACTCGACGCAATGATCGAGGCTCTGGAGGCTGACAAGAATCGCACCTCAAAGATCTTCTTGTTAGTGACTGGCGATGCCGACTACGTCAAGCTCGTCACGCACCTGCGGAATCGCTTCGGTCAGCGGGTCGTCATTGCCGGCGTGCCAGGCTCCATCGCGAACGACCTGATTACCGCGGCTGGCGAGCCTCCTGATCCGGTCGAGGTGGCAGCCTGGCCCCCCGTTGACAGAACAGCCTTAAAAAAAGCCCTTGTATCCATGGTCAAGCGCGGACCAGCGCCGTTGACTTATTGGAGTCTCAAGATCATTGACCAATGGTCTCAGGATTCGCGGCAAGGCATTCCCGGTAACGCGAAAGACAAGCGGGATGCGATCGCGGAACTGGTGAAGGAGGGGGTCTTTGTCACCTCTTCTGCACCCACGGGCAACGCGATCCAAGCAGAGCTCGACGAGACGAAGGCGCTGGATCTCGGCTATCTGTAGGTCACGCAAAATAGCCTCTCCCGGAAGGGAGAGGCTAGGCAAAGTGGAAGATGGAAGTTTCGGGCAGAGTCGAAAAACGACTCTAGAGTATCTCGTAGGTATCGGCCTGTCAAGGGTTGCGAGAAGCCCCAGAGACGGCATCCTCTACTCCCCCGCCACCGGCGCCACCCCCGCCCGCCGCAGCCGATCGTTCAGGCGCTCGAGGTCGCGGCCGCGCAGCTCGTCCCAGCGCGCCAGGGCGCCGTCGAGGCGCCGTTCGAGCTCGGCGAAGCCCGCCTGCTGCTGCGTGGTGGGCGCCTCGTCGGCGCCGTTCAGCAGCACCAGCAGGCGGCCCAGGTCGTCGTTCAGCTGCTCAAGGCTCGCGGCCGGCGCGCCTCGCCGTCTGGCCGGCGGCGCCGGCGGCGCCGGCGCCGCCCCCTCCTCGTCTCCTTCCGACCCGGCGATCGCCGCGGCCTTGGCGACGAAGGCCGCCACCTCCCTGCCGAGCGCCCCCTTCCTGGCGCTCGCGGGCAGCGCCGCGACCCGGCCGCGCAGCTCCTTGACCTGGCGCAGCGCCGCGGCGTCTCGTCCCATGGCCGCGACGATGCCGTTCGCCAGCTTCAGCTGCTGCGCCAGGCCGTCCGCGGGCGTCCGCACCCGCGGGTCCATCCGCACCTCGAGCGGTTGCGTGAAGCTCTGCCCGCCGGCGGTCAGCTTGACCTGGTACGTCCCCGGCAGCACCAGCGGCCCGAGCGGCTCCGGCGGCGTGTCGTGGACGACGGCGGAGATCGGATACTCGTGGCTGAGCGCGTCCGGGGACGCGTAGCGCAGGTCCCACACGAAGCGATGCATTCCCGGCCCCGCCGGCAGCGTCGCGGCCGGCCGCACCCAGTACATCGGGATGGGCAGCTCCTTGGGGTCCACCGGCGGCGGCCGGTCGGCGCTCGAGAACCGCCGCACCAGCCCCCCGGCGCCGTCGAAGACCTCGAGCACGACCTCGCCCGTGGCGCCTGCCCCGGTCGCCGCCGGCCCTCCCCTCGTCCCCGCCGTCCCGCGCAGCAGGTAATCGATCACCGCCCCGTCCGGCGGGTTCTTCCCCGCCGGCTCGTCGGGCGGCAGCGGCGTGTCGGTATAGAGGCCGCGCCGCAAGCGCCAGGCGACCGCCGGCCGGAACAGGTGCGCCGGGGACGCCGAGGGCGCCGCCGCCGCCGTCATGCCGGCCTCGAGCTGCCGCAGCGGCGAGATGTCGTCGAGCACCCAGAACGACCGCCCGTGCGTGCCCGCCACCAGGTCGGAGCCATGTACCGCGAGGTCGCGCACCGCCGTCGCCGGCAGGTTGAGGCGCAGCGACTGCCAGCTGTCGCCGTCGTCCAGCGAGACCCAGACCCCGCGCTCCGTGGCGGCGAAGAGCAGCCCGCGCCGCACCGGATCGCCGCGCACCGCGTTGACCACCTCGCCGTCCGGGATGCCGCGGGTGATCTCCTGCCAGCTCTTGCCGTAGTCGCGCGTGCGGTAGACGTGCGGGCGCAGGTCGTCGAGCCGGAAGCGGTTCACCGCCGCGTAGGCCGCCGCCGGATCGAAATGCGACGCCTCCATGACCGACACCTTGCTCCACGGCGTCAGCGCCGGCGGCGTCACGTCCTGCCAGTGGCGGCCGCCGTCGCGGGTGAGCTGGATCAGCCCGTCGTCGGTGCCGACCCACAGCTGGTCGACGTCCTGGAACGACGGCGCGACGGTGTAGATCACCCCGCGATGAGCGCCGTGCTGCGGGTCGCCGGCGGCGAAGGGCCCCAGCACCGCCGGCACGCCCGGCTTCCGGCGCGTCAGGTCGGGGCTGATCGTCTGCCAGCTGCGGCCGCCGTCGGTGGTCTTGAACAGGACGCTGGCGCCGAAGTAGAGGATCCGCGGATCGACCGGCGAGAACAGCAGCGGCAGCGTGCGCACGTAGCGGATCTCGCCCGCGCGCACCGCCTCCGGCGACACGTCCTGCACCTGGCCGGTCGCCCAGTCGAAGCGCTGCACCTTGCCGCCGTAGATCAGGTTCGGGTGCAGCGGGTCGGGAGCGACGTAGCCGTACTCCTCGGCGCCCACCGGATGCCAGTCGCGGAAGGTGATCTCGCCGTCGTTGCCGCGGCTGACGATCCCGGCCGAGCCGCTCTCCTGCTGGCCGCCGTAGACCCAGTACGGGAAGCGGTCGTCGGTGATGACGTGGTAGAACTGCGCCGTCGGCTGGTTGTACCACGAGCTCCAGGTCACGCCGCCGTTGAGGCTGACCGCCGCTCCCTGGTCGCCCGCCAGCAGCAGCACCTGCGGGCGGTCGGGGTCGATCCAGATGCGGTGGTAGTCGTCGCCGCCCGGCGCCCCCTTGAAGGCGGTGAAGCTCACCCCGCCGTCGGTCGAGCGATAGGTCGAGGTGTTGCAGACGTACACCTTGTCCGGGTCCTTCGGGTCCACCCTGACCTCGGCGAAGTCGCCGCCGCGCCCCCAGATCCGCGGCTCGGAATTCACCCGCTGCCAGCTGGCGCCGCCGTCGTCCGAGCGGTAGAGCCCGCCGTGCCTGCCGTCGGCGTCCACCTGCAGGTAGACCCGTCCCGGCCGGCTGGGCGCCACGGCGATGCCGATCCGGCCCAGCCCCTCTGCCGCCATGGGCAGCCCGCGGGTCAGCGGCTGCCAGCTGCCGCCGCCGTCGGTCGACTTGTAGAGCCCGCTCCCCGGCACCTGGAACGAGGCGCCGATCTCCCACGGCGCCTGCCGCGCGGCCCACAACGAGGCATAGAGGACGTGCGGATCGGCGGGGTCGAAGGCCAGGTCCACGGCGCCGGTGTTCTCGTCGCGGTACAGCACCTTCTCCCAGCTGCGCCCGCCGTCCGTCGAGCGGAACACCCCGCGCTCCGCGTTCGGGCCGTAGGGATGCCCGAGCACCGCCGCGAACACCCGGTTGGGATCGTGCGGGTCGACCAGCAGCGCCGGGATCTGCTGGCCGTCGCGCAGCCCGAGGTGCTCCCAGGTCTCGCCGCCGTCCGTCGACTTGTAGATCCCGTCGCCCACCGACAGGTCGGGGCGCTGCAGCCCCTCGCCACTGCCGGCGTAGATCACCCGCGGGTCCGAGGGCGCCACCGCGAGCGCGCCGATCGACTGCGTCGCCTGCGCGTCGAACAGCGGCCGCCAGGTGCGGCCCGCGTCGTCGGTCTTCCAGACGCCGCCGTTGTTGACCCCCATGTAGAACACGTCCGGCTGTCCCGGCACCCCCACCGCCGCCACCGTCCGCCCGCCGCGGAACGGCCCGATCAGCCGCCACCGCAGCGTCGATAGGAGGGCGGGATCGACCCCGGCGCCGGCGCCTCCAGGCGCCGCCGTGACCGCTGGCTCCGCCGGAGACGCGGCCAGGGCCGGTCGGAGCCCGGCGAGGACCAGGCCGGCGAACAGGACGACGAGGGCGAAGCAGCGGCAGCGGCAACGGCAGCTGAGGCGCAAGAGGCTGCGGCAGGCAGGGCGGCGGCGACCGGCAGACGCGACGACGCGGGCTGGGCTCACGCTCGGACCTCCAAGAAAGAGGCCCTAGCATAGTGCACCCGGCCCCGGTGCTCCGGCCACCGGGGCCGCTGCCTTACCTGCTGCCCTCGCTCGCGGCGCGCTGCGGCAGCTGCCCGACGACGCCCCTGCCTTCCTCGACGCGGTAGATGCGGTTGACCGGCACCGCGGCGGGCGGCAGCTTCTCGACCCGGCCGCTCGGCCAGCGGATCTCGAGCTCGTCGATGCGGGCGGCGGCCCCCAGGCCGAAGTGCAGCCGGGTCGAGCTCTGACTCTCGAAGCCGTTGCCGCCGTTGACCTCGCGGATGAGGCGCTGGCCGCCGGCACGCAGGGTGACGCGGGCGCCGATGGCGTCGCGGTTCGACTTCACGCCGGCGAGCTTGAGCTCGATCCAGTTGCCGGCGCCGGCGGTGCGGTTGTGGTAGAGCAGCGAGGGCTGGTCGCGGCTGGTCTGCAGGAAGTCGAGCAGGCCGTCGTTGTCGAAGTCGGCAACGCCCAGCCCGCGGCCGTCGAGGTCGTTGTCGACCCCCGCCAGGGCGCCGATCTCCTGGAAGGTGCCGTTGCCGGCGTTGCGGAAGAGCTTCTTTTTCTGGTGACCGCTCCAGGTCATCTCGCCGATCTCGGGCCAGGCCTCGAGGTCCGAGAAGTCGAAGCCCGGCCGGGTGATCGCCTTGCCGAGGACCGGCACGTAGTTGCGGTCGCCGGCGGTGTGCATGCCGTTGGCGGCCACCAGGTCCTCCCAGCCGTCGTTGTCGAAGTCCGCGAACTTGGCGGCCCAGCCCCAGAGCGTCGAGAAGGTGCCGGTCTCGCGCGACACGTCGGTGAAGGTCAGCCTGCCGCGCGCGTCGACGCCGTTGTTGTGCCACAGCATGTTGCCTTCCTGCATGAAGTCGTCGGTGATGTTGGTGACGTAGATGTCGAGCCAGCCGTCGTGATCGTAGTCGGCGAAGTCGACGTTCATGCCGTGCTTGCCGTCGTAGCCGATGGCCGCGGCGGTGACGTCGCGGAAGGTGCCGTTGCGGTTGTTCACGAACAGGTAGTCGGTGCCGAAGTCGCCGGCCAGGTAGAGGTCCTGCCAGCCGTCGTTGTCGACGTCGGCGTGCCCGACCGCGAGGATCCAGCCGGGGAGCCTGCCGAGGCCAGCCTTGTCGGTGACGTCGGCGAAAGTGCCGTTGCCCTGGTTCCGCCAGAGGGTCACGCCGCCGCCGTTGTCGGCATGATCGATCGAGTTCGGCAGCACGTGCGGGTCCTTGAGATCGAACAGGTCGACCGCCTTCAGATAATTGCCGAAGAGCAGGTCGAGGTGGCCGTCGTTGTCGTAGTCGAAGGCGATGACCGCGACGGTGTTCGCGGGCTTGCGGTCGAGGCCGGAGGCGGCGGTGACGTCGCGGAACCTGCCGTTGCCCTCGTTGTGATAGAGGATCGGCGTGCCGTAGCGGATCACCAGCAGGTCGACGCGGCCGTCGTTGTCGTAGTCGAACCAGAGAGCGCCGGTGACCTCGGAGTGCGGCTCGTTGCCGCCGGCCACCCCGGCCGCCGCCGTCACGTCGGTGAAGGTGATGCGGCCGTCCCGGTCCGGGCCGTTGTTGTGCAGCAGGTGGTTCGGCTGATCGGCCCCCGACTCGGTGAGGAAGACGTCGTCGTAGCCGTCGTTGTCGTAGTCGCCGACCGCCACCGCCGCGCCGCCGCCCGGGAAGAGGCTGAGCATGGCGCCGTTCCTGGCCGCGAACGCCCGCGCATGATGCGGGATGTGCGCCCCCGCCTGCACGCTGATCTCCTCGAAGCGGATGCGCTCCTGCGGAGCGGTGGTCACCGGGCGCAGAGGGGTCACCGGGGGCGCCGGGGGCGCCGGAGGCAGCGGGGCCACCGGGGGCGGTGCGGACGCCGCGGGCGCCATGGGCACCGCGGACGCGGGCGGTGCCGGGGTCGCCATGGGCACCGCGGACGCGGGCGGCGCGAGCCGCGCGGCGACCAACGGCGGCACGGCCGGCTCGGCGGGAGCCGCCGGCCCGGCCATGGCGGATCCCGGCGCCAGGGCCAGGATTCCGCCGGCGACGAGCGCCATCGACATGGTGACCGCCAAGCGCCGAGCAGGCAGGGCGGCAGGATGCGGGTACGTTGTAAGAGCCATTCGGGCGCCTCCGTGGGTGATCTCGAGCGAGCAAGGTCCTCCTTAAATTGACGGTGCTGCATTAGGTAAATAGCGAGCCTGCTTCGGAACTGCCTGGGACAGGCCGCTTCCCGGTCCCGGCGCTCCCAGGCGATACCGGCATCGGCGGCGGCCGCTTTCTCGTACACCTGTGCACTGCGTCGTAAATCCAGCATCCCATTCGCCGGCCCTCCGGTCCCCTGGCGGCGTTGCGACCTGCCGGGAGTGCCGCCAATGGTGGACTCGGCGGCCGCCTCCTCGACATAGGTTCGACTATGCCTGCGTCGGCGCGCCTGGCCAGGAGCCCGGATGGCTCGGCGACTGGGATACTGGATTTACGACGCAGTACACTAGCGAGCGTGAGCCCCCTCGCTTCTCCCTCTTCCCCCGCTGCCGCCGCGTCCCCGCCGCCGGCGCCGGCGCCCCGCGGCACGCCGGCGGCGGCCTCCGAGCCGGTGTCGCCCGTGGACCATGCCTGGCTGCGGATGGACGAGCCCGCCAACCTGATGCAGATCAACGGCGTGCTGGTCCTCGACGAGCCGGTGGACCTCGAGCGGATCAAGGCGATCGTGCGCCGCCGCCTGCTCCCCATTCCGCGCTTCCGCCAGCGGGTGGTGACGGGGCGCGGCGATCGCCCGCGGTGGGAGGACGACCCCGCGTTCGACCTCGACCGCCACGTGCTGGCGGCGCCGCTGCCCGCACCCGGGGACGACGGCGCGCTGGCGGCGGTGGTCGGCGAGCTGATGGGCACCCCGCTCGCCCCCGACCGCCCCCTGTGGGAGTTCCGCCTGCTGCAGCCTTATCGCGGCGGCTGTGCGCTGCTGGCGCGCATCCACCACGCGATCGGCGACGGCGTGGCGCTGATGCTGGTGCTGCTCTCGCTCACCGATCTTCAGCCGTCCGGCCCGCCCACCGTCCGGCCGACGCCCGACGAGCCGCTGCCTCCGGACGCGCCGGAGACGCCGGACACGCCGGAGACGCCCGCCGGCGCGCAGCCTCTCGCGGCCGCCGCGGGGCCGGAGGCGGCCGCGGAGCCGGGCACCAACCCCTTCACCGAGCTCTTCAGCCATCCGCTGCACGACATCGCCAGGATCCGCGCGCTGGCCGACGAGATCTCGCCCGAGCTGATGCGCCTGCTGCACGCCCCGATCGAGGCGATGCGCCGCTCGCGCCTGCTCACGGGCATCGGCGGCGTCGGCGCCTTCGGCCGCCTGGTGGGCCGCTCGGCCGATCCCGGCACCCCCTTCAAAGGTCCGCTCGGAGTGCCGAAGGTCGTCGCCTGGTCCGAGCCGCTGGCGCTGTCCGAGGTCAAGGAGGTCGGGCGCGCGCTGGGCGGCTCGGTCAACGACGTGCTGGTCTCCGCCGCCACCGGCGCCCTGCGCCGCTACGTTGCCCGCCGGGCCGAGCCGCCGGGGCGCCTCGACGTCCGCGCCGCGATGCCGGTCAACCTGCGGCCGCTCGCCAGGATGTCCCAGCTGGGCAACCATTTCGGCCTGGTCTTCCTGTCGCTGCCGCTCGGCATCGCCGATCCCCTGGCGCGCCTGGCCGAGCTGCGCCGGCGCTCCGCGGCGCTGCGGCGCTCCGCCGAGGCGCCGGTGGTCCTGCTCATCCTGCGCGCCATCGGCCTGGTGCCGCTCGCGATGCAGCGCCTGGTGGTCAAGATCTTCGCCACCAAGGCGACGCTGGTGATGACCAACGTCCCCGGCCCGAACCGCACGCTCTATCTCGCCGGCAAGCCGATCCGCGACCTTTTCTTCTGGGTGCCGCAGTCGGGGCGCGTCGGCCTGGGAGTCTCGATCCTCAGCTACAACGGCACCGTCCGGCTGGGCGTCGGCACCGACGCCGGCCTGGTGCCGGACCCGCGAGCCATCGTCGCCGGCTTCCACGAGGAGTTCGACGAGCTGCTGCGCCTCGCCCGCCGCCGCCCGGCCTGACGCCGCTCTCATGCTGCGGTATCGAGAGCGGGTTCGCGACGGGCGGCCGCGCGACCGCCGCACGGCCGTCCTCGTGGGGCTGGCGGCGCTCCTGGTCTACAACCTCAATGGCCGGGTCATCGCTTCGAGCGACACCCGCGCCACCCGCTTCGTGCCCTTCGCGCTGCTCGAGGCCGGCACGCTGCGGCTCGACCCGGTGCTCGACGTGGTGCAGACCTCGCGCCGCGCGTACTGGGTGCTGCCGGCGCGGGACGGCGGGCACGCCTCGCTGTTCCCGGTCGTCGCCCCGCTGCTGGTGACGCCGCTCTACGTGCCGGCGGCGATCCTGCTCGCGCGCCAGGGCTGGCCGCGCGAGGGGCTCGCCGCCGCCGGCGCGTTCATGGAGAAGCTGGCGGCGTCCTGCGTCGCGGCCCTCGCCGCCGCCCTGATGTACCTGCTGCTGCGCCGGCGCATGCGCCCGTCGCGGGCGCTCGGGCTCACCGTCGCCTTCGCGCTGGGGACCGAGACCTGGATGATCGGCAGCCAGGCGCTCTGGCAGCACGGCACGGAGGAGCTGCTGCTGATCGTCGCGCTCCTCGCCCTCACCGGACCGTTGACCGCGGCGCGGCTGGCGCTCGGCGGCGCCGCCTGCGGCCTGGCGATCGCCGGCCGCCCGATCGACGCCCTGCTGGTGGCGCCCTTCGCGCTGCTCGTCCCCGCCTGGGCCGGGCGCCGGTCGGCCTGGTTCTTCCTCGGCGCCGCCGTCCCCCTGGCGCTGGTGCTCGCCTACAACCTCGACACCTTCGGCCTGGTGGGCGGCGGCTACCAGCTCTTCGTCATGAAGGGGCGCCGCTACTTCGAGCAGCCCATGGCCCGCGGGCTGCTCGAGATGCTCTTCAGCCCGGACAAGGGGCTCTTCTTCTACACGCCGTTCCTGCTCTTCCTGCCGATCTACATGCGACGGGCGCTGGCGGGGACGGCGGTTGGAGCGGGTGCGGGCAAGGATCGGCAGGGCGCCGCCGCGGAGGTGGCCGGCACGGCCACGGAGCTCGGCGTGACCGGCGTGGACCGACCAGGCCTTGCCGCGGAGTTGCCCGGTACGGACCCAGGCGTGGCCAAGGGCGCCGCGGAGGTGCCGGCCGCCGCCGTGGGCTCTTCGGGCACCTCCAACGCAGGCGCCGCGGCACCTTCCTACGGCTCCGACAGGCTCGCGGCCCCCGACCCCTCCGGCCGCCTTACTGCCTATTTGCTCGCCGGCATCCTCGCCCAGCTCCTCGTCTACTCGAGCTCCGACTGGCGGGGAGGGACCTGCTACGGGCCGCGCTACCTCGCGGACCTCCTGCCGCTGGCGGTCTGGATGCTCGGCCCGGTGGTCGAATCGCTCGCCGCGCTGCCGCTCGCTCTCTTCCGCTGGGCCGTCGTCTTCTCGATCGCCGTCCAGGCCGTCGGCGCCTTCTGCTATCCGCGCGGCGCCAGCGACCTGCGCATCGAGGCCGAGCACTCCCGCCTTCCCGCCTACCTGATCGAGGCCCCCGCCGGCATCGTCACCCCGGGCTGGGTCGAGTGGCTCCGCGGGCGCTGAGCCCGCATTCCTCATACCGCTGCCGCCGCGGCGCCGGCCGCGGCTCCGCCTGTCGCCTGTCGCGGCACTCCAGCTGGTCGGACACGGGGCCCGCCTCCGGCGTTGCGCTACCGCGCCTCGCCGCGCACCTGGCCGCCGCGGCGAGGCATGCTAGTGTCCCGCTCGGTTCACGTCTTGCCGCTGCCTCCCCGCTGCCTCGCCGCTCCGGCTCCGGACCCGCGCCGTCGTTGAGGGCTCTCTCATGAAGAAGGTCGTCTCCGGCCTCGCCGCCGTCCTGCTGCTCCTCGCCGTCATCGTGACCGTGCGCGCGTCGATGCTGCGCTCGCGCCAGGTCGCGGCGCGCCCGGTGACCGATCTCCAGGTCGACGCGCCGGCCGCCGCCGAGCGCCTGGCCGCCGCCCTGCGCTTCCGCACGGTGTCGCGCCCCGACGGCCTGCCGGCGGAGCCGGACCAGATGGCCGGCCTCGACCAATATCTCGACCGGAGCTTCCCGCGCGTCCACGCGGCGCTGTCGCGCGAGATCGTGAACGGCTACAGCCTGCTCTACACCTGGCGCGGCACCGACCCCGTGCTGCCGCCCATCTTGCTGCTTTCCCACCTCGACGTGGTGCCGCCCGAGACGTCCGGCGGCCGCGGCTGGACCGTGCCGCCGTTCTCCGGGCGCATCGCCGGCGGCTGGATCTGGGGCCGCGGCGCCCTCGACGACAAGATGGGCGTGGTCGGCACGCTCGAGGCGGCGGAGCTGCTGCTGGCGCGCGGCTACCGGCCCCGCCGCACCGTGCTCCTGGCCTTCGGCCACGACGAGGAGGTCGGCGGCTACCGCGGCGCCGCGGCCCTGGCCGCTCTGCTGCGCCGGCGCGGCGTCAAGCCGGATCTGCTGCTCGACGAGGGCGGCCTGATCGGCGAGCGCCTGGTCCCCGGGCTGGCGGCGCCGGCGGCGCTGATCGGCACCGCCGAGAAGGGCTATCTCAGCCTCGAGCTCGCCGTGCGCGCGCCCGGCGGCCACTCCTCGATGCCGCCGCCGCACACCGCCATCGGCATCCTCGCCGCCGCCCTCGCCCGCCTCGAGAGCCACCCGATGCCGGCGCGCATCGCCGGCGCGACCGCGGAGTCGTACGCCTTCCTGGCGCCCGAGCTGCCGTTCGGGCCGCGCGCCTTCCTCGGCAACCTCTGGCTCTTCCGGCCGCTTGCCGTGCGCATCCTCGCGGCTTCCCCCGCCTCCAACGCCACCCTCCGCACGACCACCGCCGTCACCATGGTCCAGGCCGGCGTCAAGGACAACGTGCTGCCCCCCGAGGCGCGGGCGGTGGTCAACTTCCGCATCCTGCCGGGCGACAGCATCGCCGCCGTCGAGGCTCACGTCCGCCGCGCGATCGACGACCGCCGCATCCTGGTCGGCCGCTACGGGAACACCGCCACCGAGCCCTCCGCCGAGTCGCCCACCGCAGCCCCCGGCTTCCAGCTCCTCGCGCGTACCGTGCGCGAGGTGTCGCCGGGCGTCGTCGTCGCGCCGAACCTCCTCTCCGGCGCCACCGACAGCCGCCACTACGCCACCCTCCTCGGCGTCCTCCCCTACCGCTTCGTGCCGATGCGCTTAGGCGCCGCCGACCTCGCCCGCCTCCACGGCACCGACGAGCGCCTGGGCGTCGCCAACTTCGCCGAGATCGTGCGCTTCTACGCCCAGCTGCTGCGCAACGCCGCGTCCTAGTGCCCCGTCGGCACACTGGAACGCGGCGGCTGGACCAGGCGGTAGGTGAGCCAGCCCGCCATGCCCAGCCCGCGTCGACCCTCGTGGCAGGCGGCGGCATCTGGGCTACACTTCGTGCGCGATGATTCAGTCACGGAAGCAATGGCCGCGCCGGCTCGGATCAGAGATGGTGGCGTAAGCGGCGCGGCCGACGTATGACTTCGACCTCGGCGCCAACAGATCGAGTCGTCGCACTGGTCGAGCAGATCCAGGCCGGCATCGACTACGAGAGCAGCTGTCGCGAGATCTACCACCTGTTCCGGCGACGGATCTTCAGCTTCTTCGCGGCACGCCGGTTCTCCTCCGACGAGTGCGCGGAGCTCACCCAGGAGACATTCACCCGGGTCTTCGTCGGCATCGGGCGCCTGCACTCCGCGCCCCGATTCACGACCTGGCTGTTCGAGATCGCCGCCAACATCTATCGCAACGAGCTCCGGCGGCGCGGCGCGGGCAAGCGCGACGCCTTCGAGGAGCCCATCGAAGGCCTCGTGCAGACGGAGGCCGCCGGGCGATCGGACGCCCTGGCGGCTCTGCGCTCGAAAGCGCCGGACCCCCTGGCCGGCACCTTGCGCCGCGAACGCCTCGCCAGCCTCCGCGCCGAGCTCGATCAGCTCCCTCCGCAGATGCGCCGCTGCGTATACCTGCGGTTGTACCAGGACCTCAAGTACCGCGAGATCGCCGCCCTGATGAACATCTCGATCGAGACCGTGAAGGCACACCTTCACCAGGCACAGCAGCGCTTGAAGGTAGCCTTCTCCGGTCAGCCGGACGACGAACAGAGCATGGGTGCCCTATGAACGATGAATCCGACGGCCTGGCGGGACCGCTCGAAGAGCTGGCGAGCGAAGCGCGCCGCCGTCAAGGGCCGGACGCCCACCCCAGCCCCGAGACGCTGGCCGCCTACCACGACGGCGAGCTGACCCTCGCCGCCGCGGAGGACGTTCGAGAGCACCTCGCGGTCTGCCGTCACTGCGCACGGCTGCTCCTCGACCTGCCCGCCTTCCTGGAGGCGCCTGCCGCAGACCGCGAGAGCCTCGACGTCGAGGCCGACGCATCCTGGCAAGCGATCCGCGAGCGTCTCCCGGGGCCGCCGGAGAAAGCCGGGCGCCGGCGCGAGACCAGGCGCGCCGCCTGGGGGGCGGCCCCGGGCACGCCGCGGCAAGCTTGGCCGCGGCTCGCGCTCGCCGCGACGCTCGCGGGCGCCGCCGTCATCGCCGTGCCCCTCTGGATCATCGCCCGGCACCTGTCGTCGCCGGAGCTCCCGCCGGTGACGCTCGAGCTGTCCACGCCCGAGAGCCAGCGCGGGACCGCCGAGGCCCCGCCGCTGCCGCCTGCCGTCGTGCACGCCGACGCCGCATCGACGACCCTCCTCCTTCGCCTGGCCAGGCCGCAGCTCGATCTCCGCTTCCGCGTCGAGCTGCTTGCCGGCGGCGCCGCCCGCGCGGCGGGCGCTCCCGCGGGTCGCGCCCTGCCGGCGCCGGCGGTGAAGATCGTCGACTCGCGGACCCTGGTGCTCGTCCTGGCGCGGCGCCAGCTGCCGCCCGGCGGCTACCGGCTCCGCGTCCTCGACGCGGAGCAACCGTCGGCAGAGCCTCTCGGCGACTTCGATCTTCAGGTCGTTGAGCCCTGACCGCTCCCCAGCTAGAACGGCTCCTCCCCAACAAAACCCCCCCGGCCGGTGTCCATCCAGCCATGGCAGCCGACCGCCCGCGGGCGGCACGGCTCGCCGGGCACGCGCGGAGGGCCCCGGAAGTGCCACTGCCGTTCGAGACCGATCCTGCCGGCTTTCCGATGGTCTGGGTGGAGGCGATCGCCGCCTGGATGCACTGGCTGCCGGTGTCGAAGCTCCAGTTCGAGCGCTTTCTGCGGCAAGCGCCGGACCCCAGTTTCGACACCGCCTGGTACGACCACTTGCTGGCGCTGAACCCGCACGTCGCGTCCACTCGCATCCGTCCCGAGAACTACCGCAACGCCTTGCTCACCGGCATCGTCCCCGCCGAGGCGCGGCGCTTCGCCGCCCGGCTCGGCGCTGGGTTCGCGGTGCCCACTCTCGCGGAGTGGCTGCGGGCCTGGACCTCGCTCGACTCGCTGCCCGCCGAGCGCGGCTTCCCGGCAGCTCTCGCCGCCGGGCTCGAGGATCCCGTCAGGGCCTTGGTGACTGGTATCGAGAGCGCGCTGGCCGCCGCCGCCACCAGGCCGCTGCGTGGACGCACGCTGGCAGACCAGATGCTGTTGCGATGGGGTGTTCTCGAATGGGTCGAACAGGAAGGGGCCCCCCCGCGCTGGGTCGGGATCGGCGAGCCCCCACGCCTGGTCCGGGGGGGCCGCGCGTCCCCGGAGCGCGGCCCCGTGATCCCCGACCGGCCGGAGGCCTTCCGCTCCCACCTCTTCGGCTTCCGCCTGATCCGCAAGCCATAGTAGGCCACCCGCGCTCGCGGCCGGGGCCGGAGCCAACGAGCGCTCCGGCCCCGGCGTCCCCTGGCGCTAGCCGCCGCCGCGGGCCGGCGGATCGCCGGCGGGGGGCGTGCCGCCGCCGCTGTCGCTGCCGTCGCCGCCGCGGTCGCCGCCGGCCGTGTCGTCGCCGTCGGCTCGCTCCCCTGCATTCGCGGCGCCGCGGGTCTCCTCCTCGAACGCATCTTGCGTCGCGCCGTTCGAATCGCTTTCGTCGCCGCTCCCCCTGCCACCTGCACGATGCCGTGAAGATGGTTCCTGCTCGCGGTGTTCGGACATGAGATCCTCCTCGATCAGCAGCATGATGATTCGCAGGTGCCCGCTCCAACACCGCCGCATGGGGGTCAGGCTTGGAATGCGGCTTCCTGCGCCGGTGACTGCATGCTTGAGACACCGGCGAGCCGGATCTTGTTTAGGTGCCGCCGATCGGTAAAGCTTGTGATTCAGCGCCAGTCGCCCTGCAGCACGAAGCCGCCCCAGTAGCAAGGCGCACGCCACTGGGCTTCCTGCCACATGGCGCGCTGCGCGGCACGGAGCGCGGCGGCGGGCGGCAGCTTCTCCGCCAGCAGGTGGTAATAAAAGTGATGCATCAGCTCGGCGGTCGAGCGATCGCCGACGTCCCAGAGGCTGACCAGCACGCGCCGCGCGCCGGCGCTCATGAAGGCCCGCGGCAGCCCGATCAGCCCCTCGCCGGCCAACTCCTTTCCCAGGGCTGTCTCGCAGCCGCTCAGCACGACGAGATCGGCCCGCAGATCCAGGTCGGCGATCTCGAAGGCGCGCAAGAAACCCTCGCGCGGCCGCCCGCCGCGGTCGATCTGGGAGAGCGCCAGCGCCGGCAGGTCGGATGGATCGGTGCGCAGCATGCCATGGGTGGCGAAGTGCAGGATGCGGTAATTCCGCAGGCGCCCGCCGGTCACCAAGCCGGCGTTGGCGTCGAACCCGAGGGCCTCGAGCACACCTTCCCGGCCGGCCAGCGAGGCGATCGTCTCCGCCTCCGCGTGGGAGTACGGGAGCCTCGGCAGCTTGGCCAGCTGCGGGTCCAGCATTGCAGCTGGCAGCCGGAAGCCACGTGCACGCTCGTCGTCCATGCCGAAGACGGGATCGGCGACGATCGCCACCAGGCCCCGCGCACTCGAGCGGGCGCGCTCGCCGGCGCGCAGCTCGACAAGGGCGGCAAGAGAAGGCGCATAGACGACCTCATGGCGCAGCATCAGCGGCTCGCCCCCGTGGCTGGGGTCCGGCAGCGCCGCGAACGGGATGTACTGCAGAGCGCCGTTGGCAATGATGACCAACCGCCGGTCACCCAGGCGAGTCGCGACCTTGCCGAGCAGGATCCGGCTGAGCTCGGCCGCACGGCTGGCGGCGGCATCCCGGTTTTCCGGCTGCCGGCTGCGCGACAGCAGCAGGTGGGTCGACCGCAACAAGGGATCCAGCTGTTCCCGCCCCGGGAGCTCGAAGCTGGCCACGGCTTCAGGAGTGATCGCCCAGAGATAGCTCTTGGGGGCGCCGAGGGAGTATTCGAGCAGCAAGGTCTTGTCGTCGAGCACCCCCCGCGCGATCTCGGCGACCGAACGCGGGAGCGCGCCTTCCGGCGACGGCGGCGCCGCGGGCACGGCTCTCCTGGCGATCCGATCCGAAACGTCGCTCATCTGCTCGACGAGCCGCTCGATCTGCCGCGCGACGGCCTCCGCGCCGGGCTGGCCAGTGCCTGCTGGCTCATGCAGCTCGCGGTCCTTGGCCGCGATCTGTCTCTCCAGGCGCTGCCGCTCGGCGACCAGCGCGGGATCGACGGACCTCCCGGCGGTCCGAGCGCCGCGCGCCGCCAGGTCGTCGAGGAGGTTGCGCGCGCGCGCCAGCTCGCTGTATCGCAAGGCGCGCAACTCGAAGCCGCGCCCGGGCTGCTCGGCGTGCATCTGCATGAGGACCTCGACCAGGAACCCGTAACGATCCTCGTTGAGAGCCATGTAGGAAGCTCGCAGGTCGGGGCGCGAGGCGGCGCCTCGGAGGGACTCGACGATCGCCAGGGCCGCTTCGCCGTCCGCGAGGGCCTCGCCGAGGTTGCCGCGGTCGCGTGCGGCCATGCCGGCGCCGAGGAGAGCCGCAGCCTCGGTGGCGCGGAGGCCGGTGTCGTGGGCCAGGCGCAGCGCCTTGCGGAAGAGCTGGGCCGCCCGCAGGGGCTGTTGCAGGCGCAGATAGGCGGACCCGAGGCTGAGCCAGGTGATGGCCTCGGACTGTCGATCTCCCTTCTGTTGAAAGATCTCGAGAGCCGCCGCATAGAACTGCAGGGATCGGCCGTACTCGTGCAACCGCCGGTAGCCGACCCCGAGGTCGGCGAGCGTGACGGCGAGGGCTTCCGGGTCGCCGTCGGCGGCCTCCAGCTGATAGGCCTGCTCGAGATAGGGCAAGGCGCGGCGCGGCTCGTCCTGGTTGAGATAGACCTTGCCGAGCTCGTTCAACACCTTGGCCCGCTGCCACCGCTCGCCCGCATCGCGGCAGATCTCGAGCGCCGGCCCCAGGGCGGCCAGGGCCTGGCTCCACGCCCCAACCGTCCTGTAGACCCAGGCTAGGTGGGTCAGGGCGTTGGCCTCCTTGGCGCGCTCGCTGGGCACGCCGCGCCGGTGCCAGACCTCGAACGCCTCCCGATACAGGCGCAACGCCGCCGCGGTCCTGCCTTGCAAGGCGTCGAGCTCGCCGAGGTTCTCAAGGGTGACGGCATGACCGTCCGCCAGGGGCTGGCGCCGCCACTCGGTCATGGCCCGGCGAAAGGCCGGCAGCGCACGGTCATACTCTCCCATCTCGGCATGGGTCCAGCCGATCTGGTTGTAGGTGACGGCGATGAACCTGTGGTCCCTCAGCCTCCTGTAGAGTGCATTGGCGCCCTGGAACAGCTCCAGGGCCTCGCGATAGTCATGTCGATGAAGATATCGCTGACCCAGCCGGTAGGATGCTTCGGCTTGCCGGTCCTTCGCCCCGAGCTCCACGAACAGCCGTCGGGCCTTCTCGAGCTTGGCGACGGCCTCCCAAGAGCCCGGAGTCCGCCCTCGCCAGCCCCGAGCCTCGTAGAGGGCCCTCTCCGCCGCCGCCCGATGTCGGTCGCCCATCCTCGCCGGCCGGAGGGCCTCGACGCGCGCCAGGTAACGTCCGCGAGCGTCGCGCTTCAAGGCCTCCAGCTCCAGGCGATAGCGCCCACTCGTCTCGGCGACCAGGTACACCTGCTCGGCGCCGACGTCGTCGTAAGGTCGGTCCACCTCGAAGAGCGGCACGAGACCCGGCCCGAAGACGTGCACGACGAAGTCGATCCCCCGCTGGTCGAAGGTAGCGAAGAGATACTGGCCCACCGTCAGGTCGATCTCGTAGGCGTCGACCATGCCACCCGCGAGCTCGCGCTCGACGCCCGCTCCCCTGCCCAGCTGAAAGACCCGCGAGACGGGAACGGGGGCCCGACGAGCCCGCACCGCTCGCGCCGCCTCGTCAGCCCTCGGCGCCGAGCGCCGTTCCACGATTCGCTCCGGCCCGCCGCCCGCCGCACAGCTCGAGGCGACGCCGCAAGCCAGCGCCGCGAGCGCGGCAAGCAAGCACAACGAGCACCGCGAACGCCAGGGTGCCAAGGCGTCCTCCTCGTCGAAGCTTCAAGCAGTGAGATGAAGGTAGCGCCTCCAAGTATACCGCGAGACGCGATTACGCCAGGGCTCAAAGGCTGCGGCGGAGGGAATGAGGCTCCGCCGGCGGAAGCGACGGCAGCGGCCGGGGCCAGGCAGCCCCCGCCGCGCTGTCGTCAGCTGGCGAGGTCGGCGGGATGGATACGCAGCCGAGCGCCGCGGCGGAAGGCCGTATCAGGGGCGGGCGCATGATCCGAGACCACTTCCGCGGGATAGGGGTGGAAGCGCTCCCTCGGATCGTTCTCCAAGCCTGCGCGCTGGAAGCCGAGCAGCTCGTGCAGCGTGAACGTCTGCGGCTTCGACCGGTCCCGCCTGTGGGCCTCGAGGACCTGATAGTCGAAGTAGAGCTCGTCGTATCGCGCGACGTGCTGATACCACTCGACAGGAACCGGCAGCCTCGACACGGCGGCCACTCCCGCCTCCAAGAAGTGCTTCCTGAACCGCAGGGTGTCCGCGAGCGGACACCAATCGTCGATCGCGAAGTGCACCTGGCCCCCTCGAACGTCGAATCCGATGGGGTAGATCTCGCAGAGCACCACCTTGTACTCGCGACAGTTGCACTCGAAGGTCCCCGGGTCGAGGAAGGGACAGCCGTTGATCAGCCTCAGGACGTCGAGCTCCATCCCATCGTCCATCGTGAGGACGTCGAGGTACTTGCCGGCGAACTCGGCCACCGACAATCCCGCCTCGGCCGCCATGTATTCCCGCTCGCCGGGCATCAAGGTGCCGATCTTGTTGAACTCGCACGCTCCACCGCACTTGGCGCAGACCATGAACGTCGCCGGCGTGTCACCGCGGAAGGAGGCGTGGAATTCGGCAAAGTACTGCGCCGGAATCGGATCGAATCTCATTGCTCACCCCCCGATCAGCCATGTGTTCAGCAAGGCGGACTGCTCCTGCTTGTTGGTTTTCTTGTTGGCTTCCTCGACGATCTTCTCGTTCCAGAGCTTCGCGAACGAGGTCGCCAAGGCGTCCACGACCCTGCCGTCCAGCGCGATGTCGAAGGTCGCCTCTCGCCGCTTCTCCACCCAGTCGAAGTTGACGGCGAAGTTGTCCACGCTGCCGCCGGACTTCACATGCTCGACGAAGAGACGGCGGAATTCGTCGTCGATTGGATCGAGCCCGACCTCGCCTGTCATGGGCTCGCAGATGATGCCGCCTCTGCTCGTGGCCAGGTCCGCGTCATAGAGGACGATCGCGATCGGCCAAAGCACGAAATACTTCCGATCAATCTCCACGAAGTACAGCAGTCTCTCGACGTCCTCATCGGGCACCTTGTCTCGCCGCAGCTGGTTCTTGATGGCTTCCACTTTCCGGTGAATGCCATCGCCCGCGGGGACCATGAAGTAGTGCTTCCTCCCGTCGCGAATTGCCGCCTTGATGCTGGCGAAGAACAGGGGTTCGGCGGGCCAGTAAAGATCGCGAGTGATCTCCCATATCGTCTGGGCCTCGCGCTCCCGCTTCAGCACGTCGGCGTACCCCTGCAGCCACGGGAGATCCTCGACGAAGATCCGGGCGCCGCTCAGCTGCGTGGTGATCGGGTTGCGAGCGATACGTCTCCGGGTATCGTCGAGGACTTCAGGCGTTCTCAACGACGCCTGCAGCGTCCTGCGGAGCTCGGCGAGGAAGGCCGGGCGCTGTTCGGCGTTCCTGAAGCGCGAGAAGTCCAGCTGTATGGTCTCCACGGCCCGCAGGTCGAACGGCATGGCGTCCGTGCAATCGGAGATCACGATCGTCGGCTTTCTGAAGCTATGCGCGATCCCCAGCTCGTACATCACGTTCGGATTGATGCAATTCGCCTCCCGTGGATCGGCGGTCACCGCGATGACGAAGTCAGCGTTCAGCAGGGAGACGACGATCTTCTCGGTGACCATGCCTGGACGTCGCTGGTCGTCTGCCTTGCCGCACTGGCACTTGCCGTCGAATTCCTCCTGGATGGCCGGGAAGATCGCTTCGTCGTAGACCGCCCGCAGCTCTTTGATCAAAGGCATCAATACGAAGCACTTCATGGCTCACCTCCCGCGACTCGTGCAACTTGGCGCACGATGCCCAGCATTAGATCAGGCCCTTCTCCGCCAGCTGGCGGTAGAACCGTCCCAAGGGCGTCAGCTTGACCCACCCCGCTTCGATGGCGATGAAGTAGAGATCCTTCCCCGCCTGGGTCGTCAGCAGGTTGGCGTTGCGAAGAGTCTTGAACCTGTCGAAGATGTTCACGTGGCTGGGCTTCGCCGAGGGATGGCTACGCTCGAAGGAAGGCGACATGCAGAACTGGGCCGTCTCGTCCTTGAACAACCTTGGCAGCTCGCGCAACAGCGCGTCCGAGACGAGCGGCTTGCACTGGCGGACCGGGGGCAGGTAGTCCGCGTACGACTTGTACATGGGGCGCTGCTCCCACGAGCCGAGGGCCTGCTCCACGTAGGCGTAGATGGACGCCACGGAGACGCGGCCTCTCACGTCGGCGGCCCCCCCCTGCAGCGCTCCCAGAATGAGCTTCGTGAAAACTCCATGGCCAGCGGCTTCACGGGCGCTCTCCGTCTGCCGAGATGCCGCCAGGATCGTCACCCCTTCGCGGATGAGCGCCTGGTTCTGGGCACTGCCGTTCCACTGCAGGATGGCCGGGTCTCCGGCATTTCCGGCGTAGCAGCAGTCCACGATCAGCAGCAGGGTCTTCGCCTTCGACCTGTTGGCAAGCGTCACCAGCTCGTCCATCGGGAGGCCGGGGTCCCCCTGCGTGCCATCCTGAGTGACGAGAACGCCACCGGCACTGGTCGGCTTGCCATGTCCAGAGAAATGGAACAGGGCGTGGCCGTCGAAGTTGTCGAAGAGCGTGTGCCACTGCGAGCGCAGGAGCTCCCTGGTGATGGGTGGCCCTTCGGCGCCGGTCAAGACGCGGCAGTCATAGTTGGGGCCGCCGTTGTCGTTGCGCTGCAACAGGCCGCGCATCGCAATGGCATCCGCCGCACAGCCTGTCAGATGAGGCATGTGCTGGTATTGATCGATGCCGACCAGGAGAGCGCGTCTTGTCGTATCCATCCTTTTGTCCTATCCCACGGTGACCGAACGGGGCCGACGGGGCATCGCGCGGACGACCGCAAGCCTGCTACATGACCCTGTCAAGGTAAGCGCCGAGCGCCGTCCTCGATCGCCATCACAGACCCGGCCGCCGGCGCTTTTGTTTAGGCGCCGCTCTGCATCGACGCGGGGACGGGCCGGTGAGCGGGCCGACTAACCCCAAGTGGACCTCACGGTGTCTCTGGGAGGGAGCGAGCGCGGCACATCAAGACTCACAACCGTAATGCCAGGAGGCATCATGAGCATGATCTACAAGATGGTGCAGATCCCGCCCAATATCTCGATCAGCGACAGGGACCAGCACGGCAACGCCGCCGCCGCCTACCTCGAGGGGGTGGTCAACCAGATGGCAGCACAGGATTGGGAGTTCTTACGGATCGATACCATCGGCGTGCACGTGCAGCCTGGCTGCCTCATGTCGCTGATCGGACAGAAGACGAGCGTGACGAACTACTACGTCGTCACGTTCCGGAAGCAGGCATAACCCGTTACTTGGCGCGGGGGGAGGACAGATTCATGGCAGATCGTGTGTGCGACGCATGCGGCAAGAGGAAGCCCGTAGCCGGCGGCAAGAGCTGCTCGAATGGGCATTTCATCTGCCAGGACTGCAACTTCGGGCACGCTCACTGCCCGCTCTGCCATCACACGTTGCGTTGAAGGTCTCGCGGCCGCGCGAGGACCGGCTCCCGCTCGGCGAGCACTGGATCGCCGGCCGTCCCCAGCAGGATCAGCGCGGGTTGGCCGGAGCCGATGGCGCGACCGCCCCCGCCGCGCGTTGCACCGCCCGCGCCAGCACGCCGGCCACGTGGCGGCGCACGCCGGCGAGATCGTCCCAGAGCGGGGTCAGCGCCGCCAGCTCGCCCTCGAGCCAGCGGTCGTGGCCGTAGACGTCGTCGCGGAACTGGACGGTGCCGCCGGGATCGACCCAGGCGGTCTGGTAGAGGATGTGCACCGGCAGCGGGCGGCGGAGCGGGATGGTGACGTGGTCGCCCGCGGCGACCGCGGCGGCGACGGCCTCGGGGGTCCATTTCGGATCGCCGGCCAGCAGGTAGGTGGCCAGCTCCGCGGGCTTCTCCAACCGGATGCAGCCATGGCTGAAGTCGCGCTCGGAGCGGGCGAAGAGTTGGGTGGAGGGCGTGTCGTGAAGGTAGACGTCGAAGTCGTCGTTGACCACGAACTTGTAGTGCCCGAGAGCGTTGTCCCGGCCCGGCGGCTGGACCAGCCGGAAGGGTGAGCCCGGCGTGCCCAGCCTGCGGATCTGGTCCTCGCCGACCGCCCCCGGTTCGATCGCGGCGCCGCCGCCGTCCCGCCGCCTCAGCTCGTAACCCTTGCGGCGCAGGTAGCCGGGGTCGTTCATCAGCGCCGGGACGATCTCGTGCATGGCGATCGTGTCCGGGATGTGCCACGAGGGGTTGAGCACGATCTGGGTCATCAGGTCGCTGAACACGGGGGTCTTGAGGCTCGCCTTGCCGACGATGACCTTCATGGTCATCACCACCCGGCCGCCGTCGACCAAGGTGAGCTGGTAGTCGGGCAGGTTGACCAGGATGTACCGGTTGCCGAGATCGCCTTCCATCCAGCGCCAGCGTTCCAGGTTCAGCTCGAGCTGCCGGATCCGGCTTTCGATCGGCACGTCGAGCGCGGCGAGCGTCGCCTCGTCGGCAACCTCGCCCTTCGCCGGCAGCCCGTGCGCCGCCTGGAACCGCGAGACGGCGGCGGCGAGAGCCGCGTCGTAGCGCGCCGGCTCCGTGGCCGGGGCGCCGGCAGAGTTCGGGGTCGCCGCGTCGGCGGCGGCGCCAGGTAGCACGCCGGTCGCCCGGAGACGTGCCGCCAGCGCCGCGACGCGCGGACCGCTGTCGCCGAGACGCAGGCGCCCCCCGGGAGGGATCGCCGGCCAGCCGCCGCGCGCCGCGAGCCCGCGGTAGAAGGCGAGTGCCTGGCGCAGCCTGGCATAGCCCTCCGCCCGCGGCGCCAATCCTGCCAACGTCGTGGCCACGCTGTCGCCGTCGCGGGTCCCGCGAGCACCGCCGGCGCTCCCGCCGCTGCCGCTGCCCCCAGCGCCACCGCCGCTGCCGCCCCCACCCACCTCGCCCACCCCGCCGCCGAGCGCGCTCCGCAGCGCCGCGGCGAGGTCCACCCGCGGCGGCACCGTGTGCCAGCCCACGCGCACGTTCTCGGCGGGTTGCACACGGCCGCTCGAGAGATGAGCGGCCACCACCAGGAAGGTGTAGCTCAGGGCGATCTCGAGGTCGGCCACCCCGGCCGCGCGCCCGGTGTCCGTCGCGGCCGCCGCGACGCCGGGCGCGCCGCCGCCGGAGGGGGCCGCGCCCGAGGGGGCCGCGCCGGGGACCGTCACCGCGGCGACGAGGCGCCGCAGCTCCGGTCCGGAATAGACCCGTGGATCCAGCCCTTCGGCCGGCAGCGCGTCGATGGCCGCGAGCAGGCGGCCGGCCGCCGGTCGCACCCCCGTGCCGTCCCACCACCCCGGCTGCCAGCCCCGCTGCCGGTAGACCTCCTGCAGCGCGAGCCACGCTCGCCTGCGCTCCGCCTTGCGGCGCATCGGCGCCGGCATCCGCGCCGTCGCGACCGCCGCGCGAAGGAGATCGTGGACCTGCTGCTTCTCGGCCTCCGATGCCGGCGGAGGCTGCGCCCGGCAGCCCCAGACGAAGAGCAGCACGGCGCAGCAGGCCGCCGCCAGCGGGCGGCAGGAGATCAGGCGCCGCGGCGCCGCGGCCCGACGCTCATCGCCCTCGTCGTTGCCGTCGTGGCGGACGGGTTCCTTCATGCAAGCAAGATACCGTCACGACCCGTACCAGCCGCACCGTGTCCACCGGCCGCGCCCAGACCGCACCCTGTCACTAGCCGCGCCAGCCGCTGAGCGTCTACTACGCTGCGCGCCGACCCGCCGCTACGCCGCCCCGCCCCGCACCGCCCGCCGCCGCGAGGCCGCGGGACGGGACCGAGCCTCAATGCGCCGTGCCGCCCGCGGCGACGACCACCCCGCAGGCCAGGCGCGCGCCCGAGTTGCCGGCCGGCTGCGTCTTGCAGTCGTCGGTGTCGGCGTGGAGGACGATCGCCTTGCCGATCGGCGAGTTGGGGCCGTGCAGGGACAGCATGGCCGTGACCACCGCCAGGTGGCCGGTGCCGTCGGCCTGGATCTCGATGTTGCCGAAGTCGCCGGCGTGATGGGCCGTCATCTCGCGGCAGGCATGCGGCGCCCCGCTCGGGTTGAAGTGGCCGCCCGCCGAGGTGTAACGCTTGCCCGCCCCATCGGCTTCACATGCGCCCTTCTCGTGCAGGTGGATGCCGTGCGGTCCCGGGCGGTCGACACCGGCGACGTTCACCTCGACCCGCACCGCGTCGGCCAGCTGAGTGAAGGTCACGGTGCCCGAGAGCTTGGGATCGTCCGCCGACGCCAGGGTCGCGCTTGCCGCCACGGCCTGCGCCCCGTGCGCCTGGCCGGCCGCCGGGGCCGCCGGGGCCGCCGGGGCGGCGGGGGCGGCCGCCGCCGCGGTGGGCGCGGCCTTTCCCTCCCTCGCCGCGGCCGTGACCGCGGCCGCCGCCCCCAGCACCGAGAGTGCGAGGGACGCCGCCAGGACCGAGCGCCGCCGCAGCAGTCCCGCCGTCCGCGCCGCCCTTCGCACGCTGCGCGTCATTCCCGTCATGCTCCTCATGCTCCGCCTCCTTTCCACTGCCACGTCCAGCGCGGACCTTTCACAGGTCCTCTACCGCGAATACCGCGGATACCGCGGACCCCGGCCCGCATGCTACATGACTCCCGGCCCCGCCATCCGCCGGGGCTCCGGGCTCCCGGGCTCCGGCGGCCGCCGCCAGGCCGGCCTGCCTCAAGGAGCGAAGTCGAAGACGAAGACCCCCGCGGCCGCGGTCCCGGCGTAGAGCCGGGAAGGATCGTCCGGATCGAACAGCAGCTGGTTGATCCCGCGCGCGTAGAGCCCGCGATTGAACGGCCGCCAGTTCGCGCCGCCGTCCCGGCTCTGCTCGACGCCTGCCCGGCTGCCGATGTAGAGGGTGTGCGGGTCCCTGGGATCGACCGCCAGGGCGGCCGCGAACGGGCGCTGGGTCGCCAGGACCGACCAGATCTTGCCGCCGTCCGTCGAGCCGAAGACCGACTGGCTGTTCGACGCGAGAATCGTCCGCGGCGAGCTGCGGCCGATCGCGAGGCCGATCAGCTGGCCGTCGGCCAGCAGCATCTTCCAGGTCTCGCCGCGATCGGAGCTCTGCCACAGCTGCCCGCGGTCGAGCAGGTAGACGATCGCCGGATCGAGGGGATCGGTCACGACCAGGTCGACGAAGTTGCCCGCGCCGGCCTCGAAGACCGCGGTCCAGGTGACGCCGCCATCCGTCGACTTCATCAGCGCCTCCGGCGTGGCGGCATAGAGCGTCGCCGGATCGTCGAGCGAGACCGCCAGGGCGCTGGCCGAGAGGACCGAGGCGAGCTGCCAGCTGCCGCCGCCGTCGACGGTCCGCACGATCTGGAGAGGCGCCGCGATCGCGGCATACAGCGTGTGCGGGTCCGAGGGCGAGGCGCTGACCGCCACGGCATTGCCGCCCTCGAACGCGGTCAGGTCCCAGGTGGCGCCGCCGTCGAGCGTGCGATAGACGCCGCCGGCGCCGGCGACGAAGACGGCGGAGTCCGCGTCGTCGAGCGCCACGGCCGCGACCGCCGTGTTCACCAGCCCCAGGCCGCTGGCCGTCCAGGACTCGCCGCCGTCCGTCGAGCGGTAGACGCCGGCCCCGGTCGTGCCGGCCAGCAGCTCTCCCGGCCGCGCGGGATCGGCCGCGAGGGCGAGGGCGCCGCCCGGGCGGGGGCCCGCGGGAAGCGTCTGCCAGCTCGCCCCGCCGTCGGTCGTGACCTGCACGTCCTGGGCGTTCGCCGCATACACCCTGCTGGAATCGGCGGGATCGACGAGCAGCACGTGCGCCGGCTCGACGCGCACCTTCACCCACCTGGCGCCGCCGTCGCCGCTCCGCCACACGCCGTCGTCGCCGGCGGCCCACACCGTGGAGTCGTGGACCGGATCCACGGCGACCGCATCGACCCTGAACCGCCGCAGCGCGACCCAGACCCGGCCGCCGTCGACCGTCTTGTGCAGCCCGTCGCGAATGCCGATATGGGCGGCGTAGACCTGCTTCGGGTCGGCGGGATCGATCGCGAGAGCCACCACCTCGAAGTCGAACTTGTGCGGCGGGATCAGCCCGACGGTGAGGAGCTGCCAGGCAGCGCCGCCGTTGGCGCTGCGGTAGATGCCCATGGCGGTGCCGGCGTAGACCACCCGCGGATGGGCCGGATCGACGGCGATGGCGTGGACCTTGAGGCCGTTGACCGGGCTCGAGGTCTGCCAGTGCTTGCCGCCGTCGGCGCTGCGGAAGAAACCGATCTGGGTGCCGGCGTAGACCGCGTCGGGATGGGTCGGATCGACGGCCAGGGCGTTGACCACCGGATTGTTGATCCCGAAGCTCGCCGGCCGCCACGTCGCGCCGCCGTCGTCGCTCCGCTGCACGCCGCCGCCGGCCAGCCCGGCGTAGACGATCGAGGAGTCCGACGGCGCGAAGGCCAGCGCCTGCACCGTCGCTCCGTCCGGCGGCCCGATCGGGGTCCAGGCCCCGACGACGCCGGCCGCCGCGGCCAGGGGGTGCCACGCGACCAAGCCCAGCAGGCCCACCAGCACCGTCACCGCGGCAACCGCTGCACCGCGCCTCGGCTGTAGACGAGCGCATCTTCCCATTCCCATCATTATGCTTCTCCTTTCGCGTCGGGCCAGCCAGCCTCGAGCGGCGCTCCAACACACGCTTCCAGGCTTCGCCGGCATCGAGAGATATTCTAGGCATAGAATATCTATGCTTCAAGCATAGACCCCGGCAAGGCACCCCGTCAAGGCACCCGCTCGCAGCGAGCCGCTCGAGGGCGGTAGTGGGCCAGTTCACTCCTGCGTCCGTACGGGCGAGGCGCGAAAGTCCGCGGTCCATTGCTCAAGCACCCCTCTCCCATACGGACGCAGGAGCGAACTGACCCACTACCTCGAGGGTAGCGGCCCAGCTTGTCACGGCTCGCTTGGGGTATCCTTGGCCGACTCGACTTCATCGCCGCGCATTCGCCGCTTCACGGACGCCCCGAAGCTTGCCCGGGCGCCCGCGCCTGGCGGCCGCGCGGCATCACGGCGACGATCCAACTGGGAGGAGAACCGGATGGAACCTCAGCAGCAGGAAGCCATGGACCGGCTCGGCGCGAAGATCCTGGCACTGGCGAGCGATGCCGGCGTTGCTGGCCTCCCGCAGGCCCCCCTGGCGACGATGGATTCCCTGGACGTGATGGACGGCTACCTCGACCGCCTCCGCGAGAGCTCCCGGTCCCTCAAGGAGAAGGTGCAACGGGTGAAAGCAGGCGCCGAGAGGGCGAAGCGCCTGCTGGACCGGCCGAAAGCCGTGGCGGACGCGCTCAAGAGCTTGTCCGGCGACCTGGCGACGCTCTCCAACCTGCTGCAGATCGCGAAGGTGATCCGGGTGGTCCGCCCCTTGGCGGACCGCGTGCGCGGGCAGGTCGACAGGCTGAGACGCCTGGTGGACGACGCCGAGGGCAAGGCGCTCGGCCTCGATCGGCGGGTGCAGCCCTTCCGCGAGGCCCTGGACAAGTTGATCCGGGCGCTCGATCAGCTCGTGCAACGCCTCGACCAGCTGGGAGGACACGTCGACAGCTTCAGGACCAAGCTCCGCAGCACGCGCGCCTGCATGGAGGCGCTGCCCGCGGGCGCGGCGCGCGATCGCGGGTTCGCATTTCTGAACGACTTCGCCCGCAGCGTGAACATGCCGCTCGGCTTCCTCGCCGACTCGGTCGCCGGGGCCGATGCGCAAACGACGGCGCTGATCGCCGACCTGCAAACGCTCGAGCGCCTGCTCGAGCAGGTCCGCAGCGGCGTCCTCGAGGGCATCGCCAGCGTGCGCGGGGTGTTCGGTCCGCTGCTGGACCCTCTCAAGGAAGTCGCCAAGGTGCTCGACTACAAGATCGATATCAAGATCTTCAGCTTCTCGCTGCGCGAGATCCTCGAAGGACTGAGCCTGCCGTGGCCCTTCTCCTATCTCGAGGATGCGTTCTGGAACCTCGCGAACAGCATCCTCGAGCCCATCCTCCGCACCCTGCACCTGGACATCTCCCTCCCGGGGATCCCGGCGCTCGACCTGGTCGGCCAGATCAACCTCGACGTCCCGCACCTGCTGGACCTCGAGCGTGCCGTCCAGAACCTGGAGGGTCTCTTTCCCCTCGTCCAGGGCCTCGTCGATCGTTTCAAGGTGGACTGCCCCCCCGCCGCGGGGGCGCCGTTCTTCACCGACCAGCTCCTCGCGGAGCTCGCGAGCGCCAAGCCGAGGCTCACGACGTCGTAGCGCGGATCGCCGCCGCCGAGCTTGGAGAGCGCCCAGAGTGCCGACAGCGCCGACAGCGCCGAGACCGCCGACAGCGCCGGCGAGCCCCCGTTTCGACCGCAAGCTACGGATGGTTTCGGCGGCGCCACCTCACATATGGTGATGCCAGGCCGGCGCCGGGGACGATCGATCGGGAGGTGGCGAGCCGGCGAGAGGAGGCAGCGGCAAGACCATGGAGACCGCGATCGCAGCCCGCGTCGAGAAGCTGCCGTGGGCGCGGCTCGAGGAGTCGCTCTGGCAGTTCGGCTACGCGCGCACGACGCGCCTGCTGAGCGCCCGGCAATGCGCCGAGCTGGTGAAACTCTACCCGCGGCGGGACCGGTTCCGCAGCCGCATCGAGATGGAGCGCTATCGCTTCGGCGCCGGCGACTACCAGTACTTCGCCGAGCCCCTGCCCGAGACGGTCCAGGCGCTCCGCGCCGCCGCCTACTCCCGCCTCGCCCCGATCGCCAACCGCTGGATGGAGGCGCTCGGGCTGCCGGAGCGCTACCCGGCGGAGCTCGCCGAGCTGGCGGCCGCCTGCCGGCGGGTCGGGCAGACCAAGCCGACGCCCCTGCTGCTGCACTACGAGGCGGGCGGCTACAACTGCCTGCACCAGGACCTCTACGGCGACCTCGCCTTCCCGTTCCAGATGGTCTGCTTCCTGAGCCGGACCGGGATCGACTACACCGGCGGCGAGCTGCTGCTGGTCGAGCAGCGCCCGCGGGCGCAATCCGTCGGCGAGGCGGTCGCGGCGGACCAGGGCGAGGCCGTCATCTTCACCACCCGCTACCGCCCGGTCCGCGGCGCGCGCGGCTTCTACCGCGGCCAGATGCGTCACGGCGTCAGCCGCATCCGCTCCGGCACCCGCTACACCCTCGGCGTGATCTTCCACGACGCCCGCTGAGCCGGGGCTCGCGCCGGCGCGCCGGCGTCAACCAGATCGAATTGCAACCCCTGCCCTGGCCCGAGCCTCCGCGAAGCAGCGGCTCGCCTCGTCGAGGCCGGCCGCGAAGACGCCGGGCTCCTGGCCCAGGCCGATGCGCAGGTGATGCTCGTAGCCGAACGCCGCGCCCGGCGCCAGCATGACGCCGTAGGTCGTCGCCAGCAGGTCCGCCAGCTCCTCGGACGGCAGGTCGAGCCCGTAGCGCAGTAGGGCCACCAGGCCGCCGCGCGGGGGCGTCCACGAGAGCAGGTCCGGGTGCCGCGCCAGCCAGCGCTCGGTCGCCGCGAGGTTGGCGGCGACGATGCCGGCGTTGCGCTCGAGGATGCGCTCGCGGTGACGGAGGGCCAGCTGCGCCAAGGCGTCGCTCAGCTTGCCAGGGCTGAGCGACAGGTAGTCGCGCATGGCCCAGCACGCCTCGACCACGTGCCGCGCCCCGGCAAGCCAGCCGATGCGCAGGCCGGGCAGGCCGAACGGCTTCGAGAGCGTGCCGACGCTGACGCCGAGCGGCCCGTGCTCGAACATCGGCGGCGCGAAGGGGTCTCCGCCCGGCATGGTCAGCCAGCGGTACGCCTCGTCGCAGAGCACCGCCGCCCCGACCGACTCCGCCAGATCGTAGACGCGGCGCAGCTCCTCCGGCGTGAGCATGGCGCCGGTCGGATTGTGCGGCGTGTTCACCACGACGAGCCGCGTCGAGGGCCGCAGCAGCCGCTCCAGCGCGGCGACGTCGTAGCGGTAGCCCGTCGCCGGTCCCACCTCCCAGAGCGACACCTCGCAGCCGAGCGCCCGCGGCACGCTGTAGAGCTGCTGGTAGGCCGGATGCGGCGCGATCACGTGATCGCCGGCCGCGAGCAGGACGTTGAACAGCAGGAAGTTCGCCTCGATCGCACCGGTCGTCACCAGCACCTGGTCGGGCCCGCAGCCGGCATAGGTCGCGGCGATCAGCGTGCGCAGCGCGAGCGTGCCGCAAGCCTCGCTGTAGCCGAGACGCATCTCGAGGAGGGACTCGAGCGCGGCGCCGCGCTCCTCGGCCGGCAGCCAGCCCAGGAGGTCGTTCAGCCGGAGCGGATGGATGCCGCTCTCCGCCAGGTCGTAACGGACCCTGGTCTCGTGGCGCGTCATCCAGCGCTCGAGGCTGAACGGCTCGATCTTCATGGCAGCTTGGCGGAGGGCGGCCGGCTCTCTCTCTTGCTTCGCTTGGCGGCGCCGAGAGGGAACCCTAGCACGTCGGCGCGCCGAGGATGTTTCCGGAGTGGGACCGAGTCCGGTGCGTACGGTGGTAAGCTCGCGCCCCGAACGATGACCGGCGCGAAGGCAGAGCAGAGCTTCCCGATCGAGCCGCCGATCGAACCCATGCTCGCCAAGCTCGCGGACGAGCTGCCGGCGGGCGAGGGCTGGTTGTTCGAGCCGAAGTGGGACGGCTTCCGCGCCATCGCCTTCCGCGCCGGTGATCGCCTCTACCTGCAGAGCCGCGACCTGCGGCCGTTCGACCGCTACTTCCCCGAGCTCAGGACGCCGCTGCTCGAGTCGCTTCCCGCGCGCGCCGTGGTCGACGGCGAGATCGTCATTGCCGGCGAGCGGGGCCTCGACTTCGACGCGCTGCAGATGAGGCTTCATCCCGCCGCCTCGCGCGTGGCCAAGCTCGCCGCTCTGACGCCGGCCCTCTTCGTGGCGTTCGACCTGCTGGCCGAGGGCTCCCAGGACCTCCGCGACCTGCCCCAGGCGGAGCGGCGCGCGCGGCTGGAGCAGGCCCTGGCGCACCGCGCCGCCGGTGTCGCGCTCACCCCCGTCACGTCGGACCGGCAGCTCGCCGACGACTGGTTTCACCGCTTCGAGGGCGCCGGGTTCGACGGCGTGATCGCCAAGCACCAGGACACGACCTATCAGCCGGGCAAGCGCGCGATGCTCAAGATCAAGCACGCGCGCACCGCCGACTGCGCGGTCGCGGGCTTCCGCTGGCACAAGGCAGGCGAGAACGAGCGCGTCGGGTCGCTGCTGCTCGGCCTCTACGACTCCGCGGGCCGGCTGCATCACGTCGGGGTGACCTCCTCGTTCACCGCCGACCGGCGGCGGGAGCTCGCCGAGGAGCTCGCTCCCCTGCGCACCAACGCGCTCGCCGGCCACCCTTGGCGCGATTGGGCGGGGGCCCTCGAGGGTGCGGCCCGCATGCCGGGCGCGCAGAGCCGCTGGAGCGCGGGCAAGGACCTCTCGTGGGAGCCCCTGCGGGTCGAGCGCGTGTGCGAGGTCAAGTACGACCACCTGCAGGGCGACCGCTTCCGGCACGCCGCGACCTTCCTGCGCTGGCGCCCCGACAGGCAGCCCGCGGACTGCCGCTACGACCAGCTCGAGGTCACTCCTCCGGCCGAGCTCGGCGCGATCCTCGCGGCGGCCGGCCGCTGACCGGACCGTCCCCCGGGCCGGCATCGGGATCGAGCGCCTCCTGGGCGGGCCGCAGCGACTCGGGCACGCGCTCGAGGTTCACCCGCACCCGGGTCCAGGTGGTGTACCGCCCTCGCATGGCGTCGACCAGCACGTCGGCGGGCGCGAGCAGCGCCGCGGCCTGCGGATGACGCGCCTTCCAGCGCTCGAGGCCGGCGAGCGCCTCGGCCTTGTCCTTGGAGCGGCCGATCTCGATCAGCGGCTTGCTGGAGACCCGTCGCGATGGCTGCGCGCGCGGCGGCTCACCGGCCTGCTTGCGATAGTGCGGCGGCCACGGCGCGTCACCCAGCCCCTCGGCCTCGTGCCGCGCGGAGAGCTCGAGCACCTTCTCCAGACCGCATGCATGGTCGTCGATCCCGGCGTGACGATCCCCGAGCGCGGCGAAGCGCGGCGGCATAGTGCGCAGGGTGAAGTCCTCCGGCCGGCATGACTCGAGCTCGTCCCAGGTCACCGGCGCCGACACCCGGGCATCGGGCTTCGGCCGCACCGAGTAGGCGCTGGCGACGGTCCGGTCCTTGGCATTCTGGTTGTAGTCGAGGAAGACCCCGTGCCGCTCCTCCTTCCACCACTTGCTGGTGGCCAGCTCCGGCGCGCGCCGCTCCACCTCGCGGGCGAAGGCGAGGGCGGCGCGCCGCACCTGGTCGAACGACCAGCGGCGGTGGATCCGCACGTTGACGTGAATGCCGCGCGAGCCCGAGGTCTTCGGCCAGCCGACCAGCGAGAAGTCGTCGAGCGCCTCCCGCACGACCCGCGCGACGGCCTGCAGCTGCGGCCACTCGACGCCCGGCACGGGATCGAGGTCGATCCGCAGCTCGTCGGGGTGCTCGAGATCGTCGGCGCGCACCGGGTGCGGATGCAGCTCGAGGCATCCGAGGTTCGCCATCCAGGCGAGCGCCGCCGCGTCGCGCGGCACGACTTCCTCGGCCAGGCGCCCCGAGGGGAAGCGCAGCTCGACCACCTCGATCCACGGCGGCCGCGAGGGAGCGCGCTTCTGGAAGAAGAACTCGCCGTGGATCCCGTCGGCGTAGCGCACCAGGACGTTCGGCCGCCCGCCCGCCGCGCGCAGGGCGCCCTCGGCGACCGCCAGGTAGTAGTGGACGAGGTCCAGCTTGCTGATCCCGGCCTCGGGAAAGTAGAGCTTCTCCGGATTCGACACCGTCACCTCGCGTCCGGCGACGGCGACGACGACGGGCGCGGCTTTGGCGGTCCCCATCGCTGAAGCATATGGCAGGGCAGCTGCCGGCGGCGCGCCCACGGCCGTGGTCGCCGGTGGACAGGCGCCCGGCCGGCCCGGCCGTGGGCGCGCTAGACTGCACGGCGGCGGCAGCGGGCAGTGGATCCGGGCGGTGGCTTTGGGCAGTCGATTGCAGGGACGGGTGTCCCCCTTGCCGGATCGAGTACGCAGTCTGCTTCAGGGATACCGGCTGCGGCACTGGCGGCGCGCCGCGGCACCGCAGCGCCCTCGACCGAAAGGAGCGGCTCGATGCTCTCGCAGCGGCGGATCGAAGCGTTGACGACGCGAGCAATGGGACCCGCGGCGGCAAAGGCGCGTGAGCCGGCGGCGGCCCGCCGGTGCGCGATCCGCGGCCTCGTCGTCACCGCGGCCATCGCCGCGCTCGGTTGGGCGCCCGCCCCGGTGGACCAGAGCTGCGGCCTCGGGCCGCACGATTGGTGCCCGTCGCCTCCCGGAGATGCCTGCGGCAGGCACCGCGACGAGAGATCCTGCCGGGCCGACCCCGCCTGCCGGGGCCTGCCCTACCGGGGCGAATCGGTCGTGGCCTGCACCCCGGACGACAAGGGCTTCTGGTCGAACTGTCCCGCGGTCGGCTGCATCGCCCGGTCCGACCCACCCGGCCAGCCGCCGCGCCCCGAGGCGATCGCGGAGATCTGCGGCAGCCCGCGCCCTGGCGGCCAGGCTGCCGAGGTCCACGTCTGGCGGACGGCGGCGAAGGCCGCCACGCTCCTCGAGCTGAGAGTGTCCTACTCCGGCCACCCGTGGTCCCGCTTCTTCGACACCCGTGGTCATTTCCTTTACTCGCTGCCCACGAACCCTGACGACACCCCTGCCGGACGCTCGCACACCGAGGTCCGAGGCGCCCTGCTGAAGGGTCTCGGGAGAGCGGAGACTCTGCCCTGCCGCGCCCAGCGTTAGCAGCGAGCAAGAGCCGACTCGCGATGACCGGTTCCGGTGGACGTGCCCGCCGTTGCCTCGTGGCACTCCATGGTGCAGCCGTGCAAGAATCGGCAGGCGAGGCGGGGAATCGACCATGCTGACCCTGTTAGAGGAGAAGCTTCCAGAGCTCGAGCAGCTGTGCAAGCTGTACGGCGTCAAGAGACTCGAGGTGGTGGGCTCAGCTGCCAGGGAGGTGGACTTCGACCCGGTGCAGTCGGACGTGGACTTCCTCGTCGAATTCGAGCCCGGTCGCCTGCCGACGACTCTCAGAGGATTCTTCGGATTCCGGAAGGCGCTGGAGGACATCCTGGGGCGACCGGTCGATCTCGTGATGCTCGACGCGGTGCGCAATCCCTACCTCAAGGCAAGCCTGGAAAGCAGCCGCCGCCTCCTTTATGCAGCGTGACGCGCGCGCGTTCCTCTGGGACATCCGCCATGCCGCAGACGCGGTGGCGGACTTCACCCTCGGCAAGACGATCGAGGACTACAAGGCGGACCGGCTCCTCCGGTCGGCAGTCGAGCGACAGCTCACGATCGTCGGTGAAGCGGTAGTGCAATTGTCGAGGCTCACCCCTGCACTCGCCGAACGGATTCCGGAGCAAGGATCGATCATCGCCTTCCGAAACCTTCTTATCCACGGCTACGCTGCCGTGGTTGATGAGCTCGTGTGGGGGATACTCGAGGAAGACCTCCCGGCCCTTCGGGCTCGTGCGGCTAACCTGCTCGAAGAGCTCGACGCCTAGTTTAATGCCTCTTCTTTCTCTCTGGTCCGGCTTCAGCGCTCGGCAGGGCGCGGAGAAAGGAGAGTTCTCTTGCTCCTTTGGTCAGCAGCTTCGTGGTGCAGATCGTGGCGATCAGATCACGCGCCTCACCGTTTCTCTCGGCATAGCCGAAGACGAGGTAATCCGAGTGCTCGCGAAAATCGACTCCACAGTCGCCGCCGCCCCTGCCCGTTAAGATTGTCAGGTGCCGAAGCTGGGCGCCCTTCCAGGACTTCGTGACCTCAAACGTCACCCGGACTCCGTAGCTCGCGTAGCTGTCGTCGGGGTCGGGAGCGCCCACCACGCTGCGAATCATGAGCCAGGCATATCGAAGGTATCGATGGGAGATGGACTGAACCCTGCCTTCAAAGACTGCATCGGCTCTGGAATACACCTCCTCGAGTGGAGGGTGGCCGCAGGAGCAACCAAGAGCAGGCCGCGAGACGAGGGCGACAGTCAGGACCGCGAAGACTACGCCCCGGTGCCGCCGGTTGTTTCGACGCACTTTCGAGTCTCCCTCAGTCGGCCCGAGTCTATCGACTTCGCCGAAGTCCTTTCAGCCTCCTGCTAGGAGGGCGGACGTATGAAGCGATAACCGTAGGCGAAGGGATCGTCCTCCAATGCCATGCGCTCGAGGGCCTCGACCGCTTCGCCGATGGTCATGCGGTCACGGTGGCGCTGCGGCCAGCACAGCATGCCGGGGAAGGGATCACCTTGTTCACGATGGTGCTGCGGCCGCCACAGCGCACGCTCGTCGCTGGAAAGCACGACGTAGCCCTGTGTGATGGCGTACGTGAAGACCTGCTCGTCGTCAGCGCCTGGCCCGAGCTCGGCCTCGAGGTCGACGACCCGCACGACTGTCCAGCCGCTCCTACGCAGCGCCTGCTCGAGGGCGCGCGGGAGGTGTTCGTCCAAGAGCAGCGGAAAACGGCCGGACATGCAGCGGCTCAGCGGCTAGCCTGAGCCTGCTTCCGTTCGGCTTGCCTTCCGAGCTCCGCGTCTTCGGCGAGCGCTGCATCGATCTCGTCCTGGTGGTCGTAGTAGTAGGCGAGCGCGGCGTGAAGCTCGCTACGTGTCAGGGTACGGGACGAGAAGTGCTCCAGCAGCTCGTCGTCAGTCGCGCCGGCCCGCCGCGCGGCGATGACGTCCACGACGCGTACGCGCGTACCCGCGATGCAAGGGCTGCCGCTCATCACCTCGGGACGAGTCGAGATGTGAGGGTACGAGAGGCTAGGGAGAGTCGCCATAGGACTCGAAATTGTAGCACTCATGGGCTGCGGGGCCGCTGGGGCGTTCCTGATCTCCCGCTAGCTCAACTGCGGGCGTGTCGCGACCGCGGACCTGGTTCTGCGACAGCTGCAGGCAGGGCGGCGGCTGGCGGGACCTTGTGGAGCGTCTCGACCTGGACCTGGCGCTTGCCGGCGATCGCCTCGCCGAGGTCGAGGCGGTCTACGACTACTGCGACGCCAAGGGCGGGCTGCGCTTCCAGGTGCTGCGGAAGCGGGCAAGTCGTTCGTCTGCCGCCGGCCGCTCCCGGGAGGGGCTGGGCCTGGAAGCTCACCGGCGTCGAGCGGCTCCTTTACCGGCCCGCGTGGTGCTGCTGCCCGATCGCGATGCCGCCGGCCGGCACCACGCCGAGATGGTCAGCGCGAGTCTCGCCGGCATCGCCGCCGAGGTCCGGCTGCTCGAGCTGCCGGGTCCGAGAGGGCGACGTCTCGGACTGGCTCGACGCCGGCGAGCGCGAGGGACACACTGCCGGCGAGATGCGGCTCGAGCTCGAGCGGCTCGCCGCGGCGGCCGCGCCGGCGCGGCGCCAGGGCGGCATTGCCACGGAGCCTGAGGACCCGGTGGAGGTGGCGCTGGCCGCCCTGGCTGCCACGGCCGGCGCCGAGACGGCCGGAGAGTGGCTGCGCAGGCTAAGCGACGCGCGGCGCGGACGAGCTGCCGAGGTCGCTGGCGCGCGAGCGCGCCATCGCGGCGCTGCAGGGGCAAGATGAGGGCGCCGGCGCGGTGCGTCGACGCGGCGCTCGCGGTCCGGCAGCCGCCGGCGGCGGGTGTATCGGGCGCGGGAGCTGCGAGTGCTGCTCGGGCTCAGGGAGGCCTGGGAGCTGCGGCGGATCCACGAAGTGAAGAAGACCCTCCGCGGGACGATCACCGATACCTCGCCGGGCAGGGATGGGTGCTGATGGACCCTCACTTTCGCACGTAGCCATCCACAGGAAGCGCTGTCGCGCGCTCATTGCTTGCAACCAACACTTGGTCCCGAACGTGTACCTCGGTCATTGACCTGCTTGAGCACTCTCGCCGCCGCACTTCAAGTTGCCGTCGTCACCGCCTGCGGGCTCTCGCGACTCGAACCGTACGACGGCTGAAGCCCCACCTGAACTCAACGGGTTAAAGAGAGAGTTGCGCATATCTCACCTTCTCGACTACGCTATCGCCACCTATGCTGCTACAATTGTACTAGAGAGGCGCTGAGAAGCAAAGACAGTGGCAAAAGCCGGGAGAGATGGCGATGGCACGTAGATCGATCCTATTCAGTACATTGCTGAGCGTCGAGCGCGCGGCAGTTCGGAGCCACCGCGCGGCTGTCCGCGCGCAGGCACAGGCTCAAGCTCGCGCCCATCGCAATGCTGTCCAAGCACAGAAAGACTATGAGCACGCGCGTCTTGCTGGCGAGAAAGAGCGCAAACGGCTTTACCTTGCCATGCGAAGCTCCGAGGTTGACCTCAGAAATGCCAGCCTCGAAGAGCAAGTCTCCGATCTCCGCTCCTTGTTATCTGCGGCCTTGGGGGTCGACCCTCACTACGATCTCCGCCGTCTTGAGGCGCATCCAAAGCTGCCTGACTTTGCACCGGGAAAGCTCGCCGTCGCCGAAGTAGCGCCCAACCTTGAGTCATACCTCCCGAAGGCATTGTCGCGCCTGCAGGCAATCGTCCCCGGTTCGAAACGCAGGCACGCAGAGGCGACCGAGGTGGCAAACAGACGCTACGGAGAGGATCTCGAGCGTCACGGTGCTCGCGAGCGCGACCGCGAGTCCATGCTCGCCACGAAAAGGACAGAGCACGAGACGCAAGTATCTGCGATCTTGGCGGTGGCTGCCGCTCGCAATCGCGATGTAGCCACCCTCTGCGCGAAGCTCGCCGAAGGAGACCCGGAGGCCGTGAGCACATACTTTCATCTCGTCCTTGAGTCCAGCCATTACCCGGAAACCTTCCCGAGAAGAGTGGAACTCGGTTACCTGCGCGAGAACAAGGAGCTTGTGGTGGAGCTGGAGCTGCCGCCATTTTCGGCGGTACCAATGGCAGGAGGCTACAAGTACGTCAAGACGAAAGACGAGATCGTCGAAAACCCACGCCCTATGACTCAAAGGAAGTCTATCTATGGCAACGTCATAGCGCAGATTGCGCTTCGCACTCTTCGTGAGGTCTTTGCCTCTGACCGGGATAACCTCATCTCAATAGCAGTCGTGAATGGCTACATTTCCACAGTCGACCCGAGCGTCGGCCGAGAGGTTCGGCCGTGCGTAATCACCCTCCGTGCGACGCGTGATCATTTCGCGACCATCGATCTCAAGAGAATCGAGCCGCAGGCTTGCCTGAAGGGTCTTAACGCGTCGGTATCGAAAAGCCCTACCGAGCTTGCACCTGTCAGACCTGTCTTGGCGCTTGATCGCAATGATCCGCGGTTTATCACAGAAGCCGACGCCCTCTCTGACCTAGACCAACGTCCAAATCTCATGGAGCTGTCTCCATCCGAGTTCGAATCGCTAATTACTAATCTATTTACTAAGATAGGGCTTGAGACTCGTCAGACACAAGCATCTCGCGACGGTGGTGTTGATTGCGTCGCGTTCGATCCACGGCCAATCTTCGGTGGAAAGGTCGTGATTCAGGCTAAGCGCTATCGGAACACTGTCCCAGTGAGCGCAATAAGGGACTTGTTTGGAACCGTGCAAAACGAAGGCGCCTCCAAGGGAATCTTGGTTACGACCAGCGGCTTCGGGACAGCAACCTTTGAGTTCGCAGAAGGGAAGCCTCTTGAGTTGCTGAGTGGCAGTCATCTGCTCCATCTCCTCGCGGAACACGCAGGAATCGAGGCCAAGATCGAGGTGCCAGATTCGTGGAAAGACGCTGTCCCAGATTCACCGGGAGAAGTGTAGGCAGATGCTGTAGCGAGACCGGTTGGCCGAGCTGACAGCGCGCTGGATCGAGGTCCGCACGGCCGGCGAGGAACTCGAGATCCGGCCTGGCGAGGCGATGCCCGTTACGCTGCTGGCGGAGCTTCGGGAGCACAAGTCCGAGGTGCAGCAATGCCCTGGCGCTGGTGCGGCCGGCCAGTAAGTCCTCGGCGGTTTTTATCGGGCGCATGTCGCCATGGCGAGACGGGATCACCCCGCGATATTGAGTACCTCCGCAATTAAGTCGAGCTTCTCTCCAACCTCTGGCGCTATCTCATCAGTGCCAGAATTATTGGGCCCTGCAAGAACTACGTGATCGCGTAAGTGGAAGGTGCGATCCTTAAAGCGCTTAAAGTTCTTTACGTGAATACGGGTGATCACGGCTACACCCTCCAACAGATCTCAATGTGCGAACCCGACATACGCCGGAAGCCATTCCAGTCCACAGGGGCCCGCATCGAGGTGGTTTGCCTTACTGCGAAGGCCGCTACCTGTGATAGTCGCCTTGCCGCGTCGCGGACTACGCGGGTCATGAGAAATAGTGCCATTAGGCTTCTGGTAACCGAGTTCACTTCAGGTTGCAGAGAGGAAGTAGATGGAAGTAGCATGCGCTTTTTTTGAAGGTTAACCTCACGGTGTCTGATCTACGGCCACTCCTTAGCCACTCCTGATTACGAGGCGTCAGTGCGGCTTGTGAGTCCTTTCGTGCCGGGCGATGATCTCCCGCACTGCGGGCACCAACTCGTTGGGCACATCCATTCGGGTATGTCTCAAGCGCGACACCGCCGACTCTTGCTCTGCGGCAACCTCCTCGTCCGTCTGGTGCTCGTAGTGGTCTAGCAAGCCCCGGACTGGCTTCTCATCCCATCCCGGGGGGAAGCAGCTCCTCTTCTTGGTCATCGTTGCTTCCGTCGGCGACGATAGGCGGCCAAGGCCTTTCCCCTGAGATCATACGCCGTCACCACGAAGGCCCCGGTGGCCTCGACTCCGGCGCGGACGAAGAGACGCCGGACAGGCTTGTCGAGGCCGATGAACCGCACGTCCGGCCGCTTGCCTGGGCACACGTAGTCCGTGGTTCGGACACTCCGGCTTCGCGCGCCGAAGGGCTTCGACGGCGGCCCGCCCGATGAGTGCGATCCTCGCGCCGGTCTTCGCGTCGCGCACGTGCAGCGATCGTGCTACCAGGTCCACGTCACCCCATCGCAGCCCGGCACCCTCCGTTCGCCGCACAAACTCTTTGTTTGTAGTAGTTTGTGTTAGATTTTCGGGCTACGTCGTGGAGCGGGAGACGGGATTCGAACCCGCGACCAACAGCTTGGAAGGCAGAGGTGGCAGTGAGCTAATCGCTTTATTTTCAGCTAGTTATCTATCCGTGACAACTGCCGGGAACCCGCTGGGAACCGCCGCCCGAATCTGTTCATGCATCTGAGCCAGCACGCCAGCTCTCCAGACGGAGGTCGGGGATACGCCGAAAGTGCGCGAGGTTGTTACTGACCAGGACGAGGTCGTGCTCTTGCGCCGTCGCCGCGATCAGAATATCCCCGTCGTCGATGATCGCACCCTGCTTGCGGAGAGCCGCGAAGATCCCTGCAGCGCGAACGACAATCTCCTCGTTCAAGGGTAGCACAATGCTGTTCTGGCAGAGCTCATCGAAGGCTTGGACCTGGATGACGGCGTCCTTCGCCTTCAGGCCGCGTAGAATCTCGTAGCGAGTAATGATCGAGAACTGAAACCGCTGGTGGCGAACCAGATACTCCTGAGCTTGCCGCTGGGTGGCGACATCCCGCCCCTTGATGATCTCTGAAAGCGTATCGCTGTCGAGGAGAACGGCCCCGGCGGTCATTCCGGCTGGCGGCGCAAGAATCGGCTGCGGTCGAGCGCGATCTTCTCGACTTCAGCAATGTCCTCGTCGGAGAGTCCCGCATAGACTCGCTGCCACGCCGCGAGGTCGTCGGCGGCCTGCCTCTCCCCTAGCTCTTGGACTCGTACCGAGAAACGGTGATGCTCCGGCAGGCCGGGGTCCTGCAAGGGCTTCAGAACACCGTCTTCGTAGACAGCTTCGAAGACGCGGATCGCTGCCGCCGGCTGCTTGAATCCTTTCGTGGTCTCGGCCATGGCGTCCTTGCTCTCCGCGGAAAAAGCCTAGCACAACCATCGAGATCATCCCCGAGCCGGCGGCAGCGCCGAGTGCTGCCGTTGACTCGCGGCCGTCACCGCCGCGGCCGCCATCCAAAGAGCACCCGCTCTCCACCTCCCTTCCCTCCCCCCTCGCTCGACCAGCCTACCAACGCCGGGATGCCCGGACGTCAAGGCTGCCCTCGCTGCGCTCGGCGGCTTCGCCGGCCTTGACCCCCGGGCACCCGGCGTGGTGCCAGTGAGGTGTAGCGAGGGGGGGGAGCAGCCCGCTCAGGAAAGGAGCAGGTAGGGGTTCCAGCCGCACACCGCCATCCGCGACCTCGGCAGCGCCGCTCCCTGCGAATCCCGACGTCGAGGGGCCGGCGCGGTCCCCGCGGCGGCCCCGCCACCTCCCGCTGGCAGAGCGAACCGGAGCCGGCAGCGAGCCGCTCCGCCGGCTGGCAGCCGTCGGCAGTGCCGCAGGGCGCCGGATCCCCGTGCCGGCAGCCTGCCGGCAGCAGGCCCAGCCGTCTCGGAACGTGGCAGCTGCCGCCGCAGCGGCCGGCCGTGTGCCGGCAGCGTGCCGCCCGCAGCCGCAGGAGCCAGCCGGCAGAGCGGCTCTCAGTTCGCAGCCCCTGTGCCGGCTCCGGGCCGCCGGCGCGGGCAATGGCGGAGATGGGCGATCTCGGCTTGCTGCGACACGAAGCTCCGGCCGCAGCCCGCCCGGCAGGCAATCCCCTGTGCCGCAGCCTGCGGCAGCGCAGCGGCCCCTGACGCACCTGCCGGCAAGGCAGCCTCGCCGCCCGCCGGCAGCGCCGCGGCCGCGGCGAGCATCGGTCCGGCCGCCCCGGCGCCGGCAGCGGCGGCCTGCGCCGCCCACGCAGCGCTGGCGAGCACACAGCCGGCAGCGGTCAGCTCGTGCGCGATGGCAGCGAGCAGCGCCCAGGACCACTCGAGCCGGCCGGCGCCGAGCACCTGCGGCACGCTGCGGGCGCCGATGCCCGCCACGATCAGCGGCAGCACCAGGCCGCCCGATGCGGCGAGCACCAGCACCCAGGCGACGGCCAGGGTGCGGCGCCAGGGTCGGACCTGGGCAACCGTATGGGCGAGGTAGAGGTTGCCGCCGGTGAGCACCAGGGCGGTGCCGACGCCGGCGACGACGAGGAGAGCGCGCTCGGCGTTCGCTGGGACCGGCATCCGATCCGCGCCCAGCACGACGAGGACGAGACGGGGCGCCTGCACCAGGATGGCGGCCAGAGCGATCCTGAGACCCGCGCTCCGGGACGTCATCGGCATCCCCGGCAAGCCCGCATCCAGGCCGCGGAGCCGGGCGCTCCATAGATGACCAAGCTCGTCCCCAGCCGTACCGCCGTCTCCAACCGCCTGGGCCACACCCGGCACCGGCCGGCTCTCCGAATGGCGCCGCCCAGAGCCCCTATCGCTTCGCCGCACCGCGCCGCGGCGCCCTGGCGGCCGCGGCGCGAGCTCACCCAGAGGGGCCTGCCGCGCCTCCTTTCCGGCCCATAGATGACCACGCTCCATATATGGGCAGCTTGGTCATCTATGGGCGCCTTTGCCCCGCAGGAGCGCCGCCGCACCCTCCCCATCAGCCCTCCCCCTCCGGCACCGCCGGCGTCCCGCCCAGCGACCAGCGCCAGCTGCCGCCAGGCCCATACCCCTGGCGCCGTGCCGCGATCCCTTCCAGCTGCTTGGCCCGGCGCAAGGTGTGCTCGGCGATCCCCGCCTGGCGGGCGGCGGCCCAGATCTCGTTGGTGGCCACCGCACCGGCCCCGAGCAGGCTGCGCAGGAATCCGCGCGCCTCGTCGAGCGCCGAGACGTCGTTGCCGGTGGCCTCGGGAGCCAGCAGGTCGCTGGCCCGCAGCGAGCTCGCCCCTGCCCAGTGGAAGCCCTGCTCGTCGATCGTGTACGCGAGCGTCGGCCCGACCCCGGCGAGGTTCGACTTGATGTGCACCAGCGCCCGCTCGCCCTCGTCGTCGGCGCCGCAGCCGGCCAGCAGCACCGAGCGCGCCGCCGCGGTGAAGTCGATCGACCCCTGGCCAGCGTAGATGCTGCGGCTGCCGCGCGACTTGTTGAGGTGGCGCACGGCGAGCACCGCGCAGCCGTGGCGCTCGGCGAGCCGCGCCAGCGGCGCCAGGATCGCCCGCACCTCGTTGGCGCGGTAGGCATCGGTCTTGGCTCCGAGGTAGGCCACGATCGGGTCCAGGATCACTAGCCGCGGCCGGTGCTCCACGAGAGCCTGCTCGATCTCGGCGAAGTCCTCCCCCTGCGCCAGGTCGAGCGGCTGGTCGTGCAGCAGCACCGCGTCGCAGTCGGCGCCCAGCAGGTCGAGCCGCGGCCGCAGCGTGTCGGCCAGGCCGTCCTCGGCGGTGAAGATGAGCGAGCGGAAGGGCGCGAACGGCGCCGCGCCCGGCAGCCCCTGGCCGCGCGAGCCCGCGGTGGCGAGCGCCGCGGCGATCCAGCTCTTGCCCTGGCCCGGATCGCCCTCGAGCAGCGTCAGCTTGCCGCAGGCGACGTACGGCCGCCACAGGAAGACCACCGCCTGCGGCGGGATGTCCGAGGCCCGCCGCACCCGCGACGGCCGGCCGGCGGCCGGGGCGCGCTGCAGGGTCCCGGCCGTGGGTGCCGCTGGCGCCGCGGCGGCAAGCGTCGCGAGCTCCTCGAGCTCGCGGCGGATGTCGCCGCGGCCGCGCCCCTCGCGCTCCCGCGCCGCGATCCAGTCCGAGACGTCGCCCTTCTCGCCCAGGCCGGCCAGCTCGAGCACCCGCACCTCCGCCGCCACGCCGGCGAGGTGCGAGCGCACCGCTTCCGCATGCCGCCGGCCGGCCAGGTCGTGGTCCGGGAGGATCACCACCCGGGCGCCGCGCAGCACCGCGCCGTAGGTCGGCCGCCACTTGCCGGCGCCGCCGGGGTTGGTCGTCGCGGCCAGGCCCAGGGCCGCCAGCTGGTCGGCGTCCTTCTCGCCCTCGACGACGAACACCCGCTCGCCGGCGCGGATCGCCGCGCGCGTCTCCGGCAGCCGGTAGAGCACCCGATCGATGCCGTCGAGATTCCAGGCCCAGCGCCCGCCCGGCAGCGGCCGGCGGCAGGCGAAGGCCTTCCCCCGCTTGCGCAGCACCTGGTAGAGCAGCCGGCCGCCGCCGTCGCGGTAGTCGTAGACCGCCTCGACCTCGGCGAGCGGCTCGCCGCCGGCGGCCGGCAGCTCGAGGCCGAGCCGCGCCGCGAGATCCCGCCAGCCGCCGCCCGCCTGGCAGGCATCGCAAAACCAGGTCTGCTTGTCGGGGTTCCAGCGCGCCGAGGGCCGGCGGTCCTCGTGCGCCGGGCAGAGGAACCGCAGCTCGCGCCCCTCGCGGCGGGCCTGCCGCGCCGCGAGAGCACGCTCGATCGCCGCCAGCTGGGCGCCGTCGGGAAGCATCGCCGGGAGCGCCAGGACCTCAGCCGCGCAGCGGCAGGTCGTCCGAGGTGCTGCGCCGCCGGTTCGCGGCGATCCAGGAGTCCAGGTCCTCGAGCCGGTAGCGGACGGCGCCACCCAACCGGATGAAGAGCGGACCGCCCCCGGTCACGCGGCGCTTCTCGAGCGTCCGCGGCGACAGGCAGCAGCGTTCGGCGGCTTGGCGGGTGTTGAGCAGCGTGGACATCGCGGTCGACCTCGTGTCAAAGGGCCGGGCGAACCGGCGCAGGTTAGAGAGAGCCGGCGCCGGCCCGCGGAGTCGTCCGCTCGCCCGGCACCGGCAGGCGTCTCGAGATGCATACCATAGCATGATATGGTCTGGAAATGGCCATGCTTGTACACCGGCCGCAGAAGGAGATGGGAGCAAGAGAGCCGCCTGTTAACTTCGTTACCAGGCAGGGCATTCTCGCCTTCGGCTCGAATGCCAAGGACCACCCACTCGGCGGATCTCCTTGGCGCGTCGCGCTCGCCGACGAAGCCGAACGAGACGAGCGCCGCGCCGGCTTACAAGCCGAGGATCCCTGCCGAGCCTGCACCGCCGCACGGTCCTCGCGAGCCGCCGGCACCTCGCCCGGGCGGCCGCGATCGACGATTCCGCCGCCGCAGCGCGCATCCTGGCCCGCTGCTTCCCGCCTGGAACCCGCCGGCCGGCAAAGCACCGCACCGTGGTGCGCGCTTTCGAAGCCGCGGCAGGCCCGGGAAGGCCACGGAGAGGCCGATCCCATCTCGGCGCGAGCAAGATGACCCGCTCCCATCTCGTCGCCTTCCGGCTCACCCCGGAGGAGCACGCACCTCTCGCCGCCGCCGCCCGGGCGTGCCGGCTTGCGCCCGGCGCCTGGTGCCGCCGCACCGTCCTCGAGCACCTCGCCGCCGCCGCGGCCCCACCCGCCGTGGCAGCGCCGGCCGCCGCGGCGCCGCCAGCCGCCGCGCCACTCGCGGCCGCCGGCACGCGCCCCATCGCCGGCGTCGCCGCCATCGCCAACGTCCCGGCCGCCGCCAAGCCACCCCAGCCCGAGCCCCTCTCGCACGTCGTGGGAGCCCGCCTCACCCCGAGCCTCCACTTCGACCTCGAGACCCGCGCCAAAGGCGCCGGCGTCACCGTCGGCGCCTACCTCCGCCACCTGGTCCGCGGCCGCCCCCCGACCGCGCGCTGGCCCCTGGCCCGCGCCGCCATCGTCCAGCTCGCCAGGGTCGGCAACAACCTGAACCAGCTCGTCAAGCTCGCCCACTCCGGCAGCCCGCTGCCGCTCGAGCTTCAGGCGACCGTCCTGCGCGTCCTGGGCGAGGTCCGCAGCCTCCGCCGCGCCCTCCAGGACGAGCCCCGCGGATGACCACCTTCAAGGGCGGCCGCAAGTCCTCGACCGGCGCCAGGACCGGCCTCGGCAGCGGCTTCGGCGGCCTCATCAGCTACCTGCAGCAGGGACACCGGGACCACCTCGACCCTGCTCGCGTCGCCTGGTCCAGCACCCGCAACCTCGACACCGACAACCCCGCCGAGGCGGCCCAGCTGATGCGCTACGCCGCCAGCGAGAACCCGAGAGTCGAGGAGCCCGTCTACCACTTCGGCTTGAGCCTGGCCGAGGGCGAGCACCTCACCCGCGAGCAGTGGGAGGACGCCATCGCCCGGGTTCTCACCTCGATGGGTCTCGCCGACCACCAGGCCGTCCTGCTCGCCCACCGCGACACCGACTACGAGCACGTCCACATCGTCGTCAACCGCATCGGCGACGACGGCCGCGCCTGGCGTCCCTTCCGCGACATGGTCCACGCCCACGAAGCCATCCCTGCCATCGAGATCGAGTACGGCCTGAGCCGCACCGGCCGCGACCAGGCGCCCCCCGACCTCCACGCCGGCGCCGTCCGCGAGGCCATGCGCACCGGCGTCCAGCCCCTGGCCGACCGTGTCCGCGGGCAGGCCGGCCCCGTCCTCGCCCAGGCCACCAGCTGGGTGGAGCTCGAGGCCGGTCTCGCCGAGCTCGGCTTCCGACTCGAGCCGGCCGAGCGCGGCTCCGGCCTGGTCGTGACCGACGGCCACCGCCGCGTCTCGCTCTCCAAGGTCGATCGCAACCTGAGCGGCCCGAAGCTCGCCGCCCGCTTCGACGAGACCTTCCGCCAGCACCGCGAGCGCCACCCCGAGCCGCCCCAGGTCCTGCGTCAGGCCGGCGACCGCGAGATCCCACCCCTCGCCGGCGAGACGCCGGCCGAGCGCGCCGCGGCGCTCGTCGACCGCATCACCGCGACCCGTGCGACCTTCACCAAGGCCGACGTCCAGCGCGCCGCCTTCCACGAGCGCGACAGCCGGGCGATCGCCAGGCTGGCCCTCGACCGCGACGAGACCGTCCTCGTCGGCAAGGACGCTCGCGGCGTCGCGCGCTACGCCTCGGCCGACTACCTGCGCGACGAGGCGCGCCTCTTCCACGCCGCCGGCGAGCTCGCCGCCCGCCACCAGCTCCGCCTCGATCCGGAGAACGTCCAGCGCGCCCTCGACCGCGTGCCGCATCTTTCGGAGGAGCAGCAGAGCGCCGTCCTCGCCACCACCACCCGCGACGACCTCGCCCTCGTCGTCGGCCGCGCCGGCGCCGGCAAGACCACCGCCGCGGCGACCATCGCCGAGGCCTATCGCGACGCCGGTTACGACGTCGTCGGCGCCGCCCTGGCCGGCAAGGCCGCCGACACCCTGCAGCAGGAGGCCGGCATCCCCTCCCGCACCCTCCACAGCTGGGAGCACTCCTGGGGCCGCGGCGAGGACATCCTCGACCGCCGCACCGTCCTGGTCATCGACGAGGCCGGCATGGTCGACGCCCGCCAGCTCTCCCGCGTCCTCGATCACGCCGCCGCCCATGACGCCAAGGTCGTCCTGCTCGGCGATCCCGACCAGCTCAAGCCGATCGGTCCCGGCGACGCCTACCGCGGACTCCTCGAGCAGCACTCCCCCGCTCGCCTCGAGACCATCCGCCGCCAGGCCGAGCCCTGGCAGCGCGAGGCCTCCGAGCACCTCGCCGGCGGCCGCGTCGCCCCGGCCCTGGACGCCTACCAGCAGGCCGGTCGCCTCCACGTCGCCGACACCCGCGACGCCGCTCGCACCGAGCTCCTCGAGCAGTACGCTGCCGATCGCGCCGCCGACCCCGCGCGCGGCCAGCTCGTCCTCGCCTACCGCAACGACGACGTCGCCCGTCTCAACGCCGGCATCCGCGACCAGCGCCTGGCCGCCGGCGAGCTCCGCGGCCACGTCACCGTCACCGGCACCGATTACGCCGCCGGCGACCGTCTCGTCTTCCTCAAGAACGACCACCAGGGCCGCGAGGTGACCAACCTCGGCCGCGCCAAGAACCAGGCCACCGGCGTCAAGAACGGCACCCTCGCGACCCTCGAGAAGGTGTCGCCCGACCGGTTCGTCGCCCGCCTCGACGACGGCCGCCGGGTGGCCTTCGATCCTGCTCAGTACAGCCACATCGCCCACGGCTACGCGGTCACCATCCACAAGAGCCAGGGCGCGACCGTCGACCGCACCTACGTCCTCGCCGACCCGCTGATGAACCGCAACGCTTCCTACGTCGCCCTCACCCGCCACCGCGAGGGCCTCCAGGTCTACACCGATCGCCAGACCTTCGCCGACCGCGACCAGCTCGACCGCTTCCTCTCCCGAGCCCCCTCCAAGGACCTCGCCCGCGACTACGCCGCCGCCGAGATCGAGCGCCACGCCGCCCGCCTCGCCCCGCTCACGGACCAGGTCCGCAGCCTACGTGAGCAGTGGCAGGACGTCGCCGGCGCCGCAGGAACGATCCAGGATGTCAGCACCACGGCGACCCAGCTCAGCGACGCTCGCGCGACCCTGGCCAAGGCCGCGGCGCACGTCTACGCCGATCCGTCCCAGGCGCTCCATCGGCTGGCTGCCGACTCGCAGGCACCCGCACGCCTCCGCGCCGGCCAGGCCGCTGCCTACGGCCGCCTGAAGGGTCGCGCAGCAACCCGCTTCCGCCAGCCCGACCTCGCCCACCGCACGGCCGCTGCCTACGTGCCCGCCCTGCAGAACGCCCTCGACAACTGCCACGAGGCCGGCCGCGCCGCCGCCCGGGCGCAGGCCCTCGCGGGCACCATCACCGAGAGCCTGCCAGCGTTGCGGGAGCAGTTGGTCCAGCTCAGCCGGACCATCCAGCGAGTGGAGCAAGCGATGAGAGGACCCGAAAAGGCGATCGAAGCCATCGTCCGCGAGGTGGGCCTGCAAGGCGCCAGGCTGGCCCTCTCGGCGCTCCCACGCACGCTTCACCTCCCTGTCGAGGTCGCTATTCGAGCGGTCGAAAGGGGCCTAGACCTTGGCCTTGGCCTCGGTCGCTAAGTGGAACCGGCTTGCGCACAACGGCCAAGCACCCGCGCTCCAAACAAATCAACCGTTCAACCCATTGACAGTGTGAGGCTGAATAGTGAGGCCAGAACCTCGAGCTTTCGGAACAACTCATCATAGGTCACAATCTCAACATCTCTAGAGTTTGACCGAAACAGCTCGAAGGCTCTGCGCTTGTGGTCGTTGTCCAGCTCAAGAGCGCCATTTCCGATGACTACGACGCATTTGGGCGAAAACGACTTGAGCTTGTTATCTGTTCCTTCGCCAACAACCGCGAGACCTTGCAAAAGAGTGCGGCGGTAGTCGAGCGCCTGCATAACAGCACCTGATAGCTCTGGTGATGGGCGATAGATGCTTCTGTACTTGGTGCCAAGCAGCTTGGTTACTGGCGTTTTGATCTCTACGAGTACGGCCTCCTGCGACGACTCCTTTGAGAACAGGTAGTCGACGAATTTCGCATTCTTGCGGTCAATGCTCATGCCGCCCACATACGCGGCATCCTGAATAAACACGAGGGGCACAGCAAAGACCTGGGAGATTGCGTAGACGTTTTCCCGGAAGGTGAGCTGCCAAAAACCTTCATCGGCGTTCGTCTTGTTATTGTTCCATGTGCGAAGGATGTCGACTACCCTCTTAGCCGACTGACCCATCCACACGACCTCCTCAAGTTGCTCCTTGAACAGTAGCATGGACCTACACCGCTCCACGCAGCCCATTGCCCAAGCAACCTGCAGGACATCCTTCCTCTCTATTGCATCGCGCAAGACACTAATGAATGTGCCCACCAACAGCGCCCACCATTCGACGCTGTCTTGATGCCCCCTTAGCTTGGAGATGACCTGGTCGCTGTGGTCAGGATTTGTGAGATCAAGCCCTTCAAGGATGCTTGCCGAAGAAAGAATCTGATCGCATCTCTCCTCAAGGCGATCGATCTCAGCAGCTACTTCGTCCTTTTTCTTGGGCAGCTCCTCAAGGTGAATCTGCTCTGCATACCATTGCAGACCGTATCGAGAAAACCGACCCATGCTTTTCAGGGGATTAAGAGACAGTTTCAGCCAGCCCGCAGGGATAACAACTTGATCACCCTGTCGAATTTTGAAGCCAATCCCATGGGCACCAGGCTCATGAATATGGAGCGGGCGTCCGCAACCCTCACACTCACGTACGACGTGCGGCAAGTCAGCCAACTCAGTTATGTGCTCACATTTGGGACAGGGCATTGAGGTAGACAATAACCTGCTCGGGACAACATCAGTTGCCTATCCGGTCGTTGGCGCCCATCGAGCCTCTAATGCTGTGCTGCCGCAGACCACTCCCCGTGCCGCTACGAAGTCAGCCACGGCTACTGGTGATCGTCGAGAGGGCTGCTATGCAGATGTTCTTAGCAGCAGCATCTCGGTCCACGAGAAGGTCGGAGCCCAACAGATGGCTTCGGAAACGTCGCCGGACGGCTTCGTCAGGATGCCTGGAAAGGACCTCTACGACGGACCAGGCATCCGAGATGTCTGTCGAGAAGTGAGGGGTATTTGAGGCAGTTACTCTATCTCCGTCAGGTTTTCGCCACCACCATCCTTGTCCGTCTCCAGACATCAGATCCGAGACACGACTCCAGTCCATGATCTTCGCGGCTACTTCAGCGTCCAAATCGGTCATGGTCTCCTCTTGTTGCAGTTCACGAGGCGGCATCCGCCAGGGGATCAGGAGGATGAAGCGACCGAGGTTGAGACTTTAGCGCTCCCGCGATGCGCTTCGACGGCATGCGATCCTCTATCATGCCGCGTGCTTCCCCCGCGCTTCCCAAGGGCCAATCACTCTTGGCATCGATCTCATAAATATTGAGTCCATTGGAGCCGATAATCGGGATTGAACATGACTACGAAGCTTCAGCGCGGCTTGTGGGTCCTCTCGTATCGGGCGATGATTTCCCGGACGGCGGGCACCAGGTCGGTCGGGACCTCCATCCGCGTATGGCTCAGGCGCGACACCGCCGCCTCGTGCTCTGCGGCAGCCTCCTCGTCCGTTTGATGCTCGTAGTGGTCCAGCAGCTCCTGGACTCGCTTCTCATCCCATCCTGGGGGGAAGTCGCTCCTCTTCTTGGTCATCGTTGCTTCCGTCGGCGGCGATAGGCCGCCAAAGCCTTTCCTCTGAGATCATACGCCGTCACCACGAAGGCCCCAAGACGGTCGGGGTCGAGCACGTAGATCACCTGCAGATAGCGGCCGGCGTCGGTCTGCCCGAGGGCGATCCTCGAGCCTCCACTGCCTGGGAAATCATCGCCTGGTCTGCGCAGGACCGCCTCGACCTCCTCCTCGGTCACCCCGTGCTGATGGATGTGGGGTTCGTCGGTCTCGGGATCGAGATGGAAGCGCAGCTCCATTTGGTCTCCTCGAGGCTCATCTTCAGGCCCTACGGTCATCGATCCTGACGACGGGTGCGAGCTCCCGGCCGTCGAGTTGCGCCGCGATGACCGAGGAGACCCGGTCGGCCGCAGCGCGGAGCGGGTCGAGCTCGGGCATCACGTAGCCCGCGGTCACTCCTCCCGCGTGATGGCCGAGGAGGGCGGCAACCAGCAACTCGGGATAGCCCATCTCGGTCGCGAGAGACGCAAAGGTGCGACGGAGAGCGTGGACGCCGGTGGCCTCGACTCCGGCGCGGACGAAGAGACGCCGGGCAGGCTTGTCGAGACCGATGAACGGCGCGTCCAGCCGCTTGCCTGGACACACGTAGTCCGTGGCTCGGGCACCCTCCGGCTTCGCGCGCCGAAGAGCTTCGACGACGGCCCGCCCGATGGCTGCGATCCTCGCGCCGGTCTTCGCGTCGCGCACGTGCAGCGATCGTGCTTCCAGGTCCACGTCACCCCAACGCAGCCCGGAACCCTCCGTGCGCCGCACCTTGAGCGGGTGCCCGACGAGCTCCGAGCGGCGCAAGCCAGTGAGGACAAGAAGCCTGATTGCCAGGATGGGCGAGGACCCTTCGCCTGCCGCTTCGGCGGCGCGCAGCGCTTGGCCGAGAGCCGACAACTGCTGGAGCGTGAGCCGGCGCCGCCTCGCCCTCTCCTTCAGCCGCTGGACCAGCCGGCAGGGATTGATGCCCTGGGGCCGCAGGCGCCGGCGCTCAGCGAAACCAAGGACGGCGCTGGTGACCGTGACCACTGCGTTCGCCTGCCGTGGCGTGGAGCGCAACGACCTGTGCATGGCCTCGATCTCCGGCAGGGCCAGCGATTCGACCTCGCGGGTGCCGATCGCCGGAAGGATGATGCGGCGGAGGAGTCGCTCGAACTCCGCCGCGGTCGAGAGCTTGCCTCGTACCGCTCCCGCGGCAGCACGGTCCCGGAGGTCCTCGAGGTAGAGCTCCGCCGCTTCGGCGAACGTCGGCCGCTTGCGGCGCGCCTCCCGCTTCGCGGTCACCGGGTCTCCACCCGACCGCACGTCGACGTAGAGCCCACGGGCCAACTTGCGCGCTTCATCGAGAGTCAGGCCGCCGTAGGTCCCGAGGCTGATACGCCGAGTCCTGCCGTGGTGCTTGTACTGGAAGGCGAACCGGGCGCCTCCGCTACGTAGGCGCAGGATGAGGCCTGGCACTTCCGTGTCCCAGACCAAGGTGTCGCGGTCGGGGTCTGCCTCGGCCACCAAGCGGTCGATGATCTTCTTGGTCAGCTTCTCGGTCATGGCGCCCTTCCTCGGCTACGACCCGCCCACATCCAACGAGTCGCCCCGGCCGGTCCGGGGTATCCGAATGCTCCCTCCCGGATTCACAGCTTGGGTTCCCATCCGAAATTTGGGAACCCTGGGGGAACCATACCCTAGCGAAAACAGGGCGTCAATAGAGCAGCTGAGCGAAGGCTGTCGTTCGCCAGCCTAGGCCACAACCTGTTTATTTGGAGTAGTTAGGAGTAAATCTTCGAACTACGTCGTGGAGCGGGAGACGGGATTCGAACCCGCGACCAACAGCTTGGAAGGCTGTGACTCTACCCCTGAGTTACTCCCGCTAGGGTCAGACCGATCCCTGCTTAGTTTACAACAGCTGTCGCGCTTCCGAGGCTTCCCCGCGGTCGCCCGAGGCGATGGCCCGACCCCCTCTTGGCGGCCTGGGCGGCCACCGACTGGGCACCGATGGCGGCTCGGCTCCCCGCCCACCCCATAGACCTATGGCTCTAGATGAGTATATTCTACCGCCCACCTGATCCCACTGATGGGGTAGAGGTTCAACGGGTCGCGCTCGTCCGGGCGACGGTGCAGGGGCCGCGGTCGCCGAAGACCGCCGCCATAGGAGACTGGCGATGCAGAGGCAGCTTCTCGTCGCGGCGCTCGGAGTCGGGTGCCTTGCCATATGGTTCCCGCCCACGGCTGCGGCGCGTGCGGCCACCGTCACGAGTGCTGCTGCCTCCGGGTTGCCTGCGATGGCGACCGGTTCCGGAACGGCGGTCCCATCCGGAACGACGGCCCTACCCGCCACGGCGGCAATGCCGCCCACGTCGTCTGTCCCCGGCTCCGCCGGCTCTGCCACCTCCCCGGCCTCTCCCGCCTCCCCGGCCTCCTCCACCGCCTCCACCTCCCCCACCGCCCCCGCCTTCCCCACCCTCTGGGACGCACCGCCCGCTCCAGGCACCCGGAGCGCCGGCGGCTGGGTTCCTGACGGCAAGGGGCGGGGGGTCTACCGGCCCGATGCGCCGGCGATCCGGCTCCCCGGCGTGAACGCGGTGTCGGGCATCTCCTACCACGGTGGCGCGGTGATGCTCGGCACCACCCATGTCTACTTCATCTGGTACGGCAACTGGGCCTCGAACACCGCCACCACGATCCTCGCGGACTGGGCCAAGACCCTGGGGGGCAGCCCCTACTTCGGCATCAATTCCACCTATTACGACGGCTCGCACCGCTTCGTCAGCAACTCCGTCACCTTCGGCGGCGCGGCGTTCGACAACTACTCGCTCGGCACCGCGCTCGACGACAACGGGATCTACAACGTCGTGGCGACGGCAATCGCCAACGGCTCCCTGCCGCTCGACGCCAACGGCGTCTACTTCGTCCTCACCTCGGCCGACGTCGTGGAGACCAGCGGTTTCTGCACCATGTATTGCGGCTGGCACACGTCGGCGACGTTCGGCAACGTGTCAAGCCAGTTCGCCTTCGTGGGCAACACCGCGGCGTGTCCGTACGCCTGCGAGGGCTCGCCGGGCAACAAGCCGAACGGCAACGAAGGCGCCGACGGCATGGCTTCGATCATGACGCACGAGCTGGACGAATCGGTCACCGATCCGAACGGCGACGCCTGGTACGACAACGCCGGCAACGAGAACGGCGACCTCTGCAATTTCAACTACGGCTCCCACGTCTACGGCACCGCCAACGGCTCCATCGCCAACATCCAGCTCGGTCCGCGCAACTTCCTCGTGCAGGAGGATTGGGTCAACGCCAGCACCGGCTACTGCTCGATCGGCCTGCCCCAGAATGCGCGCTTCTACACCGTGCCTCCCTGCCGGCTGGTCGACACCCGCTGGCCCAACGGTCCCACCGGCGGCCCCAGCCTGCAGCCGGGACAGGACCGCACGTTCCCGCTGGCCGGCGCCTGCGGCATCCCTGCCACCGCCAAGTCGCTCTCGGTCAACGTCACCGTGACCCAGCCGGCAGCCGCGGGACTGCTGGCCCTCTCGGCCGCCGACGAGCAGCCGGGTGGAACCAGCACGATCAATTTCTCGGCCGGCCGGACCCTCGCGAACAACGCCATCCTGCGGCTGAGCGGCGAGGGCTCCGGCAGCATCGCCGTGCTGGCGAGCACGACCGGCACCGTCCAATTCATCCTCGACGTGAACGGCTACTTCCAGTAGCGGCGGCCCGCCCACGGCCCGCGCGCCCGCCTGCCGCCGCCCGGCCACCGTTCCGGCCACCGTTCCGGCCGCCGTCCAGCGACCGTCCAGCCGGCGGCGCGGCCGCCCTGCTTGTCGAGCGCGGCGACGAGCAGCGGCACGTCGGCGACGAAGCCGCTGCCCTCCGCGGTGATGGCGAGGGCGCTCACCGGCAGGAGCAGCGTGACCGGGAAGTCCACCTCGCCGCGGCCGGCGGAGCGGCACGCCGCTCCCGACACTGCCGCCAGGATAGCATCAGGATAACATCAGGACAGGAGCAAGTCGCAGCAGAGTTGCTGAATTTCCAACCGGCGTCCGGCGGCCGGCGGCCAGCGGCACCGATCCTGCATTTCCAGAAACCCTGGAGGCGAACCGGTCGGCCGCTGGATACCGATCGGATTCAGCGCTGGATACCGATCCGATTCGCATCGAGATCAGGAGGGCAAGGGCATCATGGGCATCGCTCGCCGCCTCGCTCTGGCAGTCGCGCTCTTCGCCGGCCTCGGCGGCGCAGCCCGGGCCGTGGGCATCGCCGAGTACGCTCTCCCGGCGCAGAACGACGGCCCCACCGGGATCGCGGCCGGCGCCGACGGCGCCCTCTGGTTCACCGCGGAGGGCACCAACAAGATCGGCCGCATCACCATCGGCGGCAGCGTCAAGGAGTTCCCCGTCCCGACGCCGATCAGCGCGCCGGTCGGCATCGCGGCGGGCCCGGACGGCGCCCTCTGGTTCACCGAGCTGGTGGGCGACCAGCTGGGCCGCATCACCACCTCCGGAGCCCTCTCGGAGTACTCCCTCCCCACCAAGGATGCCCAGCCGCAGGGCATCGCCGCCGGCCCGGACGGCGCGGTCTGGTTCACCGAGCTCGCCGGCAACAAGATCGGCCGCATCGCACCCGACGGCAGCATCACGGAGTTCCCGCTCGCGGCGCCGGCGGCCCCGGCCTTCATCACCGCCGGTCCGGACGGCGCGCTCTGGTTCACCGAGTCCGCCGCCGCGGCCAACAAGATCGGCCGCATCACCGTCAAGGGAGCCATCACCGAGTTCCCGGTGCCTACGGCGAACAGCGAGCCGTTCGGCATCACGGTGGGGCCGGACGGCGCGCTCTGGTTCACCGAGCGCATGGCGAAGCAGATCGGCCGCATCACCACGGCGGGCGTGGTGACCGAGCTGCCCACCGTCGCACCCGGGTTCGGCATCGCCACCGGCCCGGACGGCAATCTCTGGTTCACGGAGCCGGACACCGGAAAGGTCGCGAGCATCTCCACCGCCGGCGTCCTCGAGGAGCTGTCGCCGCCCACCGCCAACGCCGGGCCGCAGGGCATCGTCGCCGGCCCCGACGGCAGCCTCTGGTTCGCCGAGGGCTCCGTCGGCAAGATCGGCCGCGTGACCTTCTCCTGCACCCCGGGCGACGCGACGCTCTGCCTGGACGACCAGCCGGGAGACCGCCGCTGGCAGCTCAACGTCGCTTTCGCCACCGCCCAGGGGGGCGGCCACGCCGGCGACGGCCACGCGATCCCGCTCGCTGGCCTTGGCGTCTCTCGCGGCGGCCTCTTCTGGTTCTTCAGCGCCGACAATCCCGAGATGCTGGTCAAGGTCCTCGACGGCTGCCCTCTCAACCAGCACTTCTGGGTCTTCGCCGCCGCCGCCACCAACGTCGGCTTCACCCTCACCGTGCTCGACACCCGCACCGGCCGCACCAGGTCCTACAGCAACGCCGACCGCACGCCAGCCCCGCCGGTCCAGGACACCTCCGCCTTCGCCTGCACCGGCGGCGACGCCGCGCCCGGCGACCAGCCGGGTACGGCCGGCGGGGTGTCGGCCGCGCCGGCCATGCCGGCAGTCGACGCGCTCGCGGCCGCCCCGGACGCGACCTCCCCCCAGGCCACCTGCTCCTCCAGCTCCACCGCCGTCTGCATCGACGGCCGCTTCCTCCTCGAGGTCAGGTACCGCGCCGGCGGCGGCCGCTCGGGTCCCGGGCAGGCCATCCCGTTGCAGAGCCTCGGCGTCGCCCAGGGCGGGCTCTTCTGGTTCTTCAGCTCCGACAACCCGGAGATGCTGATCAAGGTCCTCGACGGCTGCGGCCTCAACCAGCACTTCTGGCTCTTCTACGCCGCCGGCACCAACGTCGGCTTCACCGTAACCCTCACCGACACCCGGACCGGCCAGCAGAAGACCTACGTCAACATCAACGGCACGGCCGCCCCGCCGGTGCAGGACATCTCGGCGCTGCCCTGCCCGTAGCCTCGCGGGCCCGCAGGGCCGCGGCCCGCAAGGCGCGAGCCTTGAGGCAGCGGGTAGGTTGTGCGTATACTCGCCTCCGCTTCCGGGGGAAGGGCGGCGCCCAGCCGACCCCGATCCCGCGCGATCTCTTTGCAAGCCCCATCGGAGGTGTGGCCGAGTGGACAATGGCAGCAGACTGTAAATCTGCCGGGCAACGCCCTACGGAGGTTCGAATCCTCCCGCCTCCACCAATAGAATCAATGACTTAGATCCATCAAGCTTCTACATCTTTACAGCGACCCCTGTCGTGTGGCACACTTTTGGCACACTGAGTTGGCACACCGAATGGGGGATTCCACATGGCCAGCATCCAGCAACGAGGCAATTCATGGCGTGTGCAGGTCAGGCTCAAAGGGGCTCCGCCCCAGCGCGCTAGTTTCGAGCGGCGAACCGACGCGGAGAAGTGGGCCGAGCGTGTCCAGGCGGATCTCCGCGCGGGCCGGCACTTTCCGAGTAGCGCGGCCCGTCGCAAGACCGTAGGCGAGCTTCTCGACCGCTACGAGGCCGAGATCCTCCCTCCATACAGCCGGCGAGAGCAGGGCCAGCGGCGCGGCAAGCTGGGGTGGTGGCGAGCACAGCTGGGCTCGAGGCTGCTGGTCAATCTCACAGCGGCCGAGATCGGCGAGTGCAAGCTCGCGCTGGCCCGAGACGGGGGCCTCAGCGGCAAGCCGGCCTCGCCTGGCACCCAGACTCGATACCTTGCTCTCTTGAAACATGCCCTGTCGGTTGCCCGAAGGGAGTGGGAATGGATTACCGAGAACCCCGCCGAGCGAGTGAGATCCCCGAAGGAGCCCAGAGGGCGGGTGCGGTTCCTGTCCGATGACGAACGTGTCCGGCTCCTCGAGGCCTGCCGAGCCCGCCGCAACCCGACTCTGTATCCCTTGGTGGTGCTGGCCGTAAGTACCGGCGCGCGACAGGGCGAGCTCCTCCAGCTCCGGTGGCGCGACGTAGACCTTCAGCGCGGGCTCGCCACCGTTCATCACACCAAGAACGGGGAGCGTCGCTCGCTCTCTCTACAGGGACTGGCCCTGCAAGTGCTTCGAGACACGGCTCCCTTCCGGCGTCTCGGCAGCGAGTACGTGTTCTGCGGACGCCGTGGCAAGGTGGACTTTCCGCGCCGAGCATGGCTCGCAGCGCTCGCCGAAGCAAAGGTTGAGGACTTCCGTTTTCATGACTTGCGGCATACGTGTGCCTCTTATCTCGCGATGAGTGGCGCAACCCTGGCCGAGATCGCCGAAGTGCTCGGGCATAAAACTCTGGCGATGGTGAAGCGGTACGCCCACCTGACCGAGCAGCACACGTCCGGCGTCGTAGCTCGTATGAATGCGAAGTTTCTGGCAGACAAGACGGTCACCCGCCGCGGCGCTCGGTACGGCCGGAAGCCTATCCAGCGCCGCGGCAATCTGGCGCCGGTGAGGATCATGTGATCTGGCGAGTCACCATGAACTCGATCCAGTTACAACAGCCGTCGTGATCGCTTCCGCGGCTCTTCTTGGGCACGCTTTCCTCTAGCCGTCGCGTGTTTCTTCGCCTTCTGCTCGGCGACCAGCGGGCCAAGGCCAAGCAGCGGCCCCGCCAGCGAGCAGCCACTCCCCGAGACGCAAGAGCAGCACTCCCTCGGCGAGCCGCCCCCCTGCAGCCGGGACGCCGAAGTTTCCTCGCTGGCGGGGCCGCGTTCTGGCCCTTGGACCATTCCGACCTTCCGGCCGAAGGCGAAAGCCTTCGACCCAGGCGCTATCTCCCCCAGCGAGCGAGCGTGCTACTACCGCGCCGCCTGCCTGAATCGACTGCGCCCGATGGCCTTTCGCGGTACGTTGATAGCCACTTCACGAACGCCACTTCATCGATCAGCAGCTTGCGGCCGAGCCTCACGACACAGCCTTCGAGCCCATTGGTACGCGAGTGAAACAGCAGCATGCGCAGGCCACCCATCGTCAGGCCTGGGCAGGAGTCAACGATCTGCTTAGGGGTCTTCAGATTCGCCAATTCCATATCTCTCACCTCGCCGCGAGTCGCGGCACCTTTCAGGCCGGCTATCGCTGGGAAAGTCATCGGGAGCTGACCCGCCGTCCAGCTCCTCGCGCCCCTTCGGACCTGGCACGTCTCGAGGCAGCTGGCCGCCCCCTCCCAGCTCGAAGGCCCACACCGTCTTTCGCTCACCTGCCCGTCTTGGGCGGCTCCAGGTCCCGCCGCCCCCGCTACAGTTCACCACTGCCACTTTCGTCCAACCGTCGAAGCGGTAGATGTCACCGCGGTGCCGCACTGCGTTTGCGTAGGAGACCAGCGCTCGTACGATCCAGTAGTCGGCGCCCCAGGCGGCCGGCGCCACCTTGCGCCACAGCCGGAGCACGACCCGCGTCAGATCCCGATGGCTCGGGTGAGCACAGAGCCGCGCGAGCTCCACGACCTCCCGGCGCTGGTAGCCGCCGCAGGTCGCGTTCACCGTCGAGGCCGACACTGCGACGCCGGTGAGCTCGCCATGGACCGTGAGGCCCCAGCTTTGACGCCCGAAGGGCCGTTTGCAGCCACCCAGCCAATGCCCCCACTGCTCGAGCGCTCGATCGGCGCTCCGATCGTCGATCAGGTCGAAGGCGACCACGGGGAAGAGGTTCCGCTCCTTCACGGCGGCGGCTCCCCCGCGAACAGTCGCGGCGCCGGCGGGCACCGGTTCATCCACAGGACCTCGCAGCGCCGGCCCCCGCCCTGCACGACCGACCAACGCTCCTCGCGGTGCCAGTCCGCGTAGAGCTCCTCGTAGAGGCCCGACTGGTAGCCGCTGAGCAGCACCGTGCCGTCCAGCCGCTTCAGCGCCGCCGCCAAGGAAACGTGATCGTCGTCCTCGAGGTCGTGGGGGTAGAGATGGCCCCGACCGGTGCGCAATCCTTTGAGATAGGGCGGATCGACGTAGTAGACCGTGTCCGGCCCGTCGTAACGCGCCACGAGGGCGAGCGCGTCGCAGTGCTCGATGACCACGCTCTCGCAGCGCCGCACGATGTCACGGAGCGCTGCTGGAAAGCGCGCCCAATCCACTGCCGGGTGCGTGCCGCGCAGCTGCCGCGAGCGCGCCAGCTGGCGGAAACCCGTCTTCCTGCCGCACGTCCCCTCACCGCCGTACCCCAGGTGCGACCGCACCAGCAGGCGGCGCGCGCGCTCCACCGGATCGTTCGTCGCCTCGTAGGCGGCCACGAACTCCTCGCGGGCAAACGGCGTCAGCTCGACGAGCCTGGCCAGCCGCTCGCCCTGCCCAGGGTCCCGCAGCACTCGGAACAGGTTCACCAGCTCGCCGTCGAGGTCGTTGTAGACCTCGGTCGCCGCCGGGGCTTTCTGCAGCAGGACCGCGGCGCCGCCTCCGAACGGCTCGACGTAGACGAGGTGCGGCGGCATGTGCGCAATGATCCATGGCGCCAGCGCGGCCTTGCCGCCGTAGTAGCGGACGACCGGCCGCCTGGTCATCCTTCCATCCCCTGCGGGCCGCCCAGGCCCCCTTGCCCACGGCGGCGCGAGCCGCCGACCTTCGCGAACCACCGCCTCACCTCAACTCTCCGACGCCCGCCGGTCCGCACCCGGGAGCCCCGATGCCAACCGTCGCGCGGCGGCACGCGGCAGGCGGTCGCGTCGTCCGCCGGCCGCCGCGGCTCTGCGTCCGCCGCCGTTCACCATCGACCAGGTCCTCATGCCTCATGACGGCCGGAGATCCGCGGCATGCTCAGCCATCGCCTTCGCCTGGCGCTCCTCGACTGCTCCCTCGAAGGTTGAATCGAAGCGAACGCTCGGCGAGTCGGGGTCCCACCCATAGTCTCGCCGTCCCTCGAGGAGCATCTGCGAGAGGGCATCGAGAATCGGCGCGCCTGCTTCCGTTTCCACGAACAGAAACTGGCCTGACGGATTCACCTCGAGAAAGACATGCTTCCTCGCCGGCGTCAGAATGAGATCGATCGTTCCGAAGACGAGCCCCAGGCTGCGCATCAGTCTCTGGCAGCATTCTTCGATGAACTCCGGTAGCACCACGGTCTCGAAGGTCAGGTCGCTCGGCCTGCCGCCGGGAGTGCGCTGCGCCTCCCGCCAGTCGACCTTCCCGCGCGCGGTCGCCTGCGAGTCGATGCGAACCGCGAAGACTCGGTCGCCGACGACGGTGACGCGCACCTCGTAGAGCTTTTCGACGTAGTGCTGGTAGATCCCGGGCGTCCACCGCAGCAGCTCGGGCTCGGCGAGCAACTCCTCGGTGACGATCGCCGTGGGCGCCAGCGAGCAGAAGGTCTTGAACACGACCGGCCCGGGCGCCGCTCGCACGAAGGCCAGGATCTCGCTCGGATCGTTGCTCGCGAGCGTCCGCGGGACTTGGAATCCGCAGCGCAGCGCCGCGACCAGCTGCGCCGGCTTGCTCGGCTCCTGGCGGTGGAGCGGGTTGACCCAGAATGCCGATGGGCACAGCAGGTCGAGGAAGCTCCGGCGCATCTGCCGGCACTCATGCTCGATGATGGCGCGATCGCCGTCGTCGAAGGCCGCCGGCGTGTTCGAGAACAGGGTCCGCCGCAGCCAGACGGAGCTCCACTCCGCCCCGAGCTCCCTCCGCAGGGAATCATGCGCGGCGAGCGCCGCGCTCCTACGTGCCGGGCGGATCGTGAGGCCCAACCGCTCCGGGAAATCGGTCGTGTAGTAGATCGCGACCTCTCCGCCCTTGCGCTCGATCGCCTCGCACATCGCATGCGCATGGGTGTCTTGCGGGACCGACAGGATGATCACTCTTCCTTGCACGATCTAGGTTCTCCGCATCGAAGTGCGCCAATCGCCGTCAAGGCGTGTGGTCCAAGGTCGAACCGCCCGCGGGGCTGTTGCTGGACCTCCCGTCGTGGTTTGGTCATCGCCACAGGGGGTCCCGGACGTCAGCCACCGCGGACGGTCGCGCCGTTAGTACGCCTGATCTCCGACGACGATGCAGTGGCCGTCGCTGCCCTGGGTGATGGTGAGCCGGCCTCCGCCCACCACCCGGAGATCGGCCGCTGTGACCTCCGCGGCCAGCTGGTCTTGAAGCTTTCTTACAATCGTCCGCGTCTTCCTCATGATGGCGTCTCCTTCGTCTCTGCCTCGCGGCAGGATTGCCGACCGAGGCCCTTCGTAAGACCTCTGACCGCCCGGCGCTCGAAGCGCGCGGGACCGGTCACTTTTTCCGGCGGCCGCCGGCGCGACCGCCCGGCGACCGTCGCGACCAGCCCTTCGGCCAGGCGGTCCGCGGCGCTCACCGCCTCCGCGGCGACCTCCGCCAGCGTCCAGCGCGAGGTGACGATCGTCGGGAGCTCGAGCTCCCAGCGCTGCGCGATCACCTCGTCGAGCGCCTCCCAGCCGCCTCCGGGATGCCCGACTCCCAGCTCGTCGATCAGCAGCACGTCGACCTCGAAGAGCGAGAAGACCTCGAGCTGGCGCACGCGGGGTCCGCCGAAGACGAGACCGGGGACCCGGGAAGCCCGGACGAAGCCAGCCGAGCGCGCGCCGGAGGGCTGGGCGTAGTTGCGCCAGAGGAGCTCGGTCGCGAGGAAGGTCTTGCCCACGCCGGTGTTGCCGGTGAGGAAGACCGACCAGGGGACGCCCTGCCAGGCGGCGAGGTCGAGCTCGACCTTGGCGTCGCGCGGCCAGTGCTCGGGCTCGTCGAACGGCGCGCGGTACCTCGGCGGCACGCCCAGCGCGGCGAGCGTTCCGGCCCGGTCCGCGAGCGCCGCGGCGAGCCACTCCTCGGCGCTTCTCGCCGCCCCGCTGCCGCGCTCGCAGGCGGTGCAGAGACCATCGACCAGGCCGTACTCGGGCCGGCCGCACAGGCGGCACGTCGGCGCCTCGACGTCGAGGCCGAGGGGGCGAAGGGCGAGCTCCTCGAGGCACTCCGCGAGCGCTCTCACCGGCCCTCCCAGGCGCCGCCGGCGCCGCCGCGCGCGCCGTGGCTCCTCGCGGCGCGGCCCGCGGGGCCCGCGGCCGCCGCCTCGCGCGCCGGCGCGATAGAGATCTCTTTTTTCTCCAGGACGGGGACGGGTGGGGGGAGGGGTCCGGGGAG